>Ga0315296_10000217_pt1 | contig 54287 bp, 43 predicted proteins | sample YL17G14_18_MG_FD_203921 | JGI IMG/M metagenome (GOLD analysis project Ga0315296, IMG submission 203921) | Sediment microbial communities from Yellowstone Lake, YNP, Wyoming, USA - YL17G14_18 | ecosystem: Environmental > Aquatic > Freshwater > Lake > Sediment | place: USA: Wyoming | collected... | reverse complement strand
TGCCGGCGCCTTTCCTCCTCCTGGCACCGTTCCTCCACCTCCACCTCCACCTCCCCTTCCCCCTAGCGCATCTAATAGGCTTATAGAACTAACCAGGAAAATCAAGGTCATTCCGATTACAATAATTCTTCTCATTTTATCCTCCTTTTTCAGTGTGGCACGATCCTCCGATGAACATCGGGGGACTGCCTACCATAATATTATTACTGTTTAATATATTAAACACCACCATCATAAAAAAGTTGCGGTAAATATTATTTTATATATCATATTATATATCATATTATATAGACATATTTATTTTATATTATAAAATAGAAAAGTCAAGAAATAATTGAATAAAACCATTAGAGAGGGGAAATTATAAATTATGGCAACGATTGAAGATTTACAAAATAAGGTAAGGGTTTTAAAGGCTAAAGTCCAGGACAAGAAGCAAGATAATATCAGGGCATTGCGCAAGAGTCTAAAACGGACTCAACGTAAGATAAGATTATTAATCATTAAAAAATCAACCGCCCAGAAGAAAAAAGATAAGAAAGAAAAACAAACCGAGCAAACACCGGCACCGGCAGCACAACCACTTGCCCCGTTAGAAGCGAACAAATCAAAGGAAATAAAATAGTAATGTCTCCAATTACTCGGCATCGGACGCTTTTAACGGGGTGAAGATGTATCAGTGTTTAGCAACCGCAGGAAAATAATAAATCTTAAAATTTATTGACAATTAATAAGATAATAACTTTAGTATATAAGGTTGTTTTGATACACCCCAAATATATTATTAATTATCAAAAGGAGACATATAATTTATGAAGAAGATTATAGGGCTATCTGTATCCATTATAATTGTGTGGTTAATTTATCCAATAGCAAGTAATGCGGAAACAGGTCTGCGTGTTAAGGGATTATTATGGGATAGTAAAATAGACGGTAAAATAAAATCTGATAAAGGTAGTTTAACCGGCACAGAGATAGACCTCAAAGACACATTGGGAGTCACTAGATCTTCCACTGTACCAGAATTTGAAGGCAAGTTCAATTTCTTGGGAATGAGCAGATTGATTATATCGTATATGCCAGCAAGTTATGAGGGAACCAAAAATATTGCTCAGGATGTCTCTTTCGCTGGTAAAACATTTGCTGTCAGTGAACGCCTAAAAACTAATTTAGATATCTCAATCGGGTCTGTTTTGTATGAAAGTCTTTCACTGGAAAATCCTGCATCTGGTATGGCGCCTGTTGAACCGGATTTAGGATTGCTATTGGGCATTAAATATTTTCATGTCGACGGTAAAGTCACCTCAAGTACAACCGCTATGACAGTAAACAAAACTTTGGGAGCACCTATACCCGTTATCGGATTACGTATCCAAGAAGCATTGCTTGAGAAAGCACAAATAGAACTAACTTATACATTCATGAATATTAAAACATCAGGTATTAATGTTTCGTGGTCAGATTTGTATACTGAACTCAAACTAAATCTTGTTCAGAATTTACCATTCGGCGTTGGTTATAAACTAACTAAAGTAAATTTCCAGAATGATAATGACCCGGAATTCCTTTCCAGATTTAAGTTTGACGGTTTGTATGCAATTGCTTCTCTTAATTTCTAACTCCACGAACCCTGACGGGTTCTCTGAGCGAGAACCCGGAACGGGTACTGTCATGCCAGCGGCACCTACCCGACGGTCAGACGGGGATATGCGCCTCCGGCGGAAAAGCGTAAATTTTAGAATGAGTCTATAATGAGCCGTATAAGGATAAATTATTTTACGCTTTGTGTTTTTAGTATTGTCTTTATTATTCAAATCAATATTCATTCCCAAACGATTATCAGCGATGGTTCGGCAAGCTCACCATTTAGCTCAATCCCGAGCTTGTCGAGGGATGAATCATCTTCTCTTTCAGACATAAATTGTAAACTAAGTATCGACCAGTGGATAACCAAAGGAGATTTTAGGATGCACGGCGGTAAAGCCAATGCACCTAATACTTGGGAACTAACGCATCCGATTGACGGGAATATATTAGAGGCTTTGTTTACGGTCTGTCCTGAAAAAGATTCGCCGTATCTTTTCAATATTTCACTCGGTAGCGGTAACATAAAGAAAGGCACAATTCGGGATACAGATTGGGATGGAAACGGAGTTGTGAGCGACCTATCATATTCCACCAGCCAGGGCAATACTTTTATTTCTTCACTTTCGGTTGATTATAGAGTTACCGATATCAAAAAACCTTATGGATTAGACCTAACTTTTACCTATGATTATTTAATGATTTCAGCAGATTATCGCGATGGAGTTTCTGTTGTAGTCAGTTATACACCTACTTCTATATTAACACCAGTAAAATGGCAGATATACGACCTTGTTTATAGTGGACTTGAGATAGGTATCAAAGGAAAATCCGACATATTAGAAAAATTATCAATGGAAGCATCTTTGGGATATACACCGTTTCTTGAGGCAGAATATAAAGGTGTGCGTTATCCTGATAATATTCCTGTTCCCAAAGAACGAGAGTATATTATTGCCAGAGGTAGTGCTTTAAGTTATCAACTTTGTTTGAATTATAATTTGGTTAATCAATTCTCTGTGCAATTTGGTTATAAATATAAGGCATATCATACCAAAGGCAAAGACCAACCCGGCACTCCCTGGGCAGGAGACTGGGAAGAATTAGACTCTGATTTTAAGGGTTGTTTCTTTGGTGCGGGAATCAAATTCTAAATTTATAGAAAGCGACTGATAACAAGACGTTGAATTTCTGATGTGCCCTCATAGATTTCGGTAGCTTTGGCATCTCTGAAAAAACGCTCGATAGCAAACTCCTTAGTGTAACCCACCCCGCCGTGTATTTGTAATGATTCTTTAGCCGCCTTATTGGCAACGGTAGAGGCAAATAATTTTGCCATAGATGCCTCTTTGGTATAAGGCATTCCCTTATCGCGTAAAATAGCGGCTTGATATGTTAAAAGCCTGGCTGCTTCTATCTCGGTAACTAAATCAGCTAATTTCCATTTAATCATCTGGAATTCACTGATGGGTTTACCAAACTGTTTCCGTTCTCTGGCATATTTAATGGCATAATCCAATGACGCCTGAGCAATACCAACAGATTGTATGGCTATGCCAATCCGACCGCAGTTCAAGGCATCCATAGCAATAGCAAAACCTTCATTTTCCTTACCGAGCAGATTGTCTTTGGTCAGGACAGTATCTTCAAATACAATTTCACAAATAGGTGCTCCACGCATACCCATTTTAGATTCTTTTAGTCCTCTTTGCACACCCGGCAAATCAGGCTCAACCAAAAAAGCACTGATTCCCTTACCTTTTAATGAGGCATCCGGATGGGTGCGGGCAAAAACAATAATAAGACCTGCAAAAGGACCGGATGAAACAAATGACTTGATTCCATTAAGAATATAATTTCCATCCGAAAATTTAGCGTGTGTCTGAAGAGAAGCCGCATCACTGCCTGCTTCAGGTTCGGTCAAAGCAAAAGCCCCGATAATCTCACCTCTTGCTAAGCGAGGCAGATACTTCTTTTTCTGTTCCGGACTCCCGTATTTAATTATGGCATTACAAGCCAGTGAATTATGAACTGAAAGAGTAACACTGGTAGAAGCACAAGCGTGGCTAATTTGCTCTAAAACTAAGCCGAGAGAAAGTGTATCTAATCCGGCTCCATTATATTCTTCAGGCACGATAATACCCCAAAATCCTAATTCTCCCAATTTAGAGATGATTTCAGAAGAGATTTTTTCTTCACGGTCAATCTGAGCCGCCAGCGGTTCAAGAGTCTTTTCGGCAAATTCACGTGCCGTTTCCTTTATTAATTGTTGTTCTTCAGTTAATTCAAATAGCATATACTCAAGAAAACTTCGTAACTTCTGCCACCCCGAAAGCTTTCGGGGTGCCTTTGTGTCTTTGTGGTGAATAATTTATTATTGATATTCATAAAATCCGCGTTTGGTCTTGCGTCCCAAATGTCCTGCCGCCACCATTTTCTTGAGTAATGGGCAAGGCCTATATTTGGGGTCTCCCAAACCATCGTGTAGAACCTCTAATATCGCCAGGCAAATATCAAGTCCGATTAAATCGGCTAATGCCAACGGCCCCATCGGATGGTTCATACCTAATTTCATTACTTCATCTATTGCTTCTTTTGTAGCAACACCTTCCATTAACGTATAGACCGCTTCGTTTATCATCGGTAGAAGAATTCGATTTGATACAAAACCGGGCGAATCGTTGACTTCTACTGGCGTCTTATCCAATTGTTGACAGAGTTGTCTAACTGTATCTACTGTCTCTTGGCTGGTTACTAATCCCTTAACCACCTCCACTAATTTCATTAGAGGAACCGGATTCATAAAATGCATACCAATAACTTTAGTTGGTCGCTTAGTTACGGTAGCAAGTTCGGTAATAGAAATCGAAGAGGTATTGCTTGATAAAATCACATCAGGAGATGTAATGGTATCAAGTTGTTTGAAAAGGTCTTTTTTGGTTTTAATATCCTCAATAATCACCTCAACAACAAAATTGCAGTCTTTTAAATCATTAACGGACAGAGAAGTTTTTATCTTGCGGAACGAATTTCGTGCTTTTTCTTGAGTTAACACGGACTTCTGAACCATTTTATCAAGACTCTTACTGATAGTATTCATCCCGCGGTCTATAAATTCCTGTTTAATATCAACCAGAGTAACATCAAAACCTGCTGTGGCAAAAACCTGGGCAATACCGGCACCCATTGTGCCGGCGCCGATTACACCAACTTTATCAATATTCATATGTTTCCTCTCTTCGTAAAAATTCAAAGGCTTATGGGTTATCTTTTTAACCCTTAAACTTCTTTACCCGTTGTGAGTCTTACTTTTAGATTTTTACGGTTTTATTGTCAAGACTTTTTGGGATATTTAATCAAGATTTAAGTGTAATAATATATTGATTTATTTTTTACAATCATTTAATGTAGGATGAGGCTGTTGACAAACCCCTCTTTTTGTCATTGCGAGCGACCATAGGGAGCGTGGCAATCTCGTTTTATGCGGGAAATTATGAGATTGCTTCGTCGCTCCGCTTCTCGCAATGACATTTTTGGGACTTTTTCAACAGCTTCAGGATACATTATGACTTTCCAAGAAATTATTATTGCGTTAGAACGCTACTGGTCGGATTATGGTTGTGTAATCTTTCAACCATACGACATAGAAAAAGGTGCCGGGACATCAAATCCTGCAACATTCCTGAAAGCATTGGGACCTGAACCCTGGCGGGTAGCATATGTTGAACCATCAAGAAGACCGACTGACGGCCGTTACGGTAATAATCCTCATCGACTCGGCCATTTTTATCAGTATCAGGTAATTATTAAACCGGCGCCTGACGATGCCCAAAAAATCTATCTGAAAAGCCTTGAGAAATTAGGAATTCCTCTAAACAAACACGATGTCAGATTCGTAGAAGACGATTGGGAATCACCCACACTCGGAGCGACCGGATTAGGCTGGGAAGTTTGGCTTGACGGTATGGAAATAACCCAGTTCACCTATTTTCAGAAAATCGGGACTATTGACGTTGAAAAAGTCTCATTAGAACTGACATATGGATTAGAACGCATTGCCATGTTCATCCAGAAAAAAGACAGTGTCTTTGATTTGGAATGGGTTAAAGGAATAACGTATGGCAATATTCACCACGAAGACGAGGTGCAATTCTCCAAATATAATTTTGAATCAGCCGATACCCAGATGCAGATTCAGTTATTTGATATGTATGAAAAGGAAGCCAAACGTCTCATAGAAAACAATCTGGTTCTACCGGCTTATGATTATATCCTCAAATGCTCACACACCTTTAATATCCTTGATGCCCGACGCGCCGTAGCAGTCAGCCAGCGCCAGCATTACATTATGCGGGTCAGACAATTGGCACGCCTCTGCGCCATCGGATACCTGAAAATGAGAAAAGAAATGAACTATCCTCTCCTGAACGCCGTTAGAAAGTTCTCATAATAAGGTTTTATTTACCACTACTATATTTATCTTTATTTGTAGTTCTTTCTAATGGGGTGAAACAATCAGCAGATTCCAAACAATAATCTAATCATCGCTCCACATAAGTAAGGTACCAAAATACACTAAAATTCACCTATTCCCCACTTTGTTAAAGGAGGATTCAAGGGGATTTGGCTTCTAATATAACAACTTTCGGTTAATAACTACTCTAGAAAAGAAATAGGTATGAGGTCCCAAGAATTCTTTTTTGCTCCAGGTAGGTTATAGAGAGATTTTGGGGGTTAGCCCAGTTAGATATGCTTGATTGATGAAAATGGGCTCTTAAAACAAGCCATAATAAACACAAATTCTGAGCATTCAGTATGGTATTACGTCCCGACGTTAAATCGGGGCTATCGCAGGGTTAGTAACTATTTCTTTTTAGCTTTTGGACGCTGTTCGTTAAGTTCTATAAAGAAATTAACTAATAGATTCTGTAAAGCAAATTCGTCTAATTTGGACCTCTGTTTACCAAAATGGCTCATTACGTGTAATACTTTCCCTCCAGGTAGCATAGTTGGTTTATCACTGCCAGTTAGTGTCGGACCGAGTTTAGAATAACTCCAGGTTACTGCGACTGCGCCTTCGTTTTTGTTTTCCTTTGCAACTTGAGGACTGACTATTAAAATAGTCACCTTCTCTTTATTTAGAATTTTTATATCAGGACTTTCATCATCAATCTTCCATTCTGCGTCAATGCGGAAGTCTTTTGGTTTTACGGAAGTTGTTTCGCCTGATGTTCCTTCTGATGATGGATTCTGAGCGGAAATTGATGGTGGCGCTTCAAAAACATATTTTAAATAGTGATGCAATGCGGCACCCGGAGCCGGTAGTATCTTCACTTGTTTGTCAGGAAGATACTTGGTATGGCCAATATATTTAGGCACTTTAAATGCCCGTTCAATTACTTCTTCAATCTCCAGGTCTTCAGTGAAAAGATAGCCGCCGGTTTCTACAAACTGCGTGATTTTCTTTATGGTCTTCTCGCTTAATTTAGTATTATGTTGGTTACAGTTACCTTGACTCGAACCCGGACATACTCCTAACCTCACCCCTCCATCTTGACCGGTAGGTTTCATTTTGCGATGTTCAGGATTGGTACAGTGCTCTAAAAATTGATTACAATTAATAGCTAAAGCCCATTTATCGTCCAGAGAATAGGATTCCTTATCAAATTCTGATTTGCCGACTACAGTATGAGGGATATTTAATCTTTCTAAAATATCTTCTATCCTATCAAAATTACAGTCCGAACCACAGCCTTCTGGTTTGCATTTGTCATTTCTCAGAACAAGTATTGTATCTTTATCCAATGTTTCCATGCCTGTCATATCACGATAGTCTCTCACAGTTTCAATATTACCAGTAACTTTTTTAGGACGAATAAGTTCTGAAGTGTCTTTATTCTTATTTTCATCCCACCATAGTATCCACGCGGCTGGATAAGTACCCCTGTCAATTCCGGTCATACCTTTCAAGGCATAAATAGTATCTTTTATTAAAGGACCTTTTGTTATATCTTTCGTGTCATCATCCTTGAAAGGCCTAAGAAAATTAAAGAGCGCATCTAATGATTCTTTAATATGAATAGCCCCCAGTTGATGGATGCATTCCGATTGCATTTCATAACTACCCTTTTCTAAAAGACTGCTAAGAAGAGGAATTACAGTTGAAGTGCGATTATTTTTCATTGCCGCAAGTAAATCACTACGTAAATCCTTATTTTTGTTATTAAGAATAAAAGTGGTTACTTTAGAAATAACATCTTTATTAGTGAAACGGCTAATACCTCCTAAAATTTCCCAATATGCCAATGGTTCCGGTGGTGTTGCTAATTTATTTAGTGCGCTAGTTAAAGAATCTAATGCCTTCTCGTCATTTTGTTGAACTAACTGCTCAACAGCTTTTTTAATCATTTTAGCATCTTTCTTCTTAATACCCTCTTCTAAGTCTTGAGAAGGAGTCCCGGCAATGAAGATGATATTAAAAGCACAAAGAAATATCATTATTGAGATTAACAATACTTTTTTCATATTTCATTTCCTCCTTATGTTTTAAGTAGTATTAATTATAGGGCCAATTTTTACCCTTTTATTCCTCTACTATAATTATAACCTTAAAAATCATTTTGTCAATCTTTTTGTATTAAATTATGAAAGATAAATGTATTATATTAGCGGATTGGAACCACAGATTTCACCCCGAATGCTTTCGGGGTGGTTACATTTTTCTTGGAGGACTAATTTATGAAACCGACAATAATATTAGCATCTGCTTCTAAAAGACGGTCCCAAATCCTTTCGGAATGCGGTATTCCTCATCAAATTGTCGTAAGTGGTGTTAAAGAGGTACTGGCGTCCAAAAAAGGACCAGCACATACTGCTATGTTTAATGCTTGTCTGAAAGCAGAAACTGTATCCAGAAAATTCAAAACCGGTTATGTTATTGGTGCTGACACAATTGTTGTATCAGGGAAACGTCTGATTGGTAAGCCACGAACTAAATATGAAGCAAGGAATCTTCTGAAAGAATTTTCAGGAAAAGATATTTTGGTTTATACGGGAGTTTGTATAAAGGATATCAAGAAACAAAAAACCGTTAAAACATTTGTTGTTTCTAAAGTAAGAGTAAAGAGAATAATAGATAAAATATTAAATAGATTCTTAAGGTTATCAGGATCATTTGATAAGGCGGGAGGATTTTCCATTGAAGGAGTAGGCTCGTTTCTTTTTGATGATATAAAAGGTTCCTATTACAATATATTGGGATTGCCGACAATAAAACTGAATGAACTTTTCGAGAAATTAGGAGTAAATCTTTTGGAGTATTGTAAAACTACATCAGTGACAGAGAATTAGTGGTATTAAATTTTGCTACGGGAACCGGCAGTTTCCTCCGCCTCCGATACACTGGTATCAATATCGTCAGCTTTTTCTTCTTGCCTTTCATTAGAAGATTCGGATATGGCTTTTTTGAAGGGCTTGGCATTTTTGCATTCAGGATAACCTGAACAGGCAAGAAAACTACGGCGACGACGACTCATTTTTACTACCATTGGCTTACCGCATTTTTCACAAACCTCGCCGCTTTCTACAGGAGCAGATTTTGGATTTAATGAGCGGGTGTATTTGCATTGAGGATAGGCAGAACAGGATAAAAATTTACCAAAGCGTGACCATCGCTCTACGATTGGTTTGGAACATTTGGGGCATTGTTCATTAATTTCTTTACCTTTTTCACTGGTCATCTCGTTTTCTGCCTTTCGTAAATCATTGATAAATGGAGCATAAAATTCCTTGAGCGTAGCAACCCAGTCCCTCTGAAATTCTTCAATCAAATCAAGTTCTTCTTCTATGCGAGCGGTGAATTGGGTATTAATGACATCGTCAAAAAAGGGGATTAATTTATCGTTTACAAGTATTCCTAATTCTGTAGGCGATAGTTGACGGCCATTTTTTACAACATAACCCCTGTCTTGGATAGTGGAGATGATTGGTGCATAGGTGGAAGGTCTGCCGATGCCGTATTTTTCCAGTGTCTTAACCAAAGATGCTTCTGTATAATGAGGCGGTGGTTTGGTAAATGATTGCGACGGAGTGATATTTGCCGGAGTCAGTTTCTCATTTTCTTTAAGCGCGGGTAAGAACTGCTCTTTTACTTCACCTTCATAGAGTATCAGAAACCCTTTAAACACCAGACGGTGTTCACTCGCTCCGAAAACGCATTTCTGCACGGATAAACTTTCGGCAAGCAGGTTGTTTTCTACGGGCTCATCAAGAACACCTAACACATTTACAATCAGTGATTTGTCTTCCGGGTCTTTACCCAATGCCTGCAATATTGTCTTAGCCATCATTACCTCGTCATCCTTATCCTTGTTCAGAATGGTTATTATCTTATCCATAAGTTCTATGGCTTGCTGCGAAACAGTTCCTTTGGACATTAAGTTCTCAGGCCAAACCTGTAAACTTTGGAGTATATTCTGGGCGATAATATTTTTCCTCTTGTCATTGGAGAATACGGATAAATCAAGACCGGATGATAAGGTTGCTTCTATTTCCACGGTCTTATTGTGCCAAACCGCTGGCTTCATCTGGGTTGCCACGAACTGTCTCCAGATAAGGTTATAGAGTTTATACTGGTCTTTGGTGAGATATTGTGCGATGCTGTCCGGCGTCTTGGAAAGGTAAGTAGGCCTGATTGCCTCGTGCGCCTGTTGTGATTGCTTACTCGGTCTGTAACGGCGGGCTTCCGGCTGGAGCAGGGCTTCTCCATACTGCTGGGTAATAAATTTACGGCATTCGTTGATGGCCAATTCGCTGACCCGGACCGAATCGGTGCGCATATAGGTAATCAGGCCGGTCGGTCCTTCGGGCAGGTCAATCCCTTGATATAACTGCTGGGCAATCACCATTGTCTTTTTAGGGCTGAAGTTTAATTTAGTCGATGCCACCTGCTGTAAAGTGCTGGTAATAAAAGGCGGAAACGGATACTGATAGGCATCTTTTTCTATAATAGAAGAAACTATAAACTCGCTTTTGAGCAGACGCTCCACCAGTTTCTTTGATTCTGATTCAGCGCCCAGCCAGATATTGATGTTAGTGTCCAGAGGACTGCCGACCTTGACATCATTAAGTTTAGTAAGCAGTATAGAAGCCGGTTCCTTGTCCTTGTTGGAAAGCTCAGCCGTGATTTTCCAGTATTCCTGTGGCTTAAAACTTCTAATTTTCTTTTCCCGTTCCACGATAAGTCGTAGTGCAACAGATTGGACCCTGCCGGCAGATAATCCTTTGGTTATCTTTTTCCATAAAAGGGGTGATAGTTTATATCCCATAATACGATCAAGAAAACGTCTTGCCTGTTGAGCATTAACAAGACTTATGGAAATTTTACGCGGATTACTAAATGCATTGCGAACTGCAGAATGGGTAATTTCATCAAAACTAACCCGCCAGGTCTTTTCTTCAGGGACGCCTAATATTTCTGAAAGATGCCACGCTATAGCTTCACCCTCCCGGTCAGGGTCTGTGGCTAAATATACGGCTTCAGAACTGGCGGCTATCTTTTTCAATTTATTTGCCGTTTTGGTTTGTTTTCTGATAATTATATAGGTCGGCTTAAAATTATTATCAACATCTATTCCGAACTTGCTTTTGGGCAGGTCACGAATATGACCATAAGATGATTCAACAAGATAATCATTGCCGAGAATCTTGCTGATAGTTTTGACTTTAGCAGGTGATTCTACAATGACTAATGATTTATTTTCTTTTGTCTTCTTCATTACTACCCCATTCTTCTGATGGAAGACTTTGCATCCATTGGTCTTCTTTATTCATCTTTTCTTTATGATGTTTGCTTTTTATAAAGATAACAAAAAACATAATGATAGCAAGTATTCCAATAAGAATATAGGTGTAAAATATCACTCGGGAAAATATAAATAATTTATATGGATAAATCTTGTTGTTTCAACCAAAGTTCACCGGCATTGTATGATGAACGGACAAAAGGACCTGAAGCAACCGCTTTAAATCCTAACTCATAAGCCTTTTGACGATAGAAAGAGAATTCTTCCGGTGGAATAAATCTTTTTACTTCTAATGTTTCACTATTCAGTGATGGACGCAAGTATTGTCCAATGGTAATAACATCACAATTTACTTTTCTGAGGTCTATCATAACATTTATAACTTCATCTTTTTCTTCACCTAAACCAACCATCAATCCTGATTTAGTAGTGACATTCTGATTGAGATGTTTGACATAGGAAAGAAGTTTTAATGAACGTTGATAATCTGCCAGAGGACGAATTTCATTATACAGCCGAGGGATTGTTTCTATATTATGATTAAATATATTGGGTTTAGCCGAAATGATTTTTTTTATACTTTTATGATTGCCCTGAAAATCAGGTGTTAAGACTTCAATTATTATATGAGGACATATCTTCTTTACTTCTAAGATAGTTTCATAAAAGATAGATGCACCCCCATCAGGCATATCATCACGAGTAACAGAAGTGATTACGATATGTTTAAGTTTCATCTCATGACAGGCACGGGCTACTTTTTGTGGTTCATCAGACGGTTGATTTATCGCACCCATTGATTTTAGCTTTTTTACAGAACAAAACCGACAATATCTTGTGCAGGTGTCACCCAAAATAAGAAAAGTTGCTGTTCCTTTGGCGAAACATTCAAAAATATTAGGGCAACGAGCACTTTGACATACGGTATTTAAATGATAACGATTGATGATTTTATTCGTAATAATAGATTTGCCGAGAGGAACTTTTTCCCGTTTTAACCACTTTGGTAGAAGCATTTTTAAGAATATCAAAAATCAAATATTAAATATCAAAAAGAGAAATTTTGATTTTTACACTTTAATATTTAATTTTACTTGGTTATGTCGGTATATTTTCCGGGATATATGATAAATGAGTTTTAACTTCAGTTATTTCTGTATTGAACAACTCTTTAAAAACATCTATGTATTCTTTGATAAAACTACTTATAGGTATTTTTTTACCCAGTAGCTCTGATAGAGAAGTAATTTTAGGGTTTTTCATCCCGCAGGGGTTAATAATATTAAAATCATCTAACTCGTTATTAATATTCAACGAGAATCCATGATAAGTAATCCCGCTTGACACACGCATACCGATAAATCCGATTTTATGTTCGTTTACCCAAACCCCGGCAGATTTATCATCTTTTGTATAAGAACTAATACCAAATCTTGCAAGAGATTTAATAATAGTTTGTTCCACTGTTCGCACATAATCTCTCATCGTTTTTTTATGATGAGCAAGGCTTATTATCGGATAACCTACTAATTGACCGGGTCCGTGATATGTCACATCTCCACCACGATTAGTCTGTTTTAATTCTATCTTTTTGTTTTTCAGTATTTCAGGAGAAACAAGAACGTTATTAATATTGGCATTTCTGCCCAAAGTAATAACCGGTTGGTGTTCCAGAAGAATTAAGAAAGAGTCTTTACCTTTTGTTTCTTTGACACGTTCAACTAATTCAAATTGAAAAGAAAGCGCTTCATCATAGGGGGTAACGCCTAATTTAAAAACAGTTAATGGTTTCATAATTTACGGTCCGCACTCGGCGGCTCCGCCTATGGCGAAGATGAAATCATTGCGTCTTAACACGCTCAACATAGCTGCCATCACGTGTATCGATACGGATAATTTCGCCCGATTCTACGAAAGCTGGCACCTGAACAACAAGCCCGGTTTCTAATGTAGCGGGTTTAAATACATTTGTAATCGTTGCTGTTTTTAATGGGGGATCGGTTTCTATTATTTTCAAGTCAACCGTAACGGGTAATTGAACATTAATTAGAGAGCTGTCACAATATATAAGCATTACAGATTGGTTAGAAGAAAAATATTTTATCTTATCACCCACAAATTCTGCAGGCACAGAAACTTCTTCATAATTTTCTGTATTCATAAAGACAAGTGAAGAACCTTTTTGATAAGAATATGCAGCTGGTAATTGTTCTATAGGCATCTGCTCCACCCGGTCTGATGAACGAAATCGGTATTCAAGAGTGGAATTTGTTTTTATATTACGCATTTTAACCTGAATCATAGCACGCCAGTTGCCAGGCGTGATATGGTCGTAATCAAGCACCTCATACAGCTCGTTGTTGAATTTTATGGTCATCCCCTTTTTGATTTCGGTAGCATTAATTGTGGACATAGATTAATATGATAAAAAACTTCAACCCGGCATTTATGTGCAGGGGTGGGGTAAAAAGTCAGACTATTCTAACATTGTAACTTTTATTTGCAAGAAATCTGTAATAATTCTTCGTAACTGTTTTGAAGAACTCTGGTTATGGTACCGACAAACCCCTCATTAATAAATTTTTCTACAGTATTGTTTTCGGTTTTTATCTTACAGCTTATCACCGGTATTATTCGCATCAGTGAACTTGTCAAAAACACCTCATCGGCTGAGAATATCTCTTCCTTCTCCATAGGTTTCTCTCTAATTTTAATGGCATTTTTAGTGCAAAGACCAATTACCACCTGTCTGGTAATACCGTTGAGAATATTGGAGTTTATGGAAGGTGTAAAAATCTTACGGTCTTTAACAATAAAAATAGTACTGCGTGTTCCCTCCATTACATAGTAATCAGTATTAATAAAGATGGCTTCTATTGCCTTATGCTTAAAAGCCCAGCGGCGCGCCAAGAGATTTTCCATATAAGCCAGAGTCTTATGTCTATAATACGGCGTTTCAACACTCCTTTTGTATGGATAAATAATTATGCTGCCTCCACTCTGGCGGTATTTCTCGTATTCCGGCGATACAGGACCTGTTTCAATAAAAATCATTGAGGTTTGATAACTGCCTTTGGGGGATGATTCTTTAGTCGTAGAAGAATCAGATGAGGAAAACTTCATCGACCTCATGGGTTCTTCAGATGAAGAAACCGCCATTCTCACGAACCCGTGTTCTAAATTATTAAGTTTTACTAAACGATTGATAACCGTTTGAAGTGATTTGCTGCTGATATTAACAGGCATTCGTATATGCTTGGCAGAACTCCTCAGACGCTCATAATGCGCTCCCAACTGAAATGGTTTCCATCCATAAATTAAGATGGTCTCAAATACTCCGTAGCCGTAAAGAAGACCGCTTTCAAGTAAACTGATTTTGGTATCCTTGCGCGGTAAATATTGACCATTCAACCATACAAAATCTGTCATTTTATCCTCCTCATTATCACATAACTATAGAAATTTTATAATTCTCCGCAACTTTTTTATGGATTATATGTTTATATATGTGGAAAGATGAAAGATGTTTTTACTCTCATCTATCATCTTTTCTAAAGGAGACTATATGATTAAATGTAATGAAATTGTTACTGAATTAGAGGCATATCGCAGAAATGAGATTTCTGCCGACTTAAAAAACATTATGGAAGTTCATCTTAATACCTGTTCTTCCTGCCGTCAGGAACTGGAATCTTTACAGCGGTTAGATAAATTATTGGAGAGTTATCAGATGGTCCCTGTCACATCTGGATTTGCAACTAAATTGCGTGAAAGATTAGAAAATGAAGAAGCCAGGACAAAAAAATATTTTATCTCCAATTGGCGCAAGGTTGGACTTTTAGCGTCCGCTGCCGTCGTTCTTATTACGTGTGCTATCTGGATAATAAATCCTTTTAGCAGTCCATCATCCCTGCCTGACGGTCAGGCAGGTTCAACCGAAAGTGAGATAATTAATGATTTGGAACTATTAGAAAACCTTGAGACCGTTCAGATGATGGATTTTATGGATGATTACGAATTAGTTGAGGCATTCCCTGAAATTATGGATATGGATTTGAATGGTCACGAATAAGAGAAAGGTGTTTATGAACCCCGTTAGAGATGCTGACGGGATAAGCCCAAACGCCGATTAAAGGAGTTTAGATTTATGGATACTACGACTAATAAAAACAAGACGGTTGTCCGCAAGGAACAACCTATCTCTAACGGGGTGAAAAGAAGTTTAATGGGTTTTATTGTTGTCCTGATATTGTTTTCTAATGCTATTGCCTGGGCTCGGGTGGAAACAAAACCGGATAATACCCCTGATAAAAATAAGTCCTCAGAGAGGAAAATAAAACCGGATAATACCCCCGATAAAAATAAGTCCTCCTCGCCTCGCTCAAACGAGAGCGGAGCGGGAGAGAAGAAAATAAAAACAGACCCGCCTGACCGTCGGGCAGGTTCTAAAGATTCCAAACAGAAGGATGATAATCAGAAAGACCCTAATAAAATACGCAGCGAACAAACGATGAAGGAAAGGAAAGAGCGATTGGAAAAGATGTCGCCTGAACAGAAAGAGAATATTAAGAAACAATTCAAGAAATATCAGAATCTGTCTCCCGAGGAAAAAGCACGGCTTGCCCAGATTCACAAGCAAATACAGCAATTATCTCCTGAGCAACGTGAAGCCCTGAAACAAAAAATACAGAATCTGCCTCCGGAAAAACGCCAGGAGTTATTTGCCAAAATGAGAAAGATACAGGATATGCCGCCTTCTAAAAAGTATATATTGCGGCGCAACATAGAACTTCTTAAACAACTCCCTCAGGATAAAAAAGATGAACTCAAAAAACTTCCCCCTGAAGACCGTCGTAAAGAAATAAGAAAATTGTTGGAAGACGATTTTAAGAAAAGAATCGGAGAAGGAAGGTTTAATGAATTACAAAAATTGCCTCCTGAACAACGTCGGGAACAACTGAGAAAATTAATGGAAGAAAAAAGAAATGAGAGATGGAAACAAAAGGAGAATCAGGGAGTTCGTGACCGAGGTCAAGGTGAAGGACGCGACGGCGCAGGACAAGGTAAAGGCAAGGACGATACCAAAGAAAAAGATAAAAAATAATTGCCAATAACCATTTTTTTTAATAGTATAAACAACAGAATTGAACAGAACAACCCCCTTTTATTCTACATTTAATAAAGGGATTGTTATATCCGTTAAATACTGTTATTATTTTTTTATGAGGAGGATTTAGTATGAAATATGTGGTGATTATAATTGTCGTGGTAATCCTGGCTTCCGCTGCCGGCGCAATGGCATACCTTTATTTTAATCCGGGATCCCTTGTTCATTCCATACCCGGTAGTCAATCAACATCAGACCAAACGAAAGACTTGGCCTCCCGTCTTGATAAACTCCAGAATGAATTAGCAAACCTAAAGGATACCCTTGCCAAACAATCCCTTTCTATCCAGGAATTAGCCCGCCAAAGCGGAATAGATAGAGATAGGCTTGTCAATCTGGAAAAGAAATTACAGTCATTGGTAGCAGAGAATAAGGGCTTTAAGCCACAGGAATCACCGGCTGAAAAGACAGACCTATCCGGAACGTCCTTTCAAAATTTCTCGCCTGAACTGTTCAATAACCCCGAATTCGCCAAGTTATTCCGTGACCAGGTTGACCAGGCAATAAAGGATATACAAAAAAAAGAAGAGGAGACCCGGATGGCACGATTTAGCGAGCGAATCCAGCAGATGGTTGCCAGAAGGATAGAGGAATTCGCCAAAACCCAGAACCTCAATGACTACCAGAAACAGGAACTCAATAAGATTCTTTCTGACAGAATCAATAAATCTATGGAATTAGCCAATCAAATGCGTGCCGATAAGGTGGAACCGGAAGATTTCAGAACCAAAATGGAGACACTCAGAACCGAAAGCAATGAAAAGGTCAAGTCGATTCTACTGCCCGAGCAGTATCAGGAATACCAGAGAATAGAAAGCGAGGCAATGGGCGGTCCCGGCGGCGGAATGAGAATGGACAGAGGACCCAGACAGCAAGGACAGCAGGGACAGCAGGAAACCCCCCAGCAACCACCGACACCACCACCCCGTTAACCCGAATAATTCCATACGGTGGTTTAACTATACAATACACATAATATAAGGGGGTATCCCCCCGGATATCCCACTACTAACCATAGGATACCCCACTACTAACCGTAGGATATCCTCCCCATATCAGTGTAGTATCCGGGGAATTCCCACCCCGCCTTTGGCGAGGCTTCGCCTTTCCGCCTCTGGCGAGACATCGCCTTCGGGCGTGCGGGCGAGCGAATTACCCCATTTTCAGAAAACGATGCCCTGCAACTCAAGTAAATAGCCCATTACAAAATATGGTGCCTGTCCCGCAACCCCCAGGGTAAATAAGCCCTCTTTTTCGCCATTCCAAATCCCGAATTCCGCAATCAGAAATTCGCAATTAGCCCCCCCCCTATATCCCCCCCTCCCACCCCTTATGTTGGTTTCTCTGCCACTGAAAGCCGGTCTATCTGCCACCGAAAGCCGGTTCATCCGGCACCGAAAGCCAGTCCATCCGCTACTGAAAGCCGGTTAGTCCGGCATCGAAAGCCAGTCCATCCGCTACTGAAAGCCGGTTAGTCCGGCATCGAAAGCCAGTTCATCCGGCACCGAAAACCAGTCCATCCGGCACCGAAAACCAGTCCATCCGGCACCGAAATCCGGTTCATCCGGCACTGAAGGCCGGTCCGTCCGGCACCGAAAACCGTTTCGTCCGGCACCGAAAGCCGGTCCGTCCGGCACCGAGAGCCGGTCCGTCCGGCACCGAAAGCCGGTCCATCCGCCACTGAGAACCGGTCTATCCGGCACCTGCAACGCAACCCCATACCCACCCAAAAAAATCAAGAAAACTTCGTAACCATAGATTACACAGATGGGCACAGATTAATACAGGTTTTTATAAGGAATCCATAATCTGAAGTCCTCGCGGGACATGAAGTCCTCGCGGGACAGACACCATATTTTGTAACCCGCTATTTTCCTATGTTACAGGACAACGTTATCTTAAAATCACCTTTACTAAATTCAGTTAACAACGTCTTCTACGCCAAGCAAATCAAGGCATAGAAAACCCGCCTGACCGTCGGGCAGGTCTGTGGTCTGTCCCGCCTATCCTACTATCTACCTATGGCAGGCAGGTCTGCGGCTCTAATCCCTCCACTGCGTTACGACCGATAGAGAGTCCCGTAAGGGACGGGATAGTTTCAATCCCTCCGCTTTGCTACCCCTTACGGGGCGAGCATCATTGAAGTAGTCCCGTTAGGGACGGGATAAGAAACTGCCCCTCTGGGGTTCTCGTCCCGAGATCCCCGACGGGGTCGAGGGATAACGCCTCCAGCCCGATGTGTCATCGGGCCGTATGCTAACAGTTTCTAAAAATCAATCCCTCTAACGGATTTCAAGCCCTGCTGGAACGGATGTTTGATTTCCAGTATCTCGCTGACTAAATCCGCTTCTCTGGCTAATTGCGGAGGTGCATTGCGACCTGTCAATATAAGATGTAAATCTTCCGGCTTGCCATTAATAAGTTTCAGGACACTATCTACACTGATAAGACCGTAATCAATGGCATAAATTATTTCATCCAGAATAATCAGGTTGTATTTACCCGACTTGATTTTCTCCTGTGCCAGAGCAAATGCCTTTTGTGCCGCTTCTTTATCCTCCTGAGACGGATTCTTCGGGTCTATATGACATTCAAAGTTACAATCCGTGCAATCGTAAGCATTTTTGGCTTGTCCCGAGGGCCCGGTCCGAGGGACTTGTCCCGAGGGCCCGGTCCGAGGGATACGTATGCAGGGTTTGCCTGCCTGGATAATCTCAAAGTCAGGGAATAGTTTTTTAGCAGATTTAATCTCGCCGTAGATGGTGGAACTTTTCAGGAATTGAATCATCAGAACTTTCAAGCCCTGGCCTACGGCCCTGAGCGCCTGGCCTAAGGCAGAGGTGGTCTTACCCTTACCGTGGCCTGTAATAATAATTACTAAACCTTTAGACATAAATCAATATAAACACGAATAAGACGAATAATACCGAATGTCACGAATACCTGCCCGAAGCAGGCGGATTCGTACGATTCGCCATATTCGTGTGATTCGTGTTAACTATTTGGTGCCGGAAGAGGGAGTTGAACCCTCACCCTCCGAAGAGGACTAGATTTTGAGTCTAGCGCGTCTGCCATTCCGCCACTCCGGCTAATTCAATCACCACAGAGACACTGAGTAAATTTCGGATTTGGGATTTCGGATTTAAATTCGCAATTCGCCATCCGCAATTCGCAATTGTCCTTCTTTATGTTCTTTGTGCCTTTGTGGTTTATCCTCTTATTGTTTTCTTTCTTCTTATCACGGGTGCCCGGATTAAATCCGATATAATAATGGCCCTCTGGACTTCGGTTAATTCTTTTGCCTTTAAACCTTCTGTGAAATCATCCCAACTCGTTGATTCTTTTATAGACTCTTTGCTATCGCCTTCTTCAGAAACGGTTTGCTCAGTAACGACAAGAGAAATCTGTGCTTTTTTTACAGCTACTTCCTGGCGTTCGGGCGGTGATTCTGTTTCCTCGCTATCATCTTGTTGAGGTTTCTCCTGCGATATATTAAACATTTTTCGTAGCACGTCTTCTATACCAACAGGAATTGCTTCTACTTGTTCTGCACTCTTGGGAGACATTTCTTTTTCTAAAACCACGGTTCTTGATGCACTCGGCTGGGGCTGGTATTCAGAATATTCGTCCAATCTTATTGTATTTACTTTATTCTTTTCAAGTTCCTTACGCCGTTTTTGTGCTTCTATTATTTTCTTTATAACTGAAGCGCCGCCGATAATAAGTATCACTAAAACATATGCACCTAATTGAACGAGGTCATCCATAAATTATTATCTCCTATAATAATGCTATTTAGAATTTATACTTTGTTTCTTCTGGCATTCCTTCCCCTCTTGTCATTCCTGCGGAAGCAGGAATCCAGAAATGAATGGATTCCCGTTTTCACGGGAATGACATCAGAGGGGGCTAATTTCTAAATACTTTCACTATATGTTAAATTATACACCTGCCGGGGAGCAAGATATTTCGGGAATTTTTCCACCAGGGCTAAACGAACACAATAGCAGAAGTGGCAGGCATCAACATATCTTTTCTTGTGTTTAACACGATACTTCTTGGCTAAGCGAACCGGACCTCCTTCTAATAATGGTCCGCATATCGGATGGGAATAGGCATCGTAGTTTTTAACCAGTTCAGAGAGAGGTGTTTCCCACATATTCCCCATAGATAACCCCTGACAGAGGTGGACATATCCATAGGAATCAAGGTGGACCCTTTCAGGACTTTTCAGGTCTTCATGTGGGCATTCGGTAAATTCCTCGCATTTCTTGGTCGGCAGTCCTTTTATCAGTTTCTCAACCGCCCTGCCTCTGAGCATTGCCCCACCTTCAATTACCGGAGCGCCCTTCTTAGCCCGAGGCTGAACAGACGGTTTCTCGATACAGATTGAGCCGACTGGTAAACCTAAGCGTCTGGCGGCTTCCAGACCATGTTTAGCGGGATTCTCTTTTTCATCTTCACTATGGTATAAGTCATCACTAATGCTAAGGTCAGAGATTCCTAATTCTTTTAATGGTTTTAGCCAGATTTCGCTATCTTCAACCGAGGTTGCCCAATAAGAGTTGGTAACTACACCAGTCTTAAAGCCCATTTCCTGTGCAATCTTCAATGCCTCTTGCATAATAGGATAGAAAAGGAATGGCTCGCCTCCTTCAAAAAAGACCCGTTTAATCGTGCCGATTTTGAGTAATTCATCATATACCTTTCGAATCTGGTTTAGAGTAAACGTACCTTTAGAAGTTGGTTTACAGAATAAGAAACAATGGTCGCATTCAAGATTACACGTATAGGTCAAAAGAAAATGAACCCCTGTTAGCATAACATTACCTCTTACTCGCTGTTACCCAGCACATAATTTATGTGCTGGGGTAATCATTGTTAGACGCCGACGAATGTCGGGATTTTCCTTTTTTATATCAAATATTTCTGACAAGGTCAACCCCGTTAGAGATAGGTCGCCAAAGGCGACCGTCTTATTCCGAACAAATACCCTCTTTTAGAGTTAAGCGTTTTATCGCAATAACATCTCTTTATTATCATACTATCAAACATCTCTAACGGGGTCAATATTAAAACCGAGAAATCCTTTACAATCTAATGTTTATTAGATATTATTTTTTACAATATAGGAAAGTATAAAAATGCAACCACAGATTTCACAGATTACACTGATAATTTTACCCCTCACCCCTTCCCTCTCCCCTCGGGGGAGAGGGTTAAGGTGAGGGGGTAATTCAGCCAGAAAATAGTAAAAATCTGTGATAATCTGTGTTTATCTGTGTAATCTGTGGTTACGAAGTTTTCTTATGCAACATAAACTTAAGCAACATTAATGCATAGAAAGGAAAGCCCGCCGACGCTGACGCTTTGGCGGGTCTAACGGACTGTAACGACCCGCCCCGCCTGAGCGGGACGGGGTCTAACAGTCCATAAGAAAAGGATGTTGAGTTATGATGAACAAACCAGCAAATCTGCCTTTTATAAAGGTACTGCCGCCGGGACCTGAAGCAAAAAAAGTATTAGCAAAAGATAAACGTTATATTACACCTTCTTATGCACGCGCCTATCCATTGGTTGCAGAAAAAGGTTATGGCATAATGGTTGAGGACCCTGATGGTAACCGTTATATGGATTTGAATGCCGGTGTTGCGGTCTGTGCCACAGGTCATTGTCATCCTGAAATCGTTCGTGCCATACAGAAACAATCCGAAAGACTTATTCATATGATAGGCACGGACTTTTATTATCGCTGGCAATCAGATATTGCAGAGGAATTAACGAAGATTACGCCGGGCAAATTCGCCAAGAAGGTCTTTTTAGCCAATACCGGCGCAGAATCTGTGGAAGCCGCAATAAAATTAGCCCGCTATATCACACGTCGCCCAAGAATGATAGCGTTTATCGGCGCTTTCCACGGCAGGACAATGGGCGCTTTGTCATTGACTGCCAGCAAAGCCGCACAACGAAGACACTTCTCTCCCCTGCTTTCTGAAGTCACACATATACCCTTTCCATATTGTTATCGTTGTATTTTTAATCTCACTTACCCGAAATGTAATTTTGCCTGTCTTTCATATCTTGAGGATATTATTTTTACCAAGGTCAGCCCGCCTGAAGATGTCGCAGCCATTATTATTGAGCCTATTCAGGGCGAAGGCGGTTATGTGGTTGCGCCGGATGGATACCTACAGAGACTGAAAAAACTCGCCTGTAAGTATGGAATCCTTTTAGTCTGCGATGAAATCCAGTCGGGTATGGGCCGCACCGGTAAGATGTTCGCGGTTGAACACTGGAAAGTTGAGCCGGATATTATTTGTATTGCCAAAGGAATTGCGTCAGGTATGCCTTTAAGTGCAATGGTGTCTCGTGCCAGTCTTCAGAAATGGACTCCGGGTTCACATGCCAATACATTCGGCGGCAACCCGGTCTGCTGTGCCGCAGCCCTGAAAACCATTGAATTACTCAAGGAATCTCTGGTAGAAAATGCCCGTATCACAGGTGATTATCTAATCAAACGTCTTAAATCTCTCCAGAATAAATATGATTTTATCGGTGATGTCAGAGGCAAAGGATTAATGGTCGGTATAGAAATAGTAAAAGACAGAAAGACCAAAACCAAAGACCCGGAAAGAAGAAACAATATCGTTTATAACTGCTTCAGAAAGGGAATTCTTCTTGTTGGTTGCGGTGAAAACAATATTCGTTTCTCACCGCCATTGATTATTACGAAAAACGATATTGATATTGCTCTGGAGATATTTGAGAAGGTTCTTAAGGGAAAAAAAGAATACCCAAAATGAAAGATAATTATTTAGCCGAATGAAGTTAGCCACAGATTTCACAGATTAAATCCGTGTAATTTGCTTTGTTGAAATCCTCTATTTTTCCCCTCCCTTGATGGGAGGGGTTAGGGGAGGGTGAGATTAGAAATAATCACCCCCACCCTACCCTCCCCCATCAAAGGGGGAGGGTTTCAACAGAATCCGACCCCGATATATCGAGGCTGTAATTTATCTCTCTGGCCCAATTACACCGATTAAATTTAATCTGTGTAATCTGTGGCTTCAATCCGCTAATATATTACAATGAAAGAATTCTCAATAGTCATAAAAGATACCTTTTGTAAGGGTTGCGCTATCTGTGTTGAGATATGCCCTAAAAAAGTCTTAGCTATGTCTCAGGAACCAACTGTAACTGGTTATCTTCTTGCTCAAGTAGCAGACTCAAAGAAATGCATTGGTTGTATGGAATGTGAATTACATTGCCCCGACCTTGCTATAGAAATAATAAAATGAAACAGTTTTTACAGGGTAATGAAGCGTGCGCCTTGGGCGCAATCAAAGCCGGTTGCCGTTTTTATGCCGGCTATCCCATTACGCCATCAAGCGAGATAATGGAAAAAATGGCTCAGGAATTACCTAAGGCAGGCGGGGTCTTTATCCAGATGGAAGACGAAATCGGTTCTATCGGAGCGGTAATAGGAGCATCCTGGGCTGGAGCCAAAGCAATGACCGCTACTTCGGGTCCGGGCTTAACTTTGATGCTGGAAAACATAGGTTATGCGATAATGACTGAAACCCCCTGTGTCATTGTGGATGTCCAGCGGGCCGGACCTTCTACAGGTCAGGCAACTAAACCAGCCTCAGGCGATGTTATGCAGGTTCGCTGGGGCGCATCAGGCGATTACGAAATCATTGCTCTTTCACCATGGTCAGTTTCGGAAATGTATGAAATGATTATCCAGGCATTCAATTTTGCCGAGACTTACCGTGTACCGGTATTCCTATTGGCTGATGAAGCTGTCGCACACTTGAAAGAATCGGCTGTATTAAAATCAGATATACCTATTGTAAAACGGGCAAAGAAAACAAAATTACCGCCTTTTGGCGACTTAAAAACCAATGCTGTAACTCCTATGCCGGCATTCGGACAGGGAAGAAAATTATCAGTAACCGGTTCAACCCATGATGAATGGGGATATCGCAAGACCCAATCACCTGAAATACAGGCAAAATCTGTAAATAGATTCTGTAATAAAATACGCAAAAATGCAGATAAAATATCATCATTTGAGAAATATTTTATTACCAAAAACACTGAAACTTTAATAATCACCTACGGATTCACGGCACGTAGCGCTTTTAGAGCCGCTCAGATAGCCAATGGGAAAGGATATAAAATCGGATTAGTTAGGCTTAAAACTCTTTGGCCATTTCCTGAAAAGATATTCCAAAATATCCCTAAAACTGTCTCTAAAATTATCGTCCCGGAAATGAATCAGGGACAAATCATCAGAGAAATCCAGAGATTTACTGATTGCCAGGTTATTCCATATAATAAAACTAATGGAACGGTTATTACTGCCACAGAGATTTTAGATACCATATATGGTTAAGTATCAACGTAAATTTATCAGGTTGAAAGATTATGATTATTCACAGGCAGGAGGATATTTTATAACAATATGCGTTCATAACCATAGAATGTTATTGCAACCGAGTCCGGTTCAAAATATGATAAAACGTTGGTGGGATAAATTACCGCAACGATTTCACGAGGTTGAAATTGACCAATTTGTGATTATGCCTAACCATATTCATGGTGTAATATTAATTGTAGGGGCAGACCCACGTGTCTGCCCGAATCCCGTCGTAGGGGCAGACCCACGTGTCTGCCCGAATCATAATGACAAGGGCGAACACATGGGTTCGCCCCTACAGAATATCCATCCATCATTATCGGATATAATTCAATGGTTTAAAACAATGACAACAAATGAATACATTCATTATGTTAATCAAAATGATTGGCTACAATTTGAGACACGTTTCTGGCAGCGAAATTATTATGAACATATAATCAGAGATGAATCTGAATTAAACCGTATCTGTGAATACATCATCAACAACCCGGTTAAATGGCAATTTGACCGTGAAAATACAGATAGAATTCCTGACCAACAATATGAACAGGAATGGCAATGGTTAGAAGGTTATTAAACCCGTAGGGGCAGACCCACGTGTCTGCCCGAATCATAATGACAAGGGCGAACACATGGGTTCGCCCCTACATTAGGAATCTAAATGAATCTAAATAAATACATCAGACCCGAAGTATTCCCGACGCCTTTTTGCCAAGGGTGCGGGCACGGGATTCTGATGCAGGCTATTTTAAGAGCGATTGCCGCCTTATGCGAGCCTCGCCCTTCGGGGCGGGACGAGTTGTCACTCGTAGGGGCAGACCCACGTGTCTGCCCGAAACCCGTCGTAGGGGCAGACCCACGTGTCTGCCCGAATCATAATGACAAGGGCGAACACATGGGTTCGCCCCTACATATAGACAAAATGGTGTTTGTCTCCGGTATCGGATGTGCCGCATGGATTCCCAGTCCTCATTTCGCCGCCGATACTTTACATACCACACACGGCCGTGCCATAGCATTTGCAACAGGAGTAAAACTATTTAATCCTGCCCTAAAAATAATCGTGGTAAGCGGAGATGGCGACCTTTCTGCCATAGGTGGTAATCATCTTATTCATGCGGCAAGACGTAATTTGGAATTAACTGTTATTTGCGCAAATAATTCTATTTATGGAATGACCGGCGGACAAGTCGCTCCAACTACGCCCTGCGGTGCAAAGACATCAACAACACCTACGGGTTCAACAGAACCACCATTTGACCTATGTAAACTTGTCCGGGGTGCCGGAGCAACATACATTGCCCGTTCAACAGTTTATCATACGAGAGAACTGATAAAATATATTAAAACAGCGCTGACTCATAAGGGATTTTCGTTCATAGACACAATTTCGCCTTGTTATACCCAGTTTGGCCGTAGGAATCAGGCAATCTGCGGCTCTTCACCAGCAGAAATGCTCTTGAATCTGAAAAAGATATGCGTCCGCGCCAAAACTGCGGATGAATTATTCACATTTAACGATAAAGATAAAATACTTATAGGGGAATTTAGTTGAGGTATAGGAAATGTAACAAAATACCTATAAAAAGGAGATTTAAATATGGTAGATAAGAATATTGAGAAAAGTAAATCGGAAGAATCTTATGAAGTATCATTAAAACTAAGGAACTTTGAAATTGATTTATTTTGGAAACGAGCATTATTTTTTTGGGGTTTTATAGCATCTGCTTTTTGGGGTCTTATTGAAGTAAAAACAAAACATCCTGAATTTGCTCCATTAGTTGCAGGTTTTGGTGTAATTTGTTCACTTTGTTGGTTATTAACAAATCGTGGTAGTAAACGCTGGCATGAAAATTGGGAACAGAACTGGGAAAAATATGGAAAGGAAGGAAACTTCATTGACGAATCTATTTATAAACCTGTGGAAATTAAAAATAAAGGATTATTAGGTGCATGCAAATACTCCCCAAGCAAATTATCAATTCTATTAAGTTATTTTGTATTAGTTTTATGGTTAATAGTATTTGTAAATGAAGTATTTGTGGTTTTTATTCAACCTGCAGAATATAACAGTTACTGCTTTTGTCTATTGGACGTTAGAATACTCATGGCAATTATTAGTATTATAATTACCATAATTGGGATTCTTTTTGCTTTACTATGTGCAAAATCATCAGAAGAAGATAAATAATTTTGCCATAGATTTCTTAAAGGGCGACAATCTATTTGAATATTGAAATTAGAAATTCAGAGGAACACCATACTGAAGTATTGACCCAGCACATAAGTTATGTGCCGGGAGAATTAAGATGTCCTCTGATTAAAACAAATAGGAGAAAACAGGTAAAATGTCCACAGAATCAAAGAATAATATAAAAGTACTTCTTATAGCATTAGATGCTCTTGCAGGTATAATTCTTCTTACAGCCGCTTATGGATACACAGAGAACGAGGAAGGTATACGTTCTCCACTAACCTATGTTTACTATCAAAATCTTCGCTGGATCGTTTGTGGACTTTCAGTTTGGCATATTTTCCGAATTAATAAAGTAAGCAAGAAATCACCAATCAAAGGACGATTAATTTGGGTAATTCTTTTTTGTATTCTCGCGATTATTTTTAACCCTTTTATACCACTACAGTTAACGAAAGAAATTTGGGGTTGTATAAATCTTTTTGGAAGTGTAGTTTTTGTTTCTGCGATATTCTTACTCATAGGCAGGGAATAATTCACTGAGGGCAGGGGGAGTCTCCCTACGACTCGTAGGCACGGGATTATGAGTTGTAGGCACGTGCTTATGAGCCGTAAGCACGGGATTATGAGTTGTAGGCATGTGCTTATGAGCCGTAGGCACGTGCTTATAAGCCAAAAGCACGGGATTATGACCCGTATTCTATAGAATATAACCTGTATGCACAGGAATATGAGTTATATTTAGGTAAATATAAGTTATATTTAGGTAAATACAAGTTATATTTAGGTAAATATAAGTTATATTTAAGTAAATACAGGTTATATTTAAGTAAATATGAGTTATATTTACGTAAATACAAGTTATATTTAAGTAAATACAAGTTGTATTTAAGTAAATATAAGTTGTAGGGACATCCCTACGAGTTGTAGGGACATCCCTACGAGTTATAGGGACATCCCTATGAGTTGTAGGGACATCCCTACGAGTTATAGGGACATCCCTATGAGTTGTAGGGACGTCCCTATAAGTTAAAATGACATCCTTTCAGGTTAAAAGGACATCCTTTCGGGTTAAAAGGACATCCTTCTGAGTTAGAAGGAAATCCTTCTGAGTTAAAAGGACAACCTTCTGGGTTAGAAGGACATCCTTTCGGGTTAAAAGGACATCCCTACGAGTTGTAGTCGGGTAGATATAACTTGTAGGGGGGTAGATATAACTCGTAGGAGCATCATTTAATGTCAAATCAACGAGGTAAAACCTCGTTGTCTACCATTAACATTACGGTAGACAACGACCTTTACGGTCGTTGACTGAATAGGAGTTTATTATGGCAAAAAAAATGGACTGGATTCCGAGTTATATTTATGTAGGTTTTGCTATCGTAATTTTATACGGTTTAATAGGTTGCACCCAAACCAAGGGGAATATCCCATCCGTAGGGGCAGACCCGCGTGTCTGCCCGAATCATAATGACAAGGGCGAACACATGGGTTCGCCCCTACAAAATATCAATAAAGACACCGATATAGTTGATTGGCTGTTAAAAGCACGTGGTTTAACAAGGGAAACAGCCCGGCTTGACCCGCAGACACTTGACACCATTGCCGCTCAGCAAGTTATGATTCAACCAAACTTCTTGCGCTTATGGAAAAATCCCTGGGAATTTCCTAAATTCGTTTATGGCGTCGTAGATGGATTTGCAAGCGCTGTTACCAATACAGAAGGAACCGGGGTATTTGACGTATTTGGTTTATCTGCATACCGCACCGGTCATAGAGCCGCGGCATGGCTCCAATTCATACCATCTCTTGTGCCGGATAAGGATAAACCGATTCAGAAAGCCTTAGAGGAACTTGCCAGGGAATGTAAAACGACACTTACAGGCGAAACTTATACTATAGATAATGAATATTCGTTTGAGGAGAAACTTGCCAAGGAATGTAAGACGACACTTACAGATACAGAGAAAGCGGATGTAGATTTAAATATTACAAAAAATAATATTCCGTATGAACTCCAGATTCAGATTGCCAAGATAATTCTGGGAGCGAAGAAAGCCAAATATTTTCGCGACCGCGCATTTCGCAAATACCCAAAGGAAAAATGGCAGGATGCCTTTGATTTCACCACTAAGAGTCCCTCATTGGATGAGTCATCCGATGAATCTCAGGAGGGAACTATCATTAACTGGGATTTTGGACAGGCAATTGATTACGACGACCTTCTCATCGGTGCCAGTCTGAACCTCAAGGTTATTTGTGAGTTGGAGAAATTTCTGAAAGACCCTAAGGTGGAAAATAAACCGGAAAATGGTGAAGCCAAACCCATCACGCCGACATACACTGCGGTTAACATTTCAGAACTTAAATTTGAAATCAATACACCGATGGGCAAAATCGCCTTTAATAGCAAGAATGAAAACAATACTTATCAAGGTGAGGATTACTTAGCTATTATTGATATGGCTGGAAACGATACCTATACGGGCGCAGCCGCGGCTTCCTATAAATTGGACCATCCTATTTCAACCATCATAGATTGCTCGGGTGATGATACCTATGTATCGGATAAAAATACACCCTGCTCTCAAGGCGCCGGGATAATGGGCTATGGTTTCCTGATTGACGACGGCGGTAATGATACTTTCACCGCAGTAAACAACGCTCAAGGAATGTGTTGTTTCGGAGTAGGCATCCTCTGGGCGCGGGGTGGCGATGACAATTTCAAGGGACATACCTCAGTTCAAGGCTCTGCGGCTTTCGGTGTGGCTAATCTCGTTAAAATCGGCGGTAATGATTCTTATTATGCATATTACACCAGCCAGGGATTCGGATTTGTTGGTGCTTATGGGGTATTGATAGACACTGGCGGTAACGATAAATATGTCGCAGAACCGTATGACTTGATTCATCCCGGAGTATTGGGCCACGATAATCTGCGTAACTACAATTTCTGTCAGGGTGCCGGCTGGGGACAACGCGGGGATATGTTTCCGGGCCACTCTATGGCTGGCGGAACAGGCATTCTGCAAGACCTCGGCGGTGATGACTGGTATGAATGCGGTGTTTACGGTCAGGCAACCGCTTACTGGTATGGCACAGGTATTCTGTACGATAAATCCGGCAATGACCATTATGAAGGTTCATTCTGGGTGCAATCAGGCACTCCGCATATGGGAATGACAATGTTTATTGATGAGGCCGGCAACGATACTCATCATATCTGGCACGCGATTTCGCTGGCCGGTGCTCACGATTTCTCCGTGGCATTCTTCCTGGATAAAGGCGGCGATAACAAATATTCTGCCTGGGAATGGAAGGACAAGGAAGGTAAGGAGGGCAAACAAACCCTGAAAAATACAGGCATCAAAGGCATTGGCGGCGGGGTTATGGTCGGCTCGGCCATTAATAACTCTATCGGCGTATTTATGAGTATCGGCGGCAATGATACCTATGAATTTTATACTAATAGCACCTTCGGATTTTCTAATCAAAACGGCACCGCTGGCTCGTGGCGCTATATTAATAATAATATCGGCATCTTTATTGACGTCGGCGGCAATGATACCTTCAACACTACCGTAGAAAAGGACACACCGGCCACCTATGACACGGCTAAGTCCAATGCCTTCTGGAGCCGGATGCCTGAAAAGCCGGGCAATAAGGATAAGAATTTCAGTATGGGCATAAGCACACCCGTGGGTAAAGTGCCCGAAGCGGAGCGTTAAAACGACAACAGGATTTAACGGGATTAACAACCCCCTAAATCCCCCTTTATTAAGGGGGAATAAAAGGGGTTGTTCCGCTAAATCCGCTTAATCCTGTTGTAAAAAAATATGAAACAAGACAGAATAGAGATTATCATAAGCGGGATTGGCGGTCAGGGCGTGGTTTATTCTGCTAATCTCCTCAGTCGTGCTGCTTTATACCAGCATAAATTTTCTTCAAGCATAGCCCATTACGGACCTGAAAGTCGAGGTAGCGTTACCACATCTGAAGTCGTTATTTCTAACCTGACAACCCCCTTAATCCCCCTTAACAAAGGGGGAATAAAAGGGGGTTATTTCCCCTTAACAAAGGGGGGAGGGGGTGGGAGTTATTCCCCCTTAACAAAGGGGGAAGGGGGTGGGAGTTATTCCCCCTTAACAAAGGGGGAAGGGGGTTGTTTGGATTATCCTTGCGTAGAATCTCCTGATATATTTATAGCAATGCACCAAAAGGGATACGATTATCATATTACAAGCCACAAAATGGATGTATCTAATCTCAAATATTTAATCTATGACAGCACTATTGTTAATTGCGAAGCCGCAGCGGAGTCCCGATTATTTCGGGGCGAATTGCACATTCGCTTCGCTCAGTGTAAACGAATTGCGAATTGCGAATTTATCGCCCTTCCTGCTTCTCAATTAGCTAAAGAAAAACTAAAGAATATAATGATGGCAAATATTATCTTAACCGCCGCTTTAGTCAAAACAACAGGGATTATCACGAGAAAGAATTTGGAACGCACCTTAAAAGAAATAGTCCCCCCAAAAGATTACCAACTGAATCTTCAGGCAATAGAATTAGGTTATCTTGCAGTATAAAAAAGTATCCCTCGGCAGGCTCTCCGCCTTTGGCGAGACCTCGCCTTTCCGCCTTAGGCGAGACTTCGCCTGCGGGCGAGCGGGCGGGGGGATTTAGCTAAATGGTCCCTCAACTCCGTTCGGGATAAATGAGCTTGCCGAACCATAAAAATATTTACCACAAAGACACAAAGGCACGAAGGACACAACCCCCTTTTATTCCCCCTTTGTTAAGGGGGATTAAGGGGGTTGTATTCGTGTCTTTGTGGTGAGTTTCTTTTTCTTGACCCAGTTAGAGATTTGTTGTATAATAAATATAAATGTAATCCCGACAAATACTGCCTGCCTGCGGTAGGCAGGTCGGGATAAAAGCCAGTAACATCCCTGCGGGATTAACTGGCTCTAAAAGGAGGAACTATATATGCCAAAAAGTAAACTTCAATTGAGATTAGAATCAATACGCTCATCTCTGAAAGATTTAGGAGACTCGCTTTGACCTGAATACTAAAGCAAACGAGATAAAGAAATTAGAGGAGGAATCTTCCCATCCATCCTTCTGGAATGAAGCGGGTATTGCCCGGGAAAAGATTTCCCGCCTGCAGGCACTCAAAAAACATTCTATTCCTTTTATAGAATTGGATGAGGATATAGAAGAAGTCTTGGAATTATTAAGATTAGCAGAAAAGGATGATGATGCCACCACATTAAAGGAAGTAGAAGATGAAATTGTTGAAATAGAGCAGAAATTATCCTCGCTAACACATCTATCTTTATTTAGCGGCGACAATGATTCCAGGAATGTCTTTTTGAGTCTGCACGCCGGCGCGGGCGGAACTGATGCCTGTGACTGGACTGAGATGTTATTGCGGATGTATTCTCGCTGGCTTGACCAAAAGAACTTCAGGTATCAATTAGTAGATTCCTTAAAAGATGATGAAGCGGGCTTACGCCGGGCAACTTTGTATATTGAAGGCGATTACGCCTTCGGTTATCTAAAATCGGAAATCGGGGTCCATCGTCTGGTTCGCCTTTCACCATTCGATACTAACCATAAACGACATACCTCTTTCGCCTCGGTTGATGTAGTGCCGGAAATAGAGGTAGAAAAGATAAAAATTAATGAGAGCGATTTAAAAATTGATACTTATTCAGCAGGCGGACCGGGCGGACAGCATGTAAATAAAACCGCCTCAGCCATCAGGATTACTCATATCCCGACCGGTATTGTTGTCCAGTGCCAAAATGAACGCTCCCAACATCATAATAAAAAAACCGCGATGAAATTACTCGTTGCCAAATTAAATATAATGAAAGAAAAGGAAAATGAGGATGATTTTAATAAAATATACGGTGCGAAAGGAGAGATTGCCTGGAGTTATCAAATTCGTTCCTATACACTTCATCCATATACATTGGTTAAAGACCATCGAACCGGATTAGAGGTGGGTGATGCTCAGGCGATTCTGGATGGGGAGAAACTTAACGTTTTTATAGAGGCGTATTTGAAGAATTATAAACCCACCCAATCCTAAAATAAACCATCAAGGATATGACAATTTTTACCGATAATATAATGGGTCGTGCGTTATGCGTCGTGGGTCGTCCCGATGGACATCGGGAAGACGCCTGACGCAAGACGCACAACATTCATATATGTATAAAGATTATTGGGGATTTAAGGAGTTTCCTTTTGAGAATACGCCAGACCCTCGTTTTTTGTATCTGTCACCCAGTCATCAGGAAGGTTTGATGCGCCTGAGTTACGGTCTCACCCATCATAAAGGTGCAATGGTACTAACAGGTAATTACGGTACCGGGAAAACCGTTTTAAGTCGGGCGATTTCGCGCATGATTGACCCGGTAAAATATCATCTGGTCTATTTCACTAATCCACAAATTTCATCATTGGAATTCTTAATCGGTATCACTCATCAATTAGGCGCAGATAAAATACCTTCTACTAAAATTGAGATGATTGAACTTATTGATAATATGCTTCAGAGGAATCTTAATATCAATAAACATACCGTAATTATTATTGATGAAGCACATCTCATTGATGACCGCCATGTCTTTGAGGAATTAAGACTATTATTAAATTTCCAGTTAAATGATAAATTTCTGCTCACCTTAATTCTTATAGGACAATCAGAATTAGGAGAAAGAATTAATGCGGTTAATCCATTACGGCAACGCATTTCAATCAGGTATCATCTGGAACCTCTGAATGAACAGCACACCCGGGAGTATATCTTACATCGGGTAAAAGTGGCGATGGGTGAAAAGGATATCACTTATATTTTCTCCCCGGAGACCTGCCAGCTGATTTATCGTTATACTCAAGGATTACCCAGAGAAATAAATCATATCTGTGACCTGTCATTACTTGATGGTTATCTCAAACAGGAAAAAGTCATTCGTCCGGAAATTATAGAATCAGCCGCACGAGATTTGGAAATTGCATATACATGAGACGGTCAAGAATTGCGAATTTCGCCCGCCTGCCGACTTCCCGCCTTGTCGGGCGAAGGAACGGCGGGCAGGGATTGCGAATTTCGGATTGCCCCGTATTTAATACGGGGTCGCATTTCGTTTACACTGAGCGAAGCGAATGTGCAATCCGCAATTAAATGTATCTATGGCACAATATGAACTTAGTTTAAGGGATTACTGGCGTGTTATCCGTAAAAGACGCTGGATTATTCTATTTATTTTCTGCGCCATCTTTATCTTAACATTCGTTTATACCTCAACCCAACCATTTATCTATCAGGCATCTTCCAGTGTCCGTTATACGGAGCAGCGGCTTTTAGCCACTCTTTTAACCGAGTTAATTCAGGCCCCGGTCGGTGATGTGATGCTGTCTCAATCCAAATTGATACAAAGTTGGAGCGTGGCTGAACTGGCCGCTAAATCCTTAGGCTGGATTAAACCTAATACACCCGTTGAAGATGCAAACAACATCATTTCTTCCATTCAATCCTCTGTTGAGGCCAAGGTTGAAACCAATACGGATTTAATCATCATAAGTGTTAAACATACCGAACCTCAAAAAACCAGCCAGATTGCCAATGCTGTAGCACAAGCGTATCGGCAGTATAACTTATTGGAAAAAAGTGCGCAGGCAACCAATCTCAGGCAAACCGTAGAAAACAGATTGTCTCAAATCTCTGCCGAACTCGCTCAAGCAGAATCTGAACTGCAGAAATCCAAGGAACAAAATCCTGATGTAACCGGCGCTGCTATACCGGCTTATAACAAATTGGAAGAATTAAAAAAAGAGGAGAACCTGCCGGCTTCTAAGAAACTGGAGGCATTAAAACAGGAAAAGGAATTATTACTGAGAAAATATACTCCTAAACATCCTGATGTAATTAGATTAGATAAAGAGATTGAAGGAGCACAACAGGAATTACAAAAACAGATTGAAGGAGCACGAAAACAGATTGAAGCATTACGACAGGAGTTAGACAAATATCCGGCCAAGGAACTTACACTTTCCCGATTGAAACGTAATATTGATATTAATAGCACACTTTATTCAGACCTCAAGCAACAATTTGAAAGAGCCAGAATTGCTGAAGGTGAGAAAACCTCTGATGTAACTATCGTCAATCTGGCACTGCCCACTACACAACCAATCAAACCGAGTAAAACAACCAATCAGGTTATTGGACTTATCCTGGGCTTGCTCTTAAGCCTCTCGGCTGCCTTTATTATTGAGCATCTTGATACCTCTATCGGAAACATTGAGGACATAGAAGAACTGACTAAACTTCCTGTTTTAGGTGTTATCCCCTATCTGGCGCCTGCGACACAACTTAAACACAAATCAAAACAGCCTAAAAAAGATTTGTTTGACGCTATGAGAGAGACAGCATTGGACCTCTTTCCTATATTCAAAGGTAAGCAATCTCACAAATCAAAAGAAGCAGTTCTTAAGGCAGATAAAATGACACTCTCTGCTTCTGCACGATTACAATTCCAATTAGTCTGGAATTACAGTCCGACTTCACCGTTAGTTGAATCATATCGCACGCTCAGGACTAATCTTATTCAGCCGTCAAAGAAAGTCGGCACTGAAAACGGCACCCCAGGAACATTTACCACCCCTGCTCTGCAACAGGAAGAAAAAAACCAGATTATTGTTATTACTTCAACCGGACCCCAGGAGGGTAAGACTATCACCTCGTGTAATTTAGCAATTACTATGGCTCTAAAAGGCGAGCCGGTGATTCTAATTGATATGGATATGCGCAAACCCCTCATCCATAAAATATTCGGACTGGAAAAAGAAAATGGATTAAGCGATATATTAATCGGCAGTAAAAAATTAGATGACTGCCTTCATAATATAACCGATATGCTGGTAGGCGGAGTGAGTTGGGACCTGATTATGAACACACCCGGCATAGACAACCTCCATATCCTGACATCAGGAACTTCTGTAGATAATCCTTCGGAATTACTCTCCCGTGGAGCAGAGAACCTCTTTAATGATTTAAGAAATCGTTATAAACATATCATCTGTGATTGTCCGCCGGTCTTACCTGTGACGGATGTACTGGTCGTGGGACCTAAAACCGATTTAACCGCCCTGGTATATCGGGCTGGTAAAACCGCCAAAAGTGCACTCTTACGGGCTAAACAACACATCATCTCATCCCAGATAAATCTCAAAGGACTTGTCTTTAATTATATGACACCGGAAATTGAGGTCTCACCGGTCTATTACTATCACTACTATAAATACTACCCTTCAGAAAAAGAACCAAGAAAATCCCGCTAAAGCGGGATAACCAGAGAACGGAAACCACAGATTATTTACCCGTTCCGGGTTCTTGCTTCCGCCAGAGGCGGATCTGCCTCCCGCCTGTGGCGAGGCTCGCCCTTCGGGGCGGCAGGCACAGGTCGCCTGTTCGGCGGACTCTGGAGCAACCCACAGACTCCGCCCCAGGCGAGGTAGCAATAAAAAGACTGCATCCGACAGAGAACCCGTCAGGGTTCGTGGAGTCCGGAGGAACGAAGGACACAGATTACTCCAACTAACAAATACCCCCCTATACCACCATCCCCCCTGTGACCATAGTGTATCCTCGGTGCGAGGGTGGGCTATCCTCTATGCGAGGTAGGGCTATTCCCTATGCGAGGATGGGCTATCCTCTATGCGGGGACGGGCTATCCCCTAAGCGGGGACGGGCTATTCCCTATGCGAGGTAGGGCTATCCCCTATGCGAGGGTGGGCTATCCCCTATGCGGGGACGGGCTATCCCCTAAGCGGGGACGGGCTATCCTCTATGCGAGGTAGGGCTATCCTCTATGCGAGGTAGGGCTATCCTCTATGCGAGGTAGGGCTATCCTCTATGCGAGGTAGGGCTATCCCCTATGCAGGGATGGGCTACCCCCTAAGCGGGGGTGGGGTATGGGGGGAGGGGGGATACCCCACCCCCCACCGTCTGAACCGATTTTTGAGATAATACTTTGATAAATAAATGGTTATATCAAAATCCGAGTGATTTTGGTAGCAGTATTTTAGCACCTTCACCTGTTTAAAGAGACATTAGGCGGGTCTTTGGGGTCAATATTGACCTTGTTTTCCCGTGCCAGCCAGCCAGTGGATAGGACAATCAGCCAGGGGTCGCGGTTGATTTTCTCAGGCAAATCCGGTAAACCAACCGGTCCGAGATAGGTGGGACACGAGATAGGCAGGACAGGCACTGATTTTTCTAAGTCAATGTTTATGCGGTATGCAGACTTATTAAAATCAGCAATTGCTTTTTCAATTTTACCATATGTTAGGCTGTCCAAAAAGTGGTAGCCGCAGGCTTTAGCCTGCGCCAAAATGCAATATAATGCAGAATTACGCACCCTAAAGGGTGCGGCTATCTCCTAAAATAAGACTTTTTGGACACCCTGATGTATAGGCATTAATACGTCACCATATAGGGGGGTAGTATGTGGGGGGATGGGTATGGGGGTCAGATGTGAGATCCCATACTGCCCTTGATATAATCCCATACTATACCCGGTGCCAGGGTATATGTATTTACTTTTTCGTTTGCTTGCCCCGTTAGAAGCGATGAGAGTGCAGCAAATGGAGCAGGGCAAAGTTCTGTCCCGCCTAACGCGCAGATTCCCTTGAGAAAAATCTGTGTTATCTGTGAAATCTGTGGTTTGTATTTACGGTGTTTACTGAATACTTACCATAGGTTTTGCATAATTATTTAGAAAATATTTTTATTCCCCCTGAAAATTAGTTGTTAAAATCACCTGCATCCCGCATAAATCAAGGCGGAGAGGGGAATCCATAAATCTGAAATATTTTCGGAAAATCTTTATTATTCCCTTGACATTATTCACGAATTATATATACTAATAAAAATTTTATTAATTACTCCTTCTTAAATAAGAAGAATAAAACAAATGATGAACAAAATGAAGTGGTTAAGGTATGCGGTTTGTGCCCTATTCGTAGTCTTTGTTTCTCTCAGTATTGATGGCTATAACTCTTTGTGGGCTAAGAATGATAATAGCAATAGCGGTAGTAGTGTAACCAAGGAGGAGAAGAAAGAGGCGAAAGAGGCAAAGAAGGAAGCCAAGGAAGAAGCCAAAGAGGCAAAGAAGGAAGCGAAGAAAGAAGAGGTTATCGTATGGTCGCAAATCGCCGCTGGCGACACTCACACTGTTGCCCTTAAGATGGATGGCACACTCTGGGCATGGGGTAGTAACATCTATGGTCAATTAGGTGATGGCACATTTACAGATACAAATACTCCGACCAAGATTGGCACTGATACTAACTGGTCAGCCATTGCAGTCGGTATGTCCCATACCGTTGCCTTAAAGACCGACGGCACGCTCTGGGCTTGGGGTAGTAATTTGTATGGTCAATTAGGTGATGGCACATATACAGATAAAAATACCCCAAATCATATTGGCACTGATACTAACTGGTCAGCCATTGCCGCTGGGTGGTCTCATACCATTGCTTTAAAGACATCTAAGACACTTTGGGCTTGGGGACAAAACTATAACGGTCAATTAGGTGATGGCACAAATATATGTCAGAACACCCCGACCCAGATTGGCACTGATACTGACTGGTCAGTCATTGCAGTCGGCGGATATAATACCATTGCCCTGAAGACAGACGGCACGCTCTGGGCTTGGGGTAGTAATTTGTATGGTCAATTAGGTGATGGCACATACGTAGATAAAAATATCCCGACCCAGATTGGCACTGATACTAACTGGACAACCATTTCAACCGACGGATATAGTATCACTGCCTTACAAACAGACGGCACGCCCTGGACCTGGGGTGCGATTATAATGCAGCCGTTCAAATAGATGATGCCTCTCGAACAAAGCATATTTTTCTTGACATATCAATAACCAGATGCATAATCATATTTATAAAGAAGAGTAAATCAGGCTGTCCTAAAAGTCCAGCCTGAATGACCAAATCCCAAATCCCAATTGGTCATTGGTTCATTGGTCATTGGGATTTTAGCGTGCCTGCCTGCCGCAGGCAGGGCTTTTTAGACACACTGAAATATGTTATTTAATCGGTTTAAGAGAATATCCTTTATCATCTTGCTCTTAGCACTGGGCATCAGAGCTGGTCAGGTCTATGCCGCGGTCGGTGATGGTATTATTGTCTACGGTGCCAACGCCTCAACCTCGGTTCCACAAACACGCGATTATACCGCCTCCACCACTGCCTGGTCAAACCCACCCTCGGGTTTACCTAATACTGTATCAGGACAGGAAGCCGTTATCAATCGTGTAATTGTCAGGGCAAATCAGAACGTTAATGAATATGTCTGCGGGGTGCTGACTACCACCAACTCCCGCCTGACCGTCTATACCTGGTATAACGGCACCTGGACACAGGACTGGTTTGATAATGCACCTGCCTCGGCATTATTCCAGGTTTTTGATATTGCCTATGAGCAGAACTCCGGCAATTGTATGGTCGTCTATTCCAATGGCGCGACGACCAACGAACTCTCCTACCGCCGGCGGGTAGACGGCGTCTGGCTTGCAGCCGCCACCATTAACTCCCTCCGCACCACCGGCGTCGTGCAATGGGTCAGATTAGCCTCCCGTCCTAATTCCAACGAGATTGCACTTGCCTTCTCAGATGCGAATGACGACCTCAATGCATTTGTCTGGTTTAATGACGGTGCAACCTATAGTTGGCAGGCAGAACCACCCGCGGTCCAGAGCACCACTTTATCTGCCATTGACTCCCCCAAGTTTGATATTGCCTATGAGCAGGTAAGCGGTCGGGTGGTCATCGTTTATAGTATTGATGCTGTGGCTGGTGTGGGTGTTGCCAGAAAGGTAGCCGGCGCAACGGCCTGGACTAACACCGCAGATGATGCAACCTTTTTGGATATTGCGGATTACATTGATATCGCCAGCGAGCCGGGCACTGATTATATTGCGGTTGGGACGATTGCCGACGCCGCCCGCGATATGCAATTAGGTATCTGGAACAATGGCGCCTGGACTAATCGTTGGAATAACTGGGAAACAGCGACGGCTAATCCGCCCACGCCCTCCTACTGGACGCCGGTCGCCTGTGGCTGGGCAGGAACAGGTGTCAATCGCCGGGCTGTATTTGTTTATGCCGATGTCGCGGCGACAACCCTATCGTATTTTACCTGGGTAAAGGGTGCGGCAAATCCGGAACAGGCCGCTAATACACCATCTACTGTTTCACCACCATTTGTCAGCGGTATAAAACAGAATATCAGAGTAAAACAAGACCCTGCCTTTGCCACCAACGGTCAGATGTGGGTTATCACAGTTGATAGTAACTCTGATTTATGGCCATTGATTTATAATGGAACCGGCTGGAGTTGGCCGCCTGTTGCGTTGGAAACAGCAACCACAGTAGCCGTGCCGATGTGCGCGGATGCGGACTTCACCAGTTGGAATCCCACCTTTGCTGAATTAATAGATTTTCAGGCAAGACCAATAGCAAATGGAATTGAATTAAACTGGCAGACCAGTAGTGAATTAGGGACCCAGGGCTACCGTATCTGGCGGAGTATCAACGACCCTAAAGGTCGTTGCCTACCAAATGATGCCGACGGTAGACAACGAGGTTTATCCTCGTTGACTGAAATTACCAAAGACTTAGTAAAGGCACGGGGTAGTTTGCTCTTCGGCGCATCTTATTCTTATTTAGATACCACTGCCCTATTAAATGAGGACTATCTTTATTGTTTAGAAGAGATAGAAAAATCCGGCGGGTCTCAACAATATGGACCGATTAGCCCAAATCCCCCTAATTCCCCCTTTGACAAAGGGGGATTAAAGGGGGATTTTAAGGGTCATCTCAAACGGGATGGACGATGGGAAGTTGAGGGTAAGATAGTCCCACGTTGTAATAACGATGCTCAATCCGGCTCATCCAGCCCTTGCGTGCAAATCAACGACCCTGAAGGTCGTTGTCTACCAGACGATGCCGAGGGTAGACAACGAGGTTTACCCTCGGTGACTAAATCCATTAAAGCCCTACAATCAGGACCAGCGGACTTAAAGATAGCCATAAAGGAAGAAGGATTCTACGAGATATACGCCTGTGACTTAACCGGGTTAGGTTGGAATATATCACAGATTAATCCTAACCAGATTAGTCTTTTTAATAATGGTAACGAAGTGCCGATTCGCGTTATTACCTGGCCCTCTTTTGCCATCCAGTTTTATGGCAAGTCACCTCCTTCTAACCGCTATACTGATTCTAACATTTACTATCTTAAAATAAGCACCGGACCAACCATCAGAATGAAAGAGGCGGAATCAATCGGGACGGGACCGGTTAATCTATCTTATTGGGAAACAATCAGGGTAGAAAAGAATGAGTCTTATTGGAATGAGTTCAAACAGGAGAATCACTGGTTTTATGCGGATGAATTATTCGCACCGGGCTCAAAAGATATTAGTTTTAATATTGACCATTACAATTTTGAGTATGTGAACAGTCCGGGTGCTGAGCCGGTCCAACTGAGATTAGCCCTACAGGGTGCCTCAGGGTTGAACGGAATGAATCCCGGACACCAGAAGGTCAATATTTATATCAATGGCGAGTTCCTCGGCACTGCAGAATGGACAGGTGATAATGCTTATCTCTTTACCAGCCCGGTTGTGCTGGGATTTATTAATGAAGGCAAAAATACACTGACTATTGAACTGCCAAATGAAATAGAGACCATTCAACAATGTGTGCTTATAGATTATTTAGAGATTACTTATCCACGGGAATTCGTTGCCAGACAGGACCAGATTAGTTTTACTGCACCGGATACAGGAATTCAATATTATCAAATCAATGGCTTTAGTGCACAGAATATTAATGTCTTTGTGGTTCATCCTGAACAACCATCTGAGATTGATTACATTACTAATTTCAGTGTCATTTCCGAATCATCTCAATTTAGAGTTTTATTCGGTTACAATACCGCGCTCGCCGACCGATATTTTGTCCTGCGCTCAGACCGGATGAAAAGACCCTTGAGTATTACGCTAATAGGCCCTGTTAACCTTAAGAATACTTCTAATCAGGCGGATTATATCATTATCACTCCAAGTGAATGGATACCCAGCTTAGAACCACTGATAGCGCATCGCCGCGGAGGTGGTTTATCCGTGACGGTTGCACCGGCGGAAGATATCTATGATGAATTTAATAATGGTCTATTGTCACCAGTAGCAATCAGAGAGTTTCTGAAATGGACTTATGAACATTGGCAAAAACCTGCACCGCGATTTGTCCTCTTAATAGGCGACAGCACATTTGATTATAAGGATTACTGGCAGAGTGGGCAGACGTATCCTGTCCCGGCTTATCTTGTACAAACCCCGGTGCCTGAGAATGCGATGGGTGAAACAGCATCAGACCACTGGTTCGTCAACTTTGATGACGATATTCTTCCTGAGATGATAATTGGACGACTGCCGGTGCGGACGAGTGATGAGTTAACAGGAGTCATTAATAAGATTATTAGTTATGAAACCAGCGGAAGATTCTCGCTACCGGAACGAGTGCTCTTTTGTGCTGATGCTGGAGATGATGATTTTGAGAGCGGGGCTGAAGATTTAGCCCGGATGTTACCGGCTGATTATGAAGCAGTCAAACTCTATTTAAGCCAACTTGAAGCCGGTGCAGTAAAACAGGGCATAATTACTAACACCAATCAGGGGCTATTTATGTTCACCTACATTGGCCACAGCGGCGTGGGTGTTTTATCAAGCCAGAGAGTTCTGGAAAATAGTGATATAACTTCGCTTAACAATACCAATAAATACCCCCTGATGCTGGTCATGGGTTGTCTGAGCGGCTACTTTATATATCCGGGCAGTGTCGGTCTGGAGAGTCTGACCGAGGTCTTGCTTCGTGCTGAAGACCGCGGGATAATTGCCGCGATTGCACCAACCGGGCTTTCGTCGCCACCCGAGCAGTTGGTATTTGCCAAAGGATTTTATGAGGCATTATTCAATAAGCCCGGCTCAACACTCGGCAGTGCTCATTATCAGGCAATGGAATCATTAGTCAATAATCAAAGTCTCGTTGGGACACCACAGGTCAACAATATTATCCAGACCTTTAATCTGTTCGGCGACCCGGCGTTGAATATAGGTTCTAACCCTGTCAGCGGTAGCAGCGGACGACAGAAAGATTATAGTCGGAAATGCGGGAGTCTCGGAATAGAAGCCCTGATTTTGATAGGATTGCTTATGTTAATAAAATCAAGAAAATCCCGACTAAAGTCGGGATAACACACCCCGTCCCTTCGGGACACCCCTCTCAAGAGGGGATTTTAACGCAAGTCCCCTCTAATAAGAGGGGATTTAGGGGTGTGTTTTATACTTTCCTATACTGCAAGAAATAATGGATAATCAACTCAATCAGTTTCTCTCTAAAGTGGAATCAAAGAAGATTCCGCTCTGGACACATTTAGACCTGACCTATCGTTGTAATGCATCCTGTATTCACTGTTATTGTCAGGATTTATCCGATGAATGGACTGAACCTGAATTGACTACCTCTGAGGTCTTTGACCTGTTAGAGCAACTATCAGAAATCGGTTCACTTTATCTAACGCTGTCCGGTGGCGAGGTTCTTCTGCGTCCTGACTTTTTTCAGATTGCTGATTATGCACGGCATTTACATTTCGCTCTCACCATATTTTCTAACGGGTTACTGATTGATAAAGAGAAGGCAGACCGTCTATCTGAACTTTCACCATTAAGTATTGAAATCAGTATTTACGGTGCTGAGGCAAGTCTTCACGATACCATCACCCGAAGAGCCGGTTCTTTCAAACAGGTTATTGAAGCGGTAAGACTACTTAAAGAACGTTCTTTGCGTGTCGTCTTAAAAACAACACTGATGAAGCCTAATTTTCATCAGGCTGATATGATTGAAGAATTAAGTAACAAGTTAGGCGCTGATGATTATCGCTTCAGTCTGGAAATAAGTCCGAAAAATGACGGCAATAAATCAGTGCAACAGTATCAATTAGACGTCTGTCAGTTAAAAGAGTTTGTTAGCCGGCGATTAGCAAAAGAACCGATTTCAGAAACATCTTATCAAGAAGCAACTAAGAAACCGCTTTGTGGTGCGGGCACGATTGGTTGTTATATTTCTCCGCGCGGTGATATTTATCCCTGCGCCCAGTTACTCCGCCCGATGGGAAACATCAAAACTCAGCCCTTCCATAAAATCTGGTATGGTGATTCTGAAATCAGGCGTGAACTCGCCCTACTTTCTACTTATGCCGATTTAAGAGAATGCCGGAATTGTTCTTATGTAAAAACCTGCCGCCGTTGTAACGGTATGGCAGAATTAGAAACAGGCAATTTGAAAAGGTGTTATCCTACTCTGAAACATCTTTCCCGGATACATTATGAAACATTGCGGGATATTAAATATTAAAAAGCAAAATGGAAAATGACAAATCAAAATTCAAAGAGCAGTTCAAGAAAAGGTTATACAATCTTACTCTGCGGTTGATAGAATTTCTGGATAAATTACCAAAAGATAATGTTTCAAGGAGAATAGGTGACCAATTATTACGGAGTGGAACAAGCATTATTGGGAATTATATTGAAGGACAATCAGCCAGTAGTAAGAAAGATTTCACTAACTTCTTTAATACCTCACTCAAATCAACTAATGAAAGTAAACTCTGGCTGGCATTACTTCGTGACACTAAACGAACCCGCCCCGAAGATGTTATCTGTTTTATGCAAGAACTGAATGAAATTGGCAATATTTTTGCCTCAAGTATTTTAACTCTCAAAGGTAAGAAGTAATTTTTACATTTTCATATGTAATTTTGATATTTGATTTTTAATGTTTAATTTAATACAGGAGGAATAATATGAATAAGTCAAAGAAACCCTATGCCAAACCGGTCTTAAAAGCCATTAAAATAATGGAAGTAGGTGCGGCGACCTGTTGCAGAACAACAGTAGGCTCCTGTGCTACTAATACTAAAAATAATCTAAGCAAAGGACAACGCACCGTAACCGTATCTTAAAATAATACCTATGTGGGTAAAAATAAATGGCATCAGTATGTCACCCCTGTTACCGGATGGTTCATTAGCCCGACTTGTTTTATGCAATACTAATGACCTGCAAAGTGGTGATATTATTATCTTTAAGCGGAGCGAAGCGGAGTCCCGATGCACATCGGGAGAATCAGATGGTTTTGTTGCTCATCGTCTGATAAATAAGGTAATTCATAATAATAATCGGTATCTGAGAACTAAAGGAGATATTAGTTTTGGATATGATTCATTAACCAATCCGAAATATCTCATCGGTAAAGTAGTAACCTTTAGACGGTGGGGCATACTCATACCGATAAATAATACTGCAGGAAGATTGGTCGGCTTAGGAATTAGTTATATATCACCGTTCCTGTTTCGCCTATGGACTAAAATAAAACATATATCACAACAATGCCAGATATAACACTCAATATAGCAGGATTAAATCTGCGTCTTGATTCAAATAATTCCAGACCGATTCAAAGACTGAAGAAACATTATAATATTTTTCTTAATGGGAATAACAGACCGGATTTATCTGTTTCACTATCATCTCTAAAACATTCCCCCCGCCAGAGGCGAGGTCTGACGCTGCATCAGGGTTCGCCACAGGCGACTTCAGATAGTCTTAATGTCCGTTGGAAAGATGAAACAGTTAGAATAAGCACACGGCAATTTGCCATCAGACTTGATTTATCTCAGAGAAAAGGTTTAGTGCAATATTGTTCTGGTGCCGGCTGGGTTGATGTGGTAAGATTATTATATGCCATACTACTACTGAGAAAAGGTGGATTTCTCATTCATGCCAGCGGCGTGGTGCACCGAGGGAGGTCATATGTATTCTGCGGTCCTTCTGAAAGCGGTAAAACAACCATTGCTCGTTTGTCTGAAAATCGTCCTGTTCTGACAGATGAAACTACGGCCATAGTCAAAGAAAGGCGGAATTATTATGCTTATGCCACACCTTTTTACGGAGATGCCGGACCGGTAATGGCAAATATCGGCGCCCCACTTGAGGCAATATTCTTTATCTATAAGGCAACCCACTTTTCTTATCAACGCCTGACACCAACTGAAGCCCTCAAAACCGCCCTACCCAATATTATGCTTAATATCCAAAGCAATCAATGGACTAATAAATTGCTTGATAGTTTATTATTATTGACCAAACAGATACCTTGTTACAACCTATATTTTAAACCGGAAACAAAACTCTGGAGTTATATTGATGGATTTATTAAATCGAATAATTAAAAAGAACGAATCTATTGCCTATCGGGTTATTGAGCAAGAAGCATTGTTGGTCTCACCGGCTGATAATCTGATATATCCATTGAATCCCGTGGCAACCAGGATCTGGGAATTAATAGACGGCAAAAGAAATATTAACGAGATAAATTCTATCATTATAGAAGAATTTGATGGGGGGTTGATAGAAATTCAAAATGATACAATGGGTTTTGTTGAGGATTTATTAAATAAAAAATTGGTATTTATTTGTAATGAATAAGCAGCGAATATCAGAACTCTTTTCAGATGCGACAATTAACACACAGCGTCTGCAAGAATTGGCAAATCTATTAGCCCACCTGAAGAAATTGAATATAGAACCACTCCTTGTAAAAGGTGCCGGACTAATCAAGACTGTTTATCCGCATCCCGCCCTGCGAGTAATGGGTGATATTGACCTCCTGGTTAAACCTGATGACTTTACTTCGGCGCGTAGATTACTCATCAGTGAAAATTATCAATCAGTACCAGATACGCCGGGACACTTCTTTTCCGCCAAGGGCGGATCCGCCTCCGGCGGAAAGAATACTTCCTTTACTATGCACCTTGACCTGCACTGGGATATCTGGTATCTCAGAAAAGAGGAATTTGATAATCTTTGGAAAGCAGGTTTATCTTTCCAACTCAATGGCGTCCAAGCAAAAACGCTTGCTCCGGAAGAACATTTCATCTATATTGCCGTTCATTCAATCTTGCATCACGGCATACTTGATGCAGTGCGGCTGCAGGATTTAATTATGTTAATAAATCACTCAACTGACTTTAACTGGTCATTATTAGTCAGGAAAATCAGACAATATCAGTTAGAAATCCTATTGAGCATAGTTTTGGAGCGTCTTCAGGAAATCCAGTCCGCCAAAGACGGATCTGCCTCTGGCACAGGGTCGCCTCTTGACGACTGCATCCGACCGGAAATAGTTCCAGACTATGTATTCACCCAGTTACGGCAGCGAAGCGTCAGAGGATTGAATCGATTCTGGGCAAGATTAATGAAGCAAGTAATTCGTCACCCTGTTATCCCTAATATAGGTCATATCTTAAAAATCAATGCGGCAAGAGGATTCCGAGGCAAGCTTCACTATTTTCTTTCTTATCTATTTCCTTCGGAATTATTTATGAAAGAAAAATATCCACTGACTAACAGACATCCATTATTATTATATTGTTATTATTTTCATCGACCTATCTATTTGACTAGTCAGGGTATCAGATTATTAAGTAGCGAGTTAATGAAATAGATGGCAAATATTGACAATAGCCGAAAAACAAGTTAAATTAATATGTATTATTGAAATTGGGGGTGTAGCTCAGTTGGGAGAGCGTGTGAATGGCATTCACAAGGCCAGGGGTTCGACCCCCCTCACCTCCAAAATAGTTGGGCAGAGCGCCCCGAATGCTTTCGGGGAGGTCAGGGGTTCGAACCCCCTCACCTCCATATTGCGTCAGGCATTCTGCGTCCAGACGCAAGACCCAAGACACACAACGCATTATGCTGATAGTTGACAGTCATGCTCATCTTAATTTCCCGGAATTCCAAAAAGACCTCCCAGAGGTTATCACACGCGCTAAACAACACAATGTAGGTTATATCATCACCGTAGGAACAGACCCCGATTCCTCCCGTCGTGCTATAGAATTGGCAAATATTTATCCTGAAGTTTATGCAACTATCGGGATTCATCCTCACGAAGCAAAAAATATCACCGATTCTAACTGGCAGGAATTTATCAAATTAATACATAGCGATAAAGTCATAGCCATCGGAGAAATCGGTTTAGATTTTTATAAAGATTTATCTCCCCGCCAATCCCAAAAGGATATTTTTATCAGGCAACTTAATCTTGCTAAAGAACACAAAAAACCGGTTATTATCCATGACCGTGAAGCACATGCCGAATGCCTTGAAATATTGAAAAGAGTAATGGGTTCTAAAATAAGAGGTGTGGCTCATTGTTTCTCGGGCTCCAAAGAAATAGCCCAGGAATACCTGAAACTGGGTATGTTTATCTCGGTGGCAGGTCCCATCACGTATCCCAATGCCACTACATTAAGAGAGACTGTTAAAAAAAGTATTCCGGTAGAATCATTATTGTTGGAAACAGACTGCCCTTTTCTGGCGCCTCAGGCAAAACGTGGTGAGCGTAATGAACCGGCTTATCTGGTATACCATATCAATGAATTAGCCAAGATTTACGGATTATCAGTAGAAGATATAGCCAGAATAACCACTCTGAATGTCCAGCGCCTTTTTGGTCTGAATATCGCCCGTGCTAATGCAGACGCTGAACCGGAAACTATTGCTTACCCTATCCGCAACTCGCTGTATCTTAACATTACTAACAGATGCACCTGTAAATGTTATTTCTGCGTAACCAGTTTCAGTGATTATGTCAAAGGTCACAATCTGCGCTTGAGCAAAGAACCTTCTTTAGAAGAAATTTTATCGGCAATTCCACAGGATGTCCATATTAAATATAAAGAAGTAGTATTTTGCGGCTATGGAGAACCCACTCTGAGGTTGGATATTATTAAAGGAGTCTGCCGCTATTTAAAACAAAAAGATATGTATATTCGAATTAATACTAATGGACATGCAAATATAATTGCTAACAAATCTGTGCCTCCGGAATTAAAAGGGTTGGTTGATTGCGTATCGGTCAGTCTTAATGCCTTAACCACTAAAGAATATCAAGAGGTATGCCAGCCTCAATTCGGCGAACAGACATTTGATAAGGTAATTGAGTTTATCAGGGAAGCAAAAGAATCGCTACCTTATGTGGAAATAACTACCGTAATGCGTCCGAATATTGATATAAAATCATTCCAGAAATTGGCACAAGATTTGGGAGTGGATTTTAGAGCAAGAATTTATAACGAAATTGGTTGATTTATATAATAATTTATATAATAATATTTTTTGATTAAACTGTTGCTCATAACTTCAGCCAGAGGCTGATCCGCCTTTGGCGGAAACTATGACTGGCAGTAATACTGCCAGTAATTGTGAGCATTAAAATATGCCTCGCACACCGATGTCCATCGGGGCACGAGGTGAAAGGAGTTATCTATGCCAGCAGAACAAGGATATTGTGTAAAATGTAAAGCAAAGAAGGAAATCAAGGACGCCAAAGTAGTAACAATGAAGAATAAAAGGAAAGCAGTAAAAGGAAAATGCCCTACTTGTGGCACCGGAATGTATAAGATTCTCGGTAATAAATAAATCTTAATCTATAACGAAACCACAGATAAACACAGATGGACACGGATGAAATACTCCGCGTTCTCTGTGTCTCTGTGGCAAGATTATTTTATAACTTATTCATATCTATTTTTGTTCACACCTCTCTATTGTTAAGGATACCTATTTAGTTGACACAAGAAAAATATTCGCTTAAAATATAAATTAATTAAACCTAAAATAGATTATTTTCGTTTATATTAGTATGAAGAGAACATTAAAATACCTTGTAATTTGCCTGTTGGGAATTAGCACTACCGCCATATTATTACTTCAACTGGAATTGGCAGCATGTCCTGATAATTCTTCACAGCCCTCTACTGCCAAGGATGAAAAACCCGATTCTTCAGTGCCTGCCCCGCCCCGAATCCCGCCAGGCCAGGAGAACGGCACAAGCCCGACTAATAGTCCTGCAGAGACAGTTAAACTACCTGATGCTCGGGTGATTACTATGTCGCAGGGAGAAAAGATATATTACAGAAAAGGCTTAGTTGAAAAGATAGAAATTGAGGGGTTTATAGCAAATCCGTCAATGCCGCTTGAGTTTATTGCCTGCGCCGGAGGCGGCAAAGATTATGAATCGCTGGTGGTTCTGAAATGCAAGCCGTGGAATATCCATTTAGCCCTGATTTTATCCGGTCTTAAAGAAGGCAAAGGTCCTCAATCATTCGGCGACCCCACTAAACCTACCGGCGATTTCGTTCTGGTCTTCGTCTCCTGGGAAAAAGATGGCAAAACCGTCTCCTATCGGATTGAGGATTTAATCCTTAACAACCAGACCAAAAAAACACTGGAATTGGTCGGCTGGTCATTCAGTGGTTCTATGTTCGTTGATGAGATAGATTATGATACCGGCAAACCCACCGGTAAAAAGATATATCTGGCAGACATCGAAAAAAATATCATTGCCAACTGGCATGACCCGGCGGCTATCTTGAATATCCCTACTCAGGGCGGACTCTATTTCCCCAATAAGGAAGTTTTACCGCCACGCGGGACAAAGATTACTATGACTATCCGTCCTCCTAATCCTAAAGAATTAGAAGAGTTAAAGAAAATAAACAGCATTGCGGCTGAACGCGAACAAAAAGGAAAACAAGAAAAATCTAACCACAAAGACACAGAGGACACAAAGAATACCAAATAATTACCTTTGTGCTCTTTGTGCCTTCGTGGTGAATATTAAGTTTTATACTTTCCTATACCATGAAAAACGAACCATATCACAACTTGCTGAAAAAGATTACCGACTACTTATGGGGTTTAATCATTCTGGATAGTTCCTTTAAGACAGGTTCATATCTGACTATTGTTTCTATTATATTGCTTCTTATATCCAAAATTATCGGCTATCCTTCGCGGTTCCGCACCTATGGATTAGCCACGGACAGCATATTATTCTTATCCCCATCATATTACTTGTTATTGGCTATCCCCCTGATAGGATTATGTTGCGGAGTGATGCTCGGCCTTTTCCGTAAACCATCACTTTCAGAAACCGCATCTGTTATTGATACCAAATTGGGACTTAATAACTATTTACCAACCACTCTGGAATGCATCTCAAAACAACCACCTAACCAAATAGAACAATTACTGGCGGATAATATGAAAAAAGACGGCGTTGATTACCTCGCCAGATTCTCTTTCGGCTATAACTGGCGTGCTCCTTCTTTATTTATGATACTGGCAGGAATAATGTTGGTTATCTGGTTTGTGCCCGTAGCCCATTCCGGTGTTTTGGATACCTCAGGCGTAAAAACAAATACTTTCTCGTCTTCTGAAATACCTAACCTTATTACTATCTCTCAGGGATTATCTGAGATTAAACAGGATACCCGGAACAATCAGGAAGTGCAGGAATTGATACGTCAGATAGAAACCCTGTTAAACGACCTCCAGAACACCAAGCAGGATTATTCTGTCATATTAGAGAGAATAAACCGTTTTATACGGGAAATCCCCAACGATGAAAAAATACCTGCTCAGCAATCCGCCCAATTACAATCATTATTACAGAAATTAGAATCATTAGTTTGCGGCAAAATATCCAATGTAAATATGAAAGAGGATGAGAATAACGGTTTCTCACGCTATCAACCTGCCCGACTGGACAACCGGTCAGGCGGGCCGGAATCTCAGCCAGTCACCCCTACGGGGCGAGAACCCCTGAAAGGAACGAGCCCCGATGTCAAAGTCCCGTCAGGGGCGACATCTATTCAGGCAAAATATAATAATAAAATAGAAACAGTTCAGCCGAATATTCAGCCGGAATCTCACATTGAATCCATCAATAAGCCCTATTGGCCTGAGGAATATAACGAGATTATTAAAAAGTATTTTAGTAAAGAATAAATTAGTCACAGAGTCACAGAGAGCACGGAGCGTATAGAAATGGCTAATGTCCAATGACGAATGTTTAATTAGTCATTAGGATTTAGTCATTAGGCATTTGATACCCTCTGTGGCAAAGAAAGGAGATAAGATTATGAAGAGTAATATTCTATTAGTATTTGTTTTGATATTAATCGCCGGTGTGATTGTGGTTCTTTCATTTACGATAAAACCGATGCCTACTAAAAGCACTACCCAACCAAAATCTACTCCGGAAATAACAACACCGCCTGTAGCCTCTACACCATCAACCCCTACCACAGCAAAATCAATTAAACCAGACTTAGAACAGGCATTTGACAATGGATTATCCTGGCTGACACAAAAACAATTACCCTCAGGTTCATTTCCAGATTTCGACGGTAAAGATGATGTGGCTTTCACTGCCTTGACATTAATTATTCTGGGAGAGTCTCCGGAATTATCGCGTCTGAAATACAAAGATTCCATTGATAAAGGATTATCATATCTAATCTCTCGTGTTCAGGAAAATGGTAGTTTAATGGACTCCGGCAAAATACCTTCTTTTGATATCTATAAAACCTCGCTGGCTATCGTAGCACTTAAAACCAATCTGCCCTATCGTTCTGATGATGATAAAAAGAAATCAGAAGGAACTATTTCAGGAGCAATGGCATACTTGCAGAAATCACAATACGGCCCTGAATCCGGAGATAATAACGTAGGCGGCTGGGGCTATAAGGAAGGCACAGCCGAGAAGACGCCTAATCCCAATCTCTCCACCTCATCTTATGTAATAGATGCCTTACATCAGGCAGGATTAGAAAAGGACAGCGAAACCTATAAACGTGCCGTAGATTTCCTGATGAAATGCCAGGACTCAAGCGAGTATAATAAATATCGTGTTACCGCAGACACCGGCGGATTCTCATACTCACCTGTTGAAAGCAAAGCCGGCGAAGAAACCACTGCTGATGGCAAAATACTCCTCAAACCCTATGGAAGTATGACCTATGCGGGCTTATTAAGTCTTATCTATGCCTATGTGGACAAAAACGACCCGCGTGTCCAGAGCGCCTATAACTGGATTCGCTCAGAATATACATTAGATGAAAATCCGGGCTTAAGAACCGATGCCGCACCTGAACTCGGCAAACAGGGATTATTCTATTATTATCACACCTTTGCCAAAGCCCTTGACGCCTATGGCGAAAAGAAAATCATTACTGCGGATAATAAGGAACATCTCTGGGCTCAAGAACTGGCACAAAAATTAATATCAATCCAGACCAAAGACGGATTCTGGACCAATGAGGTTTCACGCTGGTGGGAGGATTTCCCGCTTCTGGCAACTTCCTACTCCCTGATGTCGCTTAATATCTGCAGGAAATGGATAGATTGAGACCATATTCACCGCCGAGACGCTGAGAACGCAGAGGAATAAATTAATCGTTTTCTTCTCAGCGAACTCTGCGCCTCTGCGGTGAATTTTCTTACGCCCTCAGCACCACCACATTAAATGTATTATCAGCAGCAACTGCTGCCCAGATAGATACTGAAATAGCACCACTGGCCGGGGCTATAACTATCTCCCTTAAATTAACCAGTGCATTTCCTACACTTGGATAAAAACCCAATATTTGTCCGCCAACTAATTCCGGGTCCGGGCCTGAAGAGCCAGAAAGCGCGAGTGCCGGAATTGTAACTGCAACGGATTTATAAAGGACTTTAATCTTTGTTACTGCACCATTGACAATCTTTGGTGTGGTTACAGAACCGTCAATTATCTCTAAATACCCAACCGAGTTAGACGCCAGTTTCACTTTGGTCACGGCATTGGTCGCAATCTTGGAGGCAATCACCGCACCGTCCGCAATCTTGGTAGAAGTTACCGCTCCGCTTGGTAGTTTGTCAGAAGTAACTGCGCCATTGGCAATCTTCTGCGTTACTACTGCATTATCGGCAATCTTCGGCGTTGTAACCGCATTATCCGGTAACGGTGTTACTGTAACATCATCGCCTAATTTAGCCGCGGTTACTGCCTTATCGGCAATATCCTCGGTCTGAACCTGACCGACTCCGATGTCTG
>Ga0315296_10000216_pt1 | contig 54439 bp, 54 predicted proteins | sample YL17G14_18_MG_FD_203921 | JGI IMG/M metagenome (GOLD analysis project Ga0315296, IMG submission 203921) | Sediment microbial communities from Yellowstone Lake, YNP, Wyoming, USA - YL17G14_18 | ecosystem: Environmental > Aquatic > Freshwater > Lake > Sediment | place: USA: Wyoming | collected... | reverse complement strand
TATTAGTCCCATGGACCCGCTCAGAAGGCGCTCCCGAATGTTATATAACCCTCCCAAATTCCGTCGCGATCGATCCCCTTGGTGAGTCCGGCGGTGAGGGTCAAAGGTAATATATAAAATAGGGTTGTATCCATCTTCAGCTCCCCACCTATTCCTTCCCTGAAATACTTGAGGGGAATATTGTCTTCATCCCACGCATAACCGGTGTCAAAAAACAAGGAGACTGAGAGTTTTTCAAAGAAAAAGGGCCATGTCCAGAATCCTCTCTGGATGATGGTCAGTGGAAACCTGTATTCAGAGCTGAATAGGAGGGCCCTTTGACCCCTGAATGCTCCGGAGGGGTATCCACGGAGATAAATTTCCTTTTGTTCAATCCCGAGGAGAGTCTCCTCCCTTCCATCTCCTCCCATATGGAAAGCCCGCCTGTTCAGGACATTTCCCCAGCCAGTGCCTCCAGCAATGCGAATTGCCAGAACATGGCTTGGCCGCGCCAAAGGGATGCTCACATATTCCCTGATGTCAGCCATGAGTTTCTGAGTATTGAAATCGCTCCCAAGTTCCCTGGAAAGCAGTTCATACGATATTGAAAAGCTTTGTCCGTCTTCCTGGCTGATGGAAAGCGGGAAGCGCAGGGCGCTTGTGTAGTTGTATCCAAATGTGACCCCGGCGAAGTTTCCTTCCTCAGGTGGGTCAACAAGGTACAAGGGAACAGTATTGACGGATCTGATGTCACGGTAAGTGTATCCCGCAGAGAGACTATGCGAAGAACGGAAGAAAAGCAAGGGAAAGGAAATATTCAGGGAACCTCCCGCCTCGATTTCCCATAGGGTATTTTCTTCTCCGGCCGAGTCTGTAAAAGTATATGAAGCGTAGGGGAGATATATGGCCTGGGCTGTGATAGAGGGGCGGAGAACATCGTTTTGATAAGTGAGATACCCGCCAGCCTTGTTCACCTGTTCCCTGTATAAACCCGCTGCAGTGTAGGAGTGTCTCATGAGCACATCTGTCCCGAATGTTAGGGCCATCAAGGAGAGTCCATTCGGGGTTGAATAGTCCATTATAGGAAGCCAGAAGCGTGGGAGCACCGTGTCCATTGGTGAATACGGCCTTGATGTAACTTGTGTAAATGGAGTCAGGTCTTGATTTATAACATTATTTTGTTCGGTGAGCGGTTTGACCTCCCATCCCTTCTGCGGAGAGAATTCTGTTGAATATATGTCAAATCCGTCAGCCGAATATCCTGTGAAGGCGATCTCCTTTCCATCAGGAGACACACTGGACTCAAAGGCACCTCCAATAAGGTTGGTGATCTGATAAGTCTTTCCATCTTCAATGGAATACACATAGAGATTTGAAACCCCTGTCCTGTCCGAGGAATAGACGATGAAGGTTCCATCCGGTGACCAGGTAGGGAAGATATTTAAGTGATAAGAACCTGTTACCGTGAAGATTGCACCTGATGCCCTGTCAATTATCAGTATCTCCCGAAATCCTCCGGGCCTGAATGCAGACAATGCGACCTTTTTCCCGTCAGGACTCCATCTGGGAGAGGAGAACCTCGTGTAGTCGTCGCCATTCAGGATGGGGGTGAAAGCGCGGGAGTCAAGTTGGAGAACACCGAGATCTGTCTTCCCAAGACCAATCCTGATGCAGGCGATCTCAGAGCTGTCCGGAGAGATGTCCGGATACTCAAGCCTCATTGCTTTGCCAACGCGCTTCAGTTTATCGCTTTCAAGCATGTATATATCGTTGAAAAGAGAAAAACTCCTGTATGCCTCGGACTGTGAGAAAACAATGCTTTTCCCGTCCCGAGACCATGAGGAGAATATCCCATCATTCCTGTCAGTAAGTTTTCTGTCTTCTTTTCCATCCTTAGCCATAACCCTGATCGAGGGATACTCCACGGGTCCACTTTCTGTATAGAGGATATTCTTGCCGTCCGGAGAAAAAACAGGGCCCCTGATCCCGTATCCCCTGGAGGTGAGCTTCTGCGGGTTGGTTATGGGCTTTTCCTTGATGGACTCAAGCTGCTTATTATATTTATCCTGGAGAGAGGCAGTCCATTCACTCCAGAGGATATTGTAGTCCTTCCCATAGACCCTTAATGGCGGTGAATTGAGGTTGATAGGGAGAAAATAATATGAACTTTCCCGGGTGAGTTTGGAGATCTTTTCCTCCCCATAACGGTCAGCAAGATACATGTAGAACATAACCCCGTATAGGTAAGAGAAGTGTCCGCCGGGCCAGAGGGCCAGGGAGCCGTCTCCCTGGTCAATGGAGTTAAGCTTTCCCTCAAGAAATGCGGATCGGATAATCATGTCAAAGAAGCTTCCGAGACCGCGACCCGCCCCTGTCAGGGACGACTCCTGAAATGTTGAGAGCCCCTCAATGAGCCACAGAGGTTGGAACATGTTGGGGAAATAGAGGCGTCCCAGAATGGACTGGAGGACCCTGGGGTAGCCACGCACCTGATCAAGATGGAGGATATGTGTATATTCGTGGACGAATACCAGTTTGAGCCAATTATCATAATACCCGATGGCTTCTTCCGGTCCTGGCTGTGAGGCAAGGATCACGATGGTATTGTAAGGGATCGGCGTGGCCATTCCATTGGCCTCGTCCCGGATATCAAGGAGAAGCACCTGCGTCTTGCTTCTTGGAGACCACTCCATAAAATTGGAAAGCTTTGAATGGACATCCTCTGCAATGGCGGCTAATTTTTCTGCCATTTCCCTTTCTTCCTGGTGGAAATGGATGAGGAAATGGGGCGTTTCTATGGTTTCAAATCTCAGTGATGGGTCGAGGTATACAGCGCATAATCCTGTATGCGCAAATATACACAGAATGAATAAGGCGAGAATACCCCGTGTCCAGTTAAGAAATCTCACTTCCTAAGGGCTCGTGCGGGGTTTTGATGTGAGGTTTTTTTCTACGAAATCCCTTATAGCAACCCTGTGCTTGTCGTGGATGTTGGTGAATTTTACGCCCATCCCGTATAAGACTTCATCTTTCTTGTCCGGGTCATAAGGCAAACAGGAGACAATCTCACCCCCGGCGGTAATGGGTCCAGAAGAGTCAGGGAGGGTGAACTCTAAGAGAACCCTTGTCCCTTGAGGCTGCGGGGTTTTTGCTACCAGGAAAATACCTCCCTCGCTCAGATTTTTTGACATATAAAAGGGGAAATCGCTGAAATCCCCCTTAATCTTGACAAGGGCCTTGACTGTGATCCGCGGGAATTTCCTAAGCTTTTGGAATGAACGGGCGCTCATAAGCTCGTTTTCACTTGTTCTTGAGGAAAGGCGTCAGGAGATCTATGGGCACAGGGAAGATGATTGTGGAGTTCTTCTCGGATGCGATCTCGGTCAGGGTCTGGAGGTAACGGAGCTGAAGGGCCTGGGGGTGCGTGCTGATGATGGCTGCAGCCTCGGCGAGCTTGCCCGATGCCTGGAGCTCACCCTCCGCATGGATGACCTTTGCCCTCCTTTCTCTTTCAGCCTCTGCCTGCTTGGCCATGGCCCTCTGCATCTCCTGGGGAAGGTCTATTTGCTTGACCTCCACATTGGAGACCTTGACACCCCATGGCTCTGTATGCTTGTCCAGGATCTCCTGGATCTCGGAATTAATACGATCTCTTTGCGAGAGAAGCTTGTCCAGTTCAGCCTGTCCGCACACGCTCCTGAGAGTTGTTTGGGCAAGCTGTGATGTTGCGTAGAGATAGTTTTCCACCTCAACAACAGAGCGGTTGGGATCTACAACACGGAAATAGATGACAGCGTTTACCTTGATGGACACATTGTCCCGTGTAATTACATCCTGTGGCGGGACATCCATGGCGACCGTCCTGAGGCTGACCCTCCAGATCTGATCGATTATGGGAATGACATAAATGATCCCAGGCCCCTTTGACCCGATCACACGGCCGAGCCTGAAGATCACACCCCTCTCATACTCATTGAGGATCTTGATCCCCGAGAAAAGAAAAGCGATAAAAAACAGAATCAATACTCCAGCGAACAGTCCCATGGTGTCCCTCCTGTCTATGAATTTGCCAACTTTTTCACCCTGACCTTGAGTCTATCCACAGCAACGACCGTGACCTTTTCCCCTTCCTCTACAGGATCGTCGCTGAAAGCGTTCCAGAACTCACCGTGGAGAAATACCTTTCCTTCCCTGCCGGGCGATAATTTTTCGCGTACTACGCCTATCTCTCCGATCATTCCTTGAGCTCCCGTGGTCGGTTGAACCATCTGGGCCTTGATAGCCATGGTGAGGGCGAATGTGAAGAATCCCCCTGTTGCGATTACAGCAGGGAGGATTACCTTCCAGGATACCCTCAAAAATGGCTCTGGAGACTCAAACAGCATAATCGATCCTAATGCAAGACAGATAGTTCCTGCAACTGCGAGGAGACCATAGCTTGTAACCTTGATCTCTGCAATGAAAAAAATGATTCCCAGGAGAATAAGGAAAGCACCCGCATAGTTGATGGGAAGCGTCTGGAAGGCCACGAATGCGAGGATAAGGGATATCCCACCAATGACCCCCGGGAATATGGCGCCCGGATTTGAGAGTTCGAAGAAAATCCCCCACATTCCAATCATCAGCAGGATGTATGCGAAATTGGGATCGCTAAGAGTGTTGAGGAAATTCTCCTTCATGCTCATGCCGAGGGTTTTCAAGGGGGCATTTTTTGTGGCAAGTCGCATCTTCTGATCCTTGACCTTGACCTCTTTTCCGTCAATCTTCTGGAGAAGTGTTGTAAGGTCATTGGCAATAAAATTAATGACATTGAGCGAGAGGGCTTCCTCTGCTGTAATTGATACGCTCTTCCGGACGGCCTTTTCAGCCCAGTCAGTGTTCCTTCCATGTTTTGAAGCAAGGCTCTTGATATAGGCCACAGCGTCATTCTCAATCTTTGCCCTCATGTCCTTGTCCACCTGCTGGCCCCCTATGTTGACAGGATGGGCTGCCCCGATGTTCGTGCCGGGAGCCATGGCTGCAATATGGCTTGCCAGGGTGACGATGACACCGGCTGAGGCCGCCCTTGCCCCGCTTGGAGAGACAAAGACGATGACAGGAACAGGGGAGTTTTCAATGGCCTTGACGATGCTCCTCATAGAGGTATCAAGACCTCCTGGCGTGTCAAGCTGGATGACCAGGCACTGGGCGCCGCTTTCGCTTGCCCGTGAAATGCTGTTCTCAATATACTTTGCTATAATTGGATTGATTGCTCCATCAATGTTAATAACATAAACTGGATTTTTATCCTCGGATATTAGGGGATATGGAAGGAAAAGACACAGGACGATGATAAGGAATGCCCGCTTCATAATCGCATACATTCTACACTCCTACTCTCTAAATGGTCAAGATTAGTTGACACGCAGGGAGGATGGTTCATACGATAATATATATGAGAAATGCGGAGAGTTTACTCAGCAGCGTTCCTGTGGGAATTTCAATAGTAGTTCATATAGGTCTGATCCTATCCCTTTTTTTACTCGGTCAGACAGGAACATCTGCAAACCAGGTCATACAAATTAACATCGTCTCCAATCAACAGGAGATCATGAAGGCCATAGATATGACGAAGAGGAAGGGGCCTGCCGGACAGGAAAAGGAGGGTCTTGCCCGTTCTTCAAAGGGTTCTGTCAGGAAGAAGGTTTTCGGGGTCAGCATGGAATCCGTCATCATAGGTGAGGCCGGGCAGGGGGATGTTGTGTTGCCAGTAGGAGACACCCTAATGAAGACACCGGATAAAAATCCTGTTTCCCTCTATGACCTGACCGAGGGCCCTGTGCTTATAAAAGAGGTTAAGGCTCCATACCCCCCAGAGGCGCTTCAACGAGGGATAGAAGGCAAGGTGATCCTGGAATTGTTGATAGATTCACAGGGACATGTAGCTTCTGCAAGGGTCATTCGTGGGGCAGGGTATGGTTTCGATGAGGCTGCTGCAGAGGCCGTGAGGGAATTTCTCTTCAGACCTGCCTGGCTTAAAGGACAAGCCGTCCCTGTGCGAATTACCTACACCTATACATTTATTCTGGACTGATGGGGCTCTTTTTAACACTTGCACTTGGTGTAATTTTACAAGGATCATCCTTCTCGCCACCAGTCCTCAAGACATTTGTCCAGGCGAGGTATCCGGAGGAAGCTCTCAAAGAGAACCTTGAGGGAGAGGTAGTCCTCCTGCTCTCTGTGGATGATAAGGGGCATGTGACCTCTGTGAAGATCCAGACCCCGGCTGGCCACGGCTTTGACGAGGCAGCTTTGGATGCGGTTAGGCAGTTTGAATTTATACCGGCCGAATCTGAAGGTGTTCCTGTGCCAGTGGAGATCACCTACCGGTATGCCTTTGTTCTCAAAAAACCACAGGACTTACCCGTGAACTTTAGAGGGGAGGTCCGCGAGAGGGGGACAAGGAACCCGGTGCCGGGAGTGACCGTTTCCCTGCCCGATCTGAAGCTTGAATTCGCCTCTGATGCTACTGGTGTCTTCTCATTCAGAGGGGTGCCTGAGGGGAAACATCGTGTCGTTGTATCAGGAGCGGATTATTACTCATTTGACACCAGCGAGGAAGTGAGATCAGAAGAGGTCCTCAGCGTAAAATATTATATTCGCCGCCGCAGTTACGGAGGATATGAAACCGTTGTCCGTGGCCTGAAAGAGGAAAAGGAAGTGACAAGAAGGGCTTTGAGCTTTGAAGAGATCAAGTCAACAGCCGGGACCTCAGGGGACGCCATCAGGGTGGTGGAAGACCTTCCGGGCATGGCCAGGGGGCCCTACACGGGCGGCATCCTTGTTGTCAGGGGCTCTGCTCCCCAGGACACACAGGTTTTTGTTGACGGCCACCCCATTCCGATCCTCTACCACTTCGGCGGCCTCACATCCACACTGAATCCGGAGATCCTGAGAGACATTGAATTCATTCCCGGGGGTTATAGTGTCCGCCACGGGAGGGGCATGGGCGGGATCGTTGAGGTCAAGACGAGACCTGCGAAAACAGATCGTTGGCACGGGATGGTAGGCATGGATGTGTTTGATGCCGAGGCGCTTGTTGAGGGACCGGTTGCAGGAGGGGGTTTCTTTGCCTCGGCAAGGAGGAGCTATATTGACGCATTCCTTAATGCTATTATCGGGGAGATCGTCTCCGAGGATGAACTCACCCTTACTGTTGCGCCGCGCTACTACGACTATCAGACCGGATACAACCGTAGACTGGAAAGGGGAAATATGTCTGTCATGGCCTTTGGGTCTGATGACGAGCTTGCCTTTGTGAGCACGAAGCCCATAGATAGAGATCCTTTCCTGAGCGGAGAATTTAGCACCAAACTCTATTTCCATAGAATCATCGGTTCATGGGAACAAAGAATAGGGGAGGGGATTACATCGGAGGCGTCAGCATCTGTCGGGCTTGATAAGGTTTTTGTTGATGTGGGCGGGGTGGCCTACCTTGACACTGCGGAGACCTGGGGAACGGTGAGGGAGGAAGTTCCCATCCGTATCTCCAATGGATTCAGGCTTACGCCGGGCATAGACTTGCTTTTCGGAAGATACGATGTTGAAGCCAGGGTCCCTCCCATTCCAAGGGAGGGAGAGGAGATGGACACAGGACTGGATCCGTTCTCTCTCGTCAGTCTGTCCCTTTCCGGAGGTTTCTTTGCCGGAGCAGCCTTCCTGGAGGCAGATATTGAGCCCCTGGACGGGCTCCTGTTCATTCCGGGCCTGAGGGCAGACTACCTTTCATTGATGGAGACCAGGGCATTCACTATCGATCCGCGCCTCGCTGTGAGGTATCGGGCAATGGAAAGGCTCACAGCAAAGGGGAGTGTGGGGCTTTTCCATCAGCCTCCTTTTCCTGCTGACCTTATCCCGGGTTACGGGAATCCCGATCTTGAAGAGGAATGGGCCATCCAGTACACAGTAGGGGCTGAGACCTCCCTGACAGAGCTTGTCTCACTTGACGCCCAGGTATTCTACAAGGACCTGAACAACCTCGTTGCAAATGATTCACAGGGGAAGCTGTCCAATGGGGGGGTGGGGAGGGCATACGGACTCGAGCTGTTGCTCAGGCGATTGCCTGAGAAGAGGTTCTACGGCTGGATTGCTTACACATTGTCTAAGAGTGAGAGAAAAGACAACCCGGATGCCGAGTACCGGCCGTTCTCCTACGATCAAACACATATCCTTACCCTCGTTGCCAACTACAGGCTTCCCCGCGACTGGGAAGCGGGCTTGAGGTTCCGTTATGTGACAGGCAACCCATCAACTCCTCTCATGAAGGGCCCCTATGATTCCGACAGGGACAGATACCTTCCGTTTTCAGGAGTGCCTGAGTCCGAGCGAATGCCTGACTTTCATCAGCTTGATATCAGGGTGGACAAAAAGTTTATCTACAAAACATGGATTCTCGATGTATACCTTGATGTTCTCAATGTGTATAACCGGTTTAATACCGAGGGTTATATCTACAATTATGACTACACAGAGCGCGCACCATTGACAAGTCTTCCGATCATTCCGTCTATCGGAGTTCAAGCCTTCTTCTGATATGAGAGTCCTTAAACTCATTCTTTTAATGATTGTTGTATCCTTCTGGGGCTGGATTTTGTCCTGCGTGTCTATACCCGAATACAGGGCATACCTTGTGGAGCGTCTAAGAATTCTTGGAATACGCTCTGAGCCTTTGGAAGCGCAGGCCGGGACAACAGTAACTATTACCGCCCTGGTAGCTGACCCAAAAGGGGAAGGAAGGGCTATTACATACCTCTGGGGGGTCTGCCCGCAAGAAAAAGGGGGGGGAACAGGGTGCTCCGGTGTGAATGACCTCGTGTTTATTGGATTTACCCCTGAAGTCAGTTATACTCTTCCTGCAGAAGCGACAGGGACAACGGTCGTTGGTCTTATGGTGACTGCTGGAACAGAGTATGAGATGGGGTTCAAGAGGGTCTTTATTGCTGATTCTTCATTGCCCAATCAAAACCCTAAGATCGGCCAGTTTCTCATCGGAGGGACCGAGTGCACAGAAACGACATGCATCGGCGGAGATACCATGACGATGACGGTGAAAGCGGCGCCCAACTCTGTAGAAGAACATGACTCTATCCGTGAGAGGTTGTTTATTTCATGGTTCGTAACAGGTGGTGAACTTGAGGAAGAGATCACAATAGGCGAAACGGGAAAGAATGAATGGCGTTCACTGGATTCAGAAGGAAAGAAGGTGACCGAGACCACACTCTACATTGTCCTCAGGGACGGAGCAGGCGGTATTGATTGGATGACAAAGCTCATTAGAACACAATGAGTCTGACAAAAATATTCGTTAACTTCACCCTTATCGGGGCGGAATGGGTGCTGTGGCTCCTGGTTATCTTGAGCGTGATCTCTGTAGCTATCATGGTCCAGAAGGTAAGGGAGCTGAAGAAAAACGGCAATTCCTTTCCAGAGCTTTTTCAGTCTGTGTCTGCGTTTCTTTTACGGGGAGAATATTCACACGCCCTAAGTTCTGTTCGTAAGATTCAGGGCGCCGAGGCCAGGATCACAGCCTCCGGCCTGGAGCAGTGGGAAAAGGGGGCGCTTTCGGTAGAAGAGACCATGAAGAGCCGGCGGGTAATTGAACGCGCATCTCTTGAGCGAGGGCTGGCCTTCCTCGGGACAATGGGGAATAATGCGCCGTTCATCGGCCTCTTTGGGACTGTTCTCGGGATCATCAGGGCCTTCCATGACCTTTCCATGAGCCAGGAGGCTGGCCCGGGGGTGGTTATGGCCGGCATTTCCGAGGCGCTCGTTGCTACTGCCGTGGGGCTCCTTGTTGCCATACCTGCAGTCATCGCCTACAACTACTTTCAGAGACGGGTAAGGGGGATCATGAACAACTCCGAGGTTATAGAGAGGTCGATCCTTGCCTTTCTTCAGGGCAAGGAAAGGAAATAACAAGTGCACGGGACAGAACAGGAAGAAGACGATATTATCAGCTCCATCAATGTAACCCCTCTGGTGGATGTTACCCTTGTTCTCCTGATCATTTTTATGGTTACCGCAACATTCATCCTTGCCCCTTCAATCAAGGTTTCACTCCCAAAGGCATACACAGGGGAGAGCACCCCTGTTTCGTCCATAGCAATCATCCTGGGCAAGGATGGGAAGCTTTTCCTCAATGGGAAGCCAACAACCGAGGAGGCCCTCATGGCCGTGATTCCCTCTGCACTCGGAAAAGAACCCTCACTTCAGGCCATCATAGGAGCAGACAAGGATGTCCGCCATGGAGAGGTGATTCATATCATTGATCTCGTTAGGAGGCTTGGTGTCACCCGCTTTGCCATCAATGTGGAAAAAGCTCCGGATGAGGGGCCTCCTACTAAGTAGTATCCCTTTTATATTTCTTCTTATGGCGGGTATTTCTCATGCTGAAAATCCTCCTCCCTGGCGCAACGGCGCCTCTGTGGACGCTAACGGCAGATTTACGAACATAGACGGTTCTGTTCCTTCCCATGGCTTCCTCGAATTCCTCAAATGGAGGATCATTGACGCTCCCAAGGCCAGGAAGGCTGCGAAAGGGGAGAAGCCTGCCCAAAGAATAGAAAACGATGGTGAGTTTCTTAGGTCCAACACAACGAAGCCAACAGTGACGTGGATCGGGCATTCAACTGCACTGATCCAGATTCCAGGTCTCAATATCCTAACAGACCCAAACTTCTCCTTGTCACTGGGTATGGGCAGAAAGAGGCTTGTTCCGCTGGGCTTGAACCTGAAAGACCTTCCCAGAATTGATGTTGTCCTGATTTCCCACAGCCATTACGACCATCTGGACAAGGAGACTATAAGGAAGCTTTCTCCTTCAGTGCATTTTCTTGTCCCCAAAGGGTTTAAGTCATGGTTTGCTTCCCTGGGTAGGGACAAGTGCGAGGAGCTTGACTGGGGTCAGAAGACAGAAATCTCCGGGGTGAACTTTTGGTTCCTTCCATTGAATCATTGGTCCAGGAGGGGACTTACCGATATGAATAAAAGACTTTGGGGGGCCTGGCTGATTCAGGCCGGAGAAAAAAAGATATTATTTGCCGGGGACAGCGGTTACTTCGGAGGATTTAGCCAGATCGGCTCCTTTTTCCCAGGCATCACCATTGCCATCCTCCCTATCGGGGCATACGAGCCCAGGTGGATTATGAAGGATAATCACATGAACCCTGAAGAAGCAATACAGGCATTCCAGGATTTGAATGCTCATATTCTTGTTCCGATCCACTGGGGGACATTCAAGGTGAGCGATGAGCCGATGGATGAACCTCCACAAAAACTTCTCAAGGCCGCAGAGGCCCTGGGAATCTCAAAGGACAAGATTAAGATCCTGAAGATCGGCGAGACACTTAAAGTCCCCTCTCACTAAAGTATCTCCAATTCCGCAAAAATTTGTGTCATTGCGAGCCCGTCCGCCTTAGGCGGACGGCGTGGCAATCCCTAATAGAACATGAGATTGCTTCTCCGCCTCAGGCGGATCGCAATGACGAAGAAGGGAAGGGTATAATGTGCGATATGACATTCTACACGCCCAGGCAAGGACATCCCGACATCGAAGAATGCCTTCGTGAGGCCCGTGCCCTTGCCGATGAGATCCGTCCCCTGATCGTCAAGGACAGGGACCTGACCTTCCGTGACAGGTGGCGGGACATGAGGAGGAAGACCAGGGCTGTCAGTAAAGTCGTGAAGAACTATGTCATCAACCGCCGGCGGCTCCGCGCCGGGAATCACGCCCTGCGCCCCCTGTATGTGATCTGGACCATGCTCAACAGCTGCAATTTCCGCTGCGGCTACTGCGATAACCATCAGGGGAAGCACTATTACGACATAGAGGACCCGGACAGACTGAACACAGAACAAGGCAAGAGGCTCCTGGATGTTATGTATACGGGGACCCCTGCGATCTACTGGTGCGGCGGGGAGCCCATCCTCAGGAATGACCTCCCTGAGCTCCTGGACTACGCCTGGAATCTCGGCTATTTCCCTAACATGATCAATACTAACGGAAGCATCTTTCACACCCGGCTCAAGGATCCCGCCTGGAGGGCATTCCTCTGGCAGATGGACATCATTATTGTCAGCCTGGATGCGCTTCATCTTCCCACCCTTATGTCCCTCTGGGGCGTTGAGACGGCGAGGCAGGTCGTGGTAAATATCCTCCTTCTGAGAGAGCTGAGGAAAGACGTGACCTTCAAGCTGGCTGTCAATACCGTGATCACCCCTCAGACCATCGACGAGGCACATGCCGTATTAGACCTCGTCTGCGACCTCGGCCTTTGGTTTGTTCCAGTGCCGGTCAATTTCAAGCACCGCCCAGACGAAGCCCTCCTCACGGACCCCAGGTACAGACGCTTGGCGGAGACGATCCTCGATCGTAAGCGACAGGGGTACAGGATCATCGGGTCAGAGACCCTCTTGCAGAGACTGCTATATGCGGAACCCTACCAGTGCCTGACAGCCCTCAAACCCCATGTGTGGTCCAACGGACACCTGTGCTGGCCGTGCCGGGCATCGGTTCATGTAGCGCCTGTGGACATTAACCTCCTGGCCCACAGGAGTTTTGACGATGCCTACGCTGAGGGGAGGCGGCACATCAACCCGGACTTCTTCCACGGTCCGGGTCCATCACAATGCGGAGGAGAGTGCGCCTGGATGCAGAACTATACGACGGCTCGCTACCTTGACGGTCTTACTCATCCCCTGACCACAGGGTTTCTGGAAGAGCTCAATGAGTTCGCCCTGAACCGGAAGAATTGGTGACACGCTCCTTTGCCCGTCGCCCGGGCCTTGCCCCGGACACCCATCTCCTGACGGCGCTGGACGCCCTGGCCGTTGCGTCTGTGACCGTCCTCATCTGTCTCGCATCTCACGAGCTTTCCTTTATGAGTGTTGCTGTCCCGGCTATTATCATCATGCGCTTTATGGCTCTGGCTGCAGTAAGCCCAATGACAATGAAAGCGGAGACCCTGTTCTTCCTCGTGTGCACAATCCTCGGGGCGTTTAACGACTGGAACTCCGTGTGCCGGAGGGAGATCTATGACTATACGGTCCCCCACGAATGGGAGTTCTCTACGATACCGGGCTGGATGCTCCTCTTCTGGGGGATGATCCTCCGGCTCCTTGCACGCTTCGCCCGCTGGAAGGGGCTGGATCCGCCGCCGGCGGTCTCCGACTACATCGGCATCGGTCCGTGGATGACTTCCAGCGGGACCGCAAAAGTGGCCGTGGAGCTTGCACTGGTATTGGTCACCCGGCAGGCCATCTACCGCTACTATTCAGACCCGGTCCTCTCATGGGTCCCCTTCCTTGCTGCCCTAACCGTGTTCTTCATAGTCTTCGGACTGAACAGACACGACTGGAGGCTCCTTGCACTGGTGGCTGTGATCGGCACAGCAGTGGAAGTCCTCTACATTCAGGTGGGACATCTCCACCGCTATCATCTCGGATGGATCGGCGGCGTGCCCCTGTGGATCGTCCTGTGGTGGTGCCTTGGGGCATTGATCTGGAAGGACATCTCATTCAGGGTTGAACGGGGGTTCCGGGCCCTCCTTGTCCCGTGAGCCCGACGATCTGTCCTTCGTCCTATCTGCAGAGTTCACCTGGATAGCTTGACAAAAATAAAAAGAATGGTAGGATAATTGCAGTAAAAGCTGTTTGGGTGCCGCAATGGCTCAATAGGGAAGGTCGTGAGAAGCGACCGCGGTCCCGCCACTGTGAATGGGCAAAGAGCATCCGAAGCCACTAATGCGCCTCAGGCGCAAAGGGAAGGCGAGGAGATGATGGAGCCCATAAGCCAGGAGACCTGCCCGAACAATAGATACCGGTAGCTCCTCGACGGAAGGAGTGGTGGTTGGAAATGTGGCCCTTCGTTCCCTCAAGGAGCGGAGGGTTTTGTATTTTGACAAAGAAAAACATCCTCATAATTGGCGGGGCGAGGAGCGGCAAGAGCTCCTTCGGGATCAGGCTGGCCATGGGGCTTGGAAGGAGGATAGCCTTCATAGCCACTGCAGAGGGCCTCGATGACGATATGAAAAGAAGGATAAAGAGGCACAGGCAGAAAAGGCCCAGGGAGGTCGCTACAATTGAAGAGCCCCTCAAGCTTTCACAGGCCCTGAAGAGGGCAGGCAGGGAGTTTGATTGCATAGTTATTGACTGCCTTACCCTCTGGCTCTCGAACATCCTGAAAAAGAGCGACAGGGCCATAGAAAGAGAGATCGCAGGCTTCATCAATGCCCTTCGCTCCATCCGCAGGAATGTAATCATCATCTCCAACGAGGTAGGGATGGGGGTCGTTCCTGCGAACAGAAGTGCAAGAAGATTTAGGGACATTCTCGGAGGGCTCAACCAGGCCGTGGCATCAGAGGCAGAGACGGTGATCCTGATGATGTCAGGGATTCCTGTAGTAATTAAGGGAAAGGAAGATATATGAGGATCGCTCCATTGAGCAAAGAATACCTGACGAAGGCTCAGGAAAGGCTCAACAGCCTGACAAAGCCCCTGGGAAGCCTTGGAAGGCTTGAAGAACTCGCAAGGTGGTATGTGGCCGTTAAGGAAAATATAGCACCTAAGCTGGACAGAAAGGTCATCTTCACTTTTGCAGGGGATCATGGTGTCGCAGAGGAAGGGGTCAGCGCCTATCCAAAAGAGGTCACCGCCCAGATGGTTTACAACTTCCTGGGAGGCGGTGCAGGGATCAATGTCCTCGCCGGGCATATTGGGGCTGAGGTGAAGGTTGTGGACATTGGTGTTGACCATGACTTTGGTGATCTTCCTGGACTTCTACATCGGAAAGTGAAGAGGGGAACAGCCAATATAACGAGAGGGCCGGCTATGGGGAGGGAGGAGGCACAGGCGGCCATCGAGATTGGGATGGCACTTGCTGAGGAGGCAAGACGGGATGGTGCGGATATCATTGGCACAGGGGACATGGGGATTGGAAACACAACACCATCCAGTGCCATCACCGCAGTAGTCACAGGTAGGCCTGTGGAGGAGGTAACAGGCAGGGGCACAGGGATCAACGATGAGACCCTCAGGAAGAAGGTCAATGTCATCGAGAGGGCTATTAAGGTGAACAAGCCCGATCCCAGTGATCCACTTGATGTGCTCTCAAAGGTAGGGGGCCTGGAGATCGCCGGCATAGCAGGGCTCATCATGGGCTCTGCAGAGAGGAGGATCCCTGTTGTTTTAGATGGATTCATCTCAGGGGCCAGTGCCCTCATCGCATACTGTTTGGAGCCCGGGGTCAAAGACTACATCTTTGCCTCTCATCTTTCACAGGAGAGAGGGCACAGGGCGATCCTCGACAGGGTTGGGCTGAAGCCCCTCCTTGACCTGGAAATGAGGCTCGGCGAGGGCACAGGAGCATGTCTGGGAATCTTCCTTGTCGAGGCCGCGGTAAGGATCTACAACGAGATGGCGACATTTAAAGGGGCAGGAGTCTCGGAAAAGCTATGAGGCTTATCATCATCGCATGGCAGTTTCTCACAGTGATTCCCATACAGAGGGGCCTGAGACCCAGGGGGAAAGAGCTTGGCTCCTCCATGGCTTTCTTCCCCCTGGTCGGGATGCTCCTCGGAGGGGTCCTTGCCCTTTTTGATCTTATCCTCCAAGGTGTTTTCCCTGTGGAGATCAGAAGCATCCTGATCCTTGCCTTACTTACTATCATTACAGGTGCAAATCATCTTGATGGGTTTGCCGATACAGTGGACGGGATCATGGGGGGCAGGAACAGGAGAGAAGCCCTCAGGATCATGAAAGACAGCCGGGTAGGGGCTGAGGGTGCCGTGGGCCTCGTCCTCCTCATCCTCATGAAGTACCTGTGCATTTCACACCTGCACGGAGCATGGAGAGTTATGGGCCTCATTACCATGCCTGCTGCAAGCAGATGGACCATGGTCCTCATGGCGTATATGGGCCCCTATGCGAGGAAAACAGGGCAGGGAAGGGCATTTGTTGAGTCCATGCACCTCCATACCCTTACAGCGGCCACAGGGACAGCCATAGTTGGAGTTGGACTCCTCATGGGCCTGAAAGGGCTTGTCATCCTTTGCCTTGTGGGAGCTGTTGCCATCCTTTCCACCCTGTATTTCAGGAGGAAACTCGGGGGGATCACAGGGGACACACTGGGTGCGCTCAATGAAGCGAGCGAGCTCTTGTTTCTCGTTGGGGCTTTGGGGGTCCAATGATACGTACACTCCTCATGTTGAGTATCCTTTCAGGCGACCCCGATATTCCGGTCATAGAGACCGAGGAGGTGCTGGTCACAGCGACCAGGCTCAGGGAGAAAGGAAGCTCATTTGTCACCGTGATCCCGGAGGATGAATTGCACGATGACACCCTGGGCTCGGTTCTGGCCAAAACAGAGGGGACAAGCGCATCAAATTACGGGAGTCCTGCCGGGCCTTCATTTGCATCCATTAGAGGATCGACAGGGAACCAGGTTCTTGTGCTCATAGATGGAATCAGGGTCAACAATGCAGAGGAGGGCGGTTTCGACCTCTCAGCTATTTCGCTCGGCAGTGTGGACAGGATAGAGGTCTTCCGGGGCGGCGGCTCGTCTATCTATGGTGCAGATGCATTGGGGGGCGTGATCAATGTGATAACCAGAAAACCCGGCCTCGGGCCTTCCACCACGGTCGGAGCATCCTATGGTTCTTTTAATACAATGTCATTATCGGTTTTAGAAGAAGGCAGGGTCAGAACGCTGGATTACCTGGCCTCGGTCATTATGAAAGGAAGCGATGGAAACTTTCCTTACGATGATCCAAAAGTGGGGATTAAGAAAAGAGAAAATAATTCCCTTCTCTCCCTGGGCTTTCTGGGGAAAGCAGGGTTCAAGATCAGGAAGGGAACAAAATTAAGCATCTCCGGCGACCTCAATGGAAGCGAAATAGGTGTCCCAGGAGACATCATAAATCCAACACCTGAAGGAAACCGATCGGATCGGAGAGGACTTTTCAGTGCATCGGTAAATGAAAAGTGGCCGTCCAATGGGGAGACTGAACTCAAGGCATATTTTCTCTCCCAGACAAGGGAGTATTACGACAACATTTATGTCATGGAAAACCAAAAAAGCATCTTCAAGAATTATGGGACAGGTGCGACACTTCACTCTGAAGGATCTCTTGGATGGCATTCGCTCTACGGATTTCTGGAGGGACGGGATGAATTCGCCAATTCAACGAAGATCGGCAGGAAGGGAAGGACGACCGGTGCCTTTTATATTAATGACACGATGGACCCGGTCCATGGAATTATGAAGTTGCCCGTCTCAATGAGATTGGATTGGACGGATGATTTCGGATCTGCCTGGAGTCCGAGGGTAGGGTTTCTTCTCTCTCTTCACAGGGTTATTTCCCTGAAGGGAAACATAGGCACTTCCTTCAGGGCTCCTTCACTCGATGACCTATACTGGCCGCAGGATGCTTTCTCCGTTGGAAACCCATTCCTACGACCCGAGAGGGCCGTCAACTACGATGTCGGGGCAGAGGGTGGTATAGGGGGTTTCAGGGCAGAGGTCGCATATTTCAGAAACGATGTCCGTGACCTCATTCAGTGGACACCTGGCGCGGAAGGAAAATGGAGCCCACTCAACATTGAAACGGCCCATCTTCAGGGCATAGAAGCCGGAGCTGCATTTACTGTTCCACATGCCTCTATGTCAGCGAACTATACATATTTATCAGCGGAGAATGGAGCGGGAATACCGCTCTTCTATAGGCCCGCTCATAAGGCATATGGCCGTATTGACCTTCCGGCAGGAATGATTTCATTTTTCATTGACTCCCAGTATGTATCGTTTCGATATATTGATCTGACTGCGCAGAACACCCTTCCTTCCTATATGATCTTTGGACTGGGCGCAGCAATCGCCTGGAAGAGTTTTGAGTTCAAATCCCGGGTCAGGCAGGTCTTCGACCTCGACCTCACACCGCTCTTGTCATATCAAGAGATGTATGGATACCCCATCCCAGGATTGACCTGGGAGTTTGAGGTTACATGGAAACAATAGCCATTTTAATTTTTTTGGGTGAGGGTTGGGGTGAGTAAAAAATTTATTTCCCTCTCCCTGAAAGGGAGAGGGTAGGGTGAGGGTGAGAATAGCTTTTCCCTCTCCCTGAAAGGGAGAGGGTAGGGTGAGGGGAACTTTATTAGGATGAAGGGAAAGGAGGACATATGAAAAAGTCTTTTGTAGTAGTTATTGGGCTTCTGTTCTTTCTTTCGTGGGGGCTCTCGTGTGGGCCGAAGCCGGGCACTGCTCCATCAGGAGTTGATATCCTTGTGCTCACATCGCCAGCAGGCACGGTTCCAGGAAACATCTCGGCCATCGAGACATCAACAGGGACTGTGTATGACGACATCCTTCAGGGAGGGACAGGGGAGATCCCCAACGAGATGCATCTGAGGGATTCAACGCTGTGGATCGTCAACTCTGCCCAGGGGAGCGTCCAGCTCGTGGATGTCACTGAAAATGATGGGAAGCTTTCTCTTTCCACAAAGGGAAGGATCTATCTTCCTTCCGGCAGCTATCCGGAGTATATGGCGTTCCTTGGGAACAAGGCCTATGTCACCTTATACCAGAAGAACAGTGTTGCAATGCTTGACACGATCCAGAACCTATATAAAGAAGAGATACTTCTTCCTTCTTATGTTGGATGCCAGCCATGGTATCCCCCGGGCATAAGTCCATGGGGAATTGCTGTTAGTGGGACAACAATTTTGGTCGCTGGCAGTGGTGTGTCCCCGGGAGCACTTGTTGGAATAGACGGAAATGCCGGCTCAATTACATTCTCAATTTCAACATCCAGAGCAAATGCAGGTTCTATTGCAGTGGATCAGGGTTCAGGAAGGATTTTCGTCACAACCTCTGACTTCTGTGGTTCAATGGATGGATCGCTTGAAGTATTCAGCCTTTTGGGCCAGCCAATCACGGTCGTTTCTATGGGGGCACCCTTGGGAGCTGTGGTTGTCTCAAGTGGAAAGGCTTATGTAGGTGATCTCTTCGGAGCAAAGCTCTATGCTGTGGACATAGATACTTATTCATCCAAGTCTATCAATCTTACGGAAAACACGGGTATTGCGTTTGTTTCTGGGGTTAGGGTAAGCCCAAAGGGACTGGTCTATGCTTGTGGCTGGGGTATGGAGGGGGGAGAGGCTTATGAGATTGATCCGACAACCGATACTGTGAGAAAGATTTATGCGATTAAAGGCCCGGCACAGGACATTTCGTTCAGGAAATAGGCCCACAAAATAAATGGGCGCTGTCCCTATTTTATTGTGCGTGGTTTTGGCAGGGGGAGTCCCTCAGAGGATTGTGTCTCTTGCCCCGTCAGTTACCGAGGGGATTTACCTTCTGGGTGCAGGAGATAAGCTTGTTGGTGTGACCATCTATTGCGATAGGCCCCCTGAGGCGAAGAAGAAGGAGAAGATTGGAACACTGCTTGAACCTGATATTGAGAAAATCGTGTCTCTGGACCCTGACCTTGTCCTGGGGAGTGAGGATGGAAATTTCCCGTACCTTTTAAAGAAACTGATGGGGGTAGGCCTGACCATTGCTGTTATTCCTCCAGCAAGGAGCTTTTCAGTGCTCTGCGATAATTTCATTCTCCTGGGCAGGCTCATTGGAATGACCAGCAGGGCTGAGGCTCTGGTAGCTGAGGCCAAACAGAGTGTGGCGGACATCCGGAAAAGACTGGAAGGATCCCCGAAGAGGAGTGTTTTCTGGGAGATAGGAGCAAGGCCGCTCGTGACAGCAGGTAGAGGGGGTTATATCAACGATTTGACCGAGCTTGCTGGTGGCGAGAACATTGCCCGCAAGAGGAGGGATGCGTGGCTTAGATACAGCATGGAGGAGGTGGTCCGGAACGACCCGGATGCTATCATTGTGGCAAGGATGGGGGATGTCGGAGAGAAAGAGAAAAAAGCCTGGGGTAAGTATAAGACCATGAAGGCGGTGAGGGATGACAGAATTATGATCATGGAACCCGAGGACATAAATCCTCTTCCAATTTATTTTGTCTCCGGGGTTGAGAAACTGGCCAGGTTCCTCCACCCTGAGAAGTTCAAGGATTAAATAGCCTGATGAAGAACATCAGACCACTCCTCTTCCTCTCAGTGTTTCTTTTGATAAGCCTTTTCATCTCACTTCTCCTCGGTGGAACCAGGATACCTGTCTCAGACCTGCTCCATGCTTTGATTGAACCGGAAGGGAAAGGGAACATTTATGTCATTTTCTGGGAGATCAGGATGCCGAGGGTGATCCTGGGCCTTCTGGTTGGCGCAGGGCTCGGTGTTGCCGGCGGAACCCTTCAAGGCATGCTCAGGAACCCGCTCGCAGAGCCCTATACCCTGGGTGTTTCTGGAGGGGCAGCGCTGGGGGCAACCCTCGGAAGCATGCTGAGCGGTGCGAACTTGCTCGGAGGATTCCTGCTGCCTTTATGCGCCTTCATGGGTGCCCTGGTCTCATCTGCCTGCGTATATTTCATAGCGAGCAGAAGGCGATTCTCCATAACTACCCTCGTTCTCGGGGGCATTGTCATGAACCTTTTCATTTCGTCGTTGATCCTACTGATATTTGCCCTTTCTCAAAGGGAAAGGGTCTTGGGCATGCTCTTATGGCTTATGGGAGACCTTTCCGCTGCGGAGAGGGGGATCACGGCCTCCGTGGCTGTCCTTGTCCTGGTGGGAGTTGCCGTCCTTTTCGGGCTTTCACGTGACCTGAACCTCCTTACCCTCGGTGAGGAGAAGGCCACCTACCTCGGTGTTCATGTGGAAACGATCCACAGGGTCATTTTTATCCTGTCGTCTTTCATCACAGGGGCCTGCGTGAGTGCATCGGGGCTCATTGGGTTTGTAGGTCTGATTATACCCCACATGGTCCGCTGGCTAACAGGACCGGATCACAGGGTGCTACTGCCCGGCTGCTTTCTCTGCGGCGGTGGATTCCTCATCCTCTGCGATGCTCTTGCCAGGAGCATTGTTGCTCCTATTGAGCTTCCTGTTGGTGTGGTCACAGGGGTTCTTGGCGGAGGATTTTTTCTCTTTAATCTCGTGAAGGGGGACAGATGGGAAGCCTTTTGACAGTAGAGGATCTTGTTTGCGGATATAACGGCACAGAGGTGATCCGGGGACTCTCTTTTTCCGTTGAAGAAGGCGAGTTTTTCGGAATCATAGGGCCTAATGGCTCTGGAAAGACTACCCTCTTCAGGGCCATTGGCGGCACTCTCAAGCCGCGGAAGGGACGAGTCCTTCTCAGGGGAAGGGAGGTTTCACGTATCTCCCGTCTTGAGATGGCCAGGGAGGTTGCCTTGCTCCCCCAGTTCATGGAGATTTTATTTCCATTCACGGTTGAGGAATTTGTCATGATGGGACGGTATCCACATATTCCAAGATTTGGAAGGACGACCAGGAGAGACCTTATTGAGGTTGAAAAGTCAATGGAGATGACCGGAACCCTGTCCCTGAGGAATAGGATGATCTCCGAGCTCTCGGGTGGAGAAAGGCAGAGGTGCCTTCTTGCCCAGGGGCTTGCACAGGAGCCCAGGCTGCTCCTCCTTGATGAACCCACAGCGCATCTTGACATCGGTCATCAGATAGAAGCAATGGACATTGTCAGGAGCCTAAACAAGAAAAGGACGATCACCGTGCTTGTTATCCTCCACGATCTGAACCTGGCCGGTGAATATTGTGACAGGCTCGTTCTTCTGAACGACGGCTGGATACATAGCAGTGGCAAACCAAAAGATGTCCTTACATATCAGGCTATAGAGGAGGTCTATAAGACCGTGGTGGTCGTGAGCACCAACCCGGTCTCCTCCTCACCGTATGTGCTTCCTGTGCCAAAGATATTCAGAGGAGAAAAGGTGTGAAGGTTCTCATTGCCTGGAGTAGCGGGAAGGACAGCGCTTGGTGCTTGTATGCCCTTCAGCAGGTGATGATGGGCAGGGCGGAAGTCGTCGGCCTGCTGACAACAGTGAACGAAGTGTATGCTCGGGTTTCCATGCACGCTGTTCGAGTTGAACTCCTGGAGGCTCAGGCAAGAGCAGTAGGGGTTCCCCTCTGGAAGGTCTTCATTCCATCGCCTTGTACCAACGAACAGTATGAAGCGGCCATGGGGCAAGCCGTTGTAGGAGCCCGGGGGCAAGGAATTGAGGCTATCGCCTTCGGAGACCTTTATCTGGAGGATGTTCGCTCCTACCGGGAGAAGATGATGAGAGGGACAGGGATTAAGCCCCTTTTCCCCCTATGGAGGATGCCCACAGACCTTCTTGCCAGGGATATGATTGACCAGGGAGTGAAGGCTCGCCTTACATGCGTGGATCCTCAAGCCCTCCCTGCGCATTTCATCGGACGAGAGTTTGACAGGTCCTTTCTGGACGAACTTCCTTCAGGTGTTGACCCCTGTGGAGAAAAAGGGGAGTTCCATACATTTGCGTACGACGGCCCGATGTTCCGTACCCCCGTGCTTTTCCGTTCAGGGGAGTCAGTTCATCGAGAGGGGTTCATTTTCCTGGATCTTATTCCTGAGCTTCCTGAGCATACTGTGGGGCAACACTTTAGGGTTACTTAGTGCCTGAGGGCAGAAGCAGCGACGCTGGCGGCAATGGCCGATATTGTGACCAAGGAGAGAAAGAGTCCAGCGTATGCAAAGCTTCTTCCCTCGATCTCAGGAGAGCGACGGAACTTTACAATTGCCAAAGAGGCAAGAACAATTCCGCCTATTGAGAGAACTAGCCCCCATCCGGCGCTGGTGACTGCGACAAACAAGTCCATCCAATCCTGCTGGGATGTCTGGAGAAGGACATAAAGGAACAGGAAGTTAAGTGGTCCTCCGAGTAATGAGAGGAGCAGGGCCCCCCTGGCGAGTCCGGTGATCCGGGGCTGAGGAATTGATAGCTGGAATGTCTTACCGCATGACGGGCAGGTGAAGAGGCCCTCTTCGGCTCTGTCCTGTGGGCGTATCCCACATGATGGGCAGGGTGTTCCACGGTGAAGAGGCGGGAGCTTGACGCCTCTGAGGATTGCTCCTTGTATAGCAGCCCCTTCCAGTTTAGCTTCCTCCAGGTTTGCATTTTCCAGGCTGGCACCGCTCAGGTCCGCTCCTTTTAAAGATGCTCCCTTAAGGATAGCCCCGGACATATCTGCGCCGGTGAGGTTTGCATTCTCCAGATTTGCAGAGGTCAGGTCAGCTCCTTTAAGGTTTGCCCCCTTGAGGTTTGAAGACCTCAGATCTGACCATCGGAGGTTCGCCTTGGAGAGAATTGAGAGGTATAAGTTCGCCTCTGTAAGCTTGGCGTATGAAAGATCGGCACCTTCAAGGTTTGCCGATCTCAGGACAGCCCCCTGAAGCTCTGCTCCCTTAAGCAGGGCATCTTTAAGATAAGCACTCTCCATATTTGCATTGCCGAGTTGTGCGAAGCTCATATCTGAGCCGGGGAGTGCCATTTCCTTCAGGTACGCCCTGGGGAAAAAGGCTTCGTGCAAGGTGATGCCCTTGAGGTCTGCGCCGAAGAACATAGTTCCCTTAAGAGACGTGTGAGATAGGTCTGCCCCCTTAAGGTTGGCGTTCTTAAAAACCGCCCCATCAAGGTTTGTCGAGGTAAGGTCGGCCTTTTCAATTGATGCGCCCTCGAAATTCGTCCCTGAGGCCTTAGCCTGGGAAAATTCCACCTCTGTTAGATCAGCTCCAAACAGGGTGGATTGGGACAGGTCAGCTTTTTTTAAGGATGCCTTTGTCATAATTGACTTGGAAAGATCGGCATTGGTTAGATCAACTCCATCTCCATTGATCTCCTTGAGGTTCGCATCCTTGAGGTTTGAGCCGGTGAGATGTGATCCCTTTAGGGATGCCCGAGAAAGGTTTGCCCCCTGTGCTTTTGCGAAGGAGAGGTCAGCATTATCAAGGACGGCCTCGGATAGGTTTGAACCAGTAAGGTCTGCATATTGAAGCCTCGCCCCCTTGAATGAACCTTTTGAAAGGTGAGCTTCCTTTAAGGAAATCCGTGACATGTCAGCTCCATCAAGAGGGATCCCATCCGAAACCTTCTTGACAACCTCAATTGGATCGGAAATTGCCATTAAAAACTTATTATAGTGTTGCCATAGAAAAGGTCAACCCCGTACATGAAAACAGTGATTCCGCCTTCAATTTACGCTGCCAAGATGCATTCCAATACGAATGCTCTCCTTTACTATCTGCTGACCAGTGGTTTTGGCAGTCGGGATATCGCATAGTGGCACGACAACAAGACTATGATACAAATAAAATTGTAGATACGAAATCCACTTATTATCGGAAGAAACAGCGCGATCCCACCGCCGAGAATGGTCCCCACGAGATCTAAAATGAAGACTGCTGCAAGCTGGTGGGGGGGTCCCTGGAATACAGCAGGAAAGAACCGGCCAGTCAGGAAATAAAGGGGAGATGCTGCCAGAACCGCCGCCAACGGATGCCGGAACCATACTGAAACCACGACGATACCGAGAGAAAGAACAATCAGGATTGTGAGGAGAGATGTCTGGCGTCGGGGTATCAAGGCATTGCCTAAGAATGCACAGCAGAGAAAAAAAAGAGTGCCAACGAAAACGGCATCCAAAGGAACGGAGAGTACCTGATAGAGTTGAAAGATCACAAAGTTTTCAAGGAGCATGAAGTTGCATCCCACGAGGAGGCAGGCATTGATAAACTGGGGGATGGATTTTACAGATCTCCTTGGAAGCGTCAGATAGTTATAAGACTTCTTGATCAGGATCATAAACAAAAAGAGGAGAGGTAGTCCAACTACGATCATGTAGGCCAGAATTATCTCGATAATCTCTCTGATTGAAAAGCTGGCAAAGATCGAGACTGAATAGGGGTTATCATCCGTGATCGGGAGGACATCCTTCCATTCCGAGGCCGACAGGTACCGGTAGCCACTCGTCTGGATCTGTTTCAGGAACTGAGAGGGGAGGGGAGGCCAGTAATCCTGGTGTGCGAGGATATACCAGCTCGTAAAAGTACTCCCCCATAGTTCGACCGGCCCTTCCCATGGAACCCACTGACCGAGAACCCCCTCAACTTTCCAACCCATAGACCGGAGGGAGGCACCGGTTTGATAGAAGATCGTCCCATTTTTGTCTGCAGCAGAACTTTTGGAGATGAAGAGGAGGCCCCCTGGCTTGAGGCGGCTTATATACAGTCGAATTGCTTCATTTGTATAGAGATACATAGACGGCTCCAGAAGGGTTCGGAATCCCGAAAGCAACACCTCGACTGACGAAAGATAAATTAGGTCGAATGTTTCCTTTGTTTTTTCCAGGTACTGTCTCCCCCCACTCCTGACCAGTTCTACCCTGGGGTCGTTAAGGAGGCCGCCGATCTCATTCGCGTATGGACCCGCCAAAAGGTCAAACACCTCCGGCACTACCTCGACAGCGACAACCTTACGGGGGGAGATCTCCAGGGCCTCCTTCACCTGTTTCCCCCCACCAGCCCCGATGATGACAATGGAGGCCTTTTCCTTGAGATAGCCAAACTGGACCAAGAGAGGCATAACATTATTTTCTGGCTTTCCACCTGGGATCATCCATATGGTCCTTCTGTCATAAAACCCTTGGACGTCGTTGCCCAAACGCATGAAGGTGAGATGGCAATAAAGGCCCCAGCCTTGAAAAAGGGTGTGAGCTCCTTGCCGAAAGAAGGCATTTATTCCTCCGATATCTCTCTTCAGGTCAAGCAATCGGATCCCCTGAGGTTCAAGGTCGGGGAAGGAAACCGTTAACAAGAGTGCAGAGAGAAGAGCCGATCTGAGTGTTACTCTCTTCCTGTGAATGGAGAGACTTGCCAAGATGATCAGAAACGACAGCGGAATAAATCGAAAGAGACCCAGGAGGGGAAGGCTCCACCGCATGAGGAGGTACGCGCACCCAAGCCCTGCAAGGTAGATACCGTATACCATCCGGCCCTGGGATGAGAAGATCTTGACGCCCACCCTGTAGCCTGCAAACTCACACCAACCATAAGCAGCGAAAAAGGGTAAGAATGTTATTGCCCCAAGAATGGATTGAAGGAATAACAGCAAGAAGATATAGCGATTCCATAAAATGGTTTCCCCATATCCCACAAAGTTGGTGAACAGAAGAAGCAGGATGACACTTAACACAAAAGACAGGATGAGAAGGACGAGACCTTTCTGATATCCTTCTCCGATACCATGACTCAATATCCGGTTGTAGGTCTACCATCTCAGACCTACAATAGCTCCTAAGGGCATTCCACCAAGAAATACCAACAGGAAGAATCCGGTAGGAACCCCCAAGAGCGAAACCATCCGGTAAACAACAAGCGAGAGGAGTCCGGCACCGACCGAAAACAATAAAAGTGTGATGACAGTCATCGTCTTGGCGGTCGGAACGCGCACACGCGGCGAGATAGGCATCTGCAGAAATGTAATGGATGGGGATTGGAAAGTCAATATAACGTTAGAAAATTTAAGAGGTATTTCCAAATCCATTAGAGGTCCACATCAATGTTACGTCATCAATTATTAAACGGTTGATCCCATGTATAATGGTTGGGAATGCTTTCTAACGGGGTCAAATTGTGAACTTTATTTAACAGTGTGAATTTATAAGCACAGGTTCGTCAAGGGGGATATCAAAATTCCTCTGTAAAGATAATAAGTTACAAGTTGGCATTATCATTGCATTAAAATTAATGAAATATGTCTCCCCAAAGAACAATACAGGAATCTCAAAAATGCAAGGGCTTGGGTGTTCGTTACGGGAAGTTGATCACGCTTGGGATTCATCCGGCTCCTCCTGATACGGGTGTGGTTTTTATTAGGACCGACCTTGAGGGCAAGCCAAACATCAAGGCTAATATAGCATCTGTTGTTGATACACGGAACGCTACGACCATTGGCTCAAGCGAGGCCACGGTTTCTATTGTAGAACACCTACTGGCTGCGGCGCGAGGAATGGGCATAGACAATCTCATTGTGGAGGTTGATGGCCCAGAGGTTCCGCTCATGGATGGGAGCGCTGCTCCATTCATAAAGATCTTCAGGAAGGCAAGGATCGTATATCAGGATCGTGAGAGAACCTGCATTGTGATCAAGAAACCGGTGGAGTTTAGAGATGGCGACAGGATGGTAAGACTGGAACCCTTGTCAAAGCCCCGTTTGAGAATCTCCTACACGATTGAGTATTCCGATCCCTTCACTTTGTCTCAATCCCACGAAGTGGAATTCACGAACGGCACATTTATGAGGGAGATCGGCCCGGCCCGGACCTACGGGTTCGTCCATGAAATTGATGCACTAATGAGGATGGGGCTAATACGCGGAGGATCCATGGACAATGCCGTCGTCATCGGGGATTCCGGAGTTCTGAATCCTGAAGGCCTCAGGTTTAACAACGAATGTGTCAGGCACAAGATCTTGGATTCTATTGGTGACCTTTCCCTGCTTGGCAAGCCTGTAATAGGGCATCTTGTTGCCTATAAATCAGGTCACTCCGTCAACCTGCAGTTCCTACAGAAGCTCCTTGAGGACAAGGACTCCTGGGAGATCCGTCCGTCTTCGTCACGGGCGCCCCGCATAAACTGAACAAGCACAACCTTTCCTCAATTATTACTTATTGATATTATTGTTATATGGCGTTGCTTGTTTTTATCGTTGTATTATTCTTGCCGGATTCTGCATGGGCATGGGGGCCAGGGGCTCACATATCATTTGCATCGGAGATTTTTGATTATCTTCCCGCTTTCTCTCCCATTCTTCAGAACCTCCTTAAAGACTTTCCTTACGATTTCCTATACGGCAATATAAGCGCGGACATCATATTTGGAAGGAGATTTGCTGAATATAAGCATCACTGCCATAACTGGGCAGTCGGTCTCCAGGTTCTCGGGGATGCCCGTAGCCGTCCTCAGAAGTCTTTTGCCTACGGTTACCTGAGCCATCTGGCAGCTGACTGCATTGCCCACAACTACTTCGTTCCTTATCAGATCATATCGGCTTATAAAAATAGATTCTTTCTCCACAATTACTGGGAGATAAGGTTCGACGCCATGGCAGGTAAATGGGTATGGGATGTAGTGAAGAAGATGAAAAATAATGTGGACAGGAGCAACGATATCCTCCTGGAGAAGACCCTGAAAAGGGTGCTGTTTTCTTTCAAGACAAACAGGAGGATTTTCTCCAGCATCCTTCTTATCCAAAGAATGAGACAATGGAGAAGGATGATCAATGCGCATTCCTATGTTTCCAGGAGGAATTTGACACAGGATGATTTCATGAGATATTCCGCGTTCTCCCGTGATGCAATGATTAGTGTATTAAAAGATTTTACACGTTCGCATTATTTCAAGATCGATCCCACTGGCACAGGAATTATGAATGCTGCAAGAACAACGAGCAGGACGCTCAGGAAGTTGAATAGGAGAAGAGGGGTATCGTCTTCCCTGCTATCAGAGATTCTCAGTGATGTGGAGAGGAGTCTTTTACTTTAACGATGGCGTCCAGGACCCTGTGGGCAACATCAATTTTCTTCATTGGTGGAAAAGATTGAACCTTTCCTTTGCTCGTAATCAGGGTCACTTTGTTATCATCTGAATCAAATCCCCAACGGGATGAGCTAACATCATTTGCAACGATTAGATCAAGGTTTTTCTCCTTGAGCTTTCTCTTGGCATTTTTTAGGAGAGACGATGTTTCGGCTGCAAAACCTACAAGGCAGTGGTGTCCTTTTTTCTTCCCGATCTCCTCAAGGATGTCCGGAGTTTCCTCCAGGCGAATGGTGGTTTTCTTGCCTGTCCGCTTGATCTTCTCGGGAACGCTTTTTCGCGCCCTATAATCACACACGGCAGCAGCCATAATAGTGATTGTGGAAGATGGGAAGCGATCGAGGACGGCCTTTCGCATCTCCTCAGTGGTTCTTACCCTGATGACATTTACGCCCTTGGGAGGGTCAACAGAGATGGGCCCTGCAATCAATGTCACCTCTCCCCCTCGTTCCCGTGCTGCCCGGGCAAGTGCTGTCCCCATCTTTCCTGAAGAACGGTTTGAGATAAAGCGAACCGGGTCAATAGGTTCCTGGGTTGGGCCGGCCGTTATCAGGATTTTTTCACCTTTGAGATCTTCTTTGTGGAAGAGGGCGTTTATACGTGCAAGGATCTCAATCGGCTCAGCCATTCTTCCCTTTGCTTTTTCCTCGGAACTGCAGGCGAGATCACCTACTCCCGGTTCAATGATTTTATACCCGAGGGACTTGAGCTTCTTGAGGTTCTCCTGAAAAATGGTGTTCTCCCACATGTATGTGTTCATTGAAGGGGCCAGGACCAATGGTGCCGTGGCTGCGAGGACGATGCTTGACAGGAGGTCGTCAGCAATGCCATTTGCTATTTTCCCGATAATGTTGGCTGTGGCAGGGGCGATAACGATGGCATCTGAGTCCTGGGCCAGTTTTATGTGGACGATCTCGGATTTTTCAATGGGGGTGAATAGATCGGTTGCCACGGGATTTCCAGACAGGGTCTGGAAGGTGAGAGGTTTGACAAACTCCTTCGCATGGGAGGTCATCACTACATAAACACGGGCTCCCTCTTTAACCAGGAGCCTGAGGAGCTCAACGGACTTATAGCATGCGATCCCACCGGTAACCCCAAGGATGATGGTTTTGTCCCTGCAGCTCATAAAGTCCTCATTAAAATATTTCCTCTCCCTGAAAGGGAGAGGGTAAGGGTGAGAGAAATAAGTTTCCTCTCACTGAAAGGGAGAGGGTAAGGGTGAGGGTTGAGGTGAACAAAGAAATATTTCCTCTCACTGAAAGGGAGAGGGTAAGGGTGAGGGTTGAGATGAGGGGTATGTTTTTTATTATTCATTGTTGAGGAAAGGGTTATATCGCCTTTCCTGCCCGATGGTTGTAGGGGGGCCGTGACCGCAGAAAACCTCAACATCGTCTCCGAGAGGAATGAGCTTGTCCCTGATGGAGGACATAAGGGCGTCGTAGTCCCCTCCAGGTAGGTCTGTCCTTCCGATGGATCCTGCAAAAAGGGTGTCTCCGACAAAGACCTTTTTCTCATCCTCTATGTAATAGCAGACACCTCCGGGAGAATGGCCAGGTGTATGGATGACTTTCAGCTGGATGGGGCCGCATGAGACCGTATCCCCCTCATCAACGAATTTCTCAGGCTTGGGTGAAAGGAACGGGCGAACCCCGAAGGCCAGGGCTTGCATCGGAGCGGCCTTGAGGAGAAATGCGTCTGCCTTGTGCATGATAAGCTTGGCCTTTGTAGAATCTTTCAGGGTCTTGAGCCCTCCCACGTGATCAACATGGGCATGGGTGAGCAGGATAGTCTTTGCTGTGAGCTTGTCCTTTCCCATTGTGAGTACGATCCTATCGGCCTCATCTCCAGGGTCTATGACAACAGCTTCCCTCGTCTTTTCATCTCCCAGGATGTAGCAGTTCCCCATCAAGGGTCCAACTTCAAGCATATGAAGTATCATATTATCAGGGCGGCCCAAAAGGCTTTAAGGATGGAATTATTGTATCTGTGTAATATTTTGCCATACCCAATATTATATATCGGGACAGCGATCTTAACAAATATTTGGCCTTTAATGTGTTCAGGGAAAAGACAAAGGTCGTTAACTTGACAATTAGGAAGAACATCTGATACCCTTTTACGAATACATGAAGACTTACAGCGCGAAAAAAGAAGATGTAGAGAGGAGCTGGTATCTTGTGGATGCCGAGGGGAAAATCCTTGGGAGGCTTGCCACAGAGGTGGCAAAGATCCTCAGAGGGAAAAACAAGCCCCGATTTACCCCCCATGTTGATACGGGAGATTTTGTTGTTATTATTAATGCAGGAAAGGTTAAGGTGACGGGGAAAAAAATGACTGACAAGTATTATTATCATCATACGGGATACCTGGGCGGGCTCAAGGCCTTGACCTTTAAGCAGATGATGGATAGGTCACCTGAGGAGGTAGTCAGGCACGCTGTCTGGGGTATGCTCCCCAAGACTAAACTGGGGAAGAGGCTAATAACGAAGCTCAAGATCTATCCAGGAAAAGACCATCCTCACAGTGCCCAAATGCCTCAGGAGTTGAAGGTCTGAGATGTCAACACAGACTTTTTATGGCACAGGGAGGAGGAAGACTTCTGTTGCGCGGGTTTGGGTTAAATCCGGAGAGGGGATAGTCAGGATCAACAAGAGGGCCCTGGAGGAATATTTCTCCAGGGAAATACTCAGGACTCTGGTCCGCCAGCCCTTTGAAGCGACAGACACGCTGGGTAAATACGATGTAATGGCGACTGTCAAGGGTGGTGGCTTGACCGGGCAGGCAGAGGCAGTCCGCCATGGGATTGCCAGGGCACTCCTTGAGATCGACTCAACCCTGAGACCATATCTGAAGAAGGCTAATCTTTTGACTCGAGACCCGAGAAAGAAGGAAAGGAAGAAATACGGGCAGAAGGGAGCCCGAAAAAAATTCCAATATACCAAGAGGTAATTGGGGCCTGTGAAAGGAGGTGATACAAGCATGAAGAAGATTATATGTGCAAGTTTGCTGGGAGCAATGATCGTTTTTATTTCTGTGAATGGGTGCACTCAGAAGATCAAGCAGGAGAACGCAAAGCTGACAGCACAGGTGAACGATCTCACTGGCCAGGTTCTAACTTGTCAGACTGAGAAGGGCAAGATTGCGGCACAGATCACCCAACTTCAACAGCAGGTAAGCACGCTCACGCAGGAGAAGGCCGATCTGCAGAAAAAGGTGGATTCGCTCTCTAAAAAGCCGACGAGCAAAAAGAAGTAAAGAGGAGAAATACCAAAAAAATAAAAGGGGGCTCCTTTCTTTGTCTGAAACAGAGCCCCCTTCTGTTAATGTTTCAGATATATTTCTGGTAGAAATAACCTCCCACAAAGATACCTAAAAGGCTCAAAATACTAAACTTAAAAGTGAAACCGAGTGTCAACTCGGCAATGCGAAGGTCTACGGTGAAGGACTTGAGCCCGAGTTCTACCCCTTTTGTGAAGAACCTCTGTGCTGTTCCGGAGAAAAGCACCCCTATTAGCTCTCCGAGCAAACTTCCAATAACAGCTCCAATGACAAGCATTCCAATGAAGGTCCAGATGTTCTTTTGTAGAGTCATTTTACGTTCCTCCTGTTTTTAACAAATCGTTGATGGTGTTCTCAGCTTCATCCTGTTTTTCACGCTCGCTCCTGACGAAACTTTCAATATACATTTTGCTTGACTCGTCGAGCTTGGAAAACTTAACTCCCATTCCGGGAATCAGATTGAGATCGGACTGTCCAGGGATATATGGAAGGGACCAAACTACCTCGCCTGATACCTCTATAAGCTTGAGTGCATTCGGGAGACGGAATTTGAGGTCAACCCGTGTGCCCACCGGAAGGGGAGATGTTGTTTGGATTAGCACCCCTCCATTGCTCAGGTCGGTTGAATAATCAAGTGAAAATGTCTTCGTTCCTTCTTTGGCGAATAATACGGGGATGCAGATTAGTTTCCTCGGCGAAGTTCGCTGGGAGGAATAATCCATCAAGTAACCTTTACAAGAATATTTCTGCTTCTTGGGCCATCAAACTCACAGAGGAAAATGGCCTGCCATGTGCCAAGGACGAGCTTTCCATTTTCAATGAAGATCGCCTGCGATGAGCCGATGATGCTTGATTTTATGTGGGCTGCGGCGTTTCCTTCTGCGTGGCGGTATTTGCCTTCTCTGGGGACAGCCTTTTCAAGCTGTGCGATGATGTCCAGTTTGACATTGGGGTCAGTATTTTCATTGACGGTAATCGCTGCAGTGGTGTGAGGGACATAGAGGTAACATATTCCCCTGAGGACGCCTGACTCCCTGACGATTCTTCTCACATCGGCAGTGATATCAATCATCTCTTCCTTTTTTGTACTCTGGATGGCGAGCCTTTTCACAACATCAAAAGTAGCACGCATTGGATCGAAATTCATGTGATCTTTGTCACACGGGGCCGGATATAAAGAGACTCATGATGCCATCTCTTTTCTCTTCTGAACGAGTTTTTCAAAGGCAAGTGGGATCTTTTGTGCGAGTATGAGGAGCTCTCCAATGTCTGATGGAGCATCTTCAAGCCCGTTGTCGCCGTAAAGTATGTTGACAATCTTTCCCTTGAATAATATCGGGATGAGAATAGAACTCCTGGGTTTGCCTTTTGGAGAAATGGCCTTTAGGAAGCCATCATTTACCGGTGTGGATGGGAAGGAGCCCAAAAAAAAGGAGTTTGTATCAAAGACAAGCTTGAAAGTGGAAGGGAGTGTGAGGGGAATTGCGAGATTGCCCGCGATTCCTTTCTCTAAATCCTGGCCATGGCCGTCCCATCCCATGATGAGTCCCCGCTGGACCGTAAAAAGGATTGCCCTTTGGAACCTTGACAGGGCGAGGCCGAGGACAGCAGTAGCAATATCATCCCTGCTCACGGCGGTGTTGATCTTGTTAGTTGCCTCATCAAAAGAGAGCGCTGTATGGACTTGTTGCTCCACTTCTTGCTCAGGTTCCTGCTCAACTTCCTGCTCCTCCGGAAGCGATTCCTGGGCAGGCGCCATTGGGATCTTTCCTGAAACCAGGCTTTTCTCAAGTTCTTGGAGGATGGAGCTGTCTAGAATGACATCGTCCAACTGAGCAGATGGGGCGTGTTGTTGAGCCTCCTCCTGGTATGTGACAGGCTGTGGAGGTTCTTCCTGGACAGGAACAGGTTGTTGAGCCTCCTCCTGAAAGGTGACAGGTTGTTGGGGCTCTTCCTGGACAGGGATGGGTTGTTGAGCCTCCTCGTGTATTGGGACGGGTTGTGGAGGTTCTTCACGGACAGGAGCGGGCTGTGGAGTTTCTTCCCGGACTGGGACAAGCTCCACCTCTTCAGCTTCGTCAGAGAGCTCAAGGACCTCTTCCTGAGGAGGGGCAGGGGGTTTTTGAGTTGCCATGGCGATCTTTTCAAACTCTTCCTCGGGCATCAAGTCCTCTCCCTTGGGAAGTTCGAAGACATCCTTTGTTGCAGGGCCTGCCTTGGGTTTAGAGGGTGGAGCGGTTGGAGCCCGGCGCATTTCTGGGAGGGGAGGCGGGGCTTCCTCTTTTCTGCCCTTGAGGAATTCCTCGGTATCAGCCCTGGATAGCGTGATGTAGCGGAGATCCCTCTTCAGGCCGTAGAACTTCTCAAGCATGGCCAGGAGCCTGATCTCAGGGATGGCATAGGGTTTAATTACGCGATTTAGGGCAAATCCGATCTCGTCAATGGCCTGGAAATCAGAGGGGTCAAGCATAAGGAGGTGGATCTTTTTGTCCTCAACTTTTATAGGAATAACCTTGTGTTTTATGGCGATGTTCTTCGGTACGGCCTTGATGGTTTTTGGATCGATCCGGGTGAGTTTGTCCGGGGGGACATATGGGACGCCGTGTTTTTCTGCCAGGAACTTACCCAGAGACTGTTCCTTGAGATATCCAAGCTCAATTAGGTTGGTGCCCAGGCGTCCGCCAAATACCACCTGGGAGTTGATAGCCTCCTCAAGCTGGTCCCGATGTATGGCTTTTTTTTCTAAGAGGATTTCACCGAGTAGTTTTTTCTTGGCCACACATCAAGGATAGGACACCCCTCACGGTGAGTCAAGCCATCCAGTATTGGGCTTGACCTAAAACTCCCTCACATAGTCCATTCGGAGTGTTTAGATTTTATCCACAGGGTTATTGACAGGAAATTCACAGGACCTGTTGATAATCTACATATTTTTAAACGATATCTTGATAAGTTGAATCATCCCTGAAATGCTGTTAAAGTGACTCTATGGACAAAGTGAACTTTCCCTATATTCGCAAGATAGCAAATGGGTCGATCAGCAGCGTTGAGGATGTCCTTCAAGACCAAAGGCTCCTAAGAAATCTCTGGCTTGACTTAATACTCGAGCCTGCGCTTGTCAAGGAATGCAAAAAATTCATCGATCGCCCATCGGTTAAAGAAGAACTCACCAAGGCATTAAGTTGGTGCTCTGCTTTTAAGTGGTTGTTCGGCAGGCATCTATTTCTTGAAGAACTGGCAGAAAAAGGGGTCATCCCGCTGCGCTCCCTGAGCGCTCAGGACTTCAGAAAGGATTACAGAAGTTTTTTGAAAGGAATCATCCCTCTTCTTGGATAGGTTTTTAAAAAAATATATTGACGCCATTGAGGAATATCTCTCGCGCACAGATGAAAATGCAGAATTGCTTCTCATTGGCGGACTTGCCATGGCAGCATATGGTCTTTCCCGGCATACAGAGGACATAGATGCAGAAATACGATGCTCCGATAAGACATATGACGGTCTGGCAAACCATCTGAAATCCAAAGGTCTTGTCTTAAATATGGGTGAAGACATATCGCGGTGGGGAATAGTTCCTCTTCCTGATGGCTACAGGGATAGGGCGACTGCTCTTTATAAAGAGAAAAATCTTGTACTGAAGGTGTTGGATCCTTTGGACTTTATTTTCAGCAAATTGACGCGGGGCACCGAATTAGACTTTGCTGATATTATAGACGTAATTAAAAAATTTCGTATAGCATCCGGTGATATTCATAAGAGAGATAAATTGGTCGTATATCCGAAGGACCCGGAAACCCTCTTTTTCAAGAAAAAGCTCAAGCACCTCTTTGAGTTAATGAAGGGGATGGGTGGTTAAAATTGAGCAGGTGGGATTAGCGGCGTTTGGCTTTATTCCAGAGCCTGTCCAGCTCTTTGAGCGGGGCGCTGTGAATCCTCTTGCCGAGGATCCCCTCCATGTAATGGAATCGAGAGGTGAATCGCCGGGTTGCATTGCGAAGCGCCATCTCTGCATTGATCCCCAGGCGGCGGGCGATATTAACTACGACAAACAGTACATCACCAAGTTCTTCCTCTTTCCGTTTTTGTGTTGATGCAATAGAAAACTCTTTCAGCTCCTCTGCAAGCTTTTCCTTGAGACTCTTGAGGGATGGCCAATCAAATCCAATGCGTGCAGCCCTTTCGGATGTCCTCTGAGCCTTGAGAAGGGAGGGGAGATGGTTTGGGATGCCGTCAAGCAGGGAGGTGCGGCGTTTGGTTTCGGATTTGGCGCTGGCCCAGATCTTCACAACATCATCCGGGGTCCGGGCAAAGAGTTTGCCAAACACATGGGGATGACGGTGGACAAGCTTTTTGGAAATGGACTCAATAACATCGTATACGGAGAAAGACCCCCTTTCCTCATAAATCCTGGACAGCAGCATTATTTGAAGAAGAAGGTCTCCAAGCTCCTCCTTTACATGCTCCTCGTCGTCGGCATCAAGGGCAGACAGGAGCTCGTATGATTCTTCGATTAAATATGGTTTGAGTGAGTTGGTATCCTGGGCCTTGTCCCAGGGGCATCCATGAGGACCTCTAAGACGGGAAACGATTGAAACAAGTTCCGGGAATTTTCGCTCGTTATTTCTCTTCGGATTGCCCTTCATTCCATCGTGGCTCGGATGACTTCCTCAAAGGTTGTGACACCTTGGGCCATTTTTTTAACCGCGGCCTCAAATAAGGTGATCATCCCCTCTTTCCGAGCCTGCTTTTTGATCTCTCCTGCATCGGCCTTTGTTGTGATGAGCTTCTTGATCTCATCTGATATATTCATTACTTCAAAGACCCCTGTCCTTCCAAAGTAGCCCGTGCCCCTGCAGTTAACACACCCCTCACCACATTTCACAGAATAGATTTTTCCTTCTTTTCCTGACAGCCCAAGCCTTTCAAGGTGCTCTTTGTCGAGTTGAGTTGACTTCTCGCAATCAGGGCAGATCTTGCGCACGAGCCTCTGGGCCATAATCCCGATGATGCTGGATGAGACAAGAAAAGGCTCTACCCCCAGATCGATCAGCCGTGTGACGGCGCTGGCGGTATCGTTGGTATGGAGCGTGGAGAGGACAAGGTGGCCGGTCAATGCTGCCTGGATGGCGTTCTCTGCCGTCTCTTTATCTCTTATCTCTCCCACCATAATGATGTCGGGATCCTGTCTGAGGATGGCCCTTAAGGTACTGGCAAAGGTAAGGTCTGCTTTTGGCTGGACGCCTACCTGGTTGAATTCCTCCCAGGCCATCTCAATGGGGTCTTCAATTGTCGTTATATTGACATCTGGCGTAGCCAGGGTTTTGAGGGCTGAATAAAGTGTTGTGGTTTTTCCGCTCCCCGTGGGCCCTGTCACAAGGATGATTCCATGGGGTTTCTCTATGAATGTGGTAAAGAGCTTGAGCTCCCCTGGAAAGAAACCAAGCTCTCCAAGGTCCTGCATGAGGACTTCAGGGTCAAAGATCCTTATCACCACCTTTTCCCCGAAGGCGACTGGAAGGGTGGACACCCTCATCTCAATCTCTTTTGTGTCCTTGCTTGTTTTGATTCTTCCATCCTGAGGACGGCGTTTCTCTGCAATGTCCATCCTTGAAAGCATCTTAATCCTGGAGATGATGGCAGGATGAACCACCGAAGGTATGGAGTGAATGGTGTGAAGTGCTCCGTCAATCCTCATCCTGACTATGCATGTCTCCCGCTTGGGCTCAATGTGGATATCGCTCGCCCTGTTCTCAAAGGCATATTGGAAGAGATACCAGACAGCATTCACAACGGGTTGGTCTGTAGGCTCAATCTCTCCCGCTGGCTTCATCTTCACATACTGTTCCAGGTTGGAGATGTCGAACTGGGGCGCATAATCCTTTTCAGCAGCCATGAGGGCATGGCGCAGCCCGAAGAACTCCATTATGGTTTTCAGTATGTCGCTTTTTGTGCTGACTACAGGAATGACGTTTTTTCCCGAGACCTTTTTCAGGTTCTCTAAAAGCTCCTGGTTGTAGGGATCGGCAACTGCCACAACAAGTCCGTCTCCTGTCTCCTCCATGGGTATGATCAGGTTTTTCCTGCAGTATGGGCCGGAGAGTATCTTTGTGACAACCTTCATATCCAGCGTGAGGGGATCTATCTTCCTATAGGTCATTCCTGCGTCCTTTGCCAAAACCTCGGTGATCTTTTCCTCTGTCATTGTCTTGGAATGAGAGCCGCTGATGGGGAGCTGAAATGAAGAGATAACCTCTACAGCAGAGGGTTCATAAGAAACCTTTTTTCTGCCGGATTTTTTCTGGAGCTCTTCCCTTTTTTCCTTGATGATCCTGGCCCTCTGCGAAGGTTCCTTGATAAGGATCTCCCTGCGCTGGGTCTCTGTGATCAGTCCCTCTTTGAGAAGTAATGCGCAGAGCGTAGAAGCGTCGTAGAGTGGAGAAGACATGATGTTAATCCTACCCTTTTCCTTGTAGTTTGACAATGGGAAGCGATTAATAGTATAAAGATGTTAATTGCAAATAGGTTCATGAGATCCAGGTCGTCAGCCATATTTCTTCTTCTTGCTGTGACTTTTTGTTCAGAGTCGCAGAATCCTGCTCCTTGTGGGGAGGGGACGCCTATTATCTCGTCCCTTTCCCCTTCAAGCTCTTGTCCCACTGGTAATATTCCGGTTGACATTCTTGGAGAAAATAATTCCAATGCCACTTCCGTTTCATTTGCCGGAGAAGATGTTGAATTCACAGTGATCGATCCTAACACCATCAGGACTGTGGCCCCGTCCCATCCTGTAGGGCTTATAGAGGTTTCAATCACCACCTGCTCGGGGATAGTGAGCTATGTTGGTTTTCAGTATGAGGCCGACCCAATGCTCTCCGGGGTTACTCCCGTAGAAGGATGCAATTCCGGGGGAACAGAGGTCATTCTCTCGGGTTCAGTGCTGAAAAATGTTACAGATGTTACCTTCTGCGGAAACCCGGCACTGGGCTTCAATGTTGTGTCTTCAGATCAGATCAATGCTGTTTCTCCTCCTTGTTCGTCCACAGGCCCTGCGGATCTGGCCGTTGCTACATCCTGCGGGACTTCAGCACTTCCAGGGGCATTCACATATCTCTATTCACCGCCCGTGGACATGGCTATTAACTCAGTAGAACCGGGGTGGTCTTGCACCGGAGGAGGGGCTGTTGTTACATTCTCTGGCATCGGTCTCACCGGCGTAAGCTCTGTAGCATTTGGTCAGGACCTTGTATCTCCAACTGGAGTCGATCCAATGGGCATGTCAATTACTGCCGTTACCCCATCTCATGCGGGCGGGACAGTGGATGTGTCTGCTATCGTAGGCACCTGCGGCTTTGCAACCCTGACGAGCGGATTCACTTTCACAGACCCACCATCACTTGCTTCCTTAGCGCCCACAACAGGTTCTACGGTTGGCGGAGAATATGTGGAGATAACAGGCTCATATTTTTCCTCGTCTACCGGATCTCTTGTAACGGGGGTGACCTTCGGAGGGGCTGATGCCCTTTCTTTTACAGTGGTATCCGGAGAACTCCTCACGGCAGAGACCCCTTCCCATGGATCAGGGCAGGTTGAGGTTATGGTTGAGGGTATTTGTGGAAACGCTGTCCTTACCGATTGGTTTACTTATATTCTTTCTTAATCAAGGCTGAATCCAATTGAGACGGAGAAATACTTGAAAATGGTGGTTCCCTGTGATACGGGTTTGAGTGCATGAAGATCTTTGCTCTTTTATTGGTTATTGCATCTCAGACTATGGGGCAGCCGCTGACGGCTCCCGCTGAGAGCCCTGCGTCAGAAGAAGTGCTCTCGTCAAGAAGGGTTCCCCTCAAGGAGATGATGCACTTTCAGGAGACCTGGTTTGCTCGTAAAAAGGCCCTAACTTCAGGAGACACCAAGTCAGCCAACGAAGCCCTGGATAAGATCTATCAGGAAAAGCTGAATATGGGCCTAAGGAATCTTTTTCTGTATTCGGCGTCCCTGGTCAGGGAAGGGGAGGCCATTTCCAAGAGAGGTGATGTCAAGGGCGGACTTGAGATTGTGGAGAGGGCAATTGCCCTGTCTCCTGACCTTCCATCGGCATATTTTTCTGCATTTGGCTTGAGTCTCAAGAATTTGGATGTAGGCGGTGCTATGTTCAATTTGGTGAGGGGAATTAAGGCCATACCCCGAAGTTTTTTTTACACACTGAGCTTTCTGGGCAATATCCTCTTCTATACTCTTGGAGCACTGTTGCTCTCTTATGCCCTTTACACCATTATCCTTTTCCTCAAATATACCAAGCTATTCTCCCATGATATCGGCGACCTCTTTCCGGGTAATCCCCCACGTGTTGCCACCTTCTCCTTTGGACTTTTAGTCCTTCTTCTGCCCCTTCTTATTGGTGTAGGCCCTCTCTGGCTCATAGCCTGGTGTATTCTGCTGACATTTCCTTATGGCAACAGGGGAGAAAAGGCCGTCTCCCTGGTTTTTTTCCTATTCCTAATTACGTCTCCAGAGATCCTGAGGATGGTCTCCTCATTCCTTTCCTCATCTCCTTCAGGGTTGGTCAATGAACTTGCCCGGACAAGGGTAGGGGATTGGGATGTTGGAATGGAGGAGTCAATGAAGAAATGGGCGAATGACAATCCGGGCGACAGCGATGTGCTCCTCAGTATTGGCCTAATCTCCAAAAAGAAAGGAGATCTTCGCACAGCCCTGGAGTATTACGATAAAGCCCTTGTTCATCCCGGGCGGACAGTTGATGCCGAAGCCCGGCTCCGTGTCAACAAGGGCAATGTCCTCATGGGGTTGGGGGATTTGGATGGCGCCATAAGGGAGTATAAAAAGTCCATTAAGCTCCTTCCCGGGCTGGCCTCTGCGCACTACAACCTCGGTCAGGTTTATATGAAGAAGGGGATGATCGAAGGAGAAGGGGAATTGCGGATTGCAAAGGAGATTGATCCGGAGCTCACGGCATTTTATACCGAGTTGTATGCCCCCAGTCTCAATCGCCTTCTTATTGATGAAGAAGTTCCCGTAGATGTTCTTGTCCTGAGATTTATTTCACCGACCAATGAGAAAGAACAGATCATGAACGATCTGTTTGTAGGTGTAATGAAGGGAGTGAGCGTGGAGAAGGTTCCTCTGGTAGGTGGCTGTTTAATCTTTCTGAGCTTAATCTTGTATGCTTTTTTGCGGAAGTTCGGTTTGGCGCACTCATGCGAGAGGTGCGGGAGGCCAGCGTGCGTGCGATGCACTGAAGGTGTCAAAACAGAGTTCTGTCCACAGTGTTATGGGATATATGTGAGCCGCGAGATATCCGATGCAAATGCGAGGGTCAAAAAGGATGCTGAGATCAGGAGATATATGGGACGATGGATCTACATTTCCAGGTTCTTTTCATTTGTCCTTCCAGGTTCAGGACAGATGATAAGGGGCGATGCGGTCCAGGGGATAATTTTTTCATTCATTTTTGCTCTTCTTGCCCTGAAGATTGTCTTCTCCATTGTCTTCGGGGGGGGAATTGTCAGATTCAGGTTTCCTTTGACATCCTTGTTCACATACCAGATGGTAATATTAATTATGATCCTCGTATGCTGGTATGTCATCAGTCTTTTTTCTTTTAGAAGGGGAGAGTAATAAGTCAATGAAAGGAAATCTCAAAGAACGCAATATTAGCGATTTATTAGATCTTATCTCCAAGGAGCAGAAGTCCGGAGTCCTGAACATTTCCGGCAAGGCCGAGAAAGCCCAGGTGGCTTTTGATAATGGCATGGTGGTGATGGCAGGATCCGACCTGAAGAGGATGGATGACCTCCTGGGACACAGGCTCGTCAAAGGAGGACTCATTAGTCAATCCAAACTGGATGAGGCACTCGGAATCCAGAAAAACACCCTTCAGGTGCTCGGTAAGATCCTTATTGATAAGGGATACATTGATAAGGAAGTCCTACGGAAGTCCCTGCTCCTTCAGGTCCAGGAGGCTGTTTACAGGATATTGGATTGGGCAGAGGGAAATTATGATTTTGAGGATCAGGAAGTAACTTATGACAAAGCTCTCTACACTCCATTGAGCACGGAGTATCTTTTGGTGGAGGGACAGAGGGTTGTTAGTGAATGGCCCAAGGTCAGGAAAGCAATTCCATCAGCGGACATCGTCTATACGGTCAAATCCAAATCTAAAGATGATGATCTTGTGAGTGTTGACGAGGATCAAGGTCTTTTGCCCGAGCAGGAGCAAGTTTTAAAGTTGTTGAACGGATCTCGGACAGTCCAGGATATTGTTGACCTTTCCCGCCTCGGAGAGTTCGAGGCCACCAAGGCCCTGTCAGAACTTCTTGGCCGGGGCCTGATAAAACCCAGGGCCGAGGAAGCGAAAGCGGCTCCGGAAAGAAAACCCCGGGACATCAAGGGAATAGCCATGAGTATGGTTTCCTTTGCATTAATCGCTGTTATCATAATATTAATCATCAGTTATTTTACTTTGACTTCAAGGAAATTACTTGATACAGGCAGCATGCAGGCAATCAGCATTGAGCATTCCCTTAAAGAACCCCTGGGACAAATCCAGCTGGAAAGAATCAGAATGGCTTTGGAGCTTTATTACCTTGAACATGAAGGATACCCTTCTTATTTAAGTGAACTTGTGTCAGGGGGCTTTATTAGCAAGCGCGAATTGACTTATCCCTGGGGAAAGGAGTATTATTATAAACAAAGGGGTGGCGATTATATTCTTCTTCAACCTAAGAGATAAAAAACTCAAGATAATTCTTTCCCTCTTTGATGAATAGCGGACAGATCGTTTTTGAAAGAAATGAGCTGGCGAAGGTTCTCTTCGGCGCTCAAAACGAAAATCTCAGAACAATGGAAAAGCTTATGGGTGTGAAAATATATGTCAAGGGGAACACCCTGACTGTATCCGGGGATAACGATGAAGTTGCTCTCACAGAGAAAATCCTTACAGAGCTTTATGCCCTTCTTGTGAAGGGACTTCCCCTGTTCCCTGATGATATTGAGAGGGCAGCTCTTGTGCTCAGGACCGACAGCAAGGCGCGCCTGGATGATATTTTCATGGACACTGTCCTCGTCTCAAACCGCCAGAGGAGGATTACCCCCAGAAGCCTTAATCAGAAGAGTTACGTGGAAGCCATTAGGAAATATGATATTGTTTTCGGGATTGGCCCCGCAGGGACGGGGAAAACCTATCTTGCCATGGCTATGGCAGTTAATGCTCTGAATAAAAAGGAAGTCGAGAGGATCATCCTTACCCGTCCGGCAGTGGAAGCCGGCGAAAAACTCGGGTTTCTTCCGGGAGACATCTATGAAAAGGTCAATCCCTATCTCAGACCCCTTTATGATGCCCTTCATGACATGATGGATTACTCCAAGACCATTTCCCTTATTGAGAGAGGGGTTATTGAGGTTGCTCCACTTGCCTTCATGAGGGGAAGGACGCTTAACGATTCTTTTGTCATCCTTGACGAGGCTCAGAATACAACATCGGAACAGATGCTAATGTTCCTAACCAGGCTGGGCTTTAGTTCAAAAGCGGTGATCACAGGTGACATCACGCAGATTGACCTTCCCGATAACAGGGTTTCAGGACTGATTGAGGCAGAATCTCTTCTGAGAGATGTACCGGGTATAGCATTTATAAATTTCAGCGAAAAGGATGTAATCAGGCATAAACTTGTTCAGGAGATCATCAAGGCCTATAACGGGGCCAGAACCAAAAGCATCGGCAGGGCTGCGGGCGGTACTCGGTAAAATTCATTTGAACCCTACAAAAAGGTGAGTGTAGTTGCCGCCAATAGGCAGAGAAAAATCAGGGTGAATGTTGGTGCCCTGAAGAGGTCTGTTGAAAACATGACTTCTTTCCTTGGATTAACAGGAAAGGAGCTTGGTCTTATTCTTACGGACAATGTTGAGATTGAAACCTTGAACCGGATGTTCCTCCACAGGAAAGGCGCTACCAATGTTCTTGCTTTTCCCATGTGCACTGGCAGTGGCCCATCAGGGCCTCTCCTTGGGGATATAGTCATCTCAGTGGAAAAGGCCAAGGAAGAGGCCGGACGTGCAGGACTTCCCCTAATGGAAAGGCTTCTTCGTCTGACGGCCCACGGCCTTCTTCATATCATGGGATACACCCATGAGGGTTCCTCCAAGGAGGCCCGAAAGATGGAAGAGATGGAGAAGCGCCTGATCATTCAGGCGAAGAGGGTCGCTTGAAATTCATTCCATTCGCCCTTTCTGCACTTACGGGAGTCCTTCTTGTCCTGATCTTTCCCACGTTTGATATTGAGATATTGGCCTGGGTAGCCTTTGTCCCCCTGTTCTTCTCGTTCAGAGGACAAGGCCTGAAAGGTAGCTTTATTGCGGGATTCATCGCAGGCGTTGTTGCCAACTGCGGAATCCTTTACTGGACCACGGTGGCAATGTCCGTTTACGGCAGGATACCCTGGGCTCTGAGCGGGGTTATCCTTTTGTTGCTTGCGGGAATTCTCAGTGCGCTTTATTTTGGCCCATGGGCCGCGGCAGTGGAATATCTCAGCGGGAAAGGGATTATGGAAACCCTGTCTGCGCCTGTGATCTGGACATCCCTTGAGTTCATTAGGAACTATCTATTCACAGGATTTCCCTGGGAGAACCTCGGATATTCTCAGTATCTTAACCTTCACTTGATACAGATGTCGGAATATACCGGTGTCTATGGAGTTTCTTTTGTTGTTATGCTGGCAAACGCATCCATCTATTCACTCCTTGAAGGTATTCTTATGGAAGGCCGTTCTGTTCAGTTCAAGAAATGGGTTGGTGCAGTAATCTCGGCCTGCCTCATTCTTGGTATCTGTGCATTCGGACACCGGCGTCTGGCCGATGTCCGGAATGCCTCAGCCTCCGCTCCCAGGCTCAAGGTGGGGCTTGTTCAAGGGAATATTGACCAGGACAGGAAATGGAACCCTGCCTTTCAAGAAGAAACTATGAATATATACATCGGGCTCACCCGTTCTCTTGCATCTGAGAAGCCGGGACTGATCATTTGGCCCGAGACTGCCGTTCCATTCTATTTTCAGTCCGATCATAGGTATCGTCCCCAGGTTTTTTCCATATCAAGGGAGCTGAATTCATTTGTCCTGGTGGGGAGCGTAGCATACGGGTTTGTGCGCTCGGAATTGGATTATTTCAATAGTGCATACTTAATCTCACCGGAAGGGAAGGAAACGGGAAGATACGATAAGATTCATATGGTTCCTTTCGGCGAATACCTTCCTTTTCCGTTCTCTCTTCTCTATTCCTTTTTAGGCAAGGTCATAGGTGCTGTAGGCGATTTTACACCCGGGGAAAAGTCCTATGTCTTCTTGATTCCCCAGGGTGGTTTTGGAGTGCTAATCTGCTATGAGATTATCTTTCCTGAGCTTTCCCGCCGCCTTGCCCTTGATGGTGCAAATCTGCTCGTTACAATCACCAACGATGCATGGTTCGGGAGAACCTCGGCTCCTTATCAGCACCTCTCTATGGCAACATTCAGGGCAGTGGAGAACAGGCGCTTCATTGCAAGGGCTGCGAATACCGGGATCTCCGGCTTTGTGGATATTACAGGGAAGATCATGCTCACTACGGATATTTTCAAGCCCGCATATCTTTCAGGAGAAGTAGGGTTGGAAAAATATTTGACCTTTTATACCTATTACGGGGATGTCTTCTCCTGGGCATGTCTCCTTGTGTCCGCGATACTTTTCTGGAGGACCTTCGGAAGATTGAAATTTCCCCTCTTGAGACATAAAATAAAAGTATTATGGCAATAGACCTCAGGGAGAAGATAGCGCATATAAAACAGGGTATTGAATCCCTAAGGGGGTATCTTTGACCTGGAGGGAAAAAGAGCCAGATTGGAAGAGCTTGAAAAGCTCATCCAGGGGGAAGGTTTTTGGGACGATAGAGAAGAGGCCCAGAAACTTCTAAAAGAAAAGGCCTACCTTACAAAAATCATTGACAGATGGACATCCGTTAGAAAGAGCTTTGAGGATGCCGAAACTCTTCATGGACTCGCTGTTGAGGAGGGCGATGAGGAGTCGTTGTCCGAGGTTCATAAGGATCTTGACAGGGTCATCGGAGAACTCAGGAAGATGGAGGTCCAGAAGATGTTTGGAGAGGAACAGGATAGGTTTAATGCCATTGTGTCCATCAATCCAGGGGCCGGAGGAACAGAGGCACAGGACTGGGCTGAGATGCTCTTGAGAATGTATCTTCGTTATTGCGAACGTAAGGGTTTCAACGTTGAGATGTTTGATAAGATGCCCGGAGAGGGTGCCGGGATCAAGAACAGCACCTTTGGCGCCCGTGGAGACTTTGCGTATGGGTATCTCAAAGCTGAGGCCGGGGTCCACAGGCTCGTGCGCATCTCGCCATTTGATGCAAACAAGCGCAGGCATACATCCTTTGCCTCAGTATTTGTTTATCCAGAGGTGGATGAGGATGTTGAGATTGAGATAGATGAAGGAGACCTGAAGATTGACACATTCAGGGCAGGAGGTAAGGGCGGGCAGAATGTCAACAAGGTTGAGACTGCTGTCAGGATCACACATGTTCCCACAGGGATCGTAGTCCAATGCCAGAACGAACGCAGTCAGCATCAAAACAAGGAGACTGCCATGAAGATCCTTCGTTCCAGGCTCTATGATCTTGAGATGAAAAAACGCCAGGAGGAGATGGATAAGCTTAGCTCCCATAAGAAGAGGATCGCATGGGGAAGCCAGATCAGGTCCTATGTTCTTTATCCCTATAGGATGGTGAAGGATCATAGAACAGGAATTGAGTCTCCACGTGTTGAGGATGTCCTGGACGGCGACCTTGACATATTTATAGAACCTTATTTACTGAAGGCTTAAGGTGAAGCTCAGAAAAATCCTTTCATTCGGGTTCAAAGTAGCTATCAGCGCATCCCTTCTGTATTTCCTTTTTACGAAGGTAGATATTGTCTCTGTAAAAAATGTCCTGGTCCAAGCCAGCTTCTTTTATCTTTTTCTTGGCTGGCTAAGCTACATGGCAATAATGGCGTTTTGCTCGATGAGATGGAGGATATTTACCGTCCCTTTGGGTTTTACACAGGGGATATATAAGCTGCTGCTGTATTCCTTTGCTGGAGCCTTTTTCAATATGTTTCTGCCCACAAGCCTGGGCGGAGATGTTGGTAGGGCATATTATCTGAGCAGAAAAGCCTCCTCAAAGCCAAAGAAGCAGAAGGGCAAAAACAGGGGACTGAGTGAGGCTATCGTCTCGGTGATGGCGGACAGAGCCATGGGTTTTTTTGCCCTCCTAATAATAGCAAGCTGCGTCCTATTAATACGTCCTGATATTGCATCCGCTCTTCCTCCCTTGATAGCGCCCATAGTCCTGTGGTCATTGGCAGTTCTTATTATTGCGATGCTTGTACCCTTTTTCTTCAGGAAATATTTGAAAAGGTTTGGAAAGATTATCCGGGACGCAATGGTTTATTGGGAGAAACCCTTTATCCTGATTAACGCCATTTTTATCTCAATAGTTATTCAATTGCTTGATGTCGTAGTCAATATTTTCATTGGGTTCTCTCTCGACCTCAACATCCCGATCCTGTATTATTTCATCCTGACTCCTCTGACTATTGTGGCAAGCATGTTTCCGGCGAGTGTCGCTGGCCTGGGGGTGAGAGAGGGGTCGTATGTGTATCTGCTGTCAGCAGTTGGAGTCCCCGAGGCGACAGGAATGGCAGTTGCTCTTGGCTGGCTCTTCATCGTTATAACAGGCAGCATTATAGGGGCTGTTATCCTGGTTACCGGAACACTGGAGGTTCCGTGGGAACATGGAAGAACTGATTGAACAGAGGAAAAAGAAGCTTGAGGAATTAAGACAGGCGGGGATCAATCCTTATCCCAACGACTTTCGTCCGAACAGGACGACGGAAGAGGTCCATCGCCAGTATGATTCACGAAGCCGTGAAGAGCTGGAGGGCGTGGAGGATTCCATTGCTATTGCTGGAAGGGTGATGTCCATGAGGGGCTTCGGCAAAGCAGCCTTCTTTGATGTCCAGGATAGAAAGGGGAGGATCCAGGTTTATGTTAGAAAGGATAAAGTTGGAGAGGATTCCTACAGGATTTTCGAAAGGGTTGATATCGGGGATATTATAGGAGTGAGCGGAAAGGTGTTCAGAACAAAGACTGGTGAGTTGACATTGGAAGCCAACGCAATGCGGCTACTTTCTAAATCATTTAGGACATTGCCGGAGAAATGGCACGGACTCAAAGATGTGGAGATTCGCTATCGCCAGAGGTCGCTCGATCTAATGGTCAATCCCCAGGTCAGGGAGACCTTTCTCAAGAGAAACCGGATAATCAGGTTGATCAGGGAATTCTTTGACAGCAGGGATTTCATAGAGGTTGAAACGCCCATGATGCAGGCGGTTCCCGGAGGTGCTGTTGCCCGTCCATTCATCACGCATCACAATGCAATGAACATGGACCTTTACCTCAGGATCGCCCCGGAGCTGTTTCTAAAAAGGCTTATTGTGGGTGGGCTGGAGAGGGTTTATGAGATCAACCGAAATTTTCGCAACGAAGGAGTTTCCACCCTTCATAATCCCGAGTTCACCATGCTGGAGTTCTATCAGACCTATGCCGCCTATGAGGATCTCATGTCCATGACAGAAGAGCTTTTCTGCAATCTTGCACGGGAAATATGCGGGAGCTTGACAATTGAATACCAGGGTCACACCATCAACCTTTCGTCTCCCTGGAAGAGAATTTCGCTGGACGATGCCGTTGTATCATTTGGAAAGATCAACAGGGATGCACTGAGCAGCATGGATAAGATGAAGAAGATTCTTGAGGAGAGGGGGATTTCCGTTGAGGGCCAGGATACACTTGGAGAAATTTTAGTCCTGGCGTTTGAGGGGCTTGTCCAGCCTCAACTTATTGACCCAATCTTTGTATATGGATATCCGGTGGAGGTTTCACCCCTTGCAAGAAGGAACGATAAGGATCCGGGGCGTGTTGACAGGTTCGAACTGTTTATAAATGGAATGGAGATGGCAAACGCCTTCTCGGAACTCAACGACCCCCTGGACCAGAGGGAAAGATTCCTGGCACAGAAGAATGAAAAAGAGAGCGGACTCCCGCTTGGAATAGATGACGAGTTTCTCGCTGCAATGGAATATGGAATGCCTCCGGCGGCAGGGGAGGGGATAGGGATAGACAGGCTCACAATGATATTAACGAATTCCCCCTCGATCAGGGATGTGATACTATTTCCGCTGCTGCGGCCAGAGAAATGAGCTACGAACTTTTCGTTGCCTTCCGTTATCTAAGGGCCAAAAGAAAACAGGCATTTATCTCTGTTACGACATTGATCTCTATTCTTGGTGTAATGCTGGGCGTCATGTCCATGATAGTGGTGCTGTCCGTAATGACCGGGTTTGTGGAAGATCTGAGGGGGAAGATACTCGGGACATATTCACATGTTGTTCTTCTGAGGGTAGGAATGGGAATGGAAAACTACATGGAGGTGAAGTCCCAGGTGGAGAAGGGGCTTCTTCAGAAGGTTGATTTCGAGATTAAAAAACTTAGATTTCCTTCCATATTCACGGGATTGGATTGGATAAGGAGCTATGTGCGCTTGCGGGCGCTGAAGGCACAGCGGAGGATTCTTTCCGAGATCGTTGCTGTAACACCCTTCACTTTCAATCAAGTCCTGCTTTCAGGAGACGGAGGTGTTATAGGGGTGGTTGTGAGAGGAGTTGACTCCGAGAGTGTTAGCAAGGTGACAACACTTGCCTCTAACATTAAAGAGGGGGGACTGGAGGAGCTAAACGGGCTCAAAGGATTTCCGGGCATCCTTATTGGAAAAGAGTTGGCCAGAAATCTGGGCGCCTTCTATGGGGATAAGGTCACTGCAATATCTCCCACGGGCCGATTTTCCCCTCTGGGGATTATTCCAAAGGTGAAACAATTTGTTGTCGCAGGAATATTTGAATCCGGAATGTATGAATACGATGCCACGCTTGCATATATCCGGATCGCCGAGGCTCAGAAGTTCTTCGGCCTGGGAAACAGGGTCTCAGGACTTGAAATTAGGGTAAGGGATATTGACAACGCCGATCGCGTGGCCTCAATACTTCAGAAAGCCCTTGGATATCCCTTCTATGCACGGGACTGGAAAGATATGAACCGGAACCTGTTCTCAGCTTTGCGATTGGAGAAAATTGTGATGTCACTAATCCTAATAATCATGATCCTGGTAGCAGCTTTCAGCATTATCTGCACTCTCATAATGATAGTAATGGAAAAGGGGAAGGACATTGCCATTCTCAAGTCCATGGGAGCGTCCTCTAAAAATATAATGAAAATCTTCATGCTTGAAGGGATAGTAATAGGGGGGATCGGTACAATCCTGGGACTCCTGACTGGATTTTTATTGTGCTGGCTTCTTGGAAAATACCAGTTTATCTCCCTACCGGGCGATGTCTATTACATAACAACACTGCCAGTAAAAATGCGTGTCCTGGACTTTGTTATTGTGTCCCTGAGCGCATTTGTCATCACTATTCTATCCACTCTTTATCCTTCCTACCAAGCCTCCCGGCTCAGGCCTGCCGAGGCCCTTCGCTACGAATAACGGGTTGACAAATTAGCATTTTTACCCTATTATTCAATAACAAGGGTGAAAGGGTGCGTTTAACAATAGCTCTTATCAATATTGTGGTTTTATGCGTTATTTTTAAACCTTCTGCTGTTGCTGATGTCTATGGGTATGTTGACAGAGATGGTTATCATTTTACAAATCTACCTATGGACAGTAGATATAAACTATGGTTTAGGGAGCAAAGGAATGTTTCACCTTATTATGGAGCCAAGCACTCTGAACCACATATCCAGAAAGCCTCCCAAAAATATGGAGTTGAGCCCAACCTAATAAAGGCCATTATCAAGGTAGAGAGTAATTTCAACCCTTATGCCGTCTCTCCTGCTGGTGCCCTGGGTATAATGCAGCTTATGCCGGGGACCGCTACACAAATGGGAGTGTTCAATGTCTTTGATATGGAAGAAAATATTCATGGTGGAACGCAGTATCTAAGGAACCTTCTAAGAATGTTCAATGGCGACTTGTTGCTTTCACTGGCAGCATATAATGTCGGAGAGAAGATGGTGAGAAAATGCAGAGGGGTTCCACCTGTAGAAGAGACGCAGAGGTTTGTAAGACAGGTTCTTCAGTGGTTTCATGTCTATAAAGCGTCCACCGAAAAGGCCCGAAGGAAAAAAGGGCTGGAAGAAACGAGAATATAGAACATGCCATCTGATGCCCCTTCGGTAGACGAGTTCTTGCATTATCTCAAGAGAGGGCACTCCTTCCTTCAGGGCAATAACCTTGTAGAGGCCAAGGAAAACCTGGAGAGAGCCCTTGAAATCAAGCCCGGCGACGATAGGACCCTTAATCTTCTTGCCATGGTTTTTTTCAAGCTGGAACAATATCCGAAGGCTATAAGGATCTTCAAGCAGCTCGTTAAAACCAACCCTAATTTTCCAACCCTTTATATGAATCTCGGCCTTGCGTATCTGAAGCAGGGAGACTATGACGCAGCTGAGCAGGAATTTCAGAGAGTTGTTCACATGGACCCGGGCCATGTGAATGCACATAATTATCTCGGCCTTGTGTATTCACATATTAACAGGTTTGAAGAGGCGAGGGACGAATTTGAGAAGGCAAATTCTCCCAATATGGTGGCAAAGATGGAGGAGAAGATCCGGATGGCAAGGCCCGAAGCAGGATACACTGAGCCAGAGACACAGGAAGCCTCTTTTGAGGAGATAAAATTTGAGCAGCCTCCGGAAGCCTACTCAACATTCAGTGAGGCTGAAAGTAGTGAGGTTGTGCCGGCACCTTCAGAGTCGCAGGAATACGCAGCGGAGGAGGGGAATCCGCCAAGTCAAAGCAATGTTGCGCTTGCACCCCCTGAGGGAGTTGTTGAGGAGCCCCCTCCGTCTCCTCCGGAGATACCTGCTGAGAAGGAAAATATTGTCCATAAACCAACAGTATGGAGTCTAAAAGAACTCACCAGGTCTTTGGCGATTTCAAAGGATAATGTCCCGGATCTCCATCTTCGCAATGATAAGCTGATGCAGATTATCCTCAAAGGCGGACAGGTATATTCAAGGCTTGGAGGAATGGTGGCCTCAGAGGGTGAACTATCGTTTTCAACAGCATTCAAGAGGTTCAAGGGGAAGGAAACGAAGGCTGTCTTCGGTGGAAAAGATGATCCGATTATGAGGATCTCGGGAGAGGGCCAGCTGTTACTTTCTTCGCAAGATCACCGCTTGGGCCTTTTTAACCTTGAGGATGAGATGATCTATCTTTCTGAGAGTTCGGTTTTTGCTTTTCAGGATGGTATCCTATGGGAAAACGGACGGATCCAGACCGAAGGGGCTGAGGATCTGAACCTTGCTCAGTTCAAGGGACGCGGAACCGTGGGCATCTCAACCAAAGGCAAACTCGTCTCAATTTCTGTGGGGGCACGCTCTTCCCTGACAATTGATTTCAATTCGCTTATTGGATGGTTTGGAAAGATAGTTCCTCAAGTAAAATTTGTTGAACCTCACTCCGGAGGAGGAAAGGGTAAGAGAACCGTTGTTGAACTGAAGGGGGATGGAGATGTTTTACTTGAGGAGACTTTTACGACGTGAGACATCTTCCGAATGTAATAACTTTCATCCGAATATTATTTGTCCCTGTTCTTCTGATACTTCTTCTAAGTTCCGATAAGTTAATTAATTGTGTAGCGGCATTTTTATACGCCGTCGTATCATTAACCGATATGCTGGACGGGTATCTTGCAAGAAAGTATGACGTTATCACAGACACAGGGAAACTCATTGACCCCCTTGCAGACAAACTTCTTGTCTCAACAGCGCTAATTATGCTGATTTCATTGGATAGAGTTCCCGCCTGGGTAGTTGCCCTGATCATAGGAAGGGAGCTGGCAGTCACAGGACTGAGGGGCGTCGCATCCACTGGGGGGGTTGTTATCCAGGCATCCGACATGGGAAAATACAAGACAATTTTTCAGGCCGTTGCAGGCACTTTACTTATTGCCCATTATGAATACTTTATGATAAATTTCCATAGGACAGGAATGGTATTTCTGTGGATTGCGCTGGCCATTACGTTGTGGTCAGGAATCGATTATTTCTGGAAATATTTTGCTGTCCAGATAAAAGAAAGGGGGTGAGACAATGGCCGTTGCTCGTGTGACTGAGGTTATAGCATCATCAACAAAAAGCTGGGATGATGCAGTGTCTGTGGCATTGAAGAGAGCCAATAAAACACTGCGCAACATGACAGGACTTGAGGTGGTTTCTTATAAGGGAAAGATCGAGAATGGAAAGATCTCCGAGTATAGAGTGGCATTGAGGATCACATTCATTCTCGAGGAGTGATCGCTTCATTCCCGGCGAGAAGGAGATCCAGGAGGAAGAAGAGAAGCTCAGACGGCTTCGGTCTATCATTTTATTGGCAACAAGCGTCATCCGGCAGGGGAACCTTCCTCTGGAGGAAGTGGAAAAGTTCCTGGAAAGCATCAGGAACGCAGCTTTAGTCTTATTTCCTGACAAGGGTGAGGTCTACGATCTCATTTATAGGCCGCGTTTCAAGAGGATTATCTCCGAGGTTTACCGGTTGTCATGAGGCTTATCGCCGATCTCCATATACACTCCAGATATAGCAGGGCAACAAGCAGTGAAATGTGCCCGGAGATGACGGCCAACTGGGCTAGGAAAAAGGGGATCTCCTTGATTGGAACAGGGGATTTTACACATCCAGTTTATTTCTCCGAGCTAAAAGCAAAGCTCGTTCCTGCGGGCAACGGACTTTTCAAGCTTAAAAAGGGCGAGCAGGGCGTTTATTTCATGCTGAGTGCCGAGGTAAGCAACATCTTTACAGAAGCAGGAAAAGTCAGGAAAATCCATTCCTGCCTTTTCTCGCCCGGATTTGAAGAGGCGGAGAAGATTATCATGGTCCTAAGCAGGATGGGCAATCTTACCTCTGATGGAAGACCAATATTTGGATTTCATGTAAAGGAGCTCGTAAAACGCATCCTTGATATATCTCCAGAAAATGTCGTCATTCCTGCTCATGCATGGACGCCATGGTTTTCGTTGTTTGGGGCCAATTCGGGATTTGATTCCGTTGAAGAGTGCTTCGGTGATCAATCCAAACATATATTTGCTCTGGAGACAGGTCTCTCTTCCGATCCAGAGATGAACTGGCGCCTCTCCTCTCTTGACAGGTATGCCCTGATATCTAATTCCGATGCACATAGTCCCGGCAAAATTGGGCGCGAGGCAAATATATTTGACTGCAAGCCTGACTATAAAGAGATCATGGATTCTCTCAGGAAAAAGGATCCCAAGAGATTCCTCAATACAATAGAGTTCTTTCCTGAGGAGGGTAAATATCACTATGATGGGCATCGTTCGTGCAATATGATCCTTTCTCCCCAGGAGACAAAGAAGAATAAAGGAATGTGTCCTGTATGCGGCAAAAAAATTACTGTAGGCGTGATGCACAGGATTGATG
>Ga0315296_10000215_pt1 | contig 54588 bp, 52 predicted proteins | sample YL17G14_18_MG_FD_203921 | JGI IMG/M metagenome (GOLD analysis project Ga0315296, IMG submission 203921) | Sediment microbial communities from Yellowstone Lake, YNP, Wyoming, USA - YL17G14_18 | ecosystem: Environmental > Aquatic > Freshwater > Lake > Sediment | place: USA: Wyoming | collected... | reverse complement strand
CTTTCCCTCCTGGGCCAGGAGTCGTAATCAAAAACGGAAATAAAAGAGCCTCTCATGCGAGAGGCTCTTAGACGAAATAAGGAAGTTCTTTAGGCAAAAAAGGGCCTAGATATTTATGAATAGCATTCTAAGGTCTTAACGTCAAGTTGAACAAGCCAAGCTTTTGTTACCTGGAAATATTATAGTCTTTAATGCCAGAGTCGGTTGTACCAGTTACGATGTTCTTCCCCAGCAATCTTTCTGTATTTCGCGGTTGTATTAAAGCTAGTATGACCAAGGTGTTCTTGAAGGACTCGTAGTGAATCTCCTGAATCGTCCAGTTTCATGGCATGTACGCTAAACGCATCCCTGAGATGATGAGGACTAACACCTCTTACCCTGCCGGTTTCTGGATTGACTAAGGCTTGAAGGTCAGCCCATAGGGTGTTACAGAGAATCACAACAGACGGGCAAAGGTTCACCATATACTGAACAAATCGATGTTTCATTCAGTTTCTTTCCGAGTATATGAGGTTACCCTCTAAAAGCTAGGCTGTCAATGGAGGCTTATTCGTCACCAGAACTGGCCTTGTTTTTAGTCTTCCCCAGTTATTCTTCTGCGCTTGGTACGACGTTTACCTGCCCACAAATCAATGAAGAAGCTCCGGTTTAGTAGATGCCGATTGTCGGCTATATTTAAGAGGTCCTTGGATACCCCACCCTCGAAGTAGGCTACCTCGACATGCTTACCCATGTTCTTTACCGCTTGAAGAGCATAAGCGAAATCAGAGTCACCACTGACAAGCACTGCCACATCGTAGAAGTCATGCCAAGCAAAATATAGCAGGTCTGTAGCCAACATAATATCTATACCCTTCTCAACAGGGATACCCTGTGCCACCTTGGTACTCCCCAGTCGAATCTCTAGGTATGGTGTCTTGCGCAGGATATCAAGGAATTCCTGCTGTTCTCGATAGCCATCAGGCCTTTGAATTGGATCCTGTAAGACGTTGTAGTAATATGTTCGGAATAAGCGTCTGGAGCCGCTTAGTTTACTGGCAAACTCAGCAAAGTTGAGGTCATAGCGTCTGAAGTTGCTTCGTAGAGCGTGATACAGGTTGCTCCCATCTATGAAAATTGCGACTCTATCTTCCATAGCCTTCTCCTTTTGAGATTTCCCCATGGCTCTTGCCGGCTCTGCATAATTGATGGGATGGATTAAAGCCGGATTGGTGTAACCTAAACTGCAACTATTACAATATTATACATTAAAGTCACCCATTTCCCAAAAGAACCCAAACCCATTGTAACAGAATATGGTATCAATTCGAGCCTTAAAGTATGTTAAGGTAGACCATAGTCTATGTTTGTGTGCTACGACGGGAGAGAGAGATGCTCCTCAACCGTTGTGCCTGGGTGAGTAACTTTTTCCTCAGTCTGATGTTCTCCGGAGTCACTTCAACCAGTTCATCCTTATTGATAAAATCAATGGCTTGCTCCAAGCTCAGCTTCACGGGAGGAGTCAGCTTTATGGCGATGTCGGAGGTAGATGAGCGTACATTGGTCTTCTTCTTTTCTTTGCATACGTTGACAGCTATGTCCTGTGGCCGTGGATTCATCCCCACAATCATACCTTCGTAGACTGGTGTACCAGGCTCAATGAAGGTGATGCCCCGCCCCTGTGTATTATTAAGGCCATAGGTGACAGCTACGCCCTGCTCCGATGCTACCAGAACGCCACTACGAGCCGAAACTATGTTTCCACGCCAGGCTTCATAGCCAAGAAAGATAGTGTTCATGGTGCCTTCACCACGGGTGGCAGTGAGAAAGGCACTACGGAAACCAATGAGTCCCTTTGTCGGTATATGGAATTCCAAACGTACGTTATTATGGCCATCGTTGCGCATATCGGTGAGCTCAGCTTGCCGCTTACTCAGTATCTCGGTTAAAACCCCAATGTATTCAGCTTTAGTATCAATGGTTAGAACCTCTACGGGTTCCATAAGCTTACCGTCAACTACTTTGGTAATAGCTTCTGGCTTGGAGACTTCAAATTCGTAGCCCTCCCGGCGTATGGTTTCAATCAGAATAGCCAGGTGCAGTTCTCCTCTCCCTTTTACCAGTAAGGTATCCGGACTATCGGTATCTTCCACCTTAAGACTGAGATTGGTCTCCAGTTCTTTATAGAGCCGCTCCCGCAGCTGGCGTGTAGTGCTGAAGCGCCCCTCGCGGCCAGCGAACGGGGAGGTATTTACGCCGAAGGTCATCTCTACCGTTGGTTCGCCAATTTCTATGCGTGGCAGAGCTTCAGGCTGCTCGGGGCTGGCAATGGTATCTCCAATGCTAACTTCTCCAACGCCAGTCACCACTACTATGTCACCCGCCTCGGCTTCTGCTACCTCCAAGCGTTTGAGACCGAGATACGTAAATACTTCACCAATCTCATAATGAGTTACACTCCCATCAGCACTCACACTAACTACGGGGTCGTGGGCGGCAACCTTGCCCCTCCAGATTCTGCCAATAGCTATTCTACCTTTGTGGCTGTCATAGTCCAGGTTAGAAACCAGCATTTGAAAAGGCCCACTCTCAATTTGCGGCGGCGGTACTTTTTCTAAGATGCATTCAAAGAGGGGACTGACATCTTTACCTTTCATACCCGGTTCAGTCACTACGGTGCCTTCCCTGGCACTGGCATATAGAACCGGAAAGTCAAGCTGGTCAGTACTGGTGGCTAACTCTAAGAACAGGTCTTGCGTGAGCCTGAGCACCTCCGCTGTCCGCGAATTTTCCCTGTCTATCTTGTTAATAACCACAATGGGTTTCAGGCCCTTCTCGAAAGCTTGGCGGAGCACAAACTTAGTCTGGGGCATGGGGCCTTCCACAGAGTCCACCAGAAGTAGGCAACCATCAGCCATGCTTATGACGCGCTCTACCTCTCCGCTGAAATCAGCATGACCTGGGGTATCGATGATATTGATTTTGACTCCCCGGTAAACCACGGCTGTATTCTTAGCCATGATAGTAATGCCTTTTTCTCGCTCTAAATCGCCCTGGTCCATTATTAAATCGCCTACTTCTTGATTATCCCGGAAGACCTTGCTTTGTTTAAGCATGGCATCTACCAGAGTGGTTTTACCATGGTCAACGTGGGCAATAAGAGCTATATTTCTTATGTCGCTGCGATAATTCATATATGTAGCAAAATCTCTCCTCTATCCAGTCGTATTTGTAGTCCATATTCGTCAGTGTTATCTACTTGGCGTCATCACTTCATGGTAATCGCCGCCAGAGGTTTCGAAATTCGTTAAAGCTCTTTAGTAGAACATAAAGCTATGTCTCTCTGGGATATGGCAGGCGACTTAACTGATTTAGTGTCCCTCTGTCTTACTTTGCTACTGGACCAGCCCCTTCTCTTGGCAACAGAAGAGCCATTGCCTTTTTTGTCAGAAAGAGGGAGGGCCTCAACAACACTAATAGTCATATGCCCCAGTGTTTTGTCATTGAGGGCAGTAATTGCGGCTTTACCTTCAGACTGTGACGGCATTTCAACAAATGCATATCCCCTGGATTGACCGCTACCAATATACTTGTCGTTCAGGATGATTGCAGATATCACTTCTCCGAAAGTCGTGAATTCTTGTCGCAGTTCATCCTCAGTCACCTCAAGCGGTAAGTTACCCACATATATATTCATGTTGCCCCCTTTTGTGAAATGGGTTTCCCTACGCCGATTTGTCACGAGTGTGTCAGCAACAGTTTCTGGATTTATGTAAATACCAACGCGACTTTTAATCATAGACAGCGACCAGATAATTTACTATCTTCGCTGTCTTCCTCCCCCGGATCTACCACCACCGAATCCACCACCCCTTCTGTCGCCATAGGATCCACCGCTTCCGCTGTCAGAACGGGGGCGTGCGGCATTCACGGTGAGAACCCGGTCTTTTACCGTCTTGCCATTGAGAGCTGCGATTGCCGCTTGTCCCTCAGACACTGAAGGCATCTCGACAAAGGCAAATCCTCTGGCTCTACCACTATATTTGTCGGTTGGAATAGCTATAGATTCTACCTTTCCAAAAGAGGCGAAATCTTCCCTTAACTCCTCCTCAGTCACATCATAGGATAAGTTACCTACATAGATTCTCATATTAGAACCCTCCTCGTTAAATTGTGTAATCCTTGTTCTGGTGACACACAGGCCAGGTACTCCTGACCTATGTATGTTTTCAAAAGCAAACCAGCATTAGCTGCTCACGTAGAAGGTACAACGCATTCACCACTTGGAACTTTGGCTGTAGTTTCCGCTACCGGAACGCTGCGTTTTGTTGGCTCGACGGCATGAGGGACAGCGCTTAGGCTCATTGGTAAAGCCTTTAGACTGGAAGAACTCTTGTTCCCCAGCGCTGAAAGTGAAGGTAGTCCCACAATCGGAACATTGGATCGACTTGTCCTGAAAACTCATTGGATGGCCTCCTCTCCTCGGAATTTTAGTTGGAGTTTGGGTCATCCAATAATTGATATAAATTTAAACGGAACATCTGCAGCCAGGATCTGGATCTGTAGCTGTAGTCACCATCTCCGTAACGCTTTGTCTTCCTTGCTGCATGGCACGAGGGGCAGCGCTTTGGCTCATTAATATAGCCTTTAGATTGGGAAAACTCTTGTTCCCCAGCGCTGAAAGTGAACATAGCCCCACAATGGGAACACTGGAGATACTTGTCCTGGAAACTCATTGGATGACCTCCTCTCCTCGGAATTTTAGTTGGAGTTTGGGTCATCCAATACTTAATATAAATATGAGGGAATTTTAAAAAGCTTGTAATAACCTAAACCGAAACTATTAAATACATTATAAACCAAAGCGACCAAGTTTGCAAATAGATAAGTAGTCTTACCAAGGCGGCTACTCAAGTATGCATAAGCCGGAGTATTATTAAGACAGGAATTTGAAAAGAATCGAGGAACTAGGTCATCTTGCTGCCCATATCTATTCGCCTCACTCCGGTGGCTGCTTTTTGGCACCTTCGCTCCAGCAAGTGAAAATTCTACTAAGTCGGCTGTTTTTTAGCACGAATTAATGAGGTGAAGATGCCGATACCACAAACGATTGCAGCAACTAGAGTGGCATCTTGGTAACCACCAATGAGAGATAACTTATGCAGCAGTGGTAGGTCAAGGTTATCGGGGGCAAGTTGGGCAGCGTAAATGGCCTGGCGACTGGTGAAGATCACCCCAAAAGTGGCCATGCCGCTGGACATCCCTATTTGTCCTACAGTGTTCATCAGCGCCGATGCTGTGCCTAACCTGTCTTTAGGCACTGCACCCATTATACGACTGGTGTTAGGCGAACTAAATAGCCCCATTCCAATACCGAAAACAGCGAGACTGGGTATTATATCAGCAAGCCTTGATTCAGTATTAAAACCACTAAATAGGAAAAGGCCTAGAGACATCAAAACCATTCCAATTGTGCTCAATATCCTTGAGCCAATCTTGTCTGATAACCAGCCAGTAACTGGAACTATCACAACGGTAACTAAAGGAGCAATTGCGTAAACAAATCCTGTTTCCAAGGCAGAATAGCCAAGCCCGTCTATTAGATAGAAAGGCATGAGAAATATAAATCCGGTTAATCCAATAGACTGGATGCCGAGGGTAACATTACCGCCAGTAAAAGGCCAATTCTTGAAGAGATTCAGGTCAACCATGGGGTGCGTAGTTCTTTTTTCCTGGATGAAAAATAGGATCATCAATACTACCGTACTAGTGGCCAGAATTAGAACTGGTGGTGATGAGAAGCCCAACCTCCCTCCGAGATTAAGAAACAGAAGAAAGCAGACAAGAGCGACAAAAAAAGAGCCAGCCCCCCATAAATCAAGTTTCGAACTGATGTTAGGGACCCTCTGCTCTCTTAGAAACATCCAAGCCATGACCAAGCCAACAATACCAACCGGTATGATGAGGTAGAAGAGAGACCTCCAGTCAAGGGTATCCAGGAGAAAGCCGCTCAGAACAGGGCCCATTAGTGGTCCAGCCAACGTCAGTGCTGTCAGTATTCCCAGAGCCTTGCCTCGCTCCTTATCGGGGAAAGTGGCTGTGACAATGGCATAGCCAAGAGCCATGATTATGGCACCACCTACAGCCTGAACTATGCGAAACAGTATTAATTGGAGTATGCTCTGGGACAGGGAACATAGCATCAGGCCTACGATAAACAGGATGAAACCCAAAATATAGACCCTTTTTCGGCCAAATATGTCTCCAATCCGGCCAAGAATGGGCATTAGGCCGGTGCTTACCAGAAGAAATACAACGGTTACCCAAAGTACTACTGAATATTCTGTTTCAAAGACTTTGATAAGCCTCGGAAAGGAAATGTTGAGCATACTGGAGGATAGTCCGCTCATGAAGGAGCCTATTGACACTGTCAGTAATACCAACCACTTGCTGCTAATACCTTTGGTTTCTTCCATAGTCAAACATTACGCCTTCTGGCGAACGCATACGAATCATTCCACTTGGACCTTTCCGGGGTATACCAGCAGTAGGCTTGGTTTCAATGAAGTCTAGTATCCCGCGGGTTAAAGGCATCAGGAAATTCACATCGCCTCACAATTAAGTCCACATCTGGTTGACAAAGATATACATGCCAAAGTATCTGGAATCGTACCACCTTCTTATGAGGAAATCAACTGCGATATTGAGCGTAGCGTGAGTATATATGCCGGTAGTTCAACTACGCAGAAGAGCTTGCTTTATACCCAACAAAAAGCCAAATGGTTACATTGGCCATAATGACAAAATATCGGCGCCTAGCGACTCTGCCCGATACTAAATGCTACCTGAAAGACTAGCGCTGGTAGGTGCCTGTCAGCTGACCCTGGGTAAGGATGTGCCCTCTCATAGCGTCAAGTAGCTGTTTCTTCTAACCTTCATCATACCTTAACCCCACCGCTACAGGTGAACCGTAGTCACTTTGACCTTCGGTGTCAATTCATTGCAGTGCTTATACTCAAGCGAGCTGGCTGCTGGTGACAAAGCCTGACGCCAAGCGTCGGATTGGTGTAAAATAGATTGAACGGCAGTGGGAGGACTCGTTGATGCTAGGTTCTCAGGTTAAGGAAAAGCTTCTGGGCCTGACTACCTACTCTCAGGAGCTCGGGCTCAACCTTTTGAAGGTCGAGGATAGGTTCAAATGGTTTTTGGCTTCGATACTGTTTGCCAAGCGCATCTCAGCCAGAATAGCCATTGCAACATTTAAAGAGTTCGAGAACGCTGGTCTGACCAGTCCTGAAGCTATATTGGCTGCTGGCTGGGACAGGCTGGTCAATATCCTGGATGCCGGTGGTTATGTTCGCTACGACTTCTCTACGGCCTCGACCTTACTGGAGGCGATGGACAAGCTCCTGAAAACATACGGCTCTCTGGAAGAGCTACACGCCGTTGCGGAAGACAGCAGGGACCTCGAGAATAAGCTCCGGCAACTCAAAGGGGTTGGGCCGGTAGCAGTGAATATCTTTCTGCGGGAGCTGAGGTCGATATGGCCCAAGGCTAGCCCTAGACCATCGCCCCTTTCATTGGCGGTAGCTCAGAAACTGGGAATAGCAGCCTCGGCTCTCCAGCTCCCGGGTTTAGAGTCCGCGCTGGTGAGAGTCCACCTCGATTTTTGCAAGAGGCAGAAATGTGTTGAGTGTCCTGTCAAAGAGGAATGCTTCCAGCCAGTGAGCAAGCAATGACAGAGGTACCATTGTTGAATTTTTATCGCCATGGCCATGTTACCCAAGACAAGGAGTGGGAGATTCGCCACACCTTGGAGGAGTGCTACAGGCGACTTAGTGATCATCCACTCCCTGAGAAAGTAGAAGTCCGGCTCTGTCAGATGCCATCTCAACTGGCTGACTTTTTGCAGGCTGAAAAGGACAAGCTTGGGATTCAGACTCTCGGCGACGAGTCTTTCACTTGCAGTCACGACGCGTGGCGCGGGTTTCCACGAGTGCTAGTCTGCATGGAAAGGCTCTTTGCTCTATCTGCCATAGCACGATTGGGTACTCTCAGGCATGAGGCAGCCCATACAGTGCTTCATGGGGCTTTGGCTTACTACGTGTTCCGGATACCCCCGGATTGTCTTGAACTAGCTCAAGCTAAGGGCTTGGGGCTGGCTCTCCTTCAGCAGGTGCTCTATTACTGTGCTACTGCGGTCAAAGACTTTGAGGTTACCAGGCTACTACTACGCCAAGGATATCAGGACTGTCAGGTTGCTTTTGCTCAAGCTCAGTTCCTGCCCAGTGACGAGGATAAGCTTGCGTGGCTCTTAGCCAAACACCATTCGCAAGCTAAGCTGCTCTTTTTCACCAGCCAGGCAAAGACCCTATTGCTGGGGTGGCCTCTTGAGTTAGCAGGACTAATGCAGCTTGAAGTATATGCCAATTCAATGCTGAGTTATATGAACCCCGAGGAACGAAAATGGTTACTTATCACGGCAGCAAACATTGCAAGGCAATTGAGCGATGACACCCATAACAACGTACGATTGACCCTGAGACAGGTTTTGCGAGACCTGTTATGAAGTGAAGGTTTGAGCCTGCGGTTAAACATTTCAGGCTATTGTGCAATCTAAAACAATGTGAAAGATACTATTGAAGTTATTCCTGATGTTTATACCATTCCCGTATTTTACGGCGTATTATCTTGCCAGTCGCTGTCCTGGGCATATCCGCTGCTCGAATAAAGTCCACTGACTTAGGTCGTTTATAACCAGCTATCTTGCCTCGGCAATAGTCTATGATTTCCTGTTCCAATTCCTTGGATGGTTCAACCCCCTCAACAGGGACAACGACCGCTTTTATCGCCTCGCCCCATTTCCTGTCCGGTACGCCAACTACAGCCACCTCCCTGACCTTAGGATGGCTTGCTACCAGTTGCTCTATCTCAGATGGAAACACATTCTCGCCGCCAGTGATTATCATGTCCGCTTTCCGGTCCACCAGAACGTAATATCCATCTTCATCACGGAATGCCATGTCACCAGTCTGGAAGTACCCCCCGAATTTAAAAGCCTCCTTTGTCTTCTCAGGGTCTTTAAGATACTCGGTAAACATCGAAGGAGTACGGACACATATCTCACCTACCTCGCCTTCACGAACCTCACTCCCATCCTCATCGAGAAGTCTTACCCTCTCCACCCCGTACATTTCTTTCCCGATAGTCCTCAGTTTCTTTAGCTGCTCGTAAGGCCGCAGCAATGTTACCCCGTCCGTTTCAGTAGTACCATATCCTTCATAAAGGCCGGCGCCTTTCCAGTAGTCCATAGCTTGCAGCTTGGTTTCCTCCCGGACCGGGGCAGAGGAGCACAGTAGCTTCCTCATATGAGACACGTCATATTTGGCTTTTACTCCATCCGGTAGATCGAGCATAAGCACATAATGCGTAGGAACTAAGGAGGTAAAAGTAATCTGTTCGTCCTGCATGGTCTTAATGAAATGCTCGGGGTCAAAGCTTACCCGGTTATATATGCACACCCCGGCGCCGATCCAGGTGAAAGTCCAGGAAAAGAAGATTGAGTTTATATGACTCATTGGCATTACAAAGAGTCCAATGTCATCAGTTGTAAATCCCATGTTCGCCACCTGCACCCAGTTGTTAGCGATGAAACTTCTGTGGGAGCGGACCACCCCCTTTGGTTTTCCAGTTGTTCCTGAAGTATAAGTAATAGTCCATGGAGCCTCGTCTTCAACTACAATCCCTGAATCGAGAGGCGATGCTGTTTTGATTATTTTCTCATAATGTTGGTAACCCTGCGGTATCTTTTCATCCCCAAAGAATATGTAGTTTGTCTGTGGGATTGAGAGCTGACTCCTAATTGAGTCAATAGCCTCCACAAATTCCTTTGAGATAATTAAAGCTTTGACATCACCGTGTTCGCAAATGTATTGTATTTCCGTCGGAGTCAGCCTAAATAAAAGGGGGATAATGATTAATCCGCCCTTAGCAGCTGCGGCATACATTTCCATCCACTCAACGCAGTTGTAGGCTATAGCAGCGAAACTGTCTCCAGGTTTAAGACCTAGGCCGAGTAATGCATTCGACAATCTATTCGCTCTTTCATTCCATTCTTTATAAGTGAGAGAGCGGCTTAGGTCTTTTATTCCCATCTTATCAGGATGTAGGTAAGCGTTATTTCTCAATACATCAGCGGCATTTAGCCATTTCAAAGTAGCATCCCCTTTTTTCTCTGATAAATAGACCTAGTGAATTCAAGATAGCTTCAATTAATCAATTATATCTATCAATCATTTATATATCAGTGATTGAGATCACTTAATTCAAAATCCAAAATGCCTATGGATTTTATTTTTCAAGTCTATCGATAGAAATAGGTTGCGTTCAAAAGTTGGTTATTTTTCGGCCCACCCCAAAAATTTTCCCACCAAAATACTAATCTCCTTTGCCTCCCCCGTCAAGTGGGGGAGCCTTTTTCCTCTAAAGGGAGTGCAGCCCATCTAGGGCGCTGCTGTTTTTCGTCTCATATCACCTCCAGATAGATTTCAATTCATCCTTTGTGGTGGTCTTTCTAGGTGAGCCTACTCTATTTTCTCTACCTTTGACAAGCACCAAGATTGGCACGCATCGTATTCGCTGTTACTGGTATCGATTGAATAATCGTCCAGATCGTTCATTGCACATTAGCTTGTTTTTCCGGAGCGTGTCGAAATTAAAGGGACCATACCGGCGCAGGTTTTGGACAAATTAACGAATAAAAAGGAACCTGAAACTGCGCTCATTATCAATTCCCCCTCTTAAAACTATTCCCCCTCCCTTGCTAAGGGAAGGGGGTCAGGGGGATAGGTTGCTGGATAATATCAGTGTTGACAAGTCGTCTTTCTTGTGGTAAAGTCAGCCCGGAAGCTGAGTTAAATATGAGGTGAAGTGAACCTAGTGGTAAATATAATGCTAATAATAGCCGTGCTGATTATTATAGGGATTATAATAGGTCTTGTCCTTTACTTTAAGAGACATAAGACTGGAATACCTTAAAACTGGCTAGGAAATGTTAAATCAAACTGTCTCCCCAGGTTTATCTTTTGCGAACTTCATCTTTACCGGCGCACTCAGTGCGCTTGGGGGGCAGTTTGTTGAAAATTTAAGAATATAATCACTAACAAATTAAAAAATTTAAAGTATCCCTCCCAAGCGGAGGGAATTTTATTTATTAAGGGCAATTAAATGTCCAAAAGGAGGGCAAGAAAATGGCAGGACCTTTAGACGGAGTCAAGGTGGTGGAAATAACCATGTTTCAGCAGGGGCCGGTTGCCGGGACAAAACTAGGTGATATGGGTGCCGAGGTCATCAAGGTGGAACCTCCAACTGGAGACCCGGGGCGGGGATTCATGAGGATTATCGGAACTATGGTTGGCTTGAAGGGGCGAAACTACTACTTTGAGCAACACAACCGGAATAAGAGAAGCATTGTTCTGGATTTGAGGCAAAAGAAGGGGCTGGAGGTGTTTTTTAAGCTGATTGACCAGACTGATGTGTTTGTCACCAATCTGAGTATAGAGGCGCCACAGAGGATGGGTATTGGTGCTGATGTGCTGCTTAAGAGAAATCCACGGCTTATTTATGCCCAGGCATCGGGCTGGGGGAGAAATGGCCCCGATGCTAATGAGCTTTCCTTTGACTATACCGGGATTGGTCGGTCAGGGCTGATGATGTCTTGTGGTGAGCAGGGTACGCCTCCGGCTCAGATTTTGCCCGGGCTTGGCGATGAGGTGGGGGGAATGGTCTGTGCCTGGGCGGTATGTGCTGCCCTGTACGCCAGAGAGAGGACGGGGAGGGGGCAACTGGTGGATACCTCGTTAATGGGCAGTCTGATGTGCATGGAGAGCCTTGTCTTATCCGCCCCAGCGATTCTGGGTCAGGAATTCTCCCGGGAGGTCAGGGCTAAGGCGGGTAACCCACTGTATAACCACTACCAGGCAAAGAATGATAAATGGTTTATTCTGGCTCACCTTCAGCCGGATAGATATTGGCCCAATCTCTGCCGGGCTTTGGGTATGCCCGAGCTTGAGCATGACCTCAAGTTCAATAGTATCGAAGCCAGGGGAGAGAATGCTAAAGAGCTTATCGCTATTATGGACAAGACTTTTGCCACCAAGACCAGGGAGGAGTGGTTTAAGCTTTTTAAGAAGGAGGGGCTGATTTTTGCCCCTATCCAGACGCCTACTGAGGTGATTAACGACCCTCAGGCTGCTGCCAATAACTATGTTGTCTGGTTTGACCACCCGGTTTTGGGCAAGACCAAGATGGTCGGTTTCCCCTGGGACTTCAGTAAAACCCCAGCTTCAGTAAGAAGGGAAGCCCCGGAGTTCGGGCAACACACCGAAGAGATTTTATTGGAGCTTGGCTATACCTGGGATGATATTACCAAACTGAAGGATGAGAAGGTCACACCCTAATTCAGGCTTCTTGAGAAAGGCGGTGCGCAAGGGTATTGACAAGGCGGTCTTATTATGGTTAAATAAGAGTTACTGAATTTAGTGAAGTAGACTATGATAATTTACGCTGCTCTCCAGGTTAGCTTTTACGCATATTATACCTACACGAACCAAGCGTGCTTGGAGGGTGCATAACGGCGATATAGATAGTAAAAATCAAATCCAAAGAGCAAAATCAAAAGAACCCTCCAAGCCGGAGGGTTCTTTATTTATAGTTATGCCAGGCAGATTGACCTAAATAATCTTTACAGAAGGAGGAAAGAGATAATGTCTGGACCTTTACACGGAGTTAAAGTAGTTGAGGTGGGGCAATTTCAGCAAGGCCCGGTGGCAGCGATGAGGTTGGGAGACCTGGGTGCTGATGTAATTAAAGTGGAAGCCCTGGCTGGGGACCCGGGGCGGGGATTCATGAGACTGGTGGCGGTGGATGCTGGCCTAACTGGCCGGAACTACTACTTTGAGGGGCACAACCGTAACAAGAGAAGCATCACTCTGGATTTAAAAAAAGAACAAGGGCTTGAAGTTTTTTTTAAGCTGGTTGAGTGGGCTGACGTCTTCGTAAATAATCTGAGTATAAATGCCCCGGACAGGATGGGCATTGGCTACGACGTATTGCGAGCCAGAAATCCACGGCTTATCTATGCTCATACCTCGGGTTGGGGCCGAAGTGGCCCTGATGCTGAAGCCCTTTCCTTTGACTACACCGGCATAGCCCGGTGTGGAACCATGATGATTGCTGGCGAGCGGGGCAGTCCACCTCAGAGTCTTGTCCCCGGCATAGGCGATGAGCTTGGTGCCCTTATGTGTGTCCAGGCGGTATGTGCTGCCCTATATGCCAGAGAGAAAACCGGCAAGGGGCAGCGAGTGGATACATCCCTAATGGGCGGCCTGATTGCTATGGAACGTCTTGCCCTGTCTGCCCCAGCCTTTCTGGGTCAGGAATACCCGCGGTGGGATAGGGCTCAGGCCGGTAACGCAATTTATAACCATTATAAGTGTAAGGATGATAGATGGCTGGCTCTAGCTCACCTTCAGCCGGATAGGTACTGGCCCAATGTGTGCCAGGCAATGGGATTAGAAGAACTAGAGCACGACCCAAAATTTAATACAATAGAAGCTAGGCATACTAATGCCAAAGAGCTGGTGTCTATCTTGGATAAGAAGTTTGCCACCAAGGCGAGAGCGGAGTGGATAGATATTTTTAAGAAGGAGAGTGTAATCTGCGCCCCGATTCAGACAACAATGGAGGTGGTTAATGACCCACAGGCTCTGGCTAACGAATATATTATCGAGGTTGATGACCCGGTGCGGGGTAAGACAAAGCAGGTTGGTTTCCCGTGGATGTTTAGCGAAACTCCGGCCTCGGTAAGGTGTGCTGCTCCTGAGTTGGGAGAGCACAACGAAGAGATATTATTAGACCTGGGCTATAGCCGGGATGATGTATCCAGGTTAGGGCAAGATGGTGTAATATTATAATGGTGAGGAGTTGACCATGAGTGCAGAAAGTGCTACTAGAGGTTTATCACTAGCCGAGAAATACTATCAGGATTATGGCTCCAGGGCCAGGGAGCTAAGGGGGCAGGGGAAGCGAATAATGGGCTATCTCTGTGCTTTCGTTCCCGTGGAGATTCTCGCCGCCGCTGGCTTTATTCCCTTCCGGATAAAGGGGGATGTCAACGAGCCAATTACTAAGGCTGATACCGAGATGGAAACTATTGTTTGTCCTCTGGTTCGTAGCTGCTTTGATATGGCGCTAAAAGGTAAGTATGAGTTTGTTGATGGTGTAGTTATACCTCATGCCTGTGATAGTATCTGCCGGACTTATAATATCTGGCAATATACCCTCAACCTCCCCTATTCTCATTTTATCAATATGCCCCATGGGACAGATGACTCTTCGCTCCAATTCTATAAAGCGGAGCTGAATGCGTTTACCAAGAGCCTGGGTAAATTTATCGGGAAGGAGATTTCGGCACAGAGCCTGAAGCAGGCAATTAAGCTTTACAATCAAAACAGGGCAAAGGTGAGAGAGCTGTATAAGTTGAGGACATCAAACCCCCCATTAATCTCCGGCGTTGAAGTGGCCAGGACTCTGGTCGCGGCGGTAAGCCTGCCGGTGGAGGAAGCCACCAGGCTTATCGGCAGTGTTATTGCTGAGGTTAAGCAAAGGAAGGCTGCTGCCGCGCCGAAATCAGCCCGGCTGATGGTAGTTGGTGCCCAGATGGACAATGTGGCTTTCATTGACCTGGTGGAAAAGAGTGGGGCTTGGGTGGTGGCTGATGACTTGTGCCCGGGGGCTAGGGAGTCCCTTGCTGATGTTGATGTTACCAATGACCCCATTGATGGCATCGCCGAGCGGTATTTGAGGAAAATATATTGTGGTCGAAGCTACCGGGAGAGGACGGGAAGCTACCAGGAGTATATAGAGGAGAGGTTTGGCCATATCGCTCGTTCGATTAAGGATTTTAAGGTTGATGGCGTCGTCCTCTATATCTATAAGTACTGTGACCCCTTTGGCTTTGAGGTGCCCCAGATGAAGAGCTACATTGAGTCTAAGGGTGTCCCGGTCCTTTATCTTGAGGATGAGTATTCAATGTCAACCATTGGCCGGTTGAGAACCAGGATTCAGGCTTTTCTGGAACTACTTGGCTCAAAATAGATATTTCAAGGAGAGTGCGATGACACAGGAGAAGAAACCGGAGGAGAGGCAGAAGAGAAGAACAGCGACCGAGGCGGCAGCCAAGATAGGTGCCATGAGTAAGGCGATGACTATCGGTGTGGCGCAGGCGAGAGAGGAAGGGAAGCCCATCGCCTACAGCTTTATCTGCTGTGCTTATGATGAAATTATCCGGGCTATGGATATTATGCCCCACTGGGTTGAGAATTATGCTGGCATATGTGGGGCCAAGCGTGATGCCCAGCGATTCCTGGAGCGGGCGGGAGCGGAAAACTTTTCTCGTTCCCTCTGCACCTACGCCCTGTGCGGTCTGGGGTTTGATGCCTGGCGCGAGGAGTTGGGTGGGATGCCCCCTGACTCCCCCTGGGGAGGGCAGGTGAAACCGACTATGATGCTCGGCAGCGGCCAGATGCTCTGTGACCCGAGAAACAAGTGGTTTCAGGCCGCCCAGCACTATACGCCGGATGTCCCGGTCTATGATGTCGACCTTCCCTGGCCACCGTATGAGCAGGATTATGACTACCGGGAAGTCCAGGACTACTATGTAAAACATATCGTTGAGCAGCTCAAAGGTCTGGTGGCTTTTCTGGAAAAGCACACCGGCCGGAAAATGGACTGGGGCCGGCTGGGTGAGCTTGTTAACCTCACCGATAGGACATGGGACCTAATCTGGGAGACCTATGATTTACGCCGGGCGGTGCCTTCGCCTATGGGTACCGGCGATGCCATGAATACTATGGTGCCGATAGTCTTTATGATGGGAACTCAGCAGGCCTACGACTTTTTTAAGGAATTAAACGAGGAGTTGAAGCGCAAGATAGCCAACAAGGAGGGCGAAGTCCCCGATGAGAAGTACCGACTGATTTGGGGTGGGGGCTTACCTTCGTGGTTTGCCCTGACCGACTTTAACTACTTTAATAGCAAGGGAGCCGTCTTTCCGGTGGAGACTACCTATCGTATGGTGGAGGCAACTTACCATTTTGATATTGATTTGACCAGGATTACCGACCCGCTGGAGCACATCGCCTGGAGATGGGTAAAGTTCTGGACTTACTGGTATGATAAGGCGAGGAAGCGCCCCGGCTCTCACCCCGATGTCGAGCGCCTGATTCAGTATATTGAGGACTATAAGATAGACGGCATAGTAATGCATGAGGCATTTTCCTGCCGCACCTGGCATGTCGGCTTAATCTGGCAGCTAAACCTGCTGAAGAAGGTATATAAGGAAATGCCGTCGCTAATCCTGGAGAGTGATATTGTCGACATCAGCTCCTATAACGAGGCTGACACCAGAGCCAGAATAGACGCCTTTATTGATACCCTCGAGGCAGTTAAGGATAAGAAAAGGTGAAGCGCCAGTATTTTGCCGGGGTTGACATCGGTTCGACAATGACTAAGGTAGTGATTATGAACCGGGCAGTTCTGGCCTCGGTCATTGGTCCTACCGGTCCCGAGCACCGGAAGTTAGCCAACAGGGTAATGGAACAGGCTTTAGCTGAGGCCAAGCTGTCCTTTGCTGACATAACCTATGTGGTGGCTACCGGCTACGGGCGAATCAATGTCCCCTTCGCCGATAAGCAGATAACCGAGATATCCTGCCATGCCCGGGGAGTGAGCTACCTGCTGCCTGAGGTGAGGACGGTGATTGATATTGGCGGCCAGGACTGTAAGGCGATTAAGCTTAAGGAAGGTCGGGCAGTGGACTTCGTCATGAATGATAAGTGCGCTGCCGGCACGGGCAGATTTTTGGAGGTGACGGCGGAGGGGCTTGGTGTCAAGCTGGAGGACATGGGCAGGCTTTCACTTGAGGCTAAAAATAGGGTGGAGATAGGCAGCACCTGCACCGTGTTTGCCGCTCAGGAGGTGGTATCTAGACTTTCGGAAGGGGTGCCACTGGCCGATATTATCGCCGGTCTGCATGAGGCGATTGCTACCCGGATATACGGGATGGCGCGGCGGCTGAAGATAGAGAGGGAGGTAGCCCTGACCGGCGGTGGGGCCAAGAATATCGGTCTGGTCAGGGCTTTAGAAGCCAAATTGGGTTACCCGGTGCTGGTGCCTCCTGAGCCTTTGCTTACCGGAGCCATCGGTGCTGCCCTGCTCGGTAAGGATATTGTCAAGCAGGCGGCAGAGAAGGGAATACCCTTAGCCAGAAGTGAACGCCGCTTAACCGAGGCAACCCTGTTTACATAATCCTAAAACATGGGCGAATTATACGGGGTTTCCCGCAAAAACGCAGTTTTTTTGTGGGTAAAGAGCCCCAAATATATTGTAGGGAGTTTAAGAGGGACGAAGTCCCTCTTCAGAAAAAATCTTCCCCTTGCCAAGGGGAGGGATAAAAAGGAGAGTCCAAGAGAGGCGAAGCCTCTCTTACGTATACTTCCCCCTCTCCTTTTCAAGGAGAGGGGGATAAAGGGGGTGAGGTTCTTAGAGAACCTCAATAGTAATGATTTATGTTGCTGGCGTTGATATCGGTTCCGCTTTTTCTAAAGCCGTAGTAATGGCAAAAAGCAAAATCCTATCATACCACGTGATACCCTCGGGGGGGAATTATAAACTCACCGCTGAAGAGGTAGCCAGGGAAGCTTTAGCCAAGGCAAATTTGTCTTTGGAGGATGTAGATTATACTGTAGCCACCGGTTATGGCGCCGCCAACGTCTCCTTTTCCCACCAGGTGGTTAATGATATATCCTGTGATGCCAGGGGTATATTCTATCTATTCCCATCGGCGCGGACGGTGATTGATATTGGCGGGCAGTTCACCAAGGTGTTCAAGATGGATGACCGGGGAAGGGCTACTTCCTTTTTACTGAGTGAGAAGTGTGCTGCCGGGAGCGGACGTTTCCTGCAGGTAATTGCCAGGGTGTTACAGGTTGACCTGGAAGACATCGGTGAGCTATCTCTCAGGTCGAAAAGAAAGGTTGACTTCAATACCGGCTGTGCCGTATTCGCTGAATCGGAGGCAGTATCCCGGGTTGCTGAGGGGGCGACCAAGGAGGATATTCTGGCCGGTCTTCATCGGACTCTGGCGGCTAAAATCCAGACGATGGTGGCGAGGGTGGGGATTGAGCCTGATTGCGCCGTGGTGGGTGGTGGGGCTAAGGATATCGGGCTGGTCAAGAGCATAGAAGAGGGGTTAGGGTGCCGCCTTCTGGTTCCGGAGGAGCCGCAGATTGTGGCGGCTCTGGGTGCCGCTTTGCTCGCTGAGGAAAAAGTTTCCCACTAATTTGAAGGGGGTGGAGATGCTAGAAACAAGAATTATATCGCAACTACAGAAGATTGCTGGTAAGGAGGCGGTTTTAACTTCTAAGGAGGACCTGCATGCCTATTCCTTTGACGCCACCGCTACCTGGACTCATATGCCCGATGTCGTGGTGCTGCCAACAACTGCCGAGCAGGTGTCTCAGATTCTGAAGTTGGCTAACGAAAACAGGATTCCGGTTACGCCAAGGGGTGCCGGCACCAATATCAGCGGTGGCTCGGTCCCGATAAAGGGCGGCATTGTCCTCTGCACCACCAGAATGAACAAAATCCTGGATATAAATAAGACGAACCTGACAGCTACTGTTGAGCCCGGTGTCGTCCTTCAGGACTTCAATAATGCCTTGGCTAAGGAAGGTCTTTTCTACCCCCCCGACCCCCAGAGCTTCCTCGGTTGCACCATGGGTGGTACTGTAGCGGAGAATGCCGGTGGTCCTTACTGTCTGAAGTATGGGGTGACCAAGCAGTATGTCCTCGGCCTGGAGGTGGTTTTAGCCAGCGGTTATATTATGAAGCTCGGCGGGGTGACGGTTAAGAACCGCACTGGCTATGAGCTGGTGATGCTGTTCACCGGCTCGGAGGGAACGCTGGGGATGATAACTAAGATAACGCTGAGGCTGATGCCAATGCCGATAGCAAGCGAGACGATGATGGCTGTCTTTGACGATATGGCAGTAGGTGGTCAGGCGGTATCCAATATTCTAGCGAGCGGGGTGGTGCCGGCAAAGGTTGAGTTCGTTGACAATTTTATCATCCGGCGGATTGAGGAAATGACGCCTATGGGTCTGCCCGTAGAAGCCCAGGCTCTGCTGCTACTTCTGGCTGACGGCTCCCCGGCGGCGGTGGAGGCAGAGTCAGCGCAGATTGTTGACATTCTGAAAAAGAGCGGGGCGAAAGAGGTTAAGGTAGCCAAGGACGCCAGTGAGGCGGCGCTGTACTGGAAGATGAGGAGCGCCGGCTTTGCCGCTACCTTTGGGGCGGCTCATACCGTTATGGCTGAGGATGTGGCTGTGCCCCGGGATAAGCTGGCTGAGTTCATCCACAAATTGGGCGAGATATCCCAGAGGACTGGTTTCTTCATTAGTTACCTGGGCCATGCCGGTGACGGTAACCTTCATCCGTCTATATTCACTGATATTAGAAATAAAGAGGAGTTTGCCCGAGCCCAGAAGGCAATGGAGGAGATATTTGATGCCGCGCTGTCTTTGGGCGGTGTCCTTTCCGGGGAGCACGGCATCGGTCTGGAGAAGCAGCGCTTCCTTAAGCGGGCTATGGACCCGGTAGCCATTGACCTGATGAAGAAGATAAAGGAACTCTTAGACCCCAACCATATCCTTAATCCGGGCAAAATATGGGAAGAAGCGTGATATGGCAGAAACCGAAAAAGATAGATATGAGCAGATAAACAGGTTTGAAAGCGACCTGAGCAAGTGTATGAAGTGCGGCTTTTGCACCTTCTGGTGCCCGGTATATCAGGAGGAGCGGATAGAGTCTTCGGTAGCCCGGGGCAAGAATATGATGATACGGGGGCTGCTGGCTGGTGACCTGGAGTATACCGAAGGGTATGCTGACCGGCTGAACAAGTGCACCCTGTGTATGAGCTGTACTACCAACTGCCCGGCCAAAGCCAACATTCCCAACGTTATTGTTGCTGCCAGGGCGGATACAGTCAAGGCTAGGGGACTGAAATTCCCCTACAATATTATTTACCGCTGGCTTCTGCCGCGGCGGACGCTTTTTGGTAGAGTGGTTCGGTTTGCCTCCTGGTTTCAGGGCATCTTCCTCCCCAAGACCGAGGGCACCATCAGACATCTATCCCTGTTCCTTTCGGCTCTGGGTAAGGGTAGAAATATACCTCAAATTGCCCCCCGCTTTTTACGGCAGATGGTTCCGGTGGTGAACAAGCCGCCAGACGGTGTTGAAACCAAGATGAGGGTGGGCTATTTTATGGGCTGCATAACTGACTTTGTCTTCCCCGAGTTAGGTAAACACATAATTGATTTCCTCACCAGAAATGGGGTGGAGGTGGTGGTGCCCCGGGAGCAAGGCTGTTGTGGGGGAGTGGTATTTCTCGGGGCCGGTGATTTTGATACCGGGAGAAAGATGGCTGATACCAATGTCAAGGCGTTTGAGGCTCTGGATTATGTGGTTACCGACTGTGCTACCTGCGCTTCAACACTTCAGGACTACGCCAAGTTTCTTGCCGATACGCCAGGGAGAAAAGAGGCTTACGCTAAATTTGGCGGCAAGGTGAAAGATATTACCCAATTCCTGGTTGATGTGCTGAAACTGCCGGCGTCAGCTTACCAGCCTTCGGCTGAGGCTAAAGGCAAGAAGGTTACCTGGCACGACCCGTGTCATCTTAGTCGTTATCTGGGGGTAACCAGCCAGCCGCGGCAGATTATAAAGTCAATACCTACTGTTGAGTTTGTTGAGATGCCTAATGCCGACAGGTGCTGTGGCATGGCGGGGGCTTTTGGTCTGTATTACTACGACCTGTCCAAGGAGATTGCTGATAAGAAGGTGGCGGCAATCGGGGCTACGGGGGCTGATATTGTCGTCAGTAGCTGTCCTGGCTGTGAGATTCAGTTAATTGATAGCCTTTTGCGCAACAGGGTGCCGGTAAAGGTGAGGCATATCATGGAGCTACTGGCATAACGCTTGTTGGCATTTCTGGTAACCTCACCCCCTTAGTCCCCCTCTCCTAGAAGGAGAGGGGGACTAAGGGGGATGGGGTCACTTTGTGGAATTAGTCTACTTCTCAGTCATTTGTGCCTTGTTGTATTGTGCCTGTAGTGCTACAATAAAATTTGGCGGTAGAAAGGGTTAGAGATGCCATTAGAGAGTATAATTGTCAAAGGCGCTAGGGAGCATAATCTCAAAAATATAGACGTCGTTATCCCGAGGGATAAGCTGGTGGTTATTACCGGTGTCTCTGGCTCGGGCAAAAGCTCACTGGCTTTTGATACCATCTATGCTGAGGGGCAGCGCCGCTATGTTGAGTCGCTATCGGCTTATGCCCGCCAGTTTTTGGGCCGGATGGAAAAGCCTGAGGTTGATTATATTGAAGGCTTAAGTCCGGCTATCTCTATTGACCAGAGGGGTCCGAGTAAAAATCCGCGCTCAACCGTGGGCACCGTAACCGAGACCTATGATTACCTGAGGTTGCTTTTTGCTCGTGTGGGACACCCCCATTGTCCTGAGTGCGGACGGGAGATAGCAGCGCAGACAGTGCAGCAGATTGTTGACGCCATTCAAAATATCCCCGGCGGTAGCAGCATTATGATTCTGGCACCACTGATAAAGGACCGTAAGGGTGAGTATCAGACTGTGTTTGATGATTTGCGCAAGGCAGGCTATGCCCGGGTTCGGGTTGATGGACATATCCATGACCTGTCTGAAGAGTTCCAGCTGGATAAGTTTAAGAAGCACTCCATTGAGGTGGTGGTGGACAGATTGGTAATGGGGCAATCAGGGAGTCAGAGTCGCATTGCTGACTCAGTGGAAACTGCCCTGAAACTGGGCGCCGGTGTGGTGCTGGTATCTATTGTTGATGGTGAGGAACTACTTTTTTCGGAGCACTTCGCCTGCGTGCACTGTGGCATTAGTCTCGGTGAGATTGCCCCAAGGACATTTAGCTTTAACTCACCTCACGGCGCCTGCCCCGCCTGCACCGGCCTGGGGGTAAAGCTTGAGATAGACCCCGAGATGGTGCTGAACAAAAACCTGTCTATCCTAGAAGGGGCAATTCGCCCCTGGCAGTTCCATAACTGGTATCTGTATCAGGTAGAATCTTTAGCCCGAGCTAACGACTTTTCCCTGAACACCCCAGTCAAGAATTTGAGTAATGAGCAGCTTGACCTCATCCTCTACGGCGAGGGTGGGGAAACGAGGGTGTACCGCAACCGTTTTGGTAGGATAAGGCGCTACCACGAAGGCTTTGAGGGTGTGATACCAGTTCTGGAGCGACTGTACCGAGATACAGAGTCGGAAAACTCTCGGCTTAATATAGAGCGCTATATGGTGGCAAAGCCGTGTCTTGTTTGTCAGGGTAAGCGGCTCAAACCAGAGTCGCTGGCGGTGACTGTTGGTGGTAGAAATATTATGGATGTTAGCTCAATGTCAGTTACCCAGGCATTGGATTGGTTCGCTGCTATTGGTGGTAAGAATGGTGTGCTTAGTGAGCGGGAGCAGCTCATAGCCCACCAGATAGTTAAGGAGATTCAAGCCCGTCTCGGCTTCCTCAAGGATGTTGGCCTGGACTATCTTACTCTTGACCGCCCCTCGGCTACCCTTGCCGGTGGTGAGGCGCAGCGCATTCGGCTGGCAACTCAGATTGGCAGCGGGCTGATGGGGGTGCTTTATATCTGTGATGAACCGACGATAGGTCTGCACCCCGCCGATGACTTCCGTTTGATTGCGACCTTAAAGCGGCTGAGAGACCTGGGTAATACCATACTGGTGGTTGAGCATGATGAAGCCATGATGAGGGCGGCTGACCATATAATTGATATGGGACCTGGAGCTGGGGAACACGGGGGGTGGATTGTGGCTACCGGGACTCTGGCTGATATTATGGATTGCAAGGAATCGATAACCGGGCAGTATCTCAGCGGCGCCAAGCAGATTCCGTTACCCCCCAAGCGCCGCCCCGGCTCCGGTGAGGAGCTCGTAATCAAGGGGGCGAGGGAGAATAACCTAAAGAATATAGATGTCCATATTCCTCTGGGCAAATTTGTTTGTATCACCGGCGTTTCCGGCAGTGGTAAGAGCACTCTTATTGATGAGATTATGTATAAGAAGCTGGCACAGCTCTTCTATCGGGCGAGGGAGAAGGCGGGCGACTGTGATAGCATAATTGGCATTGAGCATATTGATAAGGTAGTCAATATTGACCAGTCTCCTATCGGGCGCACCCCCCGCAGCAATCCCGCCACCTATACCGGAACCTTTACCCCTATCCGTGAGCTTTTTGCCACTGCTCCTGAGGCCCGGATGAGAGGCTATGCCCCGGGGCGGTTCTCCTTTAATGTTAAGGGTGGGCGCTGTGAAGCCTGCCGTGGGGAGGGGTTTATTCAGATTGAGATGCAATTCCTGCCTGATGTCACCGTTCCCTGTGAGGTGTGCAAGGGGAAGCGTTATAATCGTGAGGCGCTGGAGATTAGGTTTAAGGGCAAGAACATTGCTGAGGTATTGGATATGACCGTGGAGCAGGCACTGGCTTTCTTTGAGCATTTCCCCAAGGTAAAAAATAAGCTAGAGACATTACATGATGTGGGGCTGGGCTATATTCGTCTTGGCCAGCCAGCGCCCACTCTCTCTGGCGGCGAGGCGCAGCGGGTGAAGCTGTCTACTGAATTGTCGCGGCGCGCCACTGGCCGGACGCTTTACATCCTTGATGAACCGACTACAGGGCTTTCCTTTGAGGATGTGGCGGCTCTACTCCGGGTATTGCAGCGTCTGGTTGATGCTGGCAATACGGTGGTTGTCATTGAGCATCACCTGGACGTGATTAAGAATGCTGACCATATTATTGACCTTGGACCGGGGGCAGGGGAGCGGGGTGGCTATGTTGTTGCCACCGGCACACCTGAGGAGATAGCTAATGAGAAATCTTCAGCCACGGGGCAGTATCTAGGTCGGGTATTAAATACTGAGTATGCTATTTCTGCTCGGTAGTAAAGGAGGCTAAGGTGACCCGAGAGGAAGCACTTGACTCTGTTAAAGCCAATATTGAGGACAAAAACACAATAAAGCACATGCTGGCAACCGAGGCGGTTATGCGAGCTCTAGCCAAGCGCCTTGGTGAGGATGAGGAGGAGTGGGGTCTTACCGGCCTGCTTCATGATATTGACATGGAGCTCACCGAAGGCGATATGGCTACCCATAGTCGGCTGGGGGCTGACCTGGCTCGGGAGCTTGGCGCCAGTGAGGCTATGGCTCATGCCATACTAAGTCATAACCAGGCCCACGGTATCCCCCTGGAGACCAAGCTGGACAAAGCCCTATTTTGTACCGACCCGCTGACGGGTTTAATCATTGCTGCTACCCTGGTTCGCCCGGACAAAAAATTGGCTGGGGTTGAGGCGAGGTCGGTGGGGAAGAGGTTTAAGGAGAAGAGCTTTGCCGCCGGAGCAAGTAGAGAGCAAATCTCCCAGTGTACTGAGCTCGGGCTTGAGCTTGATGAGTTTCTTGAGCTGGGTTTGGGGGCAATGAAAAAGGTTGCCAAAGAGCTGGGGCTGTAATCTAACTCACCTCAATCGTTGAGCCCTCGGCGGTTTTGATGACATCAATCCGGCTGGGGAAGGCGTCTCTCATCTCCTCCATATGGGTGATGACCAGTATCTTATCAAAGTCGTCCTGAATGGAGTTTATTGCCTCCTTAATTTTTTCGATGCCAGTGATGTCTTGAGTGCCAAAGCCTTCATCAATGATTAGGGTGGGTAGCGGTGCCCCAGCTCTTCGGGCTAATAGCTTGGACAGGGCAATACGAACGGCAAAGTTAATGCGAAAGGCTTCGCCACCACTGAACATTTCATAGTTTCTTGTTCCCAGCTCGTCGGCAATAGTGATATCCAGAGTTTCTACTAAATCCCCCTTCTTTGTTTCCTTCTGGGTTTCAATCTTGACATGCATTCTATTATCTGTCATCCTTGCCAGCAATTTATTAGCTTCATCCTCAATCTCGGGGAGCGCCGTCTCAATGAGCAAGGCTTGTATCCCCTTTTTGCCGAAGGCTTGGGCGAGGTCTTTGTAGATTTTCTCCTCCCGTGATGCCTGATTAAGCAGCTTTTCTTTCTCTCTCCTTTTTATTTCAAGCTCGGAGCAGCGCTCCAGTTTTGACTTCACGTTCCACATTAGCTCCTGGGCTTGCTTTTGCTCGGCAGCTAGCGCCTGGTGTTCGGTTTCAGCCTGGGTTAAGTCAATGGCTAGCCGGGGGAGGGCATTAAGTGCTTTAGTTAGCTCTTGCCCTTTTTTGTTTTCAACCTCTAGCCTCAGGCGTAGCTCTTGGCTGGCTTCCTCGGCTTTATGGAGTGCCTCACTCTCTTGACTAATGAGCCTATCGGCTTCCTCCAGTTTTCGCTTGGGGCTTTCATACTTTTCTAGCTCGGTGAGGCGATGGCGCACCTGCTCATGCTGCGGTGAATCGTAGTTAAGCCGGGCTAACTCTTCGTCAACCCTGGATAACGCCTGCTGCTCGGTAGTGGCGAATTCCTTTCTCGCTAGGCGCTGTTCAATCTCGGTCAGTCTTTTCCTTCCCTCGTTTAGCTGGTTATCTGCCGCCCGGGCTTGACTAATCTCTTGGCTAAGGACGCTAATTTTGCCCTGTGCCGAGGCTTTATCCTGGTTTAACTTAGCCTCTAGCGGTGGTAATTCACCCTCCAGCGACTCAAGCGCCGTTTGCTTGCTGGCGAGCGCGGCTTGATTTGACTTTAGTGAATCAGCTTTACTGTTTCTCTCAGCAGTGTATTTGGCTTCAATCCGTTTTAAGCCGTCTATGCCCACCTCCGTCTCACACAGGGGGCAGGTAGCCCCCTCCTGATTTGACAGTAAGTCGAGCTTTTCCTGAATTTCCTTTATTTCCCGTTCCCGGCTGGTCTGGCTTGATTCTAGGTTGTAGACCTGCATTCTCAGCTCCTGGCTGGCTTGCCTTTTTCGGCTTATTGTCTCTTCCTGTTCCGTCAGCCGGTGCCATTGGGCTTCTATCTGCTGTAGCTCGGTTTTAAGCTGAGGCAGTCTCTGGAAAACGGCTTCCAGCTCAGTGATTTTGGTTTGAGCCAATTTGTGTTCCGTAATTAGGGCCGCCTGTGCCCGTTCTATGCTTATCTCTAGCTGGCTTTTACTGTCCCTTAATTTGACCAGTAACCCCAGCTTTTGGTTTAGCTCATCATTCTGTCTTCGGGCTTCAGTTAACTGGGCATAGCCATCTTCTATAGTTGAGCGCTGGGCGATAAGTTCCTCATATCCTTTGATGCGTGATTGGTATTGTTGGACTTCCTGGTCGCGGCGCTCTAACTCTCTTTTGGTGGTTGTTATATGCTCCTCGAGCTGGGTTAGTTGCGCCTTCTTATTTTCCAGGGCCTCTTTCTGCTGCCTGAGGCTATTGAGTTTGGATTCCTGCTCGGTTACTACCTTTTCTATCTGGGCAAGCGCGGTCTGTGCCTGTTCCAGCTTTGCCTCATAGACTGGTTTTTGGGCTAGTTCATCGCTGATGTCTTTGATGGCGCTCTCAAGTTGCGTTTTTTCCGCTTCCTGTTGTTTTGCCAAGTTTTTAGCCTGTTCCTCAAGCTCATCGTAGAAGGAGAGTCCCAGGATATTGCCTAGCACTTCCTTGCGTTTAGTCGGGGGTTGATTGGTGAACTCATCAGCGTGACCCTGCCTGAGGAAGGCACTGTTAATGAAGGTGGCATAGTCCATATGCAGAACGTCGATAATCTTCTGCTGAGTTTGGTCTTTGCTGTCGCCACCGATTGACTTAAAGCCGTCTCCACTAGCTATCTGGAACTCAAGGATGGTTCGTCCTGAGCGTCCCCGCCGCTTGGGCTTGGCGTGCTTGCGGATAATGCGGTATGGCTGCTGACCTACGGCGAAGTCAAATTCCACCTCCATCTCACTCTGACCCTGGTGAATGAGATCGTCATCGCTCTTAGCCCTGGTTTTTCCCCACAGCGCCCAGGTCATAGCGTCAATGAGGGCTGATTTGCCGTTGCCATTGTCTCCAGAAATACAGGCGATATGGATGCCATCAAAATAGAGTGGTGGCACATTATCCCGGTAGGGCATGAAATTGCGCAGCGATAACTTGATGGGAATCATTTGAACTTATTTTAGCACAATTAGGGGATTATTTATCTACTTAATTTTGGCTTGACGGCTAAGCCACCTCCAATTAGAATGAAACTATGTTTGAAATTCTCAGCGAAAAATTAAATAAGGTATTTCGTGCGCTGAGCGGCAAGGGCAAGCTCAGCGAGAAGGATATTGATGATGCCCTGCGTCAGGTGCGCTTAGCCCTTCTGGAAGCGGATGTCAATTTTAAGGTGGTCAAGGATTTTACCGCCAGGGTGAAGGAGCGCTCTCTCGGCGCGGAGGTGCTACGGAGCCTGACCCCCGCCCAGCAGATAATCAAAATCGTCAATGAGGAGCTTATTAGAACACTGGGGGAGGGGCAGAGCCGCCTGGTATCATCGTCTCTCCCTCCTTCCATCGCTATGATGGTGGGGTTGCAGGGCTCAGGCAAGACGACAACCTCAGCCAAGCTAGCCCTTCACCTAAAACACTCCGGGCAACGCCCGCTTTTGGTTGCCGCTGATAACCGCCGCCCGGCAGCTATAGAGCAGCTGGTTACCATGGGTGGCCAGCTTGACATCCCGGTTTATCGGGAGACGCCTGACAGCGATAGTAAGGATATTTGTGCTCATGCTTTAATCCGGGCAAAGGAGTTAGCCGTTACCTGGGTTATCGTTGATACTGCCGGTCGTATGCATATAGATGAGCCAATGATGGCGGAGCTGTCTCAGGTCAAAGAGCAACTAAAGCCTGCTGAGGTGCTGCTGGTGGTTGATGCCATGACCGGGCAGGATGCGGTGCGGATGGCGGAGGAGTTTAACTCCCGGTTAGGCTTGACCGGGCTTATTCTGACCAAGATGGATGGGGATGCCCGGGGTGGGGCGGCTCTTTCTATCCGCTGGGTTAGCGGGGTACCGATTAAGTTTATCGGTATCGGGGAGAAGGTTGATGCCTTCGAGCCGTTTTACCCCGACCGTCTGGCATCGCGGATTCTGGGCATGGGTGATGTGCTTACCTTCATTGAGAAGGCGGAAAAGACCTTTGACGAGCAGCAGGTGAAGGAGCTGGAGAAGAAGGTGCGAACCGCCACCTTCAATTTAGAGGACTTTTTATCTCAGCTAAGAGAGTTCAAGAAGATGGGACCGGTAGCCCAATTGATGGAAATGCTACCCGGTGTATCACAGTTGTCTCGGCAATTACCGGCGGGCATGGAGGAGAAGCAGCTAAAGAAGGTTGAGGCGATGATACTTTCTATGACCCTTGAGGAGAGACGTAATCCCAGTATTATTGACGGTAGCCGGCGCCGTCGTATTGCTCGGGGGAGCGGGGTAAAACCCCAGGATATTAATCAGCTCCTTAACCAGTTCCGGCAGATGCAGAAGCTGATGAAGATGGGTATTGGCGGTAAACTACCCCCGAATCTAGCGGGAATGTTTCGGTAGGTTTATTCCAGGTAATCCTTTAACCTTCGGCTTCGGCTGGGGTGGCGGAGCTTACGCAGCGCCTTGGCTTCAATCTGGCGAATTCGCTCTCGGGTTACGTTAAACTCCTTCCCCACTTCCTCCAGGGTTCGGCTTCGTCCGTCCTCAAGACCAAACCGGAGCTGGAGTACCCGTTGCTCACGAGGGCTGAGGCTGGAAAGCACGGTATCAATCTGCTCTTTAAGCAGCTGTCTGGAGGCAGCGTCAGCCGGCGGCAGAGCATTGCGGTCCTCTATAAAATCACCCAGGTGACTGTCTTCCTCTTCCCCCATTGGCGACTCTAGTGATACCGGCAGTTGTGATACCTTGACTATCTCGGCGACCTTTTCCGGGGATATTTCCAATTCTTTGCCGATTTCCTTGGCCGTAGGCTCTCGTCCGTATTCCTGAGCCAGACGGCGGCTTACCCGTAGTAGTTTATTGATGGTCTCAACCATGTGAACCGGGATGCGAATAGTCCGAGCTTGGTCAGCTATAGACCGGGTAATAGCCTGGCGAATCCACCATGTAGCATAGGTGCTGAATTTATAACCTTTACGGTAATCGAATTTCTCCACCGCCCTGATTAGTCCGATATTTCCCTCCTGAATGAGGTCAAGCAGTGACATCCCTCGTCCAATATGTTTCTTGGCGACGCTGACCACTAAACGCAGGTTGGCTTCAGTGAGGTGCTTCTCCGACTTTTCCGCCTCCCGCTCGATGTTGTCCAGGTAAGCGTGGAGCTGTTTCTCATAAGCCTGAATGGAATTGATGAAATCAGGCTTTGTCACCAGAGACTCTATGTCAGCTACAGAGACAATATCTCCGATAGCATCAAGGACTTCCTTTGGTAACAGGTTGATATTTAGTGACAGCTCAGCAAGAAGCACCTCTGTTTCTGGTATAGATTTGTTTGTCTCGTGAGCCATCGCCAGGACCAGTTGCGGGCTTATCTCACTATCAATACTAGCTCGCAATTTAGCGTTGGAGATGTCCTCGATAAAGGTGGTGGCTGGTGTTAGGTGAAGCTGTTCTTGGAGGAGGTGGATGGTGGGGGAAGCGTGGGACAGCTCCTGAAGTATAGTAAGTATTATTTCCGTGGCTGACGGTTCCCGGCCATATCTATGTAGGTAGCCTCGTTTGGTCTCTTTGATGCGTCTACCCTCCTCCATCTTTCGGGCTAAATCCTTTTCCTCCTCAGCGCGGAGAAGGGGCACCCGGCCTATTTCATGGAGGTACATACGAACCGGGTCATCTACTACCTCCTGTTCCCCCATCCCTTCGAGGGATGTTTCTAGCTCTAAATCTAGCGTAGACTCGGGTTTTTCAATCTCAAGGTGCCTCGCCTCATGCCATAGTGCATCCGGTTCAACTGGTTCTTCGGTCTCTATCTCCTCCTCAGGTTCAGGGAAAAGGGCATGTAAATCAGTTGTTTCTTCCGATTCGGCATCTAGATGCTCATCGAAAGGCATCTTTTCATCATCCTTATTTTGTCGGCTCATCTTCTCACCCCCTTTGCTCTAACCTCCTCCGACTTTTTTGAGCCAAGACCTCTTTAAGTTGGCTGTCGACCGCGATCCCCTCCTCCCTGAGCCTGACCAGGTCGGCCACCCCGCCTCCTGCCTTTGTCTCTTCCAGCACCGCATCTATCTTGGCATTGAGGCTGCGGAGGAATTTTTCCCGTAGCCGGAGAGCACACTCAGCATATTTCTGCTCTATTTTATTACTTATTAATTTCCTGGTTAATAAGGAATCAAGGTGCCCATGAATTGCTGGTTCAAGCCCTGCTTTTAGTGATTCTATTTTATCACTCCGCTGCCAGGCAATAAAGATTTCCCGGTTTTCACTATTTTCAAAATACTCCGATGAAAGCTCCTGGGCGCTGGCTTTAAGTTCCGGGTGCTGCAAGAGTAGAGCTAGGCAGTATTCCTCAACTGGGCTGGAACTAAGGGGCTGCAGATGTGTTGCTACCTCCTGTTTTGGCTCTTCTCTGCGACTACCTTGTTTGGGTCTAATTCTGGCTAGAGCTGCTTCTATACTGCGTTCGCTGACCTTGATTAGTTGAGCCAGTTTTTGTAAGTAGTGGGCTTGGCGTATCGGGTCCTTTATTTCCGCAACTATGGGCAGAAGCTTATCTGCGGCTAAAGACTTGTCCTTGGCTGTAGTCAGGTCAAGCCCGGCGGTAACCATATTAAAGGTATAATCAACTATAGGCAAGGCTTCTTCCAGGAGCTTTTGCCAGGCTTTGGCATCTTCTTTAATAACATCATCCGGGTCTTTGCCCCGGGGCAGGATGATAACCTTTACCTCAGCGTCCAGGGTATTTTCGTAGCCCACGCACCGCAGCATAGCTTCTTCACCCGCCGCGTCGGCATCAAGGGCTAAAGCTATATTCTTGGTCAGCCTTTTTAGTATGCTGATTAGTATGCTGACCTGTTTCTCAGTAATTGCGGTTCCCATTGAGGCAACTACATTGGTGAAGCCGTTCTGGTGGGCAGTAATAACGTCCATATAGCCCTCAACAATTATAGCTAAATTTTGCTGCCTGATGGCATCTTTAGCCAGGTTTATGCCATAAAGGGTGCTGCTTTTATCAAAGAGCGGCGTCTGCGGCGAATTGATGTATTTAGGCAGTGAATCATCAAGCACCCTTGCCCCAAAGCCGGTAATGCGGCCTCTGACATCAAATATGGGGAACATCAGCTTGCCGCGAAATCGGTCGTGGGTTTTTCCTGATTCTGCTTCTATTATTAGACCGGCGGTCAGCAGTTCGCTTTCGCTGTAGCCTATATTTATGAGATGCTGCTTTAGGGCTTCCCAGCTATCAAGGCTGAAGCCCAGCTGGAAGTCGGCGATGGTTTTTGTTGAGAAACCCCGTTCTTTAAGATAACCTCTCGTCTTTTCTCCCGCCGGTGAATTCAGCAAAAGGTTATGGAAGTACAGGGCGGCGGCCTCGTTAATCTGGTATAACTTTTGCCTTTCCTCGCCTTCAGTCCCTGGTTCAAATCTTGATGGGATGGTGACCCCTGCTCTCTGGGCAAGTTGTCTCAGCGCTTCCCCGAAGTCAATGCTCTGTTTTTTCATAATGAAGGAGAAGACATCGCCGCCGGTGTTGCAGGCGCCGAAGCAATGCCAGCTCTGCTGCTCCGGATAGACAAAGAACGAGGGGTTCTTTTCTGAGTGAAATGGGCATAGTGCTCTGAAGGTTCGCCCGGCTTTGGTCAGTTTGGTGTACTGGCTAACCACATCGACAATGTCTGTCCTCTGTTTTACCTCGTCAACAACGCCCATATTAGTATTATACTACCTCTCCCCCTGTGTCCCCCTCTCCTTCAAAGGAGAGGGGGAAGAGATTTTTAAGAGAGGCTTTTTACCCCACAAAAACTTTGTTTTTGTGGGGACCCCGTATTCGCCTTTCTTTGACTCTCCTTTACCATCTACTCTGGGGAAGATTTTTTCTGAAGAGGGACGAAGTCCCTCTTAAACTCCCCCTTAATTTTAGCATTTTTGTTAACCTTACCCCTTTTTAACTAGGAGAGATTTTAGAGAGGGGACTTCGCCCCCCTCTTTTACTTTTACTCCCCCTTGCCTTTAGTTAAAGAGAATTCTTCAGCCAGCCTGAGGGCATACTTATCGGTCATGCCGGCGATATAGTCAACTACCCTTCGCTCCGGCTCATCACTGTAAAAACTATACTCCGGCGGCAGCTTGTCTATATGCTCATTGAAGTATTTATATAGGGAGCGGAGCACCTCTCTCGCCCTTTCTGTTTCTTCCTGGGCGGAGCGTACATTGTACACCCGCGCAAAGAGAAAATCACGCAGGGCATTAGTTGCCTCCAGAATCTCGGGGTTCATAGTAATATTGGTGTTTCCCTCGCTGGACTCCCTTACTGACCAGGAATGCTCAATGATATCAAAGACCATAGTATTGATGCGGAGGGAGTGGGTATTACCCAGTTTGATAATGGCGGAGAGGGGTAAATCGCCCTCGGTAATCATGCCGGCTCTTATGGCGTCATCAATATCATGGTTGATGTAGGCTATACTATCTGAAATCTTGACCACCTCACCTTCAAGGGTATTTACCTTTCCCCAGCCCTCCCCTCCGATATCTACCCTTGTCTTGGAGTGATTCAGGATGCCGTCCCTCACCTCCCAGGTGAGATTCAGTCCCTGGCCATTATTTTCCAGAAGGTCAACCACGCGCAGGCTTTGCTCATTATGTCTAAAGCCATGGTGGTAGAGCTCGTCCAGGACATCCTCGCCAGCATGACCGAAAGGGGTATGACCGAGGTCATGCCCTAAAGCAATTGCCTCAGTTAAATCCTCATTGAGGTTCAGGGCACGGCTGATAGTTCGGGCTATCTGGGAGACCTCCAGGGTATGGGTGAGGCGGGTTCGGTAGTGGTCGCCCAAGGGGGCAATGAAAACCTGTGTCTTATGCATAAGCCGGCGAAACGCCTTGCAGTGGATGATACGGTCGCGGTCACGCTGAAAGGCAGTGCGCACCGGGCACGGCTCTTCGTGTTTGAGCCTGCCCCGGGAAAACTTGCTTTTTACCGCGTGGGGTGAAAGGCTCTCCTCCCTCTCTTCAGCTAGTATGCGGATATTAAGACGGCCAATCATCGGTGCTCTAATTTTGCTTCGGCTTTAGCAATTATCTCTCTGGTGGTGCCAATCATATCCGGGCTTACTGAAACTGAGGTGATGCCCCATTCCACAAGCTTTTCCGTAAGTTCAGGGTATACTGAGGGTGCTTGTCCACAGATGGAGGCGGTGACGCCCATAGCCTTGGCGGCTTTGATCGCTCTCTCCAGAGCGATAAGTACCGCCTCGTTTCGCTCATCAAAGTCCGCAGCCAGTTTGGGACTATCCCGGTCAATTCCCAGAATAAGCTGTGTCAGGTCATTTGAGCCAATGGATATGCCATCAATGCCCAGTTCAAGGAACTTCTCGATGAGAAAGATGTTCGACGGTACCTCAACCATCATCCACAATTTGAAATCAGGGGAACTAGACAGCCCTTGAGAGTCAAGGAAGCTCTTGGTTTTTGCCATTTCATCAATAGTGCGGACAAAAGGAATCATAACCCATAGATTCTTGTACTCCCGTCTCACCCTTTTTATGGCTTCTATTTCTAGTTTAAACACGTCGAGGTCGTGGATGTAGCGTGAAGCTCCCCTGTAGCCGAGCATGGGGTTCTCCTCAACCTCCTCGTATTCCTGCCCACCTTTAAGCTTCCTATATTCGTTGGTCTTAAAATCGTTAGTCCGGTAAACTACCGGACGAGGGTTAAAGACTCGGGCAAAGGTATTGATACCTTCATAGAGCTTATCTATAAACTCCCCCTCTCTTTTCTGGCTGATTACATACCGGGGGTGCTCACCAATGTGGGCAATCATGAACTCGGCTCGGAGTAAGCCGACGCCATCAACATTACGGGCGGCTACAGCTTCAGCCAGCTCCGGTTGAGCCAGATTTACGTACACCTTGGTTTTAGTCTTGATGGTATCCCGGAACATATCGGCAACGGAGGTTGTCTTTATTCTTCGGGACACTTTACCGCTATAAACCTTGCCGTGTGAGCCATCTACCGTGATTACCTGCCCATCAGTCAGAGTAGTTGTTGCCCCCTCGGCACCGACAACGCAGGGGATACCTAGCTCTCGGCTGACGATGGCGGCATGGGCCGTTCTACCACCGCGGTTGGTCACAATAGCTACTGCCCGTTTCATAGCGGGCACAAAGTCGGGGGTGGTCATTTCGGCAACGAGGATATCGCCTGTTTTCACCCTGTCTATTTGTGAGGCTTCAAATATTATTTTAACCGGTCCCGAGGCTATCCCCGGGCTGGCGGGGGCTCCAGTGAGTAGTGCCGGGACCGGGATTTCAAGTTCAGCCTCAACCGGTTCCTTGATAGTGGTTACGGGTCGGGTTTGTAGGATATAGATTTTGTTATCTTCCTTTGCCCATTCAATATCTTGAGGGAAGCGGTAGTGGTCTTCCATCTGTTTCCCCAGCCAGGCTAGTTTAGTTATTTCGCTGTCGGTCAGTTTCTGCTGGGGTTGAGTTGAGGCCGGGATTGGTACCCAGATATTGTGCTCTTTGGCACCGGCAGCTGGATTTTTGACTAACTGCGACTCTTGGTTAGCTATTTTCCGGGTAATGATGTTTAAACTCTCTTTATCGACAACATACAGGTCAGGGGTTACTTCTCCGGAGACAATAGCCTCACCAAGCCCGAAGACAGCCTCAATAACAATCTCGTTGCTATTGCTGGTTACCGGTTCTATGGTAAACATTACCCCTGAGGCTTGAGATTGGACCATCTTCTGAATGGGGACAGCGATGCCAACCTTGAAATGGTCGAAACCGTGCTGATGCCGGTAGAAGATAGCGCGTGGTTCAAAGAGAGATGCCCAGCACTCCTGGACGGCAGCTACCACTTCCTTTTCCCCCTTTATATTGAGGAAGGTGCTTTGCTGACCGGCAAAGGAAGCCTCGGGCAGGTCTTCAGCAGTAGCCGAGGAGCGCACTGCAACCAGACCTTTGCCCATCTTAATGTAGGCTTGTTGAATCTCCTCAGCTAATTCCGGTGGCATTGCCGCGTCTAGGATTAGCTGTTTAACCTCAGCAGCAATTTGTTGAAGCTGCTTGCTATCGCCTGAGTCTAATGGCTCCAGCAGGCGGCGAATCTTATCAGTAAGCTTTGACTTTTTAATAAAGTCAAAATAAGCGTCGGCGGTTACAATGAAGCCGGGAGGGACAGGTATCTCGGCATTGGTCATCTCGCCAAGGTTTGCTCCTTTTCCACCGACAGTGGCGACATCATTTTTGGTGACCTCATTAAACCAAACAATCGCCTTTTTACCTTGAGCCATAACTATACCTCCTCGCATTTATTGCTTGTGAGGAGTTAGGGGAGCAAATGCAAGCTTTTGCTTAATGCTTTTTGGCTCATTCATTATACCATAATGGAGCATTTTATCTAAATGGTGGGGAGAATGTTTTTCATCCTCACCCCCTGACCCCCTCTCCTTGAAAGGAGAGGGGGAAAGTATTTATAGAAGAGGGGCTAGCGCCCCTCTTAGACACCCCGCTAAGTCAGTATCCTTTAAAGGAGGAAAGAGATTTTAGAGGGTGGCGAAGCCAAATACATCATAGGGAGTTTAAGAGGGACGAAGTCCCGCTTAAAAAAAATCCTCCCCTTCCCCTTGACAAGAGGAAGGGGATACAGGGGATGGGGTTAATAAATAATTTCAGGTTGACAGTGGGGGTAATGTGGGGTAAAATTTAGGTGCTGGCGAGAAAAACACCCAGAAAAATCTTCGATTTTCCTGGGGACCCGCATGGAGGAATGAGTATGATAGAGATGATTATTGATAGTATTAGAGTCAGCCTGATGAACTATCAACGGGTGGTGATTTTGAAAGAGAAGATAGCCGACCGCTATCTGCCTATCTGGATCGGTCCGGCAGAAGCCGATGCCATAGCGGTGAAACTTCAGGACGTTACTGTACCAAGACCGTTAACCCACGACCTGCTCCGCTCGGTCATTGATGTCTTGGGTGCCACCATTGACTCTATCATCGTCAGCGACCTTAAGAACGATACGTTTTATGCCAAGATTGTTCTTAATGTTGATGGGAAGCAAATGGAGGTTGATTCTCGCCCCAGCGATGCCCTGGCGCTGGCGGTAAGGGCAGGTGTGCCTATCTTTGCCGAGGAGGGAGTCTTAGACAAAGCTGGCATCTTATTAGATAAGGAAACGGGTAAACCTATTTCCCCACATGGGGAGGAGGGTGAGGCTGGGGGGGGCAAGAAGGTCAGTGAAGAAGAGATGAGAAGGATGTCCGCTTTCTATGACTTCATTAACACCCTTGATTTAGACGATTTTGATAAGCGTAAATCTTAGCCCTAATTTTTTTACCATGGGAAATAGGCAGTCGGTAACTTTGATAATATAATAATGAGCCCTAGAATGAAAAGTCTAGGGCTTACTATTGACCGAAAGGACTAAGATTTGATATGCTGCTCAAGGCATGAGCAGGTGGGAAGCGGCTTTAAGGTTCATCGGGGTGGGGTGGTTCATTGGTATCTCAATTCTGCTGGGTGTGCTTGGCGGTCTCTGGCTGGATGATAAGCTTGGTACTAAGCCTATTCTGGTGATAGTGGGCTTAATTTTAGGTTTGGTTGTTGCCTTTTATGGTGTTTATCGGATGCTGCTACCTCTCATGCGGGGCAAGTAAGACAAGGAGAATAGCTAGTGCCTGAAAAGCCGGAAAAGAAGGGCTGTCTGGGTTGTTCCTTCCCCTTGATAATCGGCTTGGCGATTGTTTTTCTGGCTCTCTTTGTCATTGGTTTTTTAGCTGGTCCCCTGGGCAAGAGCATATTTCATGTGGAGCTACCCAGCTGGCTTAGTGTTCCCCAACCTGAACTTAAGCTGCCGGCGGAAACTGTTTTTCACTTGTTTGGTTTTCCCATTACCAATAGCATATTAGGTGCCTGGATTACAATTATCTTCCTGGTGGGGCTTTCCTACGCTGTTACCCGCCGGATGAAGCTAATCCCCGGCCGATTGCAAGCAGCTTTTGAATTTCTGATTGGCTGGCTCTATGACCTCTGCTGTAGTGTTGCCGGTGAGAAGAATGGACGCCGCTTCTTCCCGGTGGTAACTACCATTTTTCTCTTTGTTGGTTTTAATGCCTGGCTGGCTCTACTGCTGCCCGTCTTTGGCTCAATAACTATCCATACGGCTGAGGGCGTGGTGCCGCTATTTAGACCGGCTAATACCGATATTAATATGCCTTTAGCGCTGGCAGGGACCTCTTTTGTCTTTGTTGAATTCTTTGGTTTAAGAATGCTCGGCCGCCATTATGTGACAAAGTTCGCTAACGTTGGTGGTCTTTTCCGGATTTTCCGGAGTATGGGGGAAGTTTTTAAAGGCAAGGTCATCAGTGGTATTAGTGGCATGGTCACTGGAGTAGTTGAGATATTTGTGGGTTTTCTGGAGTTTTTAAGCGAACTTATTCGCGTTGTCAGTCTTACCTTCCGTCTTTTCGGCAATATGACCGCCGGTGAAATTTTTGTTCTGGTAGTGATTTTTCTAGTCCCGTTTCTTTCTATCTTTGTCGGACTTATTTATGGGCTTGAGTTGCTTATTGGCTTCATACAGGCTATTATCTTTGGTGGTTTGACCCTTATTTTCCTTACCCTGGCGGTACAATCTCATGAGGAAGAGGCGCACTGATAGGGTTTAGCAATAACCATACTTCATAAAGGAGGTTAAGTTATGGATCCTGAAGTAATGAAGATGCTGGCAATAGGACTGGGAGTTGGGCTGGGGATGTTGGGGCCAGCCATAGCCCTTGGGCTAATTGGTTTTTCCGCTTTGCAGGGGCTAGCCCGTAATCCTGAGGCGAGGGGACCAATCTTCACTAATATGATTCTGGTGGCTGGTCTGGCTGAGGCTATCGCCGTCTATGTCCTGATTGTAGCCATTCTTTTGGTATTTATCGTGTAATAGTTCTTAAGGAGAAGACGATGGGAGATAATGGTATACCTTTATCTATAGGTATTATCATTGCCGCCGCAATATTGGGGGCAACGTTTATCGTTGGTATGGTGCTGCTGGCAGTGCTTTTCACCTAAAGGCTCGGTAGTATTTAGTAAATAACTCTAGGGGGTAAAAATGGGAGGTCTGTCGAGTCTGGGCATAAATCCGGCAACGTTGCTGGCACAGATTATCAATGTCGCTGTCCTTTTTGGCTTGCTCTATCTGGTGGCTTATCGGCCGATTATGAGGATGCTTGATGAGCGCTCCAGGAAGATTAAGGAAAGCATGGAGCAGACCGAGTATATTAAGCAGCAGGCGGAGCGGGCTGAGGGGGAGGCAGCCAAGCGGATTGACGCTGCCGCTAAGGAAGGGCAGGAGGCAATCGCCCGGGCGGTGCGAACTGGGGAGGAGGTTAGGCATGAGACTCAGCAGCAAGCCAAGCAGGAAGCTGAAGCCCTTATCGCTCGGGCACGGGCTGAGATTCAGCGGGAGCGAGATGAGGCTGTTGATGAGCTCCGCAAGGAGTTTGCTGACATAACTATAATGGCAGCGGGGAAGGTGATTGACCGGACATTAGATAAGAAAGCCCACCGCGAGATTATTGATAAGGTGCTGAAGGAGAGCAAGACCCTGAAGAAGGGTTAGCATCTTGTTTAGGGAGATAGTGTGGCAATAAGGACTTACGCTCGGCGCTATGCACAGGCAGTGTTCAACATTGCCCGGGAAAGAAACGAGTTAGATAGATGGCAGTCTGACCTGAGAAAGATTGCTACTCTGGGTGAGGATGCCCCATTTATTGCTTTAATGGAGAATCCTAAGATTCATTTTGAGGCTAAAGCTAAACTGCTAACTGAGCGGCTGGGTGATATAAACCCTCTAGCCTTGAATCTGGTCTATTTATTAGTAACCAAGGGTAGATTGAGCATGGTCGGTGATATCGCTGATGAGTATCAGTATCTGCTGGATAGCTATCGTGGTATAGAACGGGCTGAGGTTACCACTGCCATCGAGCTTGGTGCTGAAGATAGGCGGCGGTTAGAGGAGCGTCTCGGGGCAATGGTCGGCAAGAAGGTTGTGCTCAAGCCCAGGGTAGACCCCAGTGTGCTCGGCGGGATTGTCGCCCGGATTGGCGGCAAGTTACTGGATGGTAGTACCCGTAGTAGATTGATGGCGCTAAAGAAGACGATGGCTAGTGGTGAGGTAGGATGAACAAGCTGGTAAGGAGGTGTCTCAGGTGACAACCAGAGGGCAAGATATTGTTTCGGTTATCAAGCAGCAGATTGAGCAGTTTGGTGCCGCGGTGACAATGGTGGATGTTGGCACTGTGATTGAGATTGGCGATGGTATTGCCCGGATTCATGGTCTGGCGGCAGCCAAGTATAATGAGCTACTTCAATTTCCCAACGATATTATGGGGATTGCCCTGAACCTGGAAGAAGATAGTGTTGCCGCTGTTGTCCTTGGCGATTACACCAGCATTAAAGAAGGGGACGAGGTGCGGTGCACCGGCCGGATTGCTGAGGTGCCGGTAGGCGATGCCCTTATTGGGCGGGTAGTTGATTCCTTAGGTCGTCCTCTGGATGGCAAAGGCCCAATAAAGAGTGATAAGACCCGACCACTGGAGCGGGTTGCCCCCAATGTTACCCTGCGCAAGCCGGTAGATACGCCAGTGCAAACCGGTATCAAGGCCGTGGACAGCATGTTTCCTATTGGCCGCGGGCAGAGAGAGCTTATTATTGGCGACCGCTCCACCGGAAAGACGGCCATTGCTCTTGATGCCATTATCAATCAGAAGGGCGGCGACTTAATCTGTATCTATGTTGCCATTGGTCAGAAAACATCCAAGGTGGCGCGAGTGGTCGCTACCTTAGAGGCTCACGGGGCGATGGAGCATACCATCGTCGTCACCGCCAGTGCCTCCGATTCGGTGGCACTGCAATATCTGGCTCCTTATGCTGGCTGCGCTATGGGTGAGGAATTTATGGAGCAGGGAAAGGATGTGCTGATTGTATATGATGACCTTTCCAAACATGCCTGGGCTTATCGCCAGCTTTCCCTTCTCCTTCGCCGTCCGCCGGGGCGGGAGGCTTACCCCGGTGATGTTTTTTATCTGCACAGCCGCTTGCTGGAGCGGGCAGCGAAATTAGCCCCGGCATATGGCGGTGGCTCTCTCACCGCTCTACCTATCATTGAGACACAGGCGGGTGATGTCTCTGCCTACATCCCAACTAATGTTATCTCCATCACTGATGGCCAGCTCTATCTGGAGACCGACCTGTTCAATGCCGGCATCAAACCGGCATTAAATGTCGGCATCTCGGTATCGCGGGTGGGGAGTGCCGCCCAGACCAAGGCGATGAAGCAGGTGGCGAGCCGGCTTAAGCTGGATATGGGCCAATACCGGGAGGTGGCAGCTTTTGCCCAATTCGGCACGGCGGAGCTGGACAAAGCCACCCGGGCACAGTTGGAGCGGGGACAACGCATTACTGAGGTCTTGAAACAACCCCAGTTTGCTCCCGTGCCTCTGGAGAAGCAGGTCATGATTCTCTATGCCGCTATCAACGGTTATCTTGATGATGTCCCTGGAGATAAAGTTGGTGCCTTTGAGGCTAACTTCTATCGGTTTACGGAGGCAAATCACCCTGAGATAGGCAAGTCCATTGCCAGCAAGAAGGAGATTACCCCTGAGACTGAGGAAAAACTAAAGGCGGCAATAGTAGAGTTTAAACAGGGGATGAAATTCTAGAAGCGGAAGTTTGAAGGGGCGAAGCCCCGAGTATATTGATAGGGAGTGTTAGAGGGACGAAGTCCCTCTTCAGAAAAAATCTTCCCCTTCCCCTTGTCAAGGGGAAGGGGATGCAGGGGATGGGGTTAAAAATTGGCTAATATTCGCTTAATCCGTCGCAGAATAAAGGGCACGCAATCTACCGCCAAGATTACCCGGGCGATGGAGATGATTGCTACTTCAAAGATGAGGCGGGCGCAGGAGCGGGGCTTGGCCGGGCGGCCCTATTCGGAGAAGATTCATCAGGTTATTGCAGACCTGGCGGCTTTGCCCCGTGAGGGTGAGGCACCACATCCATTGTTGCAGAGCCGACCGGTAACCAAGATTGCCCTGGTGCATATTACCCCCGACCGTGGTCTGTGTGGTGGGCTTAATACCAACCTAAACCGCCGGACAGCCAGCTTTATCCTTGGGCAGAAGATACCGGTTACCCTTATCACCGTCGGTCGCAAGGGGAGAGATTCTATGCGGCGGTATGGTCGGGACATTCGGGCTGAGTTTACCGCGCTTGGCGACCGGCCTAGCTTGCTGGATACTTTGCCCATATCCCGTATCATTATTGATGACTACACCAACGGGATTGTAGATTTGGTCTACCTGGTTTATGCTCAATTTATTTCCACCATGGTGCAGAGACCAATTATGCAGCAGATACTTCCAGTGGAACCGGCAGCCATACCCCGGGCGCAGAACGTGGACTATATCTATGAGCCAGGTCCGGCGGCAGTGCTCGGCGAGCTTTTGCCCCGATTTGTTGAGATGCAGGTATATCACGCTATCCTGGAATCCATTGCCAGTGAGCAGTCAGCTCGGATGGTGGCGATGCGTAATGCCACCGATAGTGCCAACGAGCTTATCGAAGAGCTGACCCTGATGTATAATAAAGCACGGCAGGAGTCAATAACTAAGGAGCTCCTGGATATTACTGGCGGAGCTGCGGCTCTAGCTTAAATTAAGGAGGTTTGAACAATGCCTATTAGTAGTAACGATTTCAAGAAGAGCGACCGTGAGACAAGTCTTTTGCTCATGGACATCCTTCGTACCAATCCCACTATCGCCTATGGGTTTGATGAGCTGCTGGACATGATGGCAGCAAAGGGCAGGAAATTGGCCAGAGAAGAGCTTGAGAGGATTCTTATTTTATCGGAGTATGGGGAGAAGATTGAATCGAGGGTAATAGACGGCGTGCACTATTACCGGTATCGCGAATTTTCTTTCTTTAGGCCCCCGACAAGACCCAGATAGTGAGGTTATTATGGCAAAGGGTAAAGTAGTTCAGGTAATAGGGACAGTAGTTGATATTGAGTTTCCCCCTGATGAGTTGCCTGCCCTATTTAATGCCATAGAGATTACCACTGATGGTGCTAAGATTGTACTTGAGGCTCAGGAGCATGTCGGCAATAACTGGGTCCGGTGCCTGTCTTTAGCCCCTACTGATGGGCTGGGGCGGGGGGTGGAAGCTATAGATACCGGGAAAGCGCTGGCGGTGCCGGTGGGGAGAGCCACCCTCGGTCGTCTGTTCAATATTATGGGGGAGCCGATGGATGAGCTTGGTCCGGTTGAGGCTAAGGAACGATGGCCAGTTCATCGTCCTCCGCCTTCGCTGGAAGAGCAGAAGACCACCACCGAGATGCTGGAGACGGGTCTTAAGGTAATTGACCTGATTACCCCATTTACCAAGGGGGGTAAGGTAGGTGCCTATGGCGGTGCCGGCGTTGGTAAGACGGTTATCATTCAGGAGCTTATCCGCAATATTGCCACCGAGCACGGAGGTTTTTCCGTCTTCGCTGGTATCGGGGAGAGGTCACGTGAGGGCAATGACCTGTGGAATGAAATGAAGGCTTCCGGGGTGCTCAGTAAGACGGTGATGGTCTTCGGTCAGATGAATGAACCACCGGCGGTTCGCCTGCGCGTAGGGCTAACCGGGCTGACTATGGCGGAATACTTCCGTGATGTTGAAGGGCGGGATGTCCTGCTGTTTATTGATAATATCTATCGCTATATCCTGGCGGGTATGGAGGTATCAGCCCTGCTTGGTCGTATGCCCTCAGCCGTGGGCTATCAGCCTACCCTGGCTACTGAGGTTGGTGAGCTTGAGGAGAGGATTACTTCGACCAAAAAGGGCTCAATCACCTCCTTCCAGGCTATTTATGTTCCGGCTGACGACTATACTGACCCCGGCGTCGCCACTACCTTTGGTCATCTTGATGCGGTTATTGCCCTGGAGAGGTCAATCGCGGAGCAAGGCTTGTATCCGGCGGTTGACCCCCTGACATCAACCTCTCGCATCCTTGACCCCAGTGTTGTTGGTGAGGAGCACTATAATGTTGCTCGTGGGGTGCAGAGGATATTGCAGCGCTATAAAGACCTTCAGGATATAATCGCTATACTCGGCATTGAAGAGCTTAGCGAGGAAGACAAGCTTATTGTGGCCAGGGCTCGTCGGATACAGAGGTTCCTGTCTCAGCCAATGTTTGTTACTGAGGTTTTTACTGGCCGGAAGGGGAAATATGTGCCGGTTAAGGAAACGGTGCGTGGCTTTAAAGAAATTCTGGAAGGTAAGCATGATGCTCTACCAGAGCAAGCCTTTTATATGGTAGGGTCTATAGATGAGGCGGTAGAGGCGGCGAAGGGGTTACAGGGATAGGGTTAATGGCGACAACAAGGCTTGAGATTGTTACTGCGGAGGGGGTGGTTTTCTCAGATGATGTGGATGTGGTGGTTGCTCCTGGGGTTGAAGGTCAACTGGGAATTCTGCCTCACCATGCCCCGCTGATGACCATGTTGCAACCAGGGGAACTGCTGGTGAAGAGGGGTGGGGAGGAGTTTTTCCTGGCTATTTCCGGTGGCTTTCTTGAAGTGCGTCCCGACAGGGTTATAGTTCTGGCTGATGCTGCGGAGAGGGCTGAGGAGATTGATATCGCTCGGGCTGAGGCGGCAAAGCGCCGGGCCGAGGAACTACTTAAAAGTCATCCTCCTGAGGTAGATGCGGCTCGGGCTGAGGCAGCACTACTCCGCTCCCTTGCTCGTCTTAAAGTGGTGGAGAGGAGAAGAAAGAAGCCGGCGGCTCCACCTGGCTAACGAAAATCTCGCCTTTGGCTCCGTAGACTACCTGGTTATTGAGCTATCTTAGAGAATCTCGAGGTTAACTCTCGTGCCCGCTTTAGCTGCTTTCACCCGGAGCAGAGTGCGTATGGCTTGGGCTATACGACCTTGCTTGCCAATAACCCGCCCCTTATCATCATCGGCGACCTGCAGCTTGAGCGTTATGCCCTGTTCGCCGGTCTCCTCGGTGACTACCACATCATCAGGTGAATTGACAATAGCCTTGGCGATGTATTCAACTAGTTCTTTCATACCTTTTACTTCTTTCGGGCTTTCTTGTTCGTTCATGTTTGCTCCTCACTTGTTTCGGTGATTGTTTCGGTTTGTTCCTTGTTTGTTTTGGGTTCTTCAGTGATGCTGGCCCCGGGTTTTTCTGTAGCGCCAGTCTTGGCTTTCTTCTTGCTTGCTTTGGGTTCTTCAGTGATGCTGGCTGCGGGTTCCTCCTTGATTACTTTGGGTTTTTCGGTGACACCAGCATTGGTTTTCTTCTTACTTGCTTTGGGTTTGGCGGCAATACTGGCCTTGATTTTCTCTTTCCTTGCTTCAGACTCTTTGATAATGCCGGCTTTGGCTAGTAGCCTGGCGGCGGTATCCGTTGGCTGAGCACCCTGCTTGAGCCAGCCTAATGCTTTTTCCCCATCAATAACTATCGTTTCTGGGTCGGTTAGGGGATTATAGTGACCAATAATGGCAATAAATGCCCCGTCCCTAGGGGCTCGAGAGTCGGCTACCACCAGTCGATAGCTTGGCTGTTTTTTGGCTCCTACGCGGCGTAGTCTAATCTTTACCAATTTTACCGCCTTCTTTATAGGCTATTATGCGCTATAATTATGCCGCTGTCAATGGTTGGAGTTATGAGATTGTTTAGTAACCCATTCCCCTGACCCCCTTCCCTTACAAAGGGAAGGGGGAAATATTTAATTAAGAGAGGCGAAGCCTCTCTTTAACTCTCCTACTTTTGGGGGGCGTCTGAGAGGGGCGAAGCCCCCCTAAAAGCTCTTTCCCCTTCGGTGAGAGCTTACTCAGTGGGGGGTGTCTAAGAGGGGCGTCAGCCCCTCTTTTATAAAACTAATTCCCCCTCTCCTTTTCAAGGAGAGGGGGATAAAGGGGTCCCCGCGAAATCAAAGATTTCGTGGGGTAAGATTAAGGGGGTGAGGGTGAGGTTGATAAACAACCTCGGAATTATAGTTGTCATGAGACTGTCCAGCCGCTATAATCGGGTTATGAGGGTAAAGAGCTTACACAGCTGGCAGGTTAGCCCGGCTCAAGCCCTGGACATACAGCTCAGGCTGGCAGCGCAGGTTTCCCGAAACAATGAGGTGGCTAACCCCCATTTCATCGCTGGTGTGGATATATCAGTAGACAAAGTGGAAGGGATGGCTACCGGGGCAACGGTGGTGTTAAACTATCCCGAGCTTAGATTAGTGGAGACAAAGGTGGTAAGTGGCAAGCTTGATTTTCCTTATATTCCTGGTCTTTTATCCTTTAGAGAGGCACCGTTAACCCTGGCGGCTTGCGAGCAACTTGGTATTACCCCTGACCTTATTCTGGTTGACGGGCAGGGGATTGCTCACCCTCGCCGCTTTGGGCTTGCTTCTCATTTAGGGCTGTTTCTGGATACGCCGACTATTGGTTGTGCTAAATCCCGGCTCTGCGGCCGCCATAAAGAGCCGGACGAAGAGCCAGGCAGCTATGCTGAGGTGGTGGATGGGGGTGAGACTATAGGTGTCGCCCTGCGCACCAAGCTGGGGGCAAAGCCGGTCTATGTCTCCATTGGTCATAAGGTTGACCTTCAGGCTGCCATTTACTGGGTCATGCAGTGCTGTCGCGGTTATCGCTTACCCGAGCCTTGTCGTCTCGCCCATCTGGCTGCTGTCAGGAATCTGGAACCGGCGTTAGATTATCAAGGGAGGCTTTTGTAATAAATGCAAGAACTAAGGGACAAGTTAAAGGATTTGCAGGCTAGAATCTCTATGGCAATGGTGCATCTTTGACATTGCCGCCAGGGAAGAGGAGATTTCAAGGCTGGAGAAGGAGTCAGCCCAGCCTGACTTCTGGTTGGAGCAGAAAAAGGCGCAGGATATTATGCGCCAGTTGGCTGACCAGAGGAAGGTGGTGAACCGGTGGCGGGAGCTGGAGAAAAGGGCGTCTGACATTGCTGAGCTAATCTCCCTGGAGGATAGCTCTCTGGAAACAGAGGTTCAGTCTGAGGTGGACAAATTAGCCTCTCATCTTGATGAGGTGGAGCTGGAGGCGGCGTTTAGCGGCGAGTATGACGCCAGGAATGCTATTCTGTCTATTCATGCCGGGGCGGGCGGCACCGAATCTCAGGATTGGACGCAGATGCTGATGAGGATGTACCTGCGCTGGGCGGAGCGGCGTGGTTATAAAGCTGAGGTATTGGATGTTTCCCCGGGGGAGGAGGCAGGGGTAAAGAGCGTGGTCATCGGGGTTAACGGTGATTATGCCTGTGGCTACCTGAAATCGGAGCATGGTGTTCATCGGCTGGTCAGGCTTTCCCCCTTTGACGCCGACCATGCTCGGCATACCTCCTTTGCCCTGGTTGAGGTTTTACCTGAAGCTGAAGCCGATGTTGATGTCAAGATAGCCCCTGACGATTTGAAGATTGATGTGTTTCGGTCGAGCGGACCGGGGGGACAGCATATGCAGAAGACGAGCACGGCGGTCCGGTTGACCCATCTACCTACGGGGCTGGTGGTTACTTGCCAGAGTGAACGTTCTCAGCATCAGAATAAAGAAATCGCCTTAAAGATACTTCGCTCTCGTCTTTTGGACCTGGAGCTGGCCAAGAGAGCGGAAGAGAGAGCCAAGCTTAAGGGGAAGCGCATTGCCGCCGGCTGGGGTAACCAGATTAGAAGTTATGTCCTTCACCCTTATAAGATGGTAAAAGACCATAGGACTGATTACCAGACCGGCGATACTGACGGCGTATTGGCTGGGGAACTGGATGGCTTTATCAACGCCTATCTGCGGTCTAAGTTAGGTGAAGATGGATGATTAAAAAAGCCAGTCTAATTGTTTTAGTTTTTTGCCTACTCCTGGCAATATTGAGTCCCGCCCTGGTTCAAGCCCAGGGTGGTTTGGCCATAGTGGATAGCTCGGCTGAGGCGGATTTTCCTGCCCGGCTCAACTTTAATCTGTCAGCCCGCAGCAATGTCAATATTACCGATATTCGCCTGTGCTATACCGTTGACCGAGCCAGCTTTGCTGAAGTTATCAGCGAGGTCTATATTGAATTTGCCCCCAGCACTACGGTTGATGTTAGCTGGTCTCTGGAAATGGTGAAGATAGCTCCGGGGCTACCCCCCGGCTCCACTGCGGAGTACTGGTGGCGGGTAAAGGACGCCAGTGGCAGCAAGGTGGAAACGGCCCCGGTTCAGGTCCGGTTTGATGACACTCGCTATCAGTGGCGTAATTTAACCGAGGGAAAGGTAACTGTTTATTGGTATAAAGGGGATGATTCCTTTGCTCAGGAGCTGATGGCAGCGGCTCAGCAAGCGCTGGAGAATCTGGCGGCGGATACTGGCGCCGAGCTGGAAAAACCAATCGGGCTTTATATCTACGCTGACGCCAATGATTTAAGGGGGGCCATGATTTACCCTCAGGAGTGGACGGGCGGGGTCGCCTTTACTGGATATGGCATTATGGCTATTGGCATAGCCCCTGGTGATATTGACTGGGGCAAGACGGCCATTGTCCATGAGCTGACCCATCTGGTTATCGATCAGATGACCTTTAACCCCTATACTGGCCTGCCTACCTGGCTTGATGAAGGTCTAGCCATGTATAGTGAAGGGTTGCTCGGTCCAGAATTTACCACTTATCTCAGCCGGGCAGTAGCTAAAAACAGCCTTATCTCGGTGCAGAGCCTATCCAGCCCCTTCTCCGCTTATGGTGAGGGCGCCTATCTTTCCTACGCTGAAAGCTATAGCCTGGTTGAATTTCTTATTACCAACTATGGGCGGGATAAGATGCTTGAGCTGCTGAGTACATTCCGGCAGGGTAGTAGCTACGATGGCGCTTTGGAAAAGGTCTACGGCTTTGATATGGATGGTCTGGACAGGTTATGGCGGGATTATGTTACCAAGCAATACCGTTCGGCGGCGGAGTTGGTGCCTCTGGTGCTGGTCACCGCCGGCTTTTGAGAGTGAGAGATGGTGAAGAAATCATTCACAATTCATGATTTACCTCTTTCGGAGCGGCCCAGAGAGAGGCTGCAAAAATTGGGGGTGGAAGCCCTATCGGCGCAGGAGATTTTAGCGGTAATTCTGGGTCGGGGCGTTAGTGGTGAATCGGTGATGGTGACTGCCCAGAGGCTACTATCCCGGTTTGGCAGTCTTAAAGGGCTTGCCAGCGCCTCGGTGGAGGAATTGTCCGAGGTGAGGGGGATTGGTCTGGCCAAGGCGGCTCAGCTCAAGGCGGCGTTTGAGCTGGCGAGCCGGGTGGAGGGTTATCAAGAGGCTGGAGACAAGCCAGTAGTCAAGACTCCGGAGGATGTAGCCAGCCTGGTCAGGCGCCGGCTGAAAGATAAAAAGAAGGAGTATTTTCTAGCTCTTCTGCTGGACACGAGAAACCAGCTAATAAAGGTGGCAGAAATTTCAATTGGCAGCCTGGAGGCAAGCATTGTCCACCCCCGGGAGGTATTCAAGGAGGCAATATCAGCCAGCGCGGCTGCGGTTATCTTTGCCCATAACCACCCCTCTGGCGTCCCTGAAGCCTCGGAGGATGACATAAATTTAACCAAAAGGCTGGCCGAGGCCGGGGAGATTGTGGGCATAGACGTCCTGGACCATATAATTATCGGGGATAAGAAATACCTGAGCCTGAAGAGGGAAGGCTTATTTTAAGTTCCTTAACAACCTATCCCCCTGACCCCCTTCCCTTACAAGGGAAGGGGGAATATAAATTAAAGAGGAGCTCCGCCCCTCTCAGACACCCATGATATGGGTTTGGAGAATGTAAAGGGCTAAGGAGGTGGCAATTATATAGGAAGACTAGGAAACTTAGCTGAGCGATTCAAAATTTCTAATTTCACGGAGGTGGACAGTGAGCAAAAAAGAGCTAATTTTATCGGACAAACTGGCTCCAATGAGAAGAGGGATGACTTATTCTCATGCGATTAAGGTGGGCAATACCATTTATGTTTCTGGGCAGGTAGCTAGGGACAAGGAATATCGGATACGCCATAAGCGTGATTTTCTCGGTCAGATTGAGATAGTATTTCAGAACATGAAGGATGTACTGGAGGTGGCAGGCGCTACCATGCAGGATGTAGTCAAATTAAACTTCTTCTGCCGGCATCTTTGGGACCTGCGACTGATGATGCCTGTGTTTGAGAAATACTTTGGAGACCACGTTCCAGCAATGACTGCTGTTGAAGTTGTTCAACTGTGGCATCCTCACATTTTGGTCGAGTGTGAAGCCATAGCTGTTGTCGGTGAGGACCAGGTAATAATTGATGGCAAGGAAAAAAAGGGTGTAAAGTACGGCAAGCCGTATGAAGTGCCTGGTGAGGCATTTAGATTTGACTCCGACTAAGCGCAAGTTGGCCAGAAGAGAATAATCTTTTGCACTCGTATATTTTGAGCTAAATAATGAAAAAAATCATATATATACTTCTCTCAATATTACTGCTAGGTAGCTTGCTTGTTGGCTGCCAGTGTGGGCAGGGGGTATCCACGCCCCCTACCGGGGAAGGAGTCCTTAACCTTTATGACGTTGACCCACTGACCCTTGACCCGGCAGCTGCCGGTGATATAACCTCAGCCGAGTATATAATGCAAATATTTGGCGGCTTGGTTCGCCTTGGTGATAATCTGGAGCCGGCGCCTGATATCGCTGAGAGGTGGCAGGTCAGCAATGGCGGTCAGACTTATACCTTTTACCTTCGGCAGGATGTTAAGTTTCACGATGGCAGGGAGGTTAAGGCCGAGGACTTCAAGTATTCCTGGGAGCGCGCCTGTAACCCTCAGACCAAGTCTCTGACGGCAGCTACCTATCTTGGCGATATTATCGGGGTGAGGGAGGTATTAGCGGGTAAAGCTAAGGAGATTAGCGGCGTTAAAGTCATTGATGATTACACCCTTGAGGTAACTATCGATGCGCCCAAGGCTTATTTTTTGTCCAAACTGACCTATCCCACTGCCTTTGTTGTGGATAGGGCTAATGTGGAGTCGGGTGGAGAATGGTGGCGCCGTCCCAATGGCACCGGTCCGTTTCGGCTTAAGCAGTGGGAGGAGGGCAAGCAGCTTGTTTTGGAGAGGAACGAACTTTATTACGGAGAGTTGGCTAAGGTCAATTCTGTTGTCTTTTACCTGTGGGGTGGGGTGCCCATGAATATGTATGAGACTGGTGAAATTGATGTTACCGGTGTTGGTATTAGTTATATTGAAAAGGTTACTGACGAAGCCGCTCCCTTTTACCAGGATTTAAGGGTAACGCCGGAGCTGAGCTTTGCCTATATCGGCTTTGATACTACCAAGCCACCATTTGATGACGTTAATATCCGCCGTGCCTTCTCCCTGGCAATTGATAAGGATAAGCTGGTTTCCTTGGTGTTCAAGGGGATGGCGCAGCGGGCGGATGGCATCCTGCCGCCGGGCATGCCGGGTTATAATGAGGGACTATCGGGGCTGAGTTTTGATGTAGGTAAGGCGAAGGAGTTGATTGCCAGTTCTAAGTATGGGGACGTTTCGCGGTTGCCGCCGATCACCATTACCACAGCGGGCTGGGGAGGACTAATCTCCCAAGACCTTGAAGCTATTGTTTACCAGTGGCGACAAAATCTCGGGGTAGAGGTAAAGGTAAGGCAGTTGGAACCGGAGAGATTCCCTTACCTCAAAGAGGAGAAGGACGAGATGTTCTATACTGGCTGGGTGGCTGACTACCCCCACCCGCAGGATTTTCTGGACGTTCTGTTTTATACCGGCGCTGATTATAACTATGGCGGGTATAGCAATCCTGAGATAGACGCTCTACTGGATAGGGCGGGGGTGGAGCAGAATAGTGAGCTCAGTTTGGCGCTATATCAGCAAGCGGAGCAAAAACTGGTTGCGGATGCGGCCTGTCTGCCGATATATTTCGGGCAGAGTTATATTCTGGTTAAGCCCTATATTAAGGGGTATAACCCCAGTCCCTTAGGTTTTGCTCGGCTGAATGAGGTCTCGGTTAAGTCTTACTAGGGTTGGTGGCGGAGGGGGTGGGATTCGAACCCACGGCTCCGATATTTCGGAGCAACGGTTTTCAGGACCGTCACCATAAACCGCTCGGACACCCCTCCGGACTAGTTTAGTATAGATATTTAGACTGATAGCGTCAAATCTATTAAAGGAGGAAAAATGTCGTTAGAAGGGAAGGTTGCTTTGGTTACTGGAGCGTCAAGACCGCGTGGTATTGGGCGAGCCATTGCCCTTACCCTGGCGAGAGAAGGAGCTGATGTCGCGGTTAGCGGCTGGGGTCACTTTGAGGGGGCACAGACAGTAGCTGAGGAGATAAAGCGGCTGGGCAGAAATTCGATTGCGGTAAGAATGAACGTAGAAGACTATGAAGATGTAAAAAAAGGGATTGCTGAAGTTAAAAGTAATCTGGGAGCCGTTAGTATATTAGTGAACAACGCGGCCCAGATGGGACAGTTTATCACTATAAGCAAAACCTCGATGGATGTGTGGCATAAAGCTTTATATACCACTCTCTTTTCCGCTTTCCACTGCATTAAAGCGACCTGGGATGATATGTGTGCCAACAAATGGGGTCGGATTGTGAATATTACGTCGGTAGCCGGGGTTATGGGAGGATTCGGTCAGACTAGCTATAGTTCTGCGAAAGCTGGAATCATTGGTCTGACTAAATCAGTCGCCCTTGAGGGGGCAAGGTATAATATTACCAGTAATGCCGTGCTCGTTGGCGTGGCTAAGACTGACGCCCCGCTTGATGATGAAGTGCGCCAGAAGCTGGAGAAGAGGCTACTCACACATCGTGTCGCTGAACCTCAAGAGATTGCCGATGCCGTCGCCTATCTGGTATCAGACAAAGCTCAGTATATGACCGGGGCGGTGATGAATATGCTGGGTGGTCTTGACCTCTTCGTGTTCTAGTGGGGCTATGTTTTTTCTTTCTTGACTCCCCAGTATTTGCCTAAGATGCCGCTGCCTATCCAGCAGGCGATAGCTATTATCAGGCCTACCCAAAAGCTATATGCGTCGGTGAACAGTCCTACCAGGAGAATAATGACGCCCAGTGCGCTTATAATGCTAATATAGGCTCTTTTGGCATTTTTCGACATGGATTACCTCCTTTACCTGATTACCTCAGCCCCCACATAGGGTTGTAGCACTTCAGGAATAGCTATGCTGCCGTCAGCCTGCTGGTAGTTCTCCATAATAGCAATGAGAACCCGGGGCAGGGCTAGCCCCGAGCCATTCAGGGTATGGACGAACTGGGGTTTCTCTTCTGGGGAGGGGCGGTAGCGGATGTTAGCCCTTCGGGCTTGAAAATCGCCGCAGTTGGAGCAGGAGCTTACCTCTAGCCACTCCTCACAGCCGGGCGCCCACATTTCAATGTCATAGGACTTTTGAGAGGCAAAGCCTAAATCAGCAGTGCAAAGCTGCTTCACCCGATAGGGAAGCCCCAGCTTCTGGCAGACCTGCTCGGCATCATTCACCAGTTTCTCCAACTCCTGGTCTGAGGTGGCGGGCTCGGTAAATTTATATAGTTCCACCTTATCAAACTGGTGCCCCCGTTTTATTCCCCGGGTGTCCTTTCCCGCCGACATCTTCTCGCGCCGAAAACAGGCGGTATAGGCAACATAGTAAATCGGCAGGACTCCCGGCGGTATAATTTCATCGCGGTGGAGGTTAGTTAGCGGCACCTCAGCCGTAGGCACAAACCAGAGGTCATCCTCTTCATCGTGGTAGAGATTATCGGCAAATTTGGGCAGGTTACCCGAGCCGACCATACATTCCCGCTTGACCATGAACGGCGGATAAACCTCGTTGTAGCTGTGCTCGGTGGTATGGAGGTCAAGCATGAAGGAGATGATGGCTCGTTGCAATCTGGCACCTAACCCCTTGAGTACATAGAAGCGGGTGCCGGAAAGTTTTACTCCCCGCTCAAAGTCAATGATGCCCAGAGATTCGCCCAGCTTCCAGTGAGGGGCAGGCTCAAAGTCAAACCTTTTTAGTTCCCCCCAGGAGCGCACTGTAATATTATCGCTTTCATCCTTCCCTACAAGGGTGGTGGAGTGGGGGATATTGGGCACCTGTAAGAGAAGCTCTTCAAGGTGTTCGTCCAGTCGCCTGACCTCTTCTTCCATGTCTTTTATCATAACGCGGAGGTCGCGCCCTTCATCGGCAGATGCTCTTTTCTCCCGGGCCATCTCTTTTCTGGTGTGTCTCAAGCCTTCAAGTTCAAGTACTTTCTGGCGGCGCTCGGCATCAAGCTCCAAGATTTCATCCAGCGGCGCCGTTGTCTGGCGGTTAGCCACTGCCTGCCGCACCAAGTCTATATTTTCGCGGATAAATTTAAGGTCAAGCATAGTTTTTTATCTACCTCTCCCCCTTAATCCCCCTCTCCTTCAAAGGAGAGGGGGAATCGGGTTTTATAAGAGAGGCGAAGCCCCTCTTTGACTCTCCTATAATATATACTCTTCCAGAAGAAAGGGGAAGAGGTTGTAGCGAGGGGCATATTCATATCTCCAAGCTCCCTAAAATCATTGCCAGGCAGATGAGTGTCCCCATGCCCATCATGAAGACGAGGGTTAAGACACGAGCCAGCTTGGGACTGGGGCGAGTAGCGAAGAGCCAGGCACAGACCAAGCCCACAGCGATGAAAACCAGGTCAAGGTATAAGTAGATAATATTGAATTCACCGGTAAAGTACGCAGCTAGGCTCAGGGCGTAGGCGGTGAGCAAACAGACCACGGTGAACTGTGCAGTACGCTTTACTCCGTAGCGCTTTGGTAGAGTCTGTACCGGAGTAACTTCATCCTGGGGAAAATCGCGAATGTCAATCATCCCTCGCCCGCCGAACATGGCGAAGAAGAACATGCCAGCCAAAAGCCCTAGCCCCGGGCTTAGGCAACCGGCAGCACCCCCTATGAGTACGTACAGGCCTTGCAACAGCCCTAAGGTCAAGGCGCGAGATAGGGGAGTCTCGAAGAGGTGCCGGGCTAAGCCGATTATGACCGCCAGAGTGATAGCCCAGGGTAATAGAGCCCAGGGAGCGATCAAGAAGGCTATAACAGCACTAACGGCGATGAAAGTCAGGGAGAAGGCTAGACCTGTAGGCGGAGAGAGGGAGCCGTCGGCGAGGGGGTTATGGCGTATTTCAGCCCGAGGTCCTTTGATGTCTAAGTCACGGTCGGCATAGAAGTCCAGGGAGAAGCCACCCACTGCCAGGCACCACGCGGCAAGGGTCATCCATAGGGAACGGGCGCCGCCGGCACCAGCGGCGAGGGCG
>Ga0315296_10000214_pt1 | contig 54800 bp, 46 predicted proteins | sample YL17G14_18_MG_FD_203921 | JGI IMG/M metagenome (GOLD analysis project Ga0315296, IMG submission 203921) | Sediment microbial communities from Yellowstone Lake, YNP, Wyoming, USA - YL17G14_18 | ecosystem: Environmental > Aquatic > Freshwater > Lake > Sediment | place: USA: Wyoming | collected... | reverse complement strand
CAAGCGGGTCCGTGACTTTAGCAGCAAATCAACATTGTGGCGAAAGTCGCGGACCCGCTTGCTTCGCGCGCCGCTCTGAAAATGATGCTGATTGGTTGCAGGAGTCACGTACCCGCCCGCTTCTCCGGCACCGCGAAAAAGAAAGGGCCCGGCTGCGCGGATGCCGGGACCTTTGGGGAAATCTATCCCAATCACCTTTCTGAAAGAGAATTGCGTCAGATTTCGAACTCGAACGTCTCGTCCGAGTACGACACTGTCAGAGGCTGGAACTTGTCCTCGGCAAGAAGGACGTACTCGCCTTCCTCGAGGTCCTTGAACACAAACCGCCCCTGTCGCCCCGTGACGGTCGAATCGACCTTCTCGCCTTCCCGGATGAGATGGACGAGAACACTGGGGCATTTCTTGCCGGTATGGTCGATCAGGAATCCCTCGACCCTCGCCTCGCGCACCGCCACATCGCCCGGACGTGCCCCGCGCACTCCGGCGGCCGCCATGCTCCCGTTGACTATGGCGATGCCCATCACGTTCGAAGCGATCGCGGGACCCAGCGGCGCCGCTCTCCCCATCTCCTGCTCGGGGAATACCTCGGCCACCGACCGGCTGAGCGCGTCGGCGATCCTCTGCCTGCTAAGCCCGCTCGGGATGGTCTCGCCGCGCTCGATCTTTGAGATGGTCGGACGCGCAAGACCGGATCTCCCGGCCAGTTCGTCCTGGCTCAAATGGGCTTTCAACCTGGCTTCTCGGACTCTGTTCAAGGCTGCCACCTCATTTCAAGAAGTTACAAGCCGGGATACACGAACTAACATCCCGTCCAAGGTATACCACACCTCGCACCCTCTGTCAAGTTCCTTTCTGTTCCTAAGGCGTGCATTTTGTAACTTTTTGATATCTGGTAACCCAGGGGGATTCCAGCATGGAGAACCACCAAGACACGAAGCTCACAAAGGATGGCTTCGAGACGCCGGAGAATCGGTTGCGGAATCCGGGGTCCGCCGTTCAGGCTCTTTAAATCCGTCGGCCATCCTCCCGCTGATACTATGATGGCCGCACATCTGATCGGACCGATCTTACCGGTCTGTCGGTCCGGGGAAACCTAGCTATGTTCAGGCTGTTCAAGAACCTAAATATCAAGAATAGCAAGCCGGAAGACAAGAGAAAGGACGTCGAGGACTACCTTGTCGACGCGATCTATGCGTTTGAGAACAGGCAACTGGAGGAAGCGGCCGGGTTATTCGAGCTTATCGGAAGAGCTGTGCCTGAGCATCCCCTGGCTTATCTGATGCTCGGGAGATGCTTTCTCGAGATGAAGGAATTCGAGAGAGCTGCAAACGCATTCTTCCAGCACCTGAGCATCGCGCCCAACTCCGTCGAGGGTCTGATCTATCTCGGCCTGACCTACTACGAATGCGGAGAGCTTGAGAGCGCCCAGGAGCGATTCGAGCAGGCCATAAGTCTCAAGCGCGACAGCCTTCTCGTCAAGGAGAACCTGGCGATCACGCGGCTGGCCTCGGGTAACCTGAAAAGCGCCCTGGACGACCTGATTGCCTTGTATGAGGAAAGCCCCGACGACTACAACATCATCGAGCTGATAGTTCTCACGCTCGGGCGGCTCGGCAAATGGGAAGCAGCGAAACAGTACATGCACAAGATGGAGAAGGCCAATCTCGCGGATCAATGAAGCGGGAGCATCGGCAGTTCCTCTTCCGTCAGTCCGGCCCGCACAGGGCCGTCTTTGTCAGAACCCACCGATTTCGGTTATCTCCTCGATGTGCACCCTCTGCGACCCGCCCCGATGATCGTAGAAAGTGAAAACCTCTTCCTCGTACGTGTAGTACGTTGACAGCCCTCTCGCATCGTCCTTCAGAATCAGCACGCGACCCTCCCCCAGCCCGATCCATGCCTTCGTGCACACTTCCATGTGCACGGCGATCTCCCGCATGACCGTGATGATGTCACTTTTCCGGTACAGAGGCCGCGATCGCGAGATTGTGTTTTCGCCCTCGTCCGTCATGTCCGATCACACGCGCGGTCGCATACTCTCAGCCCGCTTCCCTCTCATTCAACGCGACCGCGATCTGCACCGCGTTCAGAGCCGCCCCCTTCCTGAGGTTGTCGGCAACCACCCAGAAGGCAAGATCATTCTCGAAGACCCCTGCCCTGCGTATTCGTCCGACCCAGACCGGATCAGTGCCCTCCGCGAGCCTGGGGGTCGGAAATGCGCCGCCGGCGGGATCATCGAGAACCTTAATGCCCGGGGCAGACGCAAGCACGCGCCTTGCGTCCCCGGGATCGATCAGTCTCTCCGTCTCGACAACGACGCTCTCGCAATGGGAAACCATCGTGGGCACCCTGACCGCAGTCGCGCACACACCCAGATCGTCCATCTCCAGAATCTTCCGCAGCTCTTTCTCGACCTTCGTCTCCTCGCTGTACCTGGCCCCTTCATCGAGTGACCCGACCGCCGGCAGGCAGTTGAACGCAAGAGAGTCCACCGGCACAGCCCCCTCGCCCTCGCCGAGGTACTTGCCGCTGTCCGCCACGAGTTCCTCCAGGTATTCTCCACCGGCGCCGGATGCGGACTGGTAGGTGCTGACGATCACCCGCCGGAGCCCGTAGTTGTCCCGGATCGGAGCGAGCGCGACTGCCAGTTGAATTGTGGAGCAATTGGGATTCGCCACGATCCCCGGACGCGGCCCGACCGCGTGCATGTTCACCTCCGGCACCACCAGCGGGACACCTTCCGTCAGCCGGAACACCGCGGAATTGTCGATCACCCACGCGCCCGCCGATGCCGCTGCCGGGCAGTTCTCCTCGCTCAACCCGTCTTTCCCGGAGAAAAACACCCATCTGGCGTCCTGAAACGCGGACGGATCAAACGCCCTGACCGCGTGCTCGACGCCGCGAAACGCGATTTTCCTCCCGGCCGATCGCTCGCTCGCCAGCAATATCAGCTCATCCACGGGAAGCGGAAGGCGCTCCAGAGTCCTGATCATCTCCATGCCGACCAGTCCTGTCGCACCGACAATTACGGCCCTGAAGGGTCCCTGGGGTGAGGATTTCATCTCTTCTGTCGAATCCTTGTATTGTGAGACTCAGTATAGCATGAACCCCTTGCTCGATTGCCGAGCCGGAATCCATGTGATAAAATGCCGAACCAGGTCCGGACTTCGCATTGGGAGGAAAACAAGCATGCGCCGTTCCATTCTATCTTCTGCACTGATCGTCCTTCTCGTGTTCGTGCTGGGAGGCATAGCCAGCGCGCAGGATTTTCTGCTGAGGGAGAGTGACCCGGCGGTCGTTGCGCTGAGCCGCGACACGGATGACGTGATCAACGTATTCGAGGACACCGACAACGATGGTGTCTACGACGCAGTGACCATCAATGGCGTCACGGTTACTGGACACATGCGACCAGACGACGCTGAGGGTTTCAGGTACCAGGATGGGCGCTGTGTCGTGTTCTATCCCGCTACCTTCAGCGGCCTGCCCCAGCCGGGCGCCTCAGCCGTCCTGGGTTTCATCCATTATTTCGATGGTGAGAACATCTCCGCGTACCTGGCGATTGTCGCCGAGCAGGCGCAGGGGGACGAAACAACAAACGGTCTGGCCGTCTTCTTCTACGACTCGGCCGGCCTGAGAGTCGGCGCTCCATCGTCCATGTTTGTGGAGAAGGCAAGATTGAGGAGTTTGCCGATCTACCAGGAATGGGTCCAGACCAACAAGGACTTCGGGATCGGCTCCAACCCTCTCAACAGCCAGTTCTTCGCCTACGCCAAGGACCTCGGGCTGACCGACCACATCCTGGTTGTCCTGTTCCAGCTCTACCAGTAGGGACATCCGCGAGTCTCCTGCCGGACACATGTGGCAAAAAAATCAGCCCCGGTGCAACCGCACCGGCCTTTTTTCGTGCCGCAGAAGGCTGCGGACACAATATGGGAAGGCGAAGCTCCCGCTGAGCCGCATGATCAGGTTCTGTCGTTGACCAGAATCCAGGTCCGTCCGAAAACACTCGTGTCAAGAAGCAGATACGCGGTGAAGAAGAGCAGCCACAGTCCCACTGTCGTGTTAAGCTGCTCCTCCGATGCCCTCAGGGCCACAAGTATGAAACAGCCCCAAAGGGACCCCAGCCAGGCTCCGAGGGCCGCCTGGCGAAGCGCCATATGATGCACCATGTACGGAGCTCTGCCGTGAAGCGCGCTCATGCCGATCCACCAGAGCCCGAGCGCCACCGCTCCGGTGACCGAGGCGACGTTGAAGACATTCAGCACCTCACCGAATCCCTCGGGGATCCATATGCCGGTCGCGATTCTCGCCGACACCATCGCCAGAATGAAGCTGAATATGAACATGCGCGCCACGAAATACGCGAGTACCACGAGCCCGCCGGGATACGAGGTCAGCATCCAGCCGAAAATGCCCCCAAGAAACGCCATGATCGCCGCGCCCGCCGGCCGACCGTTCAGAAGCCCGAACAGGAGACCCGCCAGTCCAAGCGTAAGCATTCCCGCAATCTGCCACACCAGCCGGACCCTGGAGTATCGCATCCTCCGACGCCTGCTGACGCCGATCGGCACTCCGGCCTGCATGAGAACGACATCGATTTCGTCGATCAGGTGTCCGATGTCCTCGTACTGCGGACGCTCGGCCCGAGGTGCTTCCGGCACGCCCGCCGGACGGGCACGCGCACCTGCAGCCTCGGCGGACGGCCTCGGCTCCGTGTACCTGTACCTCTCTCTACGGGCGGCGTCGCTCCATAGCGGTAATGTCCTCGCGCGATAGACCGAATCGTACGATCTGCGCTTGTACGGGTCAGTCAGAAGCTCCCTGGCCCGGATGACTTCGCGCAAACGCTCCGGTGCCCTAGGGTCGTCAGGATTACGGTCCGGGTGATGCTCCAGAATCTTGGCGCGGACGGCTTTCCGAATGCCCTCCTCACTCGCGTCCGGCTCTATCTCAAGGAGCTTGTAGAAATCGGTGAATGCCAGATGGGCCAGTCGGCGTCCGCTGAGGCTGAACCGCGAGTTGCATACCGGGCAGCGAAGCGGACCCGCCGCGGGCGCCTCCGGAAATCCCAGAAGGGTCTTGCATATCGGACACTGGGACGGAAAGGACATGATTCGACACAAGTCTACGTTCTGTCGCGGCAAATCAGCAAATCATCCACCCACAAAATCAAACCTCCCCGAAATCCGGGGAGGGTCGCTTTCAATCAGAAGACAGGGATGAAATCCTTTCATGTCTGCTCGCCGGATCCGGACGGCAGCGCCGGAGTCTCGGCTTCGGCGAGCGCCAGGCCGGCGCGCTGGAACACGACTTTCGTCTGGTCGCCCTCGCCGATGACATCCACCCTCACCGTATCGCCCGGCTGGAAATCTCCCTTGAGTATCTGCTCCGAGAGCGTGTCCTCGATCTCCTTCTGTATGACCCGCCTGAGCGGACGAGCGCCCTGGACTTTCGAGAATCCCTTCTTCGCCAGGTAATGCTTGAGCTCGGTGGTGTACTCGAGCCTGAGCTCATGCTCGCGCGCCGAGTCCGCCACTCGATCGAGGAACTTCTGGGCTATCTCGATGATGTCTTCCTCGTTAAGCGCCCGGAACAGGATGATCTCATCGAGCCGGTTCAGGAACTCCGGACGGAACGCGCGCTTCAGCGCTTCCTTGACCTTCGGCTCCATCTGCCTGTAGATCTGGTCCGAGCTGAGATCATCGGCCGATTTCGTCCTGAACCCGAGAGGCTCATCGACGCCGATCGAGTCGGTCCCGAGGTTCGATGTAAGGATGACGATGCAGTTCTTGAGATCGACATGGCGGCCGTGCGAATCGGTCACCACGCCGTCCTCCATGATCTGCAGCAGAATGTTGAACACTTCGTAGTGCGCCTTCTCGATCTCATCCATGAGGATGACCGAGTAAGGTCGGCGCTTAATGGCCTCGGTAAGCTGGCCGCCTTCGTCGTACCCGACATACCCCGGCGGCGCGCCCACCAGCCGGCTCACGGAGTGCCGCTCCATGTACTCCGACATATCGAACCGGATCAGCGCTTTCTCGTCGCCGAACAGGAACTCCGCAAGGGCTTTCGCCAACTCGGTCTTGCCGACCCCGGTGGGACCGGTGAACAGGAACGTGCCGGTCGGCCGCTTCGGGTCCTTGAGCCCGACCCTCGCGCGCCTGAGCGCCCTGGCCAGGGTCTCGATCGCCCGCGTCTGCCCCTTCACCCGTACCCTCAGCATCTCTTCGGTTCGCAGAAGCTTGCGCGTCTCCTCCTCCGCGATCGCCGACACCGGAATTCCCGTCCAGGCGTGCACGACCTGAGCGATATCTTCCTCGGTCACCATCGGACGAACCATGTTCCTCGTGTCCTCTTCGGGCTCGCGGGGAATCCGATCGCCCTCGATCTCATCGTACTCCGACTCGCCTTCGTACGATTCGTCCTCCGGAAGCTCGACGCGTGTCGGGACCTCCACCGTGCTCTCCGCCCCCGCCATCACTCCCGCCGGGACCTTCGCAGCTTCCCTCTCTATCTCGTCGAGGCTCCGGAAAATAGCCACCTTGCTGCACGCCTCGTCGAGAAGGTCGATCGCCTTGTCCGGAAGACACCGGCTCGTGATGAATCTCGCGGAATAGTGAGCCGCAGCGAGGATCGACTCGTTGGTGATTTCCACACCGTGATGATCCTCGTAGCGCTCCTTGAGGCCGTTCAGGATGTCGATCGTCTCGTCGACCGTGGGCTCCTCGACAGTCACAGGCTGGAAGCGCCTTTCGAGAGCCCCGTTGCGCTCGATGTATTTCTTGTACTCATTGTTGGTCGTCGCGCCGATGCACCTGAGCTCGCCGCGCGAAAGCGCCGGCTTGAGGATGTTTGACGCGTCGATCGCGCCCTCGGCCGCGCCCGCCCCGATGACCGTATGAAGCTCGTCGATGAACAGGATGATCGGCTCGTCCTCATCCGCCGTCGTGATCTCCTTCATCACTCTCTTCAGTCGATCCTCGAACTCGCCGCGGAACTTCGTGCCCGCCACCAGCCCCGCAAGGTCGAGCGACACCATCCGCGCGCGCCTCAGCGCCCCGGGCACCTTGTCCGCGACAATGAGCTGCGCAAGACCCTCCACTATCGCCGTCTTCCCCACTCCCGGCTCGCCGATCAGAACCGGGTTGTTCTTCGTGCGCTTGGACAGAATCTGAATCAGGCGCTGGATCTCACGCTTGCGGCCGACTACCGGATCGAGCTTCCCGTCCCGCGCCAGCTTGTTCAGGTCGATGCCGAACTCGTCGAGAGTCGGGGTCTTGCTCCTCGCCTTCTTCGCGGGCGGCGCCTGCTGGATCATCCCCATGATGACCTTCTTCGCCGTCTGGTACGTGACCCCGTGCTGGCTGAGTATGTCGCACGCCTTCGATTCCTGGACTCTCAGAAGCCCGAGCAGGAGGTGCTCGGACCCGATGAACGTGTGGCGGAGCTGACGCGCTTCCTTGTACGCAAGCTCGAGGACCTCCTTGGAGTGCTTGGAAAAGTTGAGATTCTCGAAGTCGTAGTTGCCTATCGGGATTTCCTGGATGACCGCCGAGCGAACCTTCTCGATGTTGACGTCCATCTCGTGCAGCGCCTTGACCGCGAACGAGTTCTCGTCCTTTAACAGACCAAGCAGAAGGTGCTCGGTATCCACCGCGTCATTCCGAAAGTGCTTCGCCTCCTCGTGGGCATACTTGATGACCCGTTTCGAGGATGATGTAAATTTCTCCCACATGATGCTGCTCCCTGTCGACTCCCAGGTCGACACAAGGCATCTATATGTTAGCTCTTACAATCCCCGTGCGAAACCCCCGCTCGGCTCGGCCGAACGTCTGATTTAATATCGGCCCGGATCGGGCTCCATACGCCCATCCACCCTTTCTATACCCCTTGTACCACAGATGAGGCGCGGGACCAAACTGCTTACGCTTGAAATCGGGCTTTATCAACCTTTAAGACATGTACCCTCCGCAAAAGGTTTGAGCGCCCGCAGGCGCTTGTTCGCCGCTCAGCCCGACATGGCGGGCTCCGGCTGAGCAGGTGATTCCGGACGCTCGAATCCCAATTCCTCAGCCAGCCGGGCAAGGTTGAATCCTTCCTTCCGCACTCTAAGGTCGACATAGAGCAGCAGCACAACGATGAAAAAGACCGCGTGAGTCAGTATGTCCACAAGGGACGCGATCAAGCCCTGTCCCGCGAACAGCGGCGGATTGATCACCTCCGCCGTCGCCTCAAAAGGAAGGGCCACAAGCCGGCCGAACAGGCCGTTCAGGATGATGGAGACCAGCGTCAGCAGCATGACCACGGGCGACAGGACTCCCAGCACCCGCCATGAGTACCCGGCGGTCAGCGCGAATGAGCGTCGGAGCGCTCCCATCGTTCCCTTCCCCTCAAGGAGCGCCGAAGGCACTATGAGGGCGAATCTCACCAGCAGGAATACGATGAGTGCGAGATTCAGGAAGGGGACGACGAAGAGCACGGGAACAGAAAACAGCGGATTGCTCACTGACAGCGCACCGAGGAAGATCGCAAGGCTGGTACAGAAGACTACAAGCAACATCACGACCAGAAGCAGGTACGATCCGACTGCGCCCCATCCTCTCTTCCAGGCGGCGGCTATGCTCCTGAGAACGGCGGTCCTCCTGCCGACCAGCCTCGCTCCGACGGCGTGAACCACCCCGGCCTGCGCGAGCGGCAGCAGAAGCTGAGACAGCAGCCATCCCGCAAGCACGAAGGCGGCATACACGAGGGTATCGGCCGAACGGGCCATCTGCCAGAAATCGGTGGAATCCCCTTCCATCAGCATCGTCATGTACTGTTCGAATTTGGCTGCCACATAATTGAACGCGATATTCAAGACAAGAAACGGCAGTCCGAGAAGCAGCGCAGTAATCCCGATGTACAGCCATGGCGAGCGCCTGAGAAGACCGATCGTCGCTCCGATGATGTCCCCTAGGTCCATCGGGGCAAGATCATCGGCCTTCGTCTTCCGAGCCGGCTTTCTGTCCAGGTCCTCAAGCCCCGGTTGCGCGATCAGACGGTCGGAGTCGAGTCCTTCCTTGCGTGCACGAACGTCGAAGTACATGAAGGTGAGAACGACGAAGAACACGAGATGCGTCACGACATCAATCGCCGCTCCCGGAATGCCCGCGACAACAATGACCGAAGCAGGGGGCCCCGGGACTATCTCGTCTACCGGCATGAAGAGACTTGGGACCGGGTTCCCAAACATTGACAGGGCTCCCGAGATCAACCAGACCGCCAGCATTGACACGATTCCCAGGATGAGAACAAGCGGGATCAGGCGTACGAGAATCCGCAAGACATGTCCGTCCGTCAGCCTGAAAGATCTTTTGATCGCCGCGACGGTCCCCAGGTTTTCAACAAGAATGACCTGCGGCACGAAGAGAAATCTGATGAAGAAATAGGCCATGAGGATCAGGGCCATCCCAGTTCCGATCAGGGCGACGTAAGTGCCGTCAGTCACCGGGTCCAGCCAGTAATGCGACAGGTACACAATCACCCAGGTCGGGAAGATTACAATGAACAAAAGCAGAACAAAAAGGAATGAAGCACCGAGAATCCTCCAGATCCGAGGCCGGACCGCCGCCAATGCGTCTCGAACGCCTGTCGGACGACCGAGGATCGTTGCGCTCACGGCCCGCACAACGGCCGCCTGAGCTATCGGACACAGCAACACCACAATAATCCAGGCAAGAGCGGCCAAGCCGACCCACACCAGGCTCGCGTCAACGCCCTCAGGGAAAGACAGCGTGAATAGCTCAAAGGCCGCGTCCACGATGAAAAGCGGCAGGCCGAGTATCGTCGCCACGATGCCCAGCAATACCCACGCACGGCTGCGAAGGACCCGGATGGTCCACCGCACAAGATCTCGCAGATCCATCGGTTCGAGTCTGACATCTTCCATTTCCTCATCCGCACTTTCGTGCGCCGATCACCGTCGGCGCAGGTTTATTCATCCCCGCCTTCGGAGTCATCCTGTTGCCGCTCTGACCGCCACCACCTCGCGCCGTAAGCCGCCTTCATACATTTGGATTTGAAACGGGGCAAAAGGTTTGAAGATGAGGACGCAAAACGCATGGAATTCTTCGAACGCTCAGCCGATCGGAACACCATCGAACGGCTTGACCTTCTCCGGCTCTTCCCCCGCCACCGACGCGGCAAGAACGAGGAGATCGAACCCCTCCTTGCGCACCCTGAGGTCGTAATAAAGAAGGGTTGTCGCTATGACGGTCAGAGGCTGGATGACGAGCGTAATCATTGTCAGCAGCACACCGCTCGATGCGGCGACGCCGAGTTCCGACATCCCCGGAACCATCCTGAAACCCAGATCGGCAATCTTGACTCCCTGCTCAAGGAGACCGGCGATAATCCCGACAATAAGGACCACCAGCATGTAAATGCCGAAAATCCGCCACCAGTAGCCGCCGGTAAGGCTGTAGGACCGGCCGAAAGCCCGCACCGCGCCCACATCATCAAGCACCACCGCCTGCGGGATGAACAGCAGCTTGATCCAGATGTACAGGAGCACGAAAACCGCCAGGATGAAAGCCGGGATAAACAGGGCGAACGCCTCCTCGTACAGCCTGGGGTCGCCCGATATCATGGTGAAAAACAGCACTATCGGGATGTAGGGCACGAGTACGATCAGGCCGAGGAGCAGGTACGCGCCGATGATGGTCCAGGCTCTGGGAAGTATCTTGCCGATGCACTCAAACACACCCACCGCGCGCCCGAGAATGGTCTCACTGACCGCATACACCATCGCAGCCTGAGCCAACGGCGCAACGAAGAAGCTGAGAACCAGCGCGCCCCCCATCACCCCCAGTGAGGCATAGAAATCGGTGGTCTGGAGCGCGTTCAGCGCCTCGATGCCCTCGTCCGCAAACTTCTGCATCACCCTCAGAGTTACATACGTGAAATACTGACCGGCCGCCTGCTGGAAGTAAATCGGCACGCTGGCGATCACCGCGTATATGCCGATGAGTACCCATGGGTTGGCCCGATAGACGCGTATCGTCCCGTCCAGAACATCACCCGCGTCCATCGGGCGCAAATCAATTACGCCCTGAACCTGCGGCTCTTCCTCATATCCCACCATCATGAGCGCCTAGGCTAACATATTCATGAACCGTAGGAAAGCCCGATCCGCAGACCGAAGGGCGAGCCCTATCGGAATCGTGATATGATTCCGCCCTGAAATCGGGCCCGACATGACTGGCAATTCGTCCGAATCACGCCTTCCCCTTGTGCACGCCATCGTATACTCGTTCGGGTATTTCGGAGTGCAGCTCATCGCATTCTCGATCGGACAGATTCCCCAGATTTATTATATACCCGAAGAAGGAATCGCGCTGATCGCGCCGGTGACGATCCTCGGAGCGTTTTTTGCCGGGGGATACCTCTTCGGCCTGCTGAACGCGCTCGGACGTATCGTGGACGGTGTCGTGGACCCATGGGTCGGCAACCTGTCCGACCATTGCCGCTCGAGGTTCGGACGCCGCAAGCCGTTCCTGGTGGTCGGGGCGCCGCTGATGGGCGTGTTCCTGGTGCTGTTCACGCTGCCCCCGACGTCCGGGCCGTCTCTCGCCAACATCGCCTACCTCGCCGTCATCTACCCGCTCTTCTTCGTCTTCTTCACCATCGCCATAACTCCCTATCTCGCGATGATTCCGGAGATCACCCGCACGCCGTCCGACCGCCTCCTCGTGACTACGCTGCAGGCCGTGTTCCTCGTGGCCGGGACCTTCACCGGCGTCGTCCTCATCAATCTCATCCCGGACAGGATCTCTTTCACTCTCGGCGCGACCGCCATCGCCGTGCTTTCGGCCCTGCCGTTCCTGCTGGTCGCCGCATTCGTGCACATCCCGTCGGAATCCGAGCCGTCGGAGATTCCCCCGCGGCCCTCAACCATCCGCCAGATACGATCCGCGCTGGCGTTCGCACCGTTCAGAATCTACCTGGCGTCCCAGGCTGCATTCTGGTTCGGATTCAAGATGGTTGAGACCAGCGCGAGATATGTCGCCGTGCACCTTCTCGGCCACAGGGGAGCGTACCTCTACATCCTCGGGACGGCACTCGGGGTGGCCACGCTGTTCGGAATCGGCTCCTACTGGCTCGGAAAGAACATCGGGAAGAGGCGCTCGATGATCCTGATGTCCATTCTGTTCGTCGCCCTGCTCCCATGGGTTGCGACGATCGGAAAAGGCCCGCTCGCCTCTCCTGTAGCGAGCTACATGCTTTTCGCCGCGCTGGGTATTCCTCTCTCCCTCCTCCTCGTGGTTCCGAACAGCCTGCTTGCCGACATCATCGATCGCGACAGGGAGCAATCGGGAGAGAGAAGGGAGGCGCTGTTTTTCGCGAGCCAGGCGCTGCTCACAAAGATAGCGATTGCGTTTTCCGGCGCGACTCTCAACCTGCTGCTGCCGATAGGGGCAGCGGAGGGGGTGTACGCAGTGGGCGAGCTGGGCGTCAGGATGGTGGGACCGGTCGCGGCCGCGTCCGTCCTGGTTGGTCTTCTCGTGTTCCTCAGGTTCCCGGATATCGAGAAGAGATAGTCGACACCCTTGACCGCGCCGGATCGATGGGATATAAGGGAACTTGCGGAAAGGGCCACTCGCGAAGCGCGGAGAGATGGCCGAGTGGTTTAAGGCGCACGCCTGGAGAGCGTGTGTACGCCTATAAGGCGTACCGTGGGTTCGAATCCCACTCTCTCCGCCAAAAACACTCAGGTAGCCGCCTCCCGGCGGCAGGACAGCCTGGCGAAGCACCTCGGCTTGTCAGGCATCCAGACTCACGGTCACCTTCCTTGCGTCTTCCACACAGACCGCGAACTTTGCCTTGTACGTATCATACTCCAAGTCGAATTCCTCGAAGCAAGCCCCGGTGAAATCCCCGGAAGCCGGAACAAGGTCCAGCTCCAAGTCAGGGGCGGCGCCCAGCTTATTGATGTCCAGATAGAACTCGAGCTTGCCATTCTTCGGCAGATACCTGAACAAGGCATGCTTCTCGAGGACTATCGTGTCCGAAAAACCCAGGACGCCAGCCGAGTCGCGCTCCCCGATGTAGATGTCGAAACGCCAGGCCATGTCGTTGTACGTTTTGACCGCTTCCGCCACTCTCGCCCTGTCAAGGAATCCCTTGAAGGCGACCAGATTACCCGGCAGACGATTCTCATTGAACGGTCCGTAGCAGTTCTCGGCTTCCTTGCTCTGCTGGTTCAGGAAGAAATCCAATCCTCTCGCCTTTACCGAGAAGCCGATGTAGTACTCAGGCTTGCCCAGAAACCAGGGCTCATGCCTGCCGAGTATTTCGCCATTCAGCTGCGTGATAGTCACGATCATGTCTCCGAAAAAGAACCTCGTTGCCAATTCATAGGCTTCCCGGGATGTCACAAGTGAGTCATTCCCCCCGTGACACTTGTGGACATATGCGACATGGGCACCCTCAACCGCAGCATTGGCCTGCCTGACAAGGCCGTCGCTCTTCTTGCCCGCCATGAGTTTCGACAATTTGATAGCATAATTTTTCCAATCTGTGCCGACAACGCACAGCATCGCTTTCGGGTCGAAACTCTCAGAGATGTCCTGGCAGTGCCTGTTTGAACCCCCGAGGTTCTCGTCCAGATAGTCCCGGTCGAAGTACTTGAGCTCCATTCCCAGATCAAGGTTTTCGGCCCACCCCGCGAAGTTTATTCCCCCGTGTGGCGTGCCGAGTGTCACGACCTTGTTAACCTCCGAATGGGCTTTTTCTCTCGTCTCGTATACCCTCTGTAGCAACCATCTGGTGATCAGACCTCCGAACGAGTGTGCGATGATGTTGACCCTCTCGGCTCGGGTGATGCTCTTGATGTGATCCACGACTTTCTTGAGCTCTTCGCCGTAGAACTCGAGGTCGCGCCTCTCGAAATCATAGTACCTGTACACCCACAGGGAGTTCTTCTTTCCCTTCAAGTCGTTCCAGAGTGGGCTTTCATGATCCACAGTCACGTACTCCCCCTTGCTGTAGCGGATCACGTTCGTAGCGTCCAGGTAGGGGCGCAGTCGATCCTTGATGAAGCGCAAGATCAGGCCTTCGTATATATAATTTTCGCCCTTCTTGTGGGGATAGACCGTGCCGATGTTGAATCCCTGGTATGTCAGCAACTGCTCGTCCTTGATATCAGGCCCGCCCCAGCCTCGAACCAGTACTATGGGAAGCTGCTCGCAGCTAAGTTCTGCATTGCTCATGGTGTTTAATGCCTCCTGTCTCTCCTCGCTGGTCCAGCCAGCATGGGTTTTCAGCAAAACGATCCGGATGAACAGAGAATCCCGTCAAGTGCTGACAGCTACAGCTTCTTCAGGATGTCCGTCGAAGTCCGGAATACGGCCGAGTGGTCCTTCCCGTCATCGGTCTTGAAGGAAACGACGAGCGCCAGTTTCCCATTCTCGGACCTCAGATCCACATCCGTCGTGTCGGTGTCCTCCTTTTCGCTTTGAGGGTCCTTCTGGTAATGGATTTCCCCGTCCCCAAGCTCGCCCCAGCGCGCTCTGAATCTGACCATCGGGCCTTTCTTGTTGTCGATCCAGCCCTTGATGACGAACGCTCTCCTGCCCGAGCCGTTTATCGAGCAAGATTGGAAGCTATTCCCATCAAGCTCGCCGCTGATGTCGCTCTGCAGAAGCGCCAGGAGCCTCTTGAGCATGCCCGAACCGAAACCTTCCAACAGCAGGCTTTGCAGTAACATGTATCTCCTCCAGATTCTGTTAGTGTTGTCTGACTCCCGGCACCACGAGTCAGGCCCGGCGTACAAACGAAGCAGACGCCCTACTCTCCGAAGCTTCTCGCCAGTATAGAAAATGTATCAGAACAAGAAGTGATTATCAAGCGAGCTTCTGCAATCCCCTGAAGACGCCTGAGGCGGCCTGGCGGCACGCTTGATAGCCGCCAGTTCGGCTACGCGCAGGGACTCCAGCTGGGTCCATCCCCTACTTCCCGCAGGTCTCGGTCTCCGAGCCCTCCGGGATCGGCTTCTTGAACACAATCCCATACCCCGTCGTCGTGCCGTTCTCGATCTTGGGCACCACGCACGCGATCTCCCATCCCCTCATGCCCCAGCGATTCAAGTGCTGGTTCGCCTCATCCGCTTCATCGGAATCCATTATCTCCTGCCAGGCAATATCAGAGACTTCCTGAACGCAATACTGGTAGCGCATCGCGGCCTCCTTCATATCCAATCTGCGGCAACAAGTATACGACATTCGCCGCCTGACCACTATTTCCGCCGGGTGCGCCGGCTTTCCAGCCGGCATCTTTATGAGAATGCCGCTTAGAAAAGCGGCGCACCCGGCGCGGATACGCCCGATTCGCGGCCCTGTTTGACTCCCGACCAAAAATGAGTACTGTCTTAGCTTCGAGTTAGGTCCTCGTGATGGCAAAGAACCCGAGAGTTCTTTCTGTTTTCGGAACGCGGCCCGACGCGATCAAGATGGCGCCGGTGGTGAACGAGCTTTCCCGCCGCGCGACAATCGAGCACGTTTCCTGCGTCACCGCGCAGCATCGCGAGATGCTGGATGTGGTCCTGGAGTTGTTCGGGATCGAGCCCGAGTACGATCTCGACATCATGCGCGACCGGCAGACGCTCGAGGAGGTCGCCGGACGAGTGCTGACGGAGCTTCCGAGGGTGCTCGACGAGGTCAGGCCGGACATTGTCCTCGTCCATGGAGACACATCAACGGCGTTTCTGTCCGCCCTGTCGAGCTACTACCGGGGCTGCCGGGTCGGGCATGTCGAGGCCGGACTGAGAACGCCGAACCTGTACGTCCCGTTCCCGGAGGAAGCCAACCGCAGGCTTATCGATACGATCTGCTCCCTCCATTTGGCTCCCACCGAGAATGCCCGATCGGCTCTCCTGAACGAAGGGATGGACGCGAACGGGATTTTCGTGACCGGCAACACAGTCGTCGACGCGTTCCTTTACGCCGCGGACAAGGCCAAAGACCACTCTCTTCCCGAGCCGCTCAGCGATGTCGAGCCCGGGAAGATTGTGACGATCACCGCGCATCGCAGGGAAAGCTGGGGCGAGGACCTCGCTACGATCGCCCGCGCGCTTTCCATCCTGGCCGACCGGTTCCCCGGATTCACCTTCGTGTTCCCGATACACCTGAACCCGATCGTGCGCGAATCGATGATTCCTGCGATGGGCGCACGAGAGAACCTTATCGTCATAGATCCTCTCGGCTATCTCGACTTTGTAGCTCTCATGAGCCGATCGTACCTGATTCTCACCGACTCCGGGGGAATACAGGAGGAGGCGCCCTCGCTCGGAATCCCGGTCCTCGTGATGCGTCATGTCACCGAGCGGCAGGAGGGCATCGATGCGGGATGCCTGGAGCTTGTTGGGACGGATACGGACAGGATAGTCGAGGTCTCGTCCCGGATTCTCGGGAATCCCGATGAGCACAACCGAATGTCCGGAGCGGGAAATCCTTACGGCGACGGTCGGGCGGCATGGCGTATCGGGAACATTCTCGAGCGATGGCTGGCTGGAGAGCCCATCAGCGCCGACGAGCGCGCGAGCGACCGTTACTATTTCGAATCCCGACAGTCGGACGACCAGGGATAGATCAGGTGGCGCCTACAAGCGAGTCCGCGAGCTTGTAGGTGTCTCAAGATGAAAATCCAGCATGGTTTCAGTAGAACCTAATAGCTGGGAACCACTCAAGATAGTCTGCAGTGCGACTCCCTGAAGGGAACAACCGCCAGTCATGCAGCATAATTTTCTCGAGGTTTTCCTTTTCCTGGTAGTGGTCGTCCTTGTGGCAAAGGCGGCGGGATGGGCTTCCACGCGTCTCGGACAGCCGGCTGTTCTCGGGGAGATTCTTGCCGGGCTTCTGCTCGGGCCCACCCTGATCGGGATCGCAAGGCTGCCCATGTTCCCCGAGTCGAGGGGGCAGATTCTGGGCTTCGAAAGCCAGCGGAAGGTCATCGAGGAAGTCGTGGAGGCCCATGAGGCGAGGAGCGAGGAGATCACCAACGAGGAAGTCCTCGACCGCGTAATCGACGAGACCCACGAGGCGATTGTCAACACTCCCGAGCTGAGAGAAAACGCGGTCGGCCAAAGCCCCGAGACCATCGCCGATGTCGCCACAGGGTCTCTCGGAGGCATATTGCACGAGCGGATGAGCTTCCTCGAGGAAGTCATCAAGGTGATGGCGGAGCTCGGCGTGCTGTTTCTGATGTTCATGGCCGGTCTGGAGACGGACCTGGCCTTGATGAAACGGGTCGGAAAAGTGGCTTTTCTGGCCGCAGTGGGCGGGGTTATCGCGCCGTTCCTGCTGGGGTTCGGGGTGGCTGTCATGATGATCCCCGGCCATGGCATCTACACGGCGATTTTCGCCGGCACCATCCTCTGCGCCACGAGCGTGAGCATCTCGGCCCAGACCCTCAAGGAGCTGGGCGCGCTGCAGAGCAAGGAGGGAACGTGCATCCTCGGAGCCGCGGTCATCGATGACGTGCTGGGGATCATCGTCCTGTCGCTAGTCATCGCCTTCAATCCGGTGAAGGCGCTGGGAGCGAGCAGTCACGCGAAGATGTACGAGGTCCTGTCCAGCTGGATCACGAGCGGGATGGGTCTGGAGGGCGGAGCGGCGGGCATCGCAGGCGTGATCCTGCTGGTCATAAGCATCTCCCTGTTTTTCTTCATTTTCTATTTCTTCGGTGCGGTGTTTTTCGAGAGGATTCTGTCCTGGGCGGGCAAACTGCCTGTAAGCGAGCCGAAGCTGGCTTTCGCGATCGGCCTGGGCTTTCTGTTCGCATGGGCCGCCGAATATATCGGAGCGGTGGCGGCCATCACCGGGACCTACCTGGCCGGAGTGCTAATGGGGCAGACATCGCACAGGCACGAGGTCACGGACAAGCTGGGCGTAATGACCTACGGTTTCTTCGTCCCGATTTTCTTCATCAACATCGGTCTGGAAGCGAACGCGAGGACGCTGGGCGGCGAGTTGCTCTGGTTCGCCGTGATGATCTGCGTCGTGGCGGTGGTCGGAAAGATCATCGGCGCCCTTATCGGCGCGAAAGTCGGCGGATTCACTATGTTCGAGTCTCTGAGAGTGGGCATGGGCATGGTCAGCCGGGGCGAGGTCGGCCTGATCGTGGCGTCGGTCGGCCTGTCGGCCGGAATCATCGGGAAGGAGATCTTCTCGGTGATGATAGTGATGGTCCTCGTGACCACCCTGGTCACGCCGATACTGCTGCGCTTCCTCTTCCCGAGGGTCCATCGTAAGCATGACGACGAAGATTATCACCCGCCCGGGATCGCCATCTCGGACGTACCGAAGGACCAGATCCTAACCTGAAGCCCTTGTGCCGCCTCCAAGCGGAGCTTGGAGGTGTCTCTCCTAATGTTGACTTTGACAATGAACTTCCTTTTCGCCGGGGGACAAAGCCATGTACCTGCTCGTCATGATTCTCGACAAAGCGAGTGACCTCCAGAATGTACTTGAGAAATTCAGGGAGATCGGCATCACCGGCGCCACCGTCTTCGACAGCGTCGGAGTCGGGCGGCACACGCTTTACGGAACCGACCTGCCGATCATCGCCAGCCTCAAGCGCATCTTCGACCCCAGTCAGAGAGTGTACAACCACACCCTCTTCTCCATCATCAAGGAAAAGGAAACGGTCGAGAAGGCGCTGAGAGCGGCGCAGGAAGTCTGCGGCGACTTCACCCGGCCCGATGTCGGTATAATGTTCACGGTCAAGCTTGATGAGGTCATCGGCTTCGTTGCCGTGAGTGAGCCGAATGTCGACTGAGGGCCCAAACTCCGATCATTCGTCATCCGAGGACAGCTCGCGCCTGCCTCGCAGGAAAAAAAGACTTGGGGAACTCGTCAGGGAACGCGCTCTTTACGCGGCGCCAACAATTATCATAGTCTACCCCCTCGTTGGGTTCACTCTCGGCTACCTCACCGTCAGATTCTGGCACTGGCCGTTCTGGGTCCCGATCCTGACGATGGTCATGGGACTTGTGCAGGCCATCAGGGAGCTGCACTCTCTGAGCAGGAAGATCTATGGTAAGGACATCGAGTAGCGCCGGATCGACCCGACTCGTCGCTCGCTTCGGGTTGCGGATGACACACTCTCTCGTGTATGGTATTCGACCGATTTCGAACCGGAACGCGTGCAGGCTTCTTGTGAGAGACAGCCGACCGGGTATGGCTTGATGCCCGGCTCGGTGAAGTATGCCTGCGGGCATGTGACGGGGGACGAGGAAGAGTCCTTGACCGGTCTGGATATTTCCATACTGAAAAGACTCTATACCGTTGGCGCCCTGCTTACGGGTTGTGCATTCTTCTACACAGCGCTTGCACACAACACGCATCTCGCAGTGGGAGTCCTGGCGGGTGGCCTCTTCGGAGTCTTCAACACGTGGCTGATAGCCGCCCTCACGCAGTCAGTCGCCGGTCCCCGACAGAATCCCATCCTTGCAGGCACGATGCTCTTTCTGAAGGTCCCGTTTGCCTACGGGATCCTGATCCTCGCTTTCATACGAGGCTGGATCGATCTTGTGGGCTTCTCAATCGGCTTCGTTCTGTTTCTCGCCGGAATGATGGTCTACGCAGCCGCTGCGGGGATGATCGCTGCAAGAGCGGCGGATAGACGGGGGGATGACATCGGGTGATGCTGCTGCATTACATAGTCCTCCAGGGCGGGGAAGCCGTCGAGCAGGTCACCGGGCATGCCGCGGAACATGCCGAGAGCGGGGCGCACGAGGGCATGCCCCATCTCATCAACATCGTCACGGCGATCGGCAACTACATCAGCAATGTGCTTCATAACCCGGCGGCGGGGGAGACCCTCAACTACTGGGTAAACGTCATCTACTCCTGGCTCATCATGCTGATCATCCTGCTCTTTTTCGCCCTCGCAGCCAGGAGGCGCGACAGAGAGCCCGGACGATTACAGAACTTCGTTGAGATGCTGTTCGGCGGTCTGGACAGCTTCGTCCACGATGTCCTCGGGCCCAAGGGACGGACATATGTGCCGCTGATCGGCACGCTTTTCATTTACATACTCGTGATGAACCTGGCGGGCATGATCCCGTTCATCGGGCACTCGCCGTCAAGCAGTCTGAGCATCACGCTGTCGCTCGCGATCTTCGTGTTCATCACGGTGCAGCTCCACGGAATCAGGAGCCTGGGCCCTCTGGGCTACCTGAAGCACTTCGCCGACATCCCCGAGAAGCCGCATCCGGTCCAGATTATTCTCTCGCCGCTGATGTTCTTCCTTCACGTGATCGGCGAATTGGCCAAGCCGGTAAGTCTCTCATTGCGGCTGTTCGGCAACATAACCGGCGAGGATGTCCTTCTTGCGGTCTTCGTGATGCTGCTTGCGGGCTACCTGATTCCCACGCAGATAGTCGTGTACCCGATCGTCATTCTCGGGAGCTTCATCCAGGCGCTGGTCTTCGCGATGCTGACGACTGTGTATATCCTTCTCATGAGTCCGCACGAGGAGGAGCATTGATAACAACAGCCCGCCCGACGAGAACGGGCGAGCTTGAGGAAATCAATCAAGGCAACAATCCAAGGAGGATGTAATCGAATGGACCTCAATTTCGGCATAGGCTTCGCTCTCCCGCTGGCGCTGGGGCTGGCGGCGATGGGCGGCGCCTTCGGCCTCGGCAAGGCTGTCGAAGCGGCGATGAACGCCATCGGTCGACAGCCGGAGGCCTCGGGCAGAGTGTTTCTCCCGTTCGTTATCGGCTGCGCGCTGATCGAGGCGCTCACTATCTACGCCCTGGTGGCGTACTTCTCGGGTCTTGGCGCCATTTCCGCCGCGATTGAAGCCGGGAAAGCGGTAGCAGGCGGCTGAGCGTCCGCCGCGGCGGACGACTCGAAAAACATCGGAGGACGAGCCGTATGGCGGATATCATGGAATCCCTTGGCATCGACCCGATGCAGGTCCTCGCCAACTTCATCGGCTTCGCCATTTTCCTGTGGCTGATGGCGAGGTATGCCTGGAAGCCCATCCTCAGCTTCATGGATGAGCGCCGCGCAGATATCGCCGGCAACTTCAGGAAGATCGAGCAGGAGAAAGACGATCTCGAGAAGCTGAAGAGGAAATACCAGGACCACATCGACCGAATCGAGGAGGAGGCAACGCAGCGCATCCAGGAGGCCATCAAGGAAGGCCAGAGCTCCGCCAGGCGTATCGAGGATGACGCCAGGTCGCGAGCGCAGGCCATTCTCCAGAAGGCGAAAGCCGACACCGAGCGCGTACTCGAGGAAGCGAAGCTCGAGCTGAGGGACTATGTGGTCGAGGTCGGCGTCGAGGCGGGGAGAAAAGCAGCGATGGAGGTGCTCGACGAGTCGTCGCATCGCAGGCTTGTGGAGCGCTTCGTGGAGGAGCTGACAGGTGTTCGCTAAGGTTGTGGCGGATCGCTACGCGAGGGCGGCCCTGCAGAGCTGCCCGGACCTCGAGACCATCGAGCGGGTCAACGTCGAGCTCGCCCTGCTGCAAAAGACATGGTTCAGGTCACGCGAAACGCGCGAGTTCCTCATGAACCCGAAAATGCCGCCCAAGCTAAAGGCGAAAATTCTCCAGGACGCGCTTGGCGACAAGCTCTCATCCGTCGTGATGAAGCTTCTTGTCCTTCTGGTGGAGAAGCATCGCCAGAACATCATCTCCGACATATCGGACAGATACGCCGAGCTTACCGACAGGGCCCGCGGTGTCGAGCATGCGGAGATTGTGCTCGCCCGACCGTTTCCTGACGATCTCATGAAGCGCATCCTGGGGTCGGTGCAGCGGTTCAGCACGAGGGAGGTCGAGATCACGATCAGGATCGATGCGTCGATCCTCGGCGGGGTCGTGATCCGCCTGGGCGACAGGGTGGTGGACGGCAGCCTGAGAAGCCGCTTTCAGGAGATACGTCGCGCGATGCTGGCGGCGCGGCTGCCTCGAAGCGTTCCGGAAGGGGGCGTGTAGCATGCGCATCCTGCGCATGTCCTCTTCGTAGCATGCGCATCCTGCGCATGTGCATGTGAGAGCACGGGGTGAGTTCAAGGAAAGCATGAGAGACCGTGACATGATTCGTTCTTCATTCCTGACAGTCCTGTTGTTCGTGGTTTTCGGAGGAGTGGCGACCGCCGGAGAGGTCATCGACATCATCGGCGGCTCGTCCGACCTCCATTCCGGTCCGGACTCTGAATACATCCTGCAAGCCTCCTGGGAGGTCGCCGATCCGTTCGGCGAATTCGATGCTTCCCTCGGTGCGGCCGCGGCGCTCAACCGCGCACTGGGTCTCACCTTCTCCGGACACGCCTCGCGCGCGCAGATCGAGGTGGAGCGGAAGATGGTCGATGTGGCGACCACGCCTACGCCGAACGAATACGATAACGTGTGGCCCACGTTGGCCCCGTTTGCTGTCGAGGTGCTTGACGCACTGCAACAGGATTTTCCGGGGGCCTTTCCCGAGCCGGTCGAGCTTAAACCGTTTGACCTCGCGCCGAGCGTACCGCCGGTCGTGATGCGGGACGATCCCCACAGGGTCGCGGTGCGCTACGATGGCGAGGAGTACCTCGAGAGGCTTCTGCAGCGCCTCTATTTCAAGCTCATCCAGGGCCCGGTACTGATCACCGTGCCCTACCGCGCCGACGCCCCGGGAGTTCCGGAGGAGTATCGCGACTGGAACAATTTCCGCTACGGCTCCGACGGGAACACCATGGTCTGGGACGATACGAGGGTGGTATGGGTCGACTGGGACCTCACGCAGACCGTGGTGCTCCGCTACGAAAACGGCCTGATTGCGTGCTACGATTCCGGCAAGAAGTATTACATCGATCATACCGCAGCGGTGGCGGCGGCGGGAGCGATGCTGGCGCATCCTGACCTTGCCGGCCTCCCGACCGACCTGGCGCTGAATTATGTCCTGACGAGCCCGTAGGGGCGGGGCTTGCCCCGCCCGAAGAAAGGAACTGATGCGTAGCATGCGCTTCCAGCGCATGAGGTCTTCGTCCCACGAGCATCCTGCTCGTGGAGAAAGGAATTGATGCGTCGTGACTTCATCTCTACGCCCTGAAGAAGTCGCCTCGGTGATACAGGCCCAGCTCCAGAGCTTCATGCAGCCGCTGAAGCTCGAGAGCGAAGGGACGATCCTGCAGATCGGGGACGGCATCGCGCGAATCTACGGGCTGCAGGAAGCCATGATGGGCGAGCTCCTCGAGTTCCCGCCCCTACCATCGGGGGAAGCGGTGTACGGGATCGTCCTCAACCTCGAGGAGGACAATGTGGCTGCCGCGCTGCTCTCTCCCAGCGGGCACATAAGGGAGGGCGACTCGGTCAAGCTCACCGGTCGCGTCGCCCAGGTCCCCGTCGGTTCCGCTGTCGTCGGAAGAGTCGTCAACGCCGTCGGTCAGCCCCTCGACGGCAAGGGCCCGATCGCCTACACCGAGACCCGACATATCGAGCGGATCGCTCCGGGCGTAACCAAGAGGCAGCCGGTCAAGGAGCCGCTCCAGACCGGCCTCAAGGCCATCGACTCCATGATCCCCATCGGCCGCGGGCAGCGGGAGCTTGTGATCGGCGACCGCCAGACCGGCAAGACCGCGCTGCTTGTCGACACGATCATCAATCAGCGGGACGCGGACCCGCCCGTGCACTGCATCTATGTGGCGATCGGGCAGAAGCAGTCCACTGTCGCGCAGGTAATTAAGACTCTGGAGGAATATAGCGCGATGGCCTATACCACCGTCGTATCCGCGACAGCGAGCGACCCCGCCCCGATGCAGTTCATCGCCCCATACGCGGGATGCGCGATGGGCGAATATTTCGCGGAGAACGGGCAACATGCCGCGCTGTTCTACGATGATCTTTCGAAGCACGCGGTGGCGTATCGGGAGCTGTCGCTGCTGATCCGCCGTCCGCCCGGTCGCGAGGCGTACCCGGGCGATGTTTTCTACCTCCATTCAAGACTTCTGGAGCGCGCGCTCAAGTTCTCCGACGAGCTCGGCGGCGGAAGTCTCACGGCAATGCCGGTGATCGAGACCCAGGCGGGCGACGTCTCGGCGTACATCCCCACCAATGTCATCAGCATTACCGACGGCCAGATTTATCTCGAGAGCGACCTGTTCTACGCGGGAATCCGCCCCGCAATCAATGTAGGGCTGTCGGTCAGCCGAGTGGGCGGGAAGGCGCAAACGAAGATGATGAAGGATGTCGCGGGGCGACTCAGGATCGATCTCGCGCAGTATCGCGAGCTGGCCACGTTCGCCCAGTTCGGAAGTGACCTTGACAAGGCGACGATCGCGCGACTCACCCGCGGTCAGCGTCTGACCGAGGTCCTGAAGCAGCCGCAGTACGTCCCCATGCCCGTCGAGGAGCAGGTGGCGATAATCTTCGCGGCTGTCAGGGGGTACCTCGACGATATCAACATGAAGGATGTCAGGCGCTTCGAGGTGCAGTTCCTGCCGTGGCTGAGGCAGAAGTACCCGCAGGTCCTCCATAACCTCAAGACGACCAGGGCGATGGACAAGGACACGGAGAATCTCCTGAACAGGGCTGTGAGTGAGTTCAAGAGCGCGTTTGTGGGGGGGAAAGATTGACGGGGGGATCGGGCACAGACACCCACCTTCGCCGAGGCTTCGGTGGGCATTGCTGCGCGACTTCGTCGCGCTCAGTCTGAGCCCGGCACCCGGGAGTAAGGAATCAAAGCGCCGGCGAGACGACGGTCCGTCGGCGACGAAATAGACAGGTCTGCCACGCTCAGGATGAGCGTGCGACGAAGATTCCATGCACAGGATGCGCATGCTACAGGGCAGGTGAGACCATGAGAGAACGGGCTATGGCGCTCGCGGTATTCCTCTTGCTCATGCTCCCCCCGGCAAATGGATTGCCGGGCTACGGGGAAGCGTTGGGCCAGGAGGGCGAGGCAAGCCTCGCCCCTACAGGGCAGCCGAGATGGAGCTTTACGGGTCCGGTGGCCGAGGGCGGAAGCTGGCAGATGACCGTGACCGCGTCCCAGAGAGCGTTTGAGCCGGGCGATGGTCTCACCGTCGCGATTGACTTCACTATCAACTCGCTCGGGCTGGCTTACAACATCGACCGGGTCTCGGGCGTCTACACCCTTGTCACAGGTCTTCGGACGTTCGACGCCGACGGCAAGATGATCGGCGGATCACATGCGATGGCGAGCACGGTCCTCACCGGGCTCGGGATGCCCATCGAGGGCGAGACGCAGGGGCTCCCGACCGACAGGTTCGGAGGCCCGTTCCATCACCCCATCGATTCGCTCAAGGTGACCTCTCCCGCTGATCTGGTGGTGGATGCCGACGCAGGCACGATCAGGGGAACCGTTGTCCACGGCATTCTTCTGGATCCGCAAGTTCCCGCCGGATGGTACATGCTCCGAGTCGATCTCGGGCTGCAGATTGTCGAAGGCGATGTCGTCACCCTCTGGGGCGTCGATCCGACCCTCGCCTCCACTACCGAGGACAACATGACCTACGCAATCGCGGGCCCCATATCCATCGGCACCCGCAGCCAGCCGCAGATGATCTGGACGCTGTTTTCCTCTTCCCTCTCCGGAATGAACATCGCGCTCGAGGATCGCGGCTGGGTGGCCGCGTCGCGCGGCCTCGGTTACTCCACATCCGCCATCCTCCCCATGACCGACAGCCACGGCGGGCAGATACGCTATCTTCTCGAGCCCGACTTCCCCCTCGTCTGGAATCCGTTCATGCGCGGCGTCGGACCCTCGCTCGATCTTGACTATCGCTCGGGCTGGATGGAAGTGCGGATACAGAATCCGGACGGGACGGTGGTCGATCTCGGCGGAGCGCAGTTCAACGGGCGGCGCGGGATCGGAGCCACCACCCTGCAGGACCGGTTCGCCTACAGCTTCTCCTCGTACGGTCGCCACCGCATCGAGCTTACAGGCTGGATACGCAGCAATTCGCCCGCTTCGGGCGAAATAAAGGACTCCTCGAACCAGGTATACGTGGGCGGCGGAGTCTATGAGGTCGACATCGCAAGACCGCTCGAAATCGAAACCAACACTCTCCCCGGCACCCCGCTAAAGAAAGACGGTATCTACGATCCGGGCTTCCAGGTCTATCCCCCCATGCCCGCATCGGTCGAGATAACCTGGCAGCTTGACGCAAGATCACGTGGCCAGGCGACATCGGAGTCCTTCACCGCTACCGCCAACAGGTGGGGATACTATTCGCCCCCGATTCTCTCGGGACGGGACCGCTTCGCGCGCGCGACACGAGTCCAGTTCGCCGAGCCGGGCGAGTACCGCGTGAGCTATCGGGCGACGTACCGCGAGGAGGACGGCACTCTGTGGATGGGCGAGAAGGTTGTCAACGGGATTGTTCTTCCGAGCGACACCGTCGCGCTTGCGAGCCGTCCGCCGGCGTCCGGGTCGTTCTCGATCACGTCGGACGCGCGCTACATGCCCGTCCCGGCGGACACTGGCGATACCGTAATCGTCCCCGTCCCCACATCCGAAGGACTTCCGACGGTCTACACATTCCCCGTCGGCTTCTTCCTTGGCGACGCGACCCAGGGATCCTCAGCGTCGGGATTCAGATCCGACGACACTGCGCTTCGCCAGGTCGAGAGCGGCGCAGCCGGGATTTTCGCGACCCCAAGGCTCGCGAGCGCCACGGGACTGTTCCCGCACTACTACCCGGCGGACATAGACCGCAAGGCGTACCTCGTCACGTGCGCGGCGAGAGTCGACGGTTACAGCCTTACGCGCGTGTGCGAGGGCTCTCCGGCCGCCCATCTCCCCTACCCGACATATCCCTGGTTCCCCGGCGAGCTCTCCGCCGATGCAGCCGGCGACATCTTCCACTTCTGGTCCTCGATGGTCTATCGCGACATCGCGGCCAACTCGGCGCGATACGGATACTACTCGGCCGGGGCGGTCATCAGCGACGAAGTCGCGGTGCCGAGAATCCACCAGGAGGGAACAGCCCTCACGAGCGACGGCTGGGGAGCGCACAATCTCTTCCTGCACAATCCCGCGGTCAGGCCGGGAAGCATTGTGTCGGAAGGCGCGCCGTTCACCTCGGCAGCCTATTTCCTGCCTCTGCCGCCACAGTCGACAGTCGAGTTCATCGTCACGTCGCCGCAGGGCACATCCAGGACCGTGACGGTCAATGCGGATTCAAGCGGATACGCCTGCGGCATGAGAGATCGCTTCGAGCTGGATCAACAGGGGGTCTGGAGGGTCCAATCCAGGCTCACCCAGGGCTCCGAGACCGGCGGGATTCTGGGCGTGCGGGAAGGAGAGCCGTGGGATTTCTACGTGATCGACCCGGGCAACCGCACGCCGATCAAGTTTCATACGCCGTTCTTCACTCCTCTGGATCCGGAACAGAACCTTGTTGTTCTCACCGGGGATCTCACGGACGGCGGGATCGCGAGCGGAACGATATACATAACCGCAACGTTCAACGGCGCGGTGGTGGAGCAGACCACGCGCGACATCGGCGAAAGCGCGTTCGTTTACTCGGTCGACCTCGGCCAGGTCTCGAATTCGTACAGAAACTTCGATCCGTTCGACTCCCGTGACCGGCTGGTGATCACCTTCCTCGCCGTCGGACTCACATCCTCCGGCGATCGCAGGCTTGCGGCGAGAATGGTTTGCATCCAGGACGGAGTCCTCTACCCCGGCGAGAAGGACTACACGCCGATAGATCCGCGATCGAGGCAGGGGCTGATGGAGGAGCTGGCCGAGAGCGCCCAGAGCGAGGCGCGCGAGATACGCGGGAGAGTCCCTGCGGGGACCGGCTGAGGGGGTGAAAGCGACGGTGGCGTCCACATGCGAGTCTTCGAGCATGTGGACGTCGGAACCGACTTAGCAAATGGCGACTCTTCGCGAGCTCAGACGTCGTATCAAGTCGGTGGATGGGATCCGCCAGATCACGCGCGCCATGCAGATGGTCGCGGCCACAAAGCTGAGGCGAGCCCAGCAGAGAATCGAGGCGGCAAGGCCCTACACCGAGAAGATGGACCAGATTCTGGGCCACTTGTCGCTCGCGGTCGAAGCCGGGATCGTCCATCATCCGCTCATGGAGCCGCGCGAAGAAGTCCACCGGCTGCTCATCCTGGGCGTCGCGTCGAGCAAGGGCCTGTGCGGCAGCTTCAACTCCAACATCATCAGGCGAATGGAAGCCCGCGCGCGCGAAGCTTCAGAAGGCGGCGTCGACGTCACCCTCCTCCCCGTCGGTAAGAAGCTGTTCGATTTCTTCAGGCGTCGCGACTGGAATATCCACACCGAATCCCAGAAATACATCAGAATCGATGAGAAGCTGCCGGTGAGCCTGCTCCAGGAGATCACGGACATCTGCACCGTGGGCTTCCTGAACGGCGATTTCGACCAGGTGGATATGATCTACACCGAATTCAAGAGCGCCATTGTCCACAGGCTCATCACCAGGCAGTTCCTGCCGATCATCGGACTTCAGCCGGAACCGGATGAGCATGGAGAGAGACGGGAGCCGGTGCAGGACTACATTTTCGAGCCCGAGCCTGAGAAGCTTTTCACCATTCTGATTCCCAAGTACGCCAGGGTCATGGTGTTTCGTACGCTCGCCGACAGCCTGGCGAGCGAGCACGGGGGGCGGATGAACGCGATGCGGAACGCCACCGACAACGCCGCCGACGTGATCAGGACCCTCACGCTTCGGAGAAACAAGGCGAGACAGGCGGCGATAACGAAGGAGTTGTCCGAGATAGTGGGCGGAGCGGAGGCGCTTCGAGGATAGACGGTGGCGTCCACATGCGAGTCTTCGAGGATAGACGGTGGCGTCCACATGCGAGTCTTCGAGCATGTGGACGTCAAAAAAGGACCGAACGGAACCCAAGGAGCAAACAACGTGGCAACAGGCGTGATAACACAGGTAATAGGACCCACGGTGGACATCGAGTTCCCGCCGGAGTCCCTGCCGGAGCTTCTGGACGCGATCAGGATTCATGACCCGGCGCGCAACGCGGATGTAATCGTAGAAGTCGCGCAGCTTCTGGGTAACTCGACGGCAAGGTGCATCTCGATGAACTCCACCGACGGCCTTCGCCGAGGCATGCCCGCCGAGGACCTCGGCGGCCCCATCAGGGTCCCGGTCGGCGAGGACTGCCTCGGCAGACTCTTCAACGTGGTCGGCCAGCCCATCGATATCCCCGACCTCCCACCCGAGACGGAAGAGAGCTACCCCATCCACCGCAATCCCCCCAGTCTTGAGGACCAGGAGACCACGACCGAGATATTCGAGACCGGCCTGAAGGTTGTCGATCTGCTGGCGCCCATTCCCAAGGGCGGGAAGGTAGGCCTGTTCGGCGGCGCGGGGGTCGGCAAGACCATCCTCATCATGGAGCTGATCAACAACATCGCCAAGGTGCACGGCGGGCAGTCCGTCTTCGGCGGAGTGGGGGAGCGGACACGCGAGGGCAACGACCTGTGGCTCGACTTCCAGGAGGCCCTCATAACGCCAAGCTGGTCGGACGAGGAGCGCGAGGAGAAGAAGCGCACCTACAAGCGTCGAAAACCGCCCGTATTCTCCCTCGTTCACGTTGACGAGGAAGGCAAGCAGAAGCGAATCCAGATCAAGGAGGGTAAATCGAAACACGGCGATCACGAGTTTGAGTACCACTACAGCTACAAAGACAGGGAGTTCACCCTCAAGCTCGATGGCACGCCGGTCAATTTCGATACCGAGGTCGAGATCGACGGGAAGAAGTACGTGATCACGGAGTTCGAGCGCGTTCTGGACAAGACCGTCCTCGTGTACGGGCAGATGAACGAGCCTCCGGGCGCGAGACTGAGGGTGGGTCTTACCGGGCTGACGCACGCGGAGTATTTCCGCGACCAGGGTCGCGACATCCTGCTGTTCATCGACAACATATTCCGGTTCGTGCAGGCCGGGAGCGAAGTCTCGGCTCTGCTGGGCCGGATGCCGTCGGCGGTCGGCTACCAGCCGACCCTCGCGACCGAGATGGGCGCCCTGCAGGAGCGGATCACATCCACGAAGACCGGCTCGATCACATCCATGCAGGCGATCTACGTTCCCGCGGACGATCTCACCGATCCGGCGGTCGCGACCACGTTCGCGCATCTTGACGCCACGGTCGTCCTGGATCGTCGCATCGTCGAGCTCGGCATATACCCCGCAGTCGACCCTCTCGATTCCACCAGCCGCATCCTCGACCCGCACGTAGTGGGTGAGGAGCACTACCAGGTCGCCCGCACCGTCCAGCAGATCCTGCAGAGATACAAGGACCTGCAGGACATCATCGCGATTCTCGGCATGGACGAGCTTTCGGACGAGGACAAGGTGGTGGTGGGTCGCGCGCGACGAATCCAGCAGTTCTTCTCCCAGCCGTTTTTCGTCGCCGAGGCGTTCCTGATGACGCCGGGACGGTATGTGCCGCTGAAGGAGACGATCCGGGGCTTCAAGGAGATCATCGAGGGCAAGCACGACGAATTGCAGGAAGCCGCGTTCTCGTACGTGGGAGGCATTGACGAGGCCATCGAAAAGGACAAGAAACTCAGAGCCGAGGCCGAGCGGCTTGCCGGCGGAGAATAGACATGGCGGCGACCTTCAGACTAATGATAGCGACTCCATCGGGATGGGCTGCGGATGATGAAGCCGAGAGCCTTGTCGCGCCGGGAGTGGAGGGCTATCTGGGGATTCTGGCCAATCACGCGCCGCTCATGACCGCCCTGGGCATCGGCAAGCTGACATACCGGGACAGCGCGGGCTACGATCATATATTCGCCGTGACAGATGGATTCCTTGAGGTCTCGAACAATGTGGTGACGATCATCGCCGACGCGGCGGAGGTCGCAGACCGCATCGACATCGAGCGGGCAAGAAGAGCGCTCGAGAGAGCCCAGGAGCGCCTTCACAGGGCTGCAACAGATCCCTCAATCGACGTGGAGCGCGCCCGCGCGGCCTATCGTCGCGCCCTGAACCGGATCAAGGTAGCTGAGAGCTACGATACCCCAGTCAGAAACCGCACAGGGGACTAGCATGCGCATCTTGCGCATGGCCTCCTCGTAGCATGCGCATCCTGCGCATGGCCTCTTCGTAGCATGCGCATCCTGCGCATGATGGGTCCTGGAACGACGTCTCCTCTCACGCTCAGGATGAGCGTGCGACGAAGACCTCATGCGCAAGATGCGCATGCTACGTGTCGGGCCCGTAGGTGTCCTCGTACGGTTTCGAGGCCTTCCAGCTTCGCCGCCCGATAATAGATCAGGTTAAAGCAAGTTAATTCCGGCGGATGATAATGGTGGAGTCCCGCGGCTCGGAGCCTTTGGCACGCATTATGTAGCTGCTTGCACGGGGTCGCGGGCGTCCGGATGTGGTAGTATGTCTGTTTACGCACGAAGAAGCCCTATGCAGGACACAGGGAATCACCTGGACATCCAGGGAGGTTGCAGGCTCAAAGGAGAGGTAAGGATCTCCGGGGCCAAAAACGCTTGCCTCCCGATCATGGCGGCGACCCTTCTCGCGAAGGGGGCGAGCCACATTGAAAACGTCCCCAGGCTGAAGGACGTATTTACGCTTGCGGATGTCCTGAAGTCCCTGGGCGCAAGTGTCGAATGGACGGGCGAGAACAGCCTGGCCGTCGATACGGCCCAGGTGGGCTGTCTCGAGCCCGACCCGGACCTGGTCAACAAGATGCGCGCAAGCGTGCTCGTGCTCGGCCCCCTGTTCGCGAGGTTCGGCCAGGCCCTCATCCCGCTGCCGGGCGGGTGCAGCCTCGGCAGGCGCCCGATTGACCTCCATCTCGCGGGGATGGAGAGCCTGGGTGCGACGGTCATCGAGAACTCGGACTCGGTCGCGGTCAAGCTGTCGCGCGGGAGACGTCCCAGGGGCACGAACATCCGCCTGGGATTCCCTTCGGTCGGCGCAACCGAGAATATTCTGATGGCCGCTACGCTGGCCGACGGGGTGACGGTGATCGAGAACGCCGCACGAGAGCCGGAGATCGCCGATCTTGCCGACTTCCTCACGCTGATGGGGGCGAAGATCCTCGGCGCCGGCGAGACGGCGATCACAGTGGTAGGGGCGAACGAGCTGCATCCCACCGCTCACCGAGTGATCCCCGACCGCATCGAGGCCGGCACCTACCTGGTGGCGGCGGCCATGACCGCCGGAAAGGTGACGCTCACCGATGTCCGTCCCGACCATCTGACCGCCACGGTCGACCAGCTTGCGCTTACCGGCTGCCGACTTACGACGGAGATGAGGAGCGCGGACTTTCCAGTCCGCATGAACACGATTGCCATCGAGGCCCCCGACGTGATCAGGCCGGCAGATGTAAGGACCCTTCCCTACCCGGGGTTCCCCACCGACGTGCAGCCGCAGTACATGGCTCTCATGACGCGCGCCCCGGGCGAGAGCATATTCGTCGAGAAAATCTTCGAGCGGAGGTTTCTCGCTGCAGGAGAGCTCAAGAGGATGGGCGCCGACATTCGCGTCCTGGAGAACTGCGCGCTGGTCAACGGCGGCAGGCGGCTCATGGGATGCGAGGTTAACGCGCCCGACATTCGCGCGGCGGCCGCCCTGCTCATTGCAGGGCTCTGGGCCGAGGGAACCACCCGCCTGAGGGGACTGGAGCATCTGTACCGCGGCTACGAGCGCCCGGTGGAGAAGCTCAGAGCCCTCGGCGCGGTGATCGGTGAATCATGTCCGGCCGCGCAGAAGTGCTCGGAGGTCTCAGGCGCGTAGCTGCGCATGAATTCTTCGTAGCATGCGCATCCTGCGCATGAATTCTTCGTAGCATGCGCATCCTGCGCATGAATTCTTCGTACCATGCGCATCCTGCGCATGAGCAGTCGACATGATCCGACACGTTCTTTCGGGCATCTCAAAGGCCATGAGGGTTGCATTCCCGGCGGCGGCGATCCTTGCCGCAACGGCTTTTTTCACTCCAATCACCGGGAATCAGGCCCGGGCGACCGAGGGCCGCGCGACGCTCCCTTCTTTCCCCTGGGTGGCCGCGTCATGGGACGACGATGCTCTTCTCATGAGAATCGACGGAGTGCGCGAGGGCACGTACGAGCTGTACCAGCTCGAAGACCCGCCGCGGATTGTCCTCGATCTTCCCTATCTCAACTGCTCCGACGGACAACCGGTGTATGAATCGTACGATTTCACCGGCATCCCTCTCCTCACTCAGCTCAGGGCAAGCTGCAATTCCGAGCGCGTGAGGATCGTCCTGGAATCCCGATACCCCATCTACTGCGAGATCACGTCTCCCGAGGACCGCGACTGGCTCGACGTCTTGTGCTACCTGAGGTTCAGGCAGACGGTCGAGGAGATCGAGATAGACCAGGGCACGCGCTACACCGCCCGCCGCTACGTAACCCCGTCGGGCCAGAGATTCGCGCACGTAGTGATATCGGACCCGCAGTACAGCAGGCTGCGCCCCCGCGTCCTGCTGGCGTCCGACGTGAACACGCGACCACGCGACAGCCTTCTGGCTTCGATCAGCGGCATTGTGGCCGACAGCAGGGCCGCGGCGGGAATCAACGGCGGATACTTCCAGTGGCCGGGAATCAGCCTCTCGCTCGTCATCCAGTACGGTCAGATTCTCGCGCCCCCCCAGCTTCACCGTCCGGCATTCATGGTCCTCGAAAACGGCGAGTACACCATGGACTACCCGCCGATAAAGGCAAGAGTGACTTCCTCGTCGGGAATTCAATGGGATGTCGATGTCGTGAACCAGGTCCCCGGCTACGGTCAGGTCGCGCTGCTCACGCCCGGCCATCCCTCGCGCCTGAGAAACGGGATGGCGGGACAGTACGCGGTCTTTCGTGACGGGATCGTGGAATGTGTCACCAGCGAGCAAGTCGAGGATTTCACCAACCGGACCATCCTCTGGCCCAGGAGAACTTACCCTCCTCTGGAGCTTCTGGGAATCGGGGAGCCGGTAGAAACCAGGTATTTCATCGACAACGGGACCGTGCCGATAGCGCACGCCCTTCAGGGAGGCCCGTTTCTCATCCGGAATGGCAGAGTGAACATCACCTCTCAGCAGGACGACATCGGGAACGACATTGCCAACGGCCGCTCCGCGCGCACGGCGGTCGGGATCGACAACGACAACCGCATTTATCTCGTCGCGATCGAAGGGCCGGGCGGCGGACGCAGCATCGGCTCCACTCTGCAGGAGCTTGCCTGGACACTCCTCGAGCTGGGGGCCACGTGGGCGATCAACCTCGACGGCGGCTCATCCACCGGCATGAGCCTCGGATACGTCCAGCCCGATTCCGGACTCCCATCCGGCGGCAGGCAGATCGCCAGCGCCCTCGTGCTCATAGACGAGTCGGGACGAATGCAGGGCGAGGGCTTCTTCTTCTGAGGGCTCGCCGCCTTCCCCGATCTGGTGCTGCACATTGTCAATTCGGGTGAGTAGCATGCGCTTCCAGCGCATGATCTCTTCGTGGCACGCGCTTCAAGCGCGTGCCCTCGCACAAAGTCGGCATCCTGCTCACTGCTCCCGTCTCCACGAGCACGATGCTCGTGGGACGAAGACCCCATGCGCTGGAAGCGCATGCTACAGTGGTGTCGCGCATTGTTAGTCTGGGTGACATCCGACACGAGGAGGTCTGGAAAACGTCAGCACGCTACGCTCTTCCAGAATGCAAGACACTGGGGACAGTATTCGTGGACTCTAAAACAAAAGAACGCTTCCGATCTTGGGAAGCGTTCCGGGAATACGATGTCCCCCGGCTTATTGCCTGTCTCTCCACCTCGCGATCTCCTCCAGATCGGTCTCGCTCAGCACCACCGCCATCTCCGAAAGACAGTGCGGACACGCTCGCAGATGAGCCAGAACCGTGTCTTCATCTTCTTCAACAAGCTCGCGATGCAGAAGCGCAAGAAGTACCTCGCGCCTTCCCGCATCGGAGCAATCCAGCGGTTTGGGAAACGGCATGATCGCGCTCCGAGTCTATGCTTGCCCGCGAAAGGACGGCCTCGTAATTAGATTTGATGCGATTCGAATCGATTTTCTTGGCGGCTCAGAGAGACTCACCTGAATCGCCGGGAAAAATCTATTGAGGATATCCTGATAAATTGTTAGACTCAGGAAAAGGCTGATATAATCGTGCTATATTATCGAGCCATCAAGTCACCGGGCCCTGGAGCTTCGCAAGATGAGAAAAGAGACCTCTGCCGGACTGACATCACTACTGGTCGCAATGATCATCTTCGTACTGCCCACAGCACCCGCCCTGGCCCAGGAAGAAGAGAGCGGGACAATCCGTCAGGAGGTCGCCACCACCGGAGTCCCGACCGAAGAAGAAGAAATCGAGGAGGTCGAGGTTTCCGAGGACATTACACCGATCGGCATTGTCGACAACATCATCCTCACGGGCGATATCGCGACATCCAGCGGCGCAGTGTACCGGCAGATGACCTTCGGAGTGGGGGATGAAATCTCGCGCCGCGACATCGACCTCTGCCGCCAGCGTCTTCTCGGTTTTAACGGGATTTACTGGGAGGCCGACATCACCTGGGAGGAGGCCGAAGAGGAAGGCCACATAGTCGTGACAGTCGATCTCGCCTCCCGCCGCACCTGGTTCCTCTCCCCTTCCCAGTACGGCGGCGTGATAGGTGACCGGAACTTTTTCGGAACCGGCGATACCGCCACCCTCGCGGTCTTCGTCACGGACGAGGACTACTACTACTCCGTCGGTTGGCTCGATCCCCAGTTTCTCGGCGGGCATAACAGCATGTTTGCCGAGGGCCATATCATCGACACAAGCGCGACCATCCGTACCGACACGATATACACCACCGGAGAGAGCTACCTGGTCGACCGGAACGGCTTCTCGCTGGTCTACCGCACGCGGTGGCTGAATCAGTTCTCCGTCGGCGTCGGCTTCAAATGGGAGGATGTGACCGCGGAGAAATTCGGGGACCCGTTCGGCAAGTTCGGCACGGAGGACTATTTCTATTATTCGGGAGCGGACATCACCGACGGCCAGGTCGGTGTTCTCACTCTCCAGGTCTCGGGCGGATATCTCGATTCCCGGTACTTCCCCACTCGCGGATACTACTGGGATCTCTGCAATGAGTTCGCCCAATCCTTCACGCTGAGCGATTTCGACTTCACTCGCCACACCCTGACCGCGGCCGCTTTCAAGGACATTCACGACGGAGAGCATGTGCTCGCGGGAAGAATGATGTATTCCTACCTGACCGGCGACCCGCCGAACTACGAGCTTCTGCCGTTCGACTGGCAGGTGCGCGGCTACACCGGCAGCACGCATCGCGGCAAGAGCATGCTTACGTTCAATTTCGAGTACAGGTTCATCGCCGAGCCGGATGTCTTCCAGGGAGTGCTGTTCGCCGACTTCGGCAGAAGCTGGGACGGTCATGGCTTCGGGCTGGACGATCTTGAGTACGGTTACGGTGCGGGCATTCGGATTTACACCGCCCCGTTCATCCCCTACAACCTCCTGCTCAGAATCGACTACGGCTGGGGGGAATACGGAGAGGAAGCGATTATCGGCTTCAACCAGTTCTTCTGAGCACCTCCGTCATTGACAGGGGCCCGCATCGTCCTCGCGCGCATCGGCCCGCCGAACCTCGACACCATCCCCCGGTTCATTTAATATGATGATCATGCGCTGCAGAGTGTGCAACGCCTATGTGCCTGAGGGCGCGACCTACTGTCTCGACTGCGGCACCGATCTCGAGCTCGAGCCGGAGGTCGTCTGCCAGCGCTGCGGCAACTCGACGTCTCCCGATGCACGCTTCTGCAGGAAATGCGGCGCGGAGATGACAAAGCCGACGGAAATCCGACCGGCGGGCGCGGACGCCGACCGGAACCAAGCCGGAGCCGAGCGCGGACTTGCAGGAGTGTGCCGACGCTGCGGAGGAAGCATTCCTGAAGGCGTAGTCTACTGCCCGTCGTGCGGCACGAGCAGAGAGAGCCCGACACACCTCCAAGCTCCGCCTGGTGGCGCCTCCAAGCGGAGCTTGGAGGTGAACCCGGTTGCAGCCGCCGATCCGACGGAGTTGGCCGAGGGTGTTGAGGAGTGTCCCAGATGCGGCAGCGCCGCGCGCGGAACGGGGCGATTCTGCCACAACTGCGGGCGATTTCTGGGCACCGACATCGAGGATGTAATCTGCGCCGACTGCGGCGCGACCGGTCCCCTGAGGTACGCCCGATGCCAGTACTGCGGAGCCGAACTCCCATCGAAATCGCGTCCCGAGACATGAACCCCCTCGAAGAAATAGTCACCCCCGTCCCTGAGCAGCCGGAAGAGCTTTACGACGAGCATCTCCGGCGCGACTACGAATTCTCCAGGGAGGTCCATTCCCTCGAGATGACCGTCGCGCTCTTCAACAGCTTCATCCTGCATCAGTCCGCGGGCGAGACATTCATTCTCGCCGAGCTTCTCTCGAAGGAGAAGCCGAGGGCTGGGCGGGAGTCGCCACTGAATCTCGTGCTCCTGCTCGATCGCTCCCACTCGATGTTCGGCGGTCCGTTCAGCGAGGTTCTGAAGGGCGCGCGGGTGGTGGTCGACCAGCTCACCGGCCGCGATAGCCTTACGGTGATCGCTTTTGATCACGAGGCCAGGGTGGTCCTCTCCAGCAAGCGGGTTCTGAACAAGGAGGAGGCGAAAAGGCGACTGAGCCAGGTCGAGGTGCTCGGCGGCTCGACCGACCTGCACGCCGCGTTGAAGCTCGGCCTGAAGGAAATGCTGGAATACTCGGGCGAGAACACGATCGACAAGATGGTGCTTCTCACCGACGGGCGTCCCACGCACGGTGAGACGGAGGACGAGAAGTTCTTCAGTCTGTCGGAGGCGATACGCGAGAAGGGCGGCAGTGTAAGCGCGGTGGGGACCGGCCTCGACTACAACGAGGACCTCCTGAGCTCCGTCGCGAGGCTCTCCGGCGGCGGATTCTATCATTCGGCGAGACCGCGCGAGATCAAGAAGATCTTCAAGAAGGAAATCGCCCACTTTCTCAATGTGAGCCATCGCGCGATCGAGATGGAAATAGTCCCGAGAAAATGGGTGAAGATCAAGGAGATTTTCGGCCTGCCCCACAAGTTCGAAGGCGGGAAGTACACGGTGAAACTGCCGGACCTCGAGAAATACACGGAGCAGACGGTGCTCTGCACTCTGCAGTATGAGCCCCATCCCGCCGGCATCTTCAGGCTGGTTGACATCAAGGCCCGCTACCAGCATGTCGCGACCGGAGTAGAGGGTGAGATCGGCGGCTGGGCGGCCGGACGGTTCGTGGACGACCCCACGGTCATCAAGCGCGGCAAGAATCCAAGGGTCGACAAAGCCCTGCTCAGGAGAAACGTCAAGAGCGACCTGATAAGCACGATCCGGGGAATTCGCACGCGAGTGCTCAGCAGGGAGGACGCGCAGCACCAGCTCAGAGACTACCAGCGCACGCTGATCCTGTCCGGCAACACCAAGGAGGCGCGCGAGCTCGGCGAGGCCATCCAGCAGTTGGCGAAAGGCCGCGATGAGGACGCGAGCAAGACTCTGGCCCAGTCGACATTCTCCCTCGAGCGCGGAAAGCGCGAGACGCCCGGCGCCACTCCCGAGGACGAATCGGCAGCCGAAGAAGAGCCGGCGGAGGACGGTGATGAGTCGTGATCACCTGTCCCGTCTGCAGCAGGCGCAGCTCCGAGAGCGAGGAATGGTGCGTCGAGTGCGGATGGCTCCTGAGCCAGCCCGCGCCGGGCTCGACTCCTAAGGACGAGGGCGGGATCGAGAAGCAGATTCCGTTCAAGGCCTTCGTGATTCTTCCCGAGCGAGGCAGCATGGCGCTCAGGAAGGCGCGTACTGTGATCGGCCGCGAGTTCGGCGACATCCTGCTCCCCGAGGACCTGAACGTAAGCCGAATCCATCTGGCGATAGTAGCCGACAAGGGCGGGCTCTACGTGGAAGACCTCCGAAGCTCCAACGGCACGCTGCTCAATGGAGTGAAGATTCCTCCCGGAAGACGCTATCTTCTTTCGGACGGGGATGTCGTCACCGCGGGCGACAGCCCGATCAAGATCGAGCTGAAGGGTCTGGAAAAAGAGGGCGAGGAGCCGCCGGGGCTTTATCTTGTCGATGAGGAGAAGAAGAAATACCGGCTCAGGCAGGGGGACAACACCGTCGGACGGCTTCCGCTCAACACGATCACCATCGAGTCCAGCCCGTACGTCGCGCGGGAGCACGCGGTCCTGTCGCTCGAGCAGACACCATCGGGCCTGCTTTTTCTCTACCTTACGGACCTCGGATCGTCGAACGGCAGTTTCATCAATCAGAAGCCGATCCCCGCGCATACCCGCATCAGGGTGCATCCGAACGACGAAGTGACATTTGCGGATGCGACCTTCCGGGTCCTCGAAATCCCCAGGGAGGAGGAATAGGCGGTTGTTCTGCCCCGACTGCGGCAGCCGAGCGAAGGACACCGAGCGATTCTGTCCGGCATGCGGCTACCCGCTCGAGCGCCTTCGCAGGAGGCTCGAGGAAGAACAGCGCGATTCTCTGGGCTGGGCCGAGCGAATCCTGGGCAGACCCCCCACAGCGGCGGAGCCTCCGCGGGAATCCACTCTCGTCTCCTTCAAGACCGGCGAGGAGCCGGTAAAGCTGGAGGAGAAGGAAAAGGGCCTCAAGTGCGAGCGCTGCGGGGAGAGAGTGGAGCGCGGCACACTGTGCTCGAAGTGCGGCGACAGGCTCCCTATCATCGGCGAGAGCGATCCGTACTTTTCGGAGACGATCCGGGGCTTCTTCAAGATGCTCTTCGCACCGAGGCATTTCGCGATCAACTTCCCCTACCCCGTTTCCGGCGGCACGCTGCAGCCGGCATTGCTGCCCGGAGTATTCGCCGCGTTCTTCATTCTGACACTGCCGCTCGGACGTCCCGACCTGTGGCTCAAATCAGAGGACCCCACCACCCCGCTGATTCCGTCGCTTGTCGGAATCCCGCTCTACGTCCTCGGCACTCCGCTACTCACCTACCTCACCGCCTGGCTCATACACCTTGTCGGAGTTCTCCTCGGCGGAAGCGGCTCATTCCGTCGCGCGCTAAGGGCACTGTCCGCGGCTCTTGTCTGGCTGCTGATCATCGGTACCCTGCGAAACATCACCCTCGGCGCCATGTACTTCATCCAGCCGACGCTCGACGAAATCCTTACCAAGCAGATCGGCCTCCCCAGCTCGCATGACCTCCGGCGGAATCTCACACCGGTCGCCACAATGGCCGGGCTGGTTCTGATCGGCTGGCTCTACTCATGGATGTTTGGCGGACTGTACCGCCTTTCGTGGTGGAAGACCCTCGTGCATACTCTTGCGACTTATGTCGCACTGCTGTGGTGGACCTGGCTCTTTGTTATGGTCATTCTGCCGCTCAGAGCGGGGGGATTTCTCTAGCGCAGCGGCAAGGCTGCGAGGGCGAGGGCGGAATGATACTATTAGGACACCATTAATGAGACTTAAACCACATTGACCTGGACTTCAGACAAGAACGCGCGCAAGGAGATCGGACAGCTTCTGCTGGTCCTTCTGGTCGCGTTCGCCGTCAGGCTCTTTCTCGCACGGTTTGAGACCGAGGTCGGGGTCGACAGTGTCCACTACATCCTGACCGGCGACAACATCGCGCACGGTCGCGGCTTCGATACATGGAACACGACCGGCGGTCGATGGGTCCTCCCGCCGACATTCCCGCTTCTCGTAGCTCTCTTCCGGCTCCTTGGAGCCGGCCTTGAGTGGTCGGGACACCTCGCCGCAGTGACCGCCGGAACGTTTGTCCTGGTCCCGCTCTATTTCCTCACGAAGCGCCTTTTCAGCGCTCAGACTGCGCTGATAGCGATCCTCCTGGCAGCGTTCACGCCGATTCTGATCGACTACTCAGTCGTAATCCTGACCGAAAACCTCTTCGCGGCTTTCGTCCTGGCGATGATGCTGCTCGCCGCAAGGGCGTTCTCGGAAAAGGGGACCACCTGGGATTCCTTCTGGTCCGGTGTCTTGGCGGGACTGGCTTTCCTCACAAAGACTTTCGGGATAATCATGGTCCCCTTTCTGGTGCTGGGCTTCTTCCTGAGCAAGGGGGGAAGATCCAGAGTCGGTCCTCTCAGACAGGGCGTGCCAGCGCTTGTCGGATTCCTTCTGCTGGCGATTCCTTACTGGCTTGCGCTACATCAGTACACCGGTCGATGGGTGATCGACGGCAAGGGTGAGGGGCAGCAAGCGAGAGTCTTCGCCGCCGACCTTCCTGAGGAACACATCGACCCGAGGTACACCGGGGAGCTCACCGCGGACGGAACCGACTTCGCGATCAATCTCAACCCGTCCGGCACGGTCCGCTCCTGGGGCTCTCCGACAGGGTTACTGTCTAACTATGTCAAAAGATACCTGCAAAAACTTGTACGAATTTACCAGGATTTCCCCTGCACCCCCACCTATCCCGACAACGTCCTCCTCCTCTACCTGTTCCCGACCATCCTCCTCGGCCTCGGATTGTTCTCCGGTCCGGGGCGATGGCGGGAGCGAACCGCAGACCGGTTTCTCCTTTACTGGATCTGCCCGTTTGTCTTCGGCCTGCCCTTGATCTTCATCGAGGTGCGCTACTTCATCCCCCTCGTGCCCCTCCTGGTTCCGTTCATGGCGAGGGGGATCGAGGAGGTAGGGCACTGGGTGCTTGCACGATTCTCAGGGGGGCGCGGCCTGTTTTCCTCGCCTCGACTTGAGCCGGCGATCGCGCTGGTGGTCGCGGTTTTCATCCTGCTCGCCCTTCCGAAGCTTCTCTATAAGGTCACGAGCTGGAAGGACCCCTTCGTCTCGTACAATCCCCGGAAAGCAGCCGCTGAGTGGCTCAGCGCAAGCGGGTATCATCCCCGGAGGATCATGGAGTACGCGCACTCGGTGAGCTTCTACTCAGGCGCGCAGAGCATTCTCATTCCGGACGGGGAGCTTGAGGACGTAATCCGGATCGCACGGAAGTACGGCGCCGATCTCCTCTCGCTCGACGAGTTCTATGTCCTGAGAGCGCACCGGAGGCCGAAAATCGAGTATCTTTTTGACACCGACGAGCCGGCCCCGCGACCGCTGGAGCGGATATACGTGGACGATCTGTATCCCGGCCTGAGGCATATCATCTACCGCATCCGGTCATCGCAGGAGCCGGCTGAAATCCCGGCGGCGAGATGATTTCCAGCCGTGCCCGAGCTTCTGCTATCGATACCCGTCGCAGCACTGATCCTCCTGGCATGCCATGAAGCCGGAAGGCTCATCTGCGCGCCCTTTCGCGCCGATGATCTCGCTCTGGACCGTCTTGACAGCCTGCTGCTGAGGCTCGCTGTCGGCTTCGTCGGCGTCGAGTTCGTCGTCACCCTCCTTGCGTCCATCGGCGTTCTGAAGCCGGCGATTTTGTGGGTGCTCGCCCTCGCGCTCGGCGTGTCGGCAGTTGTCGACGGTCGGCGGTCACTTTCCGACGCCGGGCGGTCCCTCGGCTCGGTCCTGCGTGATTCAACCAGACTTCCTCTGAACGCGATCCTGCTGACAGTCACAGTTGTCGCGCTTCTCATGGACTTCGCCCTGACCTGCGTTCCCACAACAGCCTGGGACGCGCTCACCTACCATTATCCCCTCCCGGCGATATGGCTTCAGGCGGGAGGATTCGTCCCCCGATTCGATATCTGCTACAGCGAGCTCCCGTGCGCCTCGGAGATGTTGTTCGCGCTCGCCTTCGGGCTTGGGGGCATAAGCTCGGATGGAACCGGGATCGGCGCACTCGCGGCGAATCACCTGACATGGGCCGCGGGCCTTCTCGCCTGTCTCGGCCTTCTGTCCATCGGACGTCGACTGGGCGCATCGGCCTCGAATGATTCTCCTCTGAAGCAGCCATGGGACTCGTGGACGCCCGGGCTGATCGCGACCGCCGCGTTCCTGAGCCTTCCGATCATGTATGTGGAGGAGATGGAGGGCGGCTACATCGAGAATTTCCTCGTCTTTCTGTCGCTCGTGATGCTCGCCCTTCTCCTCGATTTCAGAACTGAGAAGCGACCGAGCCAGGTTCTTCTGATCGGGATTCTCGGCGGCGGACTTCTCGCCTCAAAGCACACAAGCCTCCTGCTCGACGCGCTCGTGCTTCTGATTCTCATCGCCTGGATCGTCCGACTGCCCGCAAAACAAAGACCCTGGCGGGCTCTGCTATTGGCGGTACTCGTTTGTCTGGTCATTCCTTTCCCGTGGTACTTCAAGAGCAACCTGCAGACCGGCGACCCGGCATGGCCGTTCGTGTCCGCGATGCTGCACCCGGACGAGCCGCTGCCGGACATCATGTACTGGTCGAATCCCAACGTGCACCGATCGCTCTGGGGCTTCATCGCCTACATCCCCAGGCTCACATGGGATGAATCGCTCGTCCAGATCGATTTCCGCCTCCTGAGCTGGTATTTCCTGCCCCTCCTGCCGTTCGCGATGTTCTGGAGCCTGTACCCAAGGGGATGCAGGACGATCGGCCTGATCGCGTGGGTCCTCATAATGCTCATCTATCTTCTCGCGCCGGGGGAGCCGAGGTACATGCTCGTGGCGTGGGCTCTCTACGCGGCCCTCGGCGCCTGGGGACTTCTCCACCTGTTGAGGCGGTTCCCCTGGCTCACACGGCTGGTCCTGCCCGTCCTTCTCATCATTCCGATCGGGCTGTCGCTTGTCGACCGCACGAAGGAGGTAAATCGGCGCGTGCCGACGATCATCGGCATCGCGACTGTTGACGAATACTTCGACAAAAGCTACGACATCTGGCCGCTCCTGAGATTCATCAATGAGGAAACGGAACCCGATGCCGGAGTAGTGATGATCGAGCCGCGAATTCTGCATGTGCGGCGCGATTATCGGATCTGGTATCCGTTCCCGACCCCGTACACGGAGACAAGATACTACCGACTGAACAGGAATGTGCTGTGGCAGTGGCGCGACCAGGGAATAGAATACGTCGTGTTGACCTACGGTCCGAACTACCGCGCGCTGGCTCTTGATGCCGCTTACAGACGATATCGGCCGGAGGAGTATGGTGCAGCTCCCCTGTTTCCAGAATTGCCGGCCTGGGTCTTAAGAAGAGCGACGTACGCCGAGCAAGGTCTTGTCCTTGAAGAAGACGGCAAGCCGAGAATGAGTTGGGCCGCGCTGGAATCGCGAATCAGGGAATTCGATGTTCGTACGATCTTTCTTCTCGATTCCCTCCACGCATCGGGCTATCTCGAGCCGGTTTTTGTCGATGAGAAAGCCGGCGCCGTTTTCCGTGTGATCCAACCGGGGAGCAACAGGCGATGATGCTCGGCGTCCTGACATTCCCGGTCCTCATCCTCAGCCTCTACGGGCTCGGTGAGTGGCTTAGATGGAGGATTCTCGGATCGGAGCCGTTCTCGATCGGACGGATTGCGCGCGCGATGGGTTTCGGCATCCTCGCGCACGGCCTGTTGATGACCTTGCTGGGATTCACATGGCTCCTGAGACCCCCGATCGCGGCAATCCTGACCGCACTGCCGGCAATCGTCTTCTGGCGGACCTGGTGGCGCGACCTCCGGTCGATCTTCACCAGGCGGACATGGAGATCTGACCCGTCGCTGAACCTTGTCGAGATCGTGTTTGGCGTCATGATCCTCGGACTCCTTCTGATCCGCGGATTCAACGCCCTTGCGCCGAATATCTCATGGGACGCGACGAGCCACCACTACCTCGTGCCGTCGGTATGGCTCAAGAGCGGGCGCGTGAGCGACCTTCCGAGCGTTGTGTTCTCCTACTATCCGTCGCTGACCGAGATCGGCATCGCCGGCACAATGGCCCTTGGACGCGACTTTCTGTCGAACCTGTACGGATGGCTCTTCGGGCTGCTTGCGCCGCTGCTTCTGATCGGAACCGCCGCGCGACACTTCGACGGCTCGAAGGTCACCATCTTTGAGAGCGGCCGGAGAAAACTCGAGCTGAGTCCGGGACGATTCGCGGGCGTCACCGCAGCCCTTCTGTTCACGCTATTTCCGGGCGTGGGCGTGCAGGCAGGCGGGGGCTACGTCGATCTCCCGCTCGCGTGCTGGGTCCTTCTCGCCATCGATTTTCTGCTTGAATTCCACTCGCGACGCGCGTGGTCGTCCCTTATTGCCGCCGGACTGTTTGCGGGAGCCGCGTTGTCGACGAAACACCTCGCCTTGATCATCTTCCCCGGCTTTCTGGTCTTTCTCATCTGGACGCTTCTGGTGAAGAAGGACAATGAAACCGGCGAAGCTCGCGGGCGCTGGAAGTATTTCCTTGCGTTCATCGCGATCGCGCTCCTGATCCCGCTCCCGTGGTACCTCCGCAGCGCATGGCTCACCGGAAATCCCCTCTACCCATTCGGTGTCTTCGGACTTCCCACACCGCCGCAGCCGCCGTTCACCTCAGCCAGTTGGGTACGCCCCGACTATCACCGCTCGCTCATCGGTTTTCTCGCCTACTGGCTCTACCTCACGTTCGAGCCGACGGTCGGGAACGCTCTCGGGCGGAACTACTCGCTCGCATTCCTCCTCCTGCTTCCCCTGATCGTCATGTTCCCGAGGCTGAAGCCCCAGGGGCGCCTGTTGACCGTGCTGGCAGCTCTCTCTGTGCTCGTGATCTACGCGCTGTTCCCGGTCGAGACCCGATATCATCTGCCCCTGATAGCCCCAATCGCGCTCGCCCTCGGACTCCTTGCCGCGCAGTTTGCGATCTCCCGGCACGAGTGGCTGACGCCGATAGTCTGGCTTCTCGAGGTCTGGGTGATCCTGAACTACCTGCCTCACGTCCCGGGTCCTCACAGGTCCGTTGCGGTCACGACAGTCGACCTGATTTTCATCGCGGCTCTGGCGCTCACACTCGCGCGATCGCGAAACCTGAGGACCCTCGTCGCACTCGCACTGCTGACGATCATCGGGATCGGTTCACTCGCGTACGACATCCACAACGATATCGACGAGGTCAAGGCGCGGTACAAGGTGGTCTTGAATCTCGAGCCCGAGGACAGGTATCTCATCCGCTGCTCGCCCAGAAACTACGGGACGATCCACCACATAAACACCGAGATGGACTGGCGGAACACGAGAATCCTCTGCCTGGAGCCGAGGGTGTATCGATTGAAAGCCGACTGGGTGACATGGTTCGGCCTGAAGGAGCCGGTGGTGCCGACAACACCCGCGGAGAACGTGGCCATATGGTACCGCGGCGGGTTCACCCACATTCTGCTGGGAGACGATGTTCAGGCGAAGGCGCTGATGTACTACAACATCATGCATGTCGGCGGGTGGGATGTGCCGGGCGCGACGCCCGAGGAGATGATCGAGTATCTTCACGAGCACCCCGATGAGGACAAGGTGTACTTGCGTCTGCCCGACCTGTGGGTGAATTTCGCGGGCGCAGCGTTCCTCCCGCGAAACCGGCATTTCACCCTTTTCTGGCTGGGGAGGGAGATCAGGAAGGAGCAGTACCCGACGGAGAGGGTGAACGGAGTGAGATACTACGTCGCCAGCCGTCTCGAAATTCTCACAAGTCCCGAGAGGCTGGCGCAGTACGCCTTTCTGCGCGGCTTCCACGAGCTTGTCGACTCCGGGGGTTTGAAGATCGTCTACGACGACAACCTGACTTTTCTGTTTGAGTGCGACTATCCGGCATATCTGCGGAGCCATCCTGAAGTCGACCTCGAGACGCTCGGCCTGAGGTGACCCTCCCCTTAGTGTCTTGGTGCCTTAGTGGTTAGTCTTTGAAAGATAACCACGAAGGCACTAAGGCACGAAGGACACGAAGACAGATAACTCGCGCCGTATCGCTCTTGACCCCGCTATTGGAGCGTGTTAGCATGACGGCCGATTAGGAGCGGATTGGTTGAAGTCGGTGATGTGATAGACGGGTGAAAGAATACATACTTCAATTACCGTCCTTCGAGGGGCCGCTTGACCTTCTGCTCCATTTCGTTCGCACGCGCGAGCTCGACATCCGCTACCTCCCCATCGCCCCCATCTGTCACGACTACCTGGAGTTCCTGCGAGCCTGTGAGGAGATCGACCTCACTCTCTCGAGCGAATGGCTGGCGATGGCCGCCAGGCTGATCTACATCAAGAGCTGCACCCTCCTTCCCGGACGAGCGCTCGATGAGGCCCCGGGGACCGAGAGCCTGTGGATGGATGTGGACGATCCCAAGGCGCAGCTCATCCGGGAGCTCATGGACCGCGAGAGGCTCCTGGCGATCAGAAAAGTCATGCCCATGCTGAGGGCAGGCGAGGAGCAAAGCCTTGCGAGTTTCACCAGGGCGTCGGGAGAGGACGATGAGGATGTCGAAGTGACCCGCGAGCTTGGGGAGATCGGAATCTACGATCTTCTCGATCTCTACCGCCGCGTGCTCCTCAGGCGCCGGCGAATGCGTCCGATGGAGATCGAAGTCAGGCAGCTCAGGCTCAGCGAGGTGATACGGGAGATCCTTTCGAGGTGGCTTCCGAGGGGGGCGAAGAAGCTGTTCCGGGCGCTTCTGCCCGTCGGCTTCAGCCTGCACCAGGCGGTGATGACATTCCTGGCGGTGCTGGAGCTTGCGAAGATGGACCGAGTGAGGTTAAATCAGGCCGATCCGAGCGACCATCTGGTGATCGAGCGGGTGAGATAGCCGATCTCGCCTGCCGATCGCGTCCCGGTCAGCCTTAATCGGATTTAATGGATAGTATGGAGTGAGGTGGCAGCTTTTGGAGATCACCGGCCGGCACAGAAGTGTGAAAGACCTGGTTGAGAACCTGCTGTTTCTCGCACCGGAGCCGCTGTCCCTGACGCGGATAGCCGAGGCGGTCCCTCACTCGAAGGAGGAGATCGCCGCAGCGCTGGACGCCCTGCAGGCCGAGTACTCGGACCGCGGGCTGAAGCTCAGGTATGTCTCAGGCGGTTGGGAGATCACCAGCGACCCGGACCTGGCCGATGCGGTCCAGGAGTTCTTCAACCTCCAGAGGCGGAAGCATCTCTCCCGGCAGGCGCTCGAGACGCTGGCGGTGATCGCGTACAACCAGCCCATCACGAGGGGGCAGATCGAGGCGATCCGCGGCGTGCAGACCACCGGCACCCTCCACACCCTCCTGGAGAGCAACCTGATCCGCGTCGTGGGGCAGAGGGATTCTCTTGGAAATCCATACTTGTATGGAACGACGGACGAGTTTTTGAGGCATTTCGGGCTTGGGGACGTAAGCGAGCTGCCTCCGCTGGAGTTCGAGCACGAGAGCCTGGCCGGCGTCGGCAAGGCTGTAGAGCCGGGAAACGGCGAAGCCGAAGGGATTGTCACGCCTGTCGAGTTCGGCTTCGATGAAAGTGCCTCGGAAAAAGACACCAATGTCCAGCAAAAGGGCGCGTAGACTCCAGCCTGCTTTCTTCGCTATCGGCATTGTGAGCCTCCTTCTTTCGCTGCCGGTGGTTCCGGGTCCCGATCCGCCGATGCTGGACTGCCCCTCGTACCTGCTGGTGGACCCGGACAGCGGCGAGATCATCTACGGTCGCAACATCCACGCGATCAGGGCCCCGGCAAGCCTTACCAAGATCATGAGCGCGCTCCTGGCCATCGAGCATGGCGACCTCGATGAGCCGGTGCTCATCAGCCGCACCGCCGATTCGGAACCCGGGGCAAGTCTCGGGATAACCGAGGGCGAGCGTGTCCCGCTCGGGGATCTCGCGCACGCAATGCTCGTCAGGAGCGGGAATGATGCGGCCGTGGCGATCGCGGAGCATATCGGGGGAAGCGTCGAGGGCTTCTGCGATCTCATGAACCGCAGGGCCGACGAGCTCGGGATGCGCGACTCCTGCTTCACGAATCCGAACGGGATGCCCGACGACAGCCATCATTCAAGCGCGTTCGACCTGGCCCTCCTCGCGCGCGAGGCGGTGACCCATCCCGAGTTCAGGGAATGGGTCGCCGACCCCGAGATCCATTTCGACCGGTTCGGCGATCGGGAGGACGTGACATTCGAGGCGACCAATCAGCTTCTCGAGATGTACCCCCTCTGCAACGGTATAAAGACCGGGTTCACCAACGCGGCGGGATGGTGCCTGGTGGGCAGCGCGACTTATCGCGGAAAGACCCTGATAGCCGTCGTCCTCGGCTGCGAGCGCGACGAGCAGTGGCGGCAGGCAATCGAGCTGTTTGACTACGGCTTCTCGCTGTACGACCCCGATTACCAGGCATTCAGGGAGCTCGGCCGGCTCAACGCGGTTTTCTGATTACTCCTGTCAGCCGGTTGGGAAAAGAAACCCGCGCCTTCTTTCCGTCGGGTGGCGCCTCCAAGCGCGTCCTCGCGCTGTGGCGCCTCCAAGCGCGTCCTCGCGCTTGGAGGTGTGAGGATCTTCTTTTGGGACGCGGCCGCCATTCCACTGCCCCCCCTCGACACGACCGCTCAATCGTCAGCCATCACCGCTCTCATGACTTGCGTGACTCTCGTGAGCATGAGCTTCCTCTTCTTTGGTGCGCTCGAAAGTCACCCTCAGGCTGAACGGACCGAGATCGCTCTTGAACGGGACCTCCAGCCATGCCGTGCGGGTCGGATAGTCCACCTTGTAGTGCGTCCCCCTGACCACGGTCGGAAGACTCAGGTCTATCGGGATTGTCGAGCCGTCGTTCAGCTTGCTCTTCGCGCACAGGGCCACGATGTTGACCAACTCGGCCACACCGTCCTTGACCATGTCATCGACGATCCGCACATCGGTATCCTTAAGGCGACCCACCATCGACAACGCCGTGGAAACCGGGAACGACAGAGCCACTGTCCCGCGCGCGGGCCCGCTCAGGCCGATGAGGGCCACTATGTCGCTGTTGTAAGGCGGCTCCCAGAACACTCCCACCTCACCCTTCACAACCTCGCAGTTCAATTTGGCTGAGAAGAGCTCATAGACGCTCTCAATGAACGGGTTTATGTAATCGACCTTCATTGGTTCGGCCCTCCCGCTTCGGGTCCGCCGCCGCACGACCCTCCGGATCGACAGCGCGCGGCCCCGGCATGTCGCGACGGCAGCCCCTCAGTCGTGTGCATGGGGCTGCATCTATAGATTCGCGCTCAGAAGCCCGGATGTGATTAAACTCTCTTAGAGATCGGGGAATTCGCCGTTTATGTATAAACAAAGGCAACCACGACACATGCATCGATCCCCGCGGATATCACTATCTCGCAGACTATTCGCGCCCCGCGTGGGAGCCTGTACGCGGAGTCCCCGAACGCCTGCGGCACGTCGGGAAGGCGTTTTATGGAAACACCGCATGGTTGATGGTATCCTCGTCCGCAACGCCTGATGCGCCCGCGTGCCGGTCCGACTGGTGGCGCCTCCAAGCGCGTCCTCGCGCTTGGAGGTGTCTCCATGATCCCGAATCAGGCTTCCGACGTCGCAAGACAGACCATATGCGTCCCTGGTACAGATACGCGGAGAAGTACGACGATCGCCCTCGTCCCATGCTCATCACCCCTTTCTCCCGTGTGTGGGGCTACGGCGCGAACGTCACCCTGGCCCTGGTCATCGCCAACGCCGCGATCTGGCTGGTGATGACGGTCACCGCGGGCGCGAAATGGCTGCCCCTGTACGAATGGTGGTACCGGAACTTCGCGATGACCCCCAGGCTGGTCGTGGGCGGACGGGTATACCAGTTGGTCACCTCGATATTCCTGCACGACGGGCTGAACATCCTCCATCTGGTGTTCAATATGTATCTGCTGTGGGTTTTCGGACCCCGGGTGGAACGGACGTTCACTTCCGCGAGATTCCTTGCCTTCTACATCGTCTGCGGGATTGTCGGCAACATACTCTCGCTGGGCTTGAGGTGGATCGGTGGAGGTTTCGACACTCCGTCTCTGGGCGCGTCCGCGGCGGTATTCGGGATCGTCGTGGCGTACGGTTTTCTGTTCTACAACGAGATCATCCTGCTTTTTTTCGTGATCCCCGTCAAAGTCTGGAAGGCGGTTGTGGGTTTCATCGTGCTGGAGACCCTGTTCGTGCTGTTCAGAATGCAGGTGGATGTCGATCACTGGGCACATCTGGGAGGCGCGATGGCGGCGGCTGTCTGGATGCTCGTCATGATCAGACAGACGGGACACAAGACGGCGCATGGGTGGTATCACACGTCGCGAGGGAGACCCCAGGCCGGGCGGTCCGCGTCCCGTGGGCCCTTCCGCATCATCATCACCCCCAGACCCACCGAGCGGGAGGACTACCCGGAAGGTAAAGACGATGAGCCGCCGCCCGACTGGTTCAAGCTCTGAATCATCACGCGACGCATTGCCGTGCGTCGCTACATCAATGACATCGACTCTGAAACACCTCCAAGCGCGAGGACGCGCTTGGAGGCGCCACCAGTATTTCGCAGGCGCACATCCCCTGGAAGCCCTGTCGCTCCTGGCCGTCTTCGGCGCACTGCTGCTCTTCATCCGGTCGGTCCTGAGCGTCTACAACATCCCGTACGGAGTCGATTTCGGCGAGGGTTACCTCGCCAACATGTCGCTCGAGCTCGTCAGCGGGAGAAATCCGTATCACATGCTCGACCAAGCCCCATGGATCGTCTCGTCGTATCCCCCGCTCTACCCCTTCCTGAACGGCCTCCTGATAACAATTCTCGGACCCAGCCTCATACCCGGACGATTCATCGCCACCGCGTCATTCGTCGGAATCCTCGCCATGATCGCCGTTCTCCTGAGAAGGCTCGGGACCGGCCCGACCGCCGCGGTCCTGGCCGCGGGCCTGATGCTCGTTTTTCCGTGGGGCGTACGCTGGGCGCAGGTGGTCAGGGTGGACACGCTGGGCATCCTTCTCACACTGGCGGGACTGTATTTCTGGGCTCGATCAGACCGCCGGAGCGACGCGGTGATATCCGCAATCCTGCTCGCGGCGGGCGTGCTGACCAAGCACTCGCTCCTTTCCGCGCCGCTGGCGTGCCTCGCACTCGCGTTCATCAAGCGCGACTCAAGGCGATTCATGTTCCTGCTGCTCCTCGTGATCCTGATCGTGAGCTCGTACGGCCTCATCAACCTTCTCACCGGCGGAGGCTTGTTTCTCCACCTCTTCACCTTCACCGCCAATGCATGGTTTCTCCCAAGATTCACCGCGGGAGTCGGGGAATATTTCGGAGAAACATGGATTCTGCAGATCATGGCCCTGTCGGCGCTGCTCATGCCTGAAACACCTCCAAGCGCGAGGACGCGCTTGGAGGCGCCACCATCCGGCGACAGGAGAATCCTCGGATGGTACTACCTCCTCAGCCATCTGACTTTGCTCGCGTACGGCTTTGAGGGCTCCGACACCAATTATCTGATAGAACCGCTTCTCTCCGCCGCACTTCTTGCGGGACTGAGTGTCGACCACCTGACATTCTCCCTGGAAACCGAGCGGCCCGCATACACCGGCGGGCCGTCGATCCGCACCATCGCCTTCGCGCTGGTCCTCGCAATCTGCATTCTCGGACGGTACATCGACTCTTCCGACTACCGGATCCATCGCGTCAATCCCGAAAGACGCGGCAACGGGCTCGAGCTCATAAGGCTCGCGAAAGGCGCGTACGGCGATATCCTCAGCGAGGACGCGAGCTTCACCTTCCTCGCCGGCAAGCCGGTTCTGTTCCAGCCCTACATCATGAGCCTCCTGGCGCGCACCGGAAAATGGGACCAGAGCGGGTTCGTATCGACCATCCGGAACGGCGACTACTCGATGATCGTCCTGAGGGTCGACCTCGAGGACCCGTACAACACGGAGCGCGCGGGGGGGGCATATGAAATGGCCGGCTTCGACAGGTGGACCGACGAGATGGAGGACGCGATTCTCGAGCGGTACGAGCTGTATGGCGGGATTGATGTGGGGGTGGGGAACCTCTGGTACGTCTACCTTCTGAAGGAGCACGAAGGCACGGACGCCAATTAGCATCGTCCGGAGAAAGTCACCATAAGGTGAGGCACCTACAAGCGCGAGGACGCGCTTGTAGGCGCCACCAGATAACCTCGCCACGTCGCGGCGGGTCGGCACGTCCTACAGCACTCCCGCTCCCGATGCAAGCTCCACCGCTCGTGCGCGCTCATTATCGGTCAGGAATCGACTGAGAACCGGATGCCCCCCGGCTCGGTAATCCGGATGGTACTGGAACATCAAATTGAACCGCGCATCGGGGATGTTGTCCCTGCACCACTCGACAATCCGGCCCGTACAGCACTCGACATGCCCCGGGAGGACAAGCTGACGGATCAGGATGTCCGACACCGGCTTCACTATGAGGAGATTCCGTGTAACGACATCCCAATACCGATCGATGCCGGACAGCTCTTTCCCGCATTCGTTGCCCCCGTATTTGAAATCCGCAAGATGCACATCCGCGACCCCTGTCAGAAGCTCAAGCGCTTCCGGAGTCATGTAGATGTTCGAGTTCCACACGATCGGCCGCGCATATCCGAGCTTCGCGAGGTCCACAAGCAGGTTGAGAATTGTCGCCATATGCTGATCGGGATTTCCACCGACCAGGTTCAGGTTCCTTGCGCCTCTCTGCCTCATGATGATCCGCTCGACCAGGCTCTCGTCCGCGGGATACCCTGCGTCGGTCGACGCCATCTGCCCGTGTGCGATGTCCCAGTTCTGACAGTAGATGCAACTGAACGTGCACCCGGTGAAAAACACGGTATGCGACGGCACCAGCTCCGCTTCCTCACCCAGATGCAGAAACTCGCTTGCATAGTAGCTCGACTCCCCGACCCTGCACTTGCCCCTCTTGCCCGATGTGCGGTCGATCCGGCATCGGTTCTCGCATATCGTGCACTCGGACAGCATCCGCCGAGCGATGATAGCCTTCAACTGGAGGAGCGAAATCTCGCCGCGCGGGAAGTAGTCCGGCGCCTCCGGATTCGGCGATTCCTCAAACGGCTGCACCAGAGCGCGATGGCGCTCCGCGAGCTCCTCAAGACCCAGTATCTCCGCTCCGCCCATGTTCATCCCGGCGGGAATGCGCGCAGCGATGCGGAATCTCGGCTTGAGCTTGCCTTCAAGTATCTGGAAGTAGCTGGAAAGCGGCATCTGCTTCGATGATCCAAGTGACGGCCTTCGTGAACAGGACTGCTACTCCTCCACCGGTACCTCTTCCTCCCCGGTCTCCCCCCCGCCCTCTTCGCCTTCCTGGCCCCCGCCGCGACGCTCCTCGACATCGACCATCACCGTCGTCCGCACCGACCCAAGCGCCTCAAATACCTTCGTCGAGAAGAACACAAAACCCTCCTCGCTCTCAAGCTGATGCTTCCCCTCGCGGTGCACGACCAGATTGCCCTGCAGGTACAGCATGTCGAGCCTCTTGAGGTACCGGAGGAAATCGCACGCCAGGTCCTGGTTCTCCTGCTCCCCGAAAACCGTCCCCGTCGCCTCTATGTTCCCGTCGCGGGTCCAGACATGCAAATAGTCGCATGAGCCGTTCGCCCACTTGCGATACTGCTCGACCGACTCCTCGTCCTCCTCTTCCTCGCGAACTACATCGTAGTCAAACAGCCAGTCGCCGTTCTCCTGGCGGAACAGCACGTTCCCCTGCATGATGATCTCGTCGCGCCGACCCTCGATGGCCTCCGGCGACTCGCCCGTGACCATCTCCTCCGCCTCACCGGTGAGCTCCGACACACTGCCGATCGGCGTCAGCTCCTCGCCCGTCTCCCCAGGCGGCAGGTCGGCATCCTGTTGATCCGCATCGACAGGATTCTGCGTCTCCGATCGCTCTTCAACCGAGGTGACCGGAGTCTCCGTACCACCGGTCAAGGGAAGCTGACCGGAAACCTGCCAG
>Ga0315296_10000213_pt1 | contig 54829 bp, 41 predicted proteins | sample YL17G14_18_MG_FD_203921 | JGI IMG/M metagenome (GOLD analysis project Ga0315296, IMG submission 203921) | Sediment microbial communities from Yellowstone Lake, YNP, Wyoming, USA - YL17G14_18 | ecosystem: Environmental > Aquatic > Freshwater > Lake > Sediment | place: USA: Wyoming | collected... | reverse complement strand
ACACTTGACAATCCTCCAATGAGGTGCTAACTTCTCTTCACCCTCCTCTTGAAAAAGGTCCCTTCCACAGGGACCTTACCTTTTTAGCCCGACCCGGCAGTCCCTCACCCGCCGAATGCGCTCGCCGACATTCCGGAAGCTCGGACCACGACGCCGCGCCATGTCAGGGCTGCCGAAGCCAGGAGAGCAGAATGACGCTGGTCTCACCCACCTCGCGACCGCTCAGCGCCACCCTTTCGCTTTCCCGGTCGAAGTTGATCATCATAAATCGGTGCCCGGTCTCCGGGCTTATCCCGAGGCCGTGTCGGTTCCAGTCGCTCAGTACGTCCGCATAATAGTCCGCGATTCTTTCAAATATGATCTCCCCGGACAGGCAAACGGTACGCTCTCCTCCGCCTCCGTTGCACCCGTACTCGAACACCATACCCGGCATCAGGGGAATATAGCTCGGCCAGCCCTCCGGAAGCACCCCAGGCGGCGTTCGCCACTTGTACTGCACTGTGACGTCCAGCTCATTCCCCCCTCCAATCGACACCACTACCAGATCGAACGTCTCATCATCCCGAAAGCAGCTCAGCATGACGCCCTCCTTCAACGCAGCCTGCTCGGACGGCTCCCTGAATTCCCAGTCGGCAAGAGCTTGTCTGTAGAATCCCGGGATTCGGTCCTCTGAGCCTTCCGCCTGAAACGTCGCGTCGAAACCGCCCACATCGTTGAGAATCACCCCTTGAAGGACCATCCCGCTCGCGACGGGGATGTCCTTCGGCCATTCCACCGACATTCCTCCGGGCCCGCTTACCGTGATGGTGCCGGCGCCATTATCTTCACCGGCTTCAGTAGCGGTTTCGGTGCTCCCGGAAATCGCAGGCTCATCAAGCCCGGCCGATCTCCCCTCCTGAACACCCGCGCCTTCCCCGGTATCCGCCTCCCGCCCGCCTCCCCGGCAGGCGGCAGGGCCGGCAGCCAGAAAGATTAATAGAATGAAAATGACAGGTTGTATTTTGCTCATGATAACCACCGCGCGAATACTGATGCCCTCCGCTCACTCCTCACCACGGTCGTAATATGTCAGGCGCACCATGATCCCTTCTTCAGCGTCCTGAACGTAGACCTCGAGTTCTTCCGCCCCCTTCACGTATTCCTTGCTTACTCCCGCCGAGCCCCCGGAGGCTCTCGTGGCCTCAGCCCGCCATCCCTCAAGCGAGTCGTAGAAGCTGAACACCTCGTCATACGAGATGTTCCCGACCGCACCGATCATGTACCCGTTCTCCCCCGCCTTCTTGCCCGTTCGTACCGTCAGCCCGGGGCAGATCGGCACATCATCCGGCCATTCCGCCGGAAGAACCCCGGCCAATTCGACGAATACAGGCTCATCCGAGATTCCCGCCTCGCTCGGCGTCTCCATCGTCTCCAGGCTCTCCGGCTGTCCCACGCTCTCAGGGCCTGAATCGGGACCGCCCTCCCGGCCCGCTCCTGATACTCCGGTCTCTTGTCCGCCTGCACCTCCGCTGTCGCTCGTCCTCGCGCACCCGAGCCCAACGACGAGAACAGCGGTAATAACGAGATTAACAAGACGCATACGGGTTCTCCTGGGTCAATCGTCTCTAAAAAAAGCGGGGTCGGCGAACCTGCGAAACCGCGACCGCAGTCGAAGGACTATCTCACGAACGCGTGTACTGAAGCTGGAATGTGGTCCTCTCCTCGCCCTTGATAATCCTCACTGCAACCGATTCGTCCCCCATTGTGATTGTGAACTCGACATAGGCCGGATCGTCCTCGCTCTCTCCGCCGACCGTGCCGGCAGCCGTTTCCGAGCCCACCTTCCAGCCCGGAAGGCTCTGGTAGAACTCCCGCACTTCCTGAGTCGAAGCGACTCCGGTCGCCACGACCCGCAGACCGTTCTCATCCGACGCTCCGAATCGCACCGCGAAGCCGCTCATGATCGGTACGTAGTCCGGCCATCCCTCCGGAATGAGTTCCTGGCCTGAGATGGTCGCGGAAGGGGCGCTTCCGTTGCCCCCCTCCGTGCCTCCGGACGTCTCATCGCCCTCTCCTTCGCCCCCCGACTCCTCGCTCCCGGCGCCAACCGACTCTCCCTCCGCCGCTGCGGTGCTCTCGCTCGACCGCTCCATCATCTGCATGTCCGCTGCGGATGACGCATCCCGCAGTTCCTCCGCGCTCTCATCACTCACCTGCGTTGCGGGCTTGGACGCTTCTGCATCCGGACCCCGCCCGCCGAACGATCTCATCTGACGCGACTGCGCGCACGCTGAGGTCGCTGCCAGCAGCATCGCGATTATGACTATGGCTGTTTCGACGGATCTCATGCCGGATCTCCAAACCGACAACCGTGACCATTCCGTGCCCCGCCAACCCTCTTCAACATGCCCTGCTCCTTCAGTGATTCCGCACGAGTCCGGCAATGCCTCGAATGCCCCGCGGCAATACCGAATCTCAGGATAGTCAGCATAGCCGATGCGCCCATGATGTCAAGCACCTTTCTTGCCGTGACGTATCCCGGTCGAGCCCGGCGCTTCTCCTCACTCGCCTGGGGGCAGCGCTGTGTAATAGAGCCTGATCACCAGGGGATTGATCCCCGCGAATTCCTTCCAATACTCGGGATTCGGCAGCGTGCTCACAAATCCGGCCGGAGCGTTCTCCGACACAACCTTGAGGAAACATCCCGCTCTCTGCGCGACTATCGTCAACGCGCGCGCGCCGGCGTTCCCGGCCGGATTCTCGCTGACCTCGAGGCTCTCCCAGCCGCCAAGCGATTCCAGATGAAACGCCTGCACCCCCGTGAGCGTCCCGAGGTCCTGCGGCACAAGCGCGACAAGGTAGAGCCCGTCCGTTCCGAACCGCCCGCTGTACGCCAGCTTCGAGCTGGGATGCAGCGGCACATCACCCGGCCATGCGACCGGCATCAGCCCAAGCGGGTCCCGCTCGCTCGCCGCATGAGTCGCCATTCGCGCCGGCTCGCCCTGCTCCAGGGAATATGCGACCCGGGCCTCGCCTGCGGATTCCGCGCGATTGCCCGCTCCCTTCCCCCCGGGGGCCATGCAGCCGACTATCGCAGGCATCGCGATCGCCGCCACATAGGTCATCAACCTTGCCGCAAACTGTCGATACAGTCTCTTGAACATGCAAAAAAGCCCGCCGGGTCCTTATCTCTCCGCGCCGGACATCCCCGTTCCCCATCTTTTTCGACCCCCCCAACACCCGGGCGGTTCAATGTTACACATTTCACCAGCGATTCTCGGTGACATCGTTTCCGTGCGCCTCTACCCGGACTCTTGCGCTATAATGGACCAGGCGTGTATGCTTAATCGGGGGTAAGTATTCGACATGGCTTTGCTGGAGATACTTCCGGACAGCAATCCTGTGATGCGCAAGACCAGCCGTCGCGTGAGACGTGTCGACGACAAGCTCAGGAGGCTGGTCGAGGACATGTACCAGACGATGGTCGAGAACTGGGGCGTGGGGCTCGCCGCGATCCAGGTAGGCGTCAGGAAGCGCCTGTTCATCTACGAGATACCCAGGCGCGAAATGAGGGGCTACGAGACATGCCGTCGCGACAGCTCGATCAGGGTGCGCGAGACGGGACATGACGAGCCCGAAGAGGAACAGGGCGGTCCTGAAGCAGAAACCGTCGACCCGGGCTACACCGGCGACTTTACAGTCTGCATTAATCCCAAAATCATCTCCAGGGACGGTTCGTACATAGACGACGAGGGCTGTCTGTCCAAGCTGGGCTGGATGGCCAAGGTCGAGAGGGCCTACGAGGTGACATTCCAGGCGTATGACCTGGACATGAAGCCGTTCGAGAGGACCGTGACCGGACTCGAAGCCCGCTGTATCCAGCACGAGATCGACCACATGGACGGCATCCTCTTCACCGACAGGGCCACGCCGGGTACCCTCAGGGAGATCACCGAAGAGGAGGAGGAACAGGTCGAGGACCGGATGCTCGGGTCCGAAGATGCGCCCGCCGAGGAGCTGGAGGATAGCGCGGTTGGAGCAGAGTGATATCATTAAGGACGCGAGCTGGGTCACACTTCTCAGGCTGTTCCTCCCCAGCCTGGTGGCCATTATCATGATCCTGTCCATCTATCTCGCCTATCGATGGAAGGTCGCGTTGGACAATCGAGCCACTGATCTGCCCGATCCTGAGAGGATGCGTCTCGAAATGGAGGCGCTCGCGGCGGAAAAGAAGGCCCGTCGCGAGATGGCGAAAGAGCGAGGGGAGCCGGAGAAGAAGAAGGAAGCTGAGGTCGCGGCGGAAGCGGAGAGACCGTCCGACGGTTTCGTAGAGGGCGAGCCGCTTGCCTAGACAGCGGCGTCGCGCGAAGGCACATGGTTACGCTACTTCTGACAATACAGGCCCAGCCGGGGGCCTCCGCGTCGAGCCTCGGCCTCCTGAACACCCTGGGCATTGCGGTCTTCCTGATGGGAATCGGGCTGCTTCTCCTGCTCAGCACCCACTATTACAGGATGCGTGACGCGGTTGAGAAGCGGAGGAAGCACGGAGGGAGGCGGTACAGATTCGGCGATTCCGCCGATATTCTCCAGCTTCAGTACATGAGCCGCGAAGAGCTCAAGGAGATGATCCTCAGGGAGCGGCAGGAGCGATTGAAGCGGGAAGCGGCCATGAAGGCCCAGCGGGACTACGACAAGGATGCACTGCTGCAGGGAGTAAGCGAGCCCGAATCCTCGGATGAGCCTCGGCCGACCGTGGAGAGCGACGGCGGGACTGTGCCGCCCAAAACCCCGTCACCGGAGGCCGAGCTTCTGGCTCGAATGGTAATACCCGCCGAAAAAGAGCCTGAGGAGGAGAAGGTGCCGAAGCGCGAGCCCCCGAAACACCCGTACCATGACAAGATACAGAGAAGCCTCAGTTCGCACGAGTCACTCGAGGAGTTCCGGAAGAAGTCGAGGAAGGTATAGGCTCGGCCCGACAGAACCGAAATAAGGGAAGCCCCGGCGATGCCGGGGCTCTTGGTATAAGCTTGATTCGCTGGTGCTTCAGTTCTGTGAGATTCGGACCTAGTACTCGACCTCTCCGTAGTACGAAGTCAGCTCGGCCGTAGTACCGGTCCAGATAGTGCGATAGTCGTAGCTGCTCGGATTGATGCCGGGACATTCGATCCTGGTGATCTCGATGAAGGCGTCACCGAAATCGCAAACCTCCATATGTCCGGCGACCGGACCCGATTCGTAAGGAGGTATCACAACGCCGTTGGATGGGATTTCTGTTGCAGCGCCGCCGAGGTAGATCTGCCAGCGCGGATGGCTGCCCTCATCCAGAACGGTGAGGAGCAGCATGCCGGGCGCGGCATCGTTGGTCCAGGCGGCACTGAGAGTCGACGGATTGTGGGTGATCTGCGAAGTCGTGATATCCGGCAGTGTTCCGAAGTCAACGCTCGGCACCGAGGCGCCGGACGGATCCCATGAGTAGACTCTTCTCTCACTTGAGCGATCGGCGTACTCGATCTCCGCGATGATCACGTGGCGGTCCGCCATGACCGGCGGATCGTAAGCGCCGATTTCGTACGTGCCGCTGTCCGCCCAGATCTGATACTCCACCGGCGGATAGTACGGAACAAACTCGCAGGTGTCGTCGAGGCATCCTCCGGGTGTCAGCGTCAGGCGGCCGTGCACCAGAGGCTCGAAGCCGCCCACCCACGGGAACGTATGCTGAACAGTGTAGGTCCCCGGATCGTACCCGTTCCCGGCGCCCGTCTCGTTCAGATCCATGATCCATGCCCCTACTGATCCCCTATCGAGAGTGCCGATATGGCTGTACGAGTAGCCGCACAGCTCGTAGTTCGCCAGGTTCGGCTCGAACTCGTTGTACGGAGTCCAATCGACTCCCTCGAGTCCCTTGTACAGGAACGCGACGGCTCCGACAGACTGACCGGCATTGACCTGAATGATGGTGGCGGGATCGGAGTTCGGGAACCCCTTGGTAGTCCGCCAGTTCCGATTCATGTGAGTGCTCGTGGCACGGACCAGCCATGGAAGGTGGGCGTCGTCGTAGTTATAGGCGCAGCCCATAAGCGTGGCGGCGCTGTCGCCCATCCACAGCGGATCCATACCGAACGCGATTACATTTGCATCGGTCTCGACCAGCGTCTGCATCACGTACCGATCGTGCGACACGGTCACGGTGATCGGATAGGTGAGGTTGGTGAAAAGGGCCATCCCGTCGAAATCGTACGAGACAGGATCCTGCCCCGCCTGCTGAACTATAACGTTGGCATCCCTGATTGAGGCGCCGGTCCAGCGCTCGAAGCAGCCGATCAGACTATGCCCGTTGGGATCGACCACAGTCACCGCGCCTCCTCCCGCCGCCACCAGCGCATCGTATTCATCCAGCAGTTCCGTCAGGTCCGTCTTGTCCACGCTGTCTCCGCCCCCTTCGAAAGTGAAGCCCTGGACATCTGAAGGACCCGGCGTTGTCGGGTTGTCGCTGCACGCTCCTGAAAGCCCCAGACCCAGAATCAGAACCGCCCATATCCACCACGCGTAACTTATGTATTTCGTCATCAGACGTTCCTCCCGCTTCGCGAGTGCTTCTCTGACCATACTATTGACCCGGCGCCACCACCCGTTCACTATCGGATGTAAAGCACCTTTACCACATGCGAAATCCGGTCGGGCCCGCCCGACGCGGTTCGCCCGGCCACGGCGGTCTGATCGGGCTGCGGGCGGTTTCGTCGTGACCGATCCGTCCCCTCCTTTTTGGCTATTTCTTCCCCTTTTCCTGTACAATCAACCCACCGCTACAGCCTGTCGGTGAAAAAGACCGATCGAATTGGATCAACCCCTGCCGAGCCGCCATCGTGTCAGACAAGGAACCCCGTCCACATCTCGATGTCTCCCCGACCTTCGCACTCTGGAAAGTCGAAGGCACGCTCCAGCAGGTGCTTCGCCTACGCTGGGACAACCTCCCGGGCCCTGTCGACCTCGTCGCCGCGGCGGTCGACCCGGACGGCCCGTCCGGCCCTCGCGTCAGAATCGAGCCCGGAGAGGATCATTGGGGAGACGCTCTCATCGGAGTTCCCGTGCCGGACGGTCTGAAGCCCGGCGACGCTTACCGCGTCGCTCTCAATTCCATCGGCGAGCACGGCGATATCGCGGTGGAGATCGACTGCCGGCGCCCGCGCGACGACATGATCCTCTTCATCGGCGCCGGATATCATGTCGATCCGGTATGGTGGAACACGCAGAGGGACTACACCCAGGTCGGCTCGCGCCAGGGAAAGTCTGTCAACACCTTCCTGGAGCTCAATCGCCAATATCTCAATCTCCTCGAGAATGACCCTGCTTTCGCCTGCACGATAGAGACCGTGCCCGCGCTCCATCCCACGTGGATATCGGAACCGGCCCTTCGGGGCATCATTCGCGCGATGGTCGCGACCGGAAGGCTGGAGTTGATCGGCAGCTACGATCAGCCGCAGTCGACCCTGGTCGGATGTGAGCTCCTGTGCAGAAACATCGCTTACGGCATCGGATTCTCCATCGCGACAACCGGGCTTCTCCCTGAGGGTCTCGCGCAGTGGGATGTCTTCGGTCACGATCCAGTATGGCCGGCGCTGGGGAAGGCCGCCGGCCTCGAATGGACGACGTTCTGCCGCGGACTGTATCACGGCGAGCATCTCGAGCCCGAGGACAACCTGTTCACTTCCGAATTCAGATGGGTAAGTCCGGATTCGAGCGAGCTTCTGACGCATTACATGAGCACGCACTACACGTCCGGCTGGGAGTTCTCATGGAAATCCATGGCCGATGGCGAGATACCGATTCTGGACCGCTTCGAGAGGCTGAGAATCGTCGCGCCGACGCGCAACCTCCTGCTTCCCTGCTACGGCGACTTCGCCGAGCCTTTCGACGGCATGATGCAGCTCGTTCGCGCATGGAACAGGAAGTACGTCTCTCCCAAAATCGTGGTCGGAACGCAGGAGGACTATCTCGCATCAGTGCGGAAGGCGTGCCGGGAAGAGGACATCTGGCTGCCGCCGATATCGCGCGATCTCAATCCCGCGTACTCCGGCTGCAACCTGAGCTTCGCCGATACAAAAATCGCCCAGCGCCATTGCGAGCGACTTCTTCGCGACGCCGAGATCTGGGCTACGTTCGCGCATCTCCTGGGCGCCGACTATCCGACCGCGTCGCTCGACCGCGCATGGCGAATCCTCTGCTACACCGCCCATCATGACGCGGTCACCGGCAGCGAAAGCGACCAGGTGTATCTCGACCTTAGCTCGATCTGGCGCGAGGCGTTCGACCTGGCCAACCTCGTCGCCATGAAATCCAGAAGCGCCATTGCCTCACTTGTCGGATCAAAATCGGCGGAAGATTCGGAAATCGTCACGGTCTTCAACTCTCTCGGATGGACTCGCTCGGACCGCGTGATGTTGAGCGGGTACGAGCCGACCGGTCGCGGCCCATTCTCGGCGGTTGACGAGTACGGCAAAGAAAATCCTCTCATCAAAAACGGCGACAGATGGGAGTTCGAGGTAAACGACATCCCTCCCATCGGCTGTAAAAGCTACCGGATAGCCCCGACCGTGCGACCACAGAAGATATCAGCGTCGGGAGACGCTCACACTATCGAGAACGACGCTCTTCTCGTGCGGGTGGACCCATCGAAGGGCGGCGGTATCGTCAGCATCCTCGACAAGGCATCTGGAAGGGAGTTCGTGCAGAACGGAGTTGTCGCGAATGACATCGCCGTCTACCCCGAGTACCCCGGCATGAACATGGCGCCGTGGGTGATCCAGCCGACCGGCGAGATGATCGTCTCATCCGCGCAGATCGCGGAAGTATCCCGAAGAGTCGAGCCGGGAATCCAGAGTCTGACATGCACAGTCGAGCTTCTCGGCTGCGATATCGAGCGGACGATCATCCTCCGCGACCATGAGCCCTTCGTGAATTGCCGCACGCGGGTTGTCGGCTATCGAAATCGTGACCGGATGTGGCGGGTCGAGTTTCCGGTCGACCTGCCCGGCACTCGTCCCACCGCGCAGACATCGGGAGGCGTCATCGGGAGACCCTACGGTCGTCGCGGCGACTATCAGGACATGACCTGCTTCGGCGACTGGGCGGTCGACACATGGGGCGGTCTGGAGCGTCTGTTGGCGTTCATAGTCAACGGCCCCGACGGAAAACGAAGCCGCGCAGTGGCAATCGGAGAGATAGTCATCCCGGACTCTCCGGACGTAGCTGTACAAGGCGCAGTCGACCGTCTCGTCCCGATGCTCGCGAGAGCGGGAGTGACGACGGTCGTGACGAGGGCTTCCGGCCGACGGTCCGGCGACTGGCTGATGGACGGCTCGCGTCCGGATTTCCGCATCGCGCTCGGCAAGGAAAACGCATTCTCTGAAGCGATCCTGCATGAAGCCGCGAGAATCTCCGCTGAGCCGATCGAGTCATTGGTTTCGGCTGTCGACACGGCATCGGCGTGCTGGGTCGATCTTGCCGGTGAAAACGCGGGGACCGACCTTCCGGTTATTCTCCTCCCGCGGAACGCAGAGGCTGTTGCTGCGATCCTCGACGAGTGGGAGCGGCAAATAGCATCGCCGCCGGCTCAGATCGACATCGCCGGGCCTGCGATTGTCGCGGAAGCCTTGTGGAGTTCGACCGACTACCGACCCTGCGAAGCCGGTTTTGCGGTCCTTGTCAGGGGCACGCCGAGCATGCTCGTCATTCCGGACGGGACGATATCGCTCGGATTGTTCCGCTCGGCGTCCGCGAGCCCGTCCGGCGGGTGGGTGGACGGAGTCCCGGTGCGCATGCCCGACGGCTCGTATTTCCAGCACGAGCACTGGAGCCATCAGTTCGAATACAGGCTCGTGCCGCACCTCGGCGACTGGCGGCATAACCGTGTCTATCAGCTTGCCACCGAGTTCAACCATCCTCTTGAAGCCGCAACGCACAAGCCGTCCGGAGGACCGCTCCCATCAAGTGGGAGCTTCCTTCCGATCGATGCCGAAAACCTGCTCGTGCAGGCCATCCGCCCGCTGTTTCAGCCGGAAATCTACTTTGACCATCACCGCCGACCGCCCCCGGACAATTCCGAGATACTCGTGAGAGTGCGGGAGATAGAGGGTCGAGCCGCCCGGCTGAGCACTCCCGTAGTATTCGCGCACGACCTGAGAGAGGTCGACCTGCTCGGCCGTCCCAAGCCCGAAAAAGATCTGATCGAGCTGAGGCCCTGGTCTGTTTCGAGCCTCGCTCTTGAGCCGGCGACCGACTACGGATCGCCGCTCCACGGGATCTCACTCGAGGACGGACTTCGTCCGCAGACTCTATGGCCGGCGAGGTACTGGCGATCGAGCCTGGGACCGTGCGGCTGGAAAGGTCAGCCTGTTTTTCACAAGTTCGTCCCCTCATCGGTCTCGCTCGGACCGCCCGGGACATCCGCAATCTCGCTGCAGGTTGTGAGTAACTCAAGGAGGAAGGTCGAGGGCATCCACATCATGCTCCATGCGCCCACCGGCATTCGCGTTGAACCCGAGGCCTTCGGCCCATTGGGGCTTGAGCCCGACGAGGTCCGCGACCTTTCGGTCCGACTTGTCGCTGTCGACAAGTCCGCGCTCAACCCCGGCTTCCTCACCGCGGTTCTCAGGAATCCGGACGGCATGCGAACCGTCGCAGCGGCCACGGTCAACACGGAATCCGGCACTCCGTTGCCAATGAGGCTGGATGTCCCTGAGGCGATTATCGTTGACGCTGACCGCGTCGAGTTTCCCGTGACCGTCACCAACGAGCTGGACCGGGAAGTCGAGGGAATGCTCGAGTTGATTCTTCCGTACGAGGCCTGGCCCATGCTGGCGGCCGGGATCGTCCGGCAGGCTGTCACTCTCGCGCCCAAGTCCGATACTACCGTGCACTTCCCCCTGTCGGCGAGCGATGCGGTCGCCCCGGGACGCTACTTCGCTGTAGCCAAGTGGCATTGCCTCGAAGAGCAGATCTATTCAAGCTCCGCGTGGCTGATTGTGCCCGGTCCCGACGGAAGATGGGGCATTCCTGAGCCGGAGGAAATCGTAAGAGCGGAATACAAGGGCCCGCATGTCAGATCGAAGCGTCTGACCGCGGAGCTTTCGGTCGAGGACGGAATCGAAGTGTGGGAAAAGTCGCTGGCTTCCGTCCCGCTCGACCTCAGCCTCTACAAGAAACCCGGCGGACCGAGCGGATCGACCAGGTCCCTCCCGATCCGGCTCGGACACGATGACAAGGCCTTGTACGTGATGGTCGAGGTCCCGTGGCGGACGCCGGTCAATCCCCATCGAAACAGCAGGATTCGCAACGCCGACTGCCTCCATCTGGCGTTCTTCCCCGGCAGGCTCGCGGAGGTGGGATTCGCATTCACGAAGAGAGGGGCGGAGTCATGGACTTTTTTCGAGGTCATGGACTCTCCTCGGCCTCGATCTCCGGACATACGAATCGAGCGCGAGCCGGAATCCACAGTCTATCTGACCGTAATCCCGTGGCGGCACATCCACCTGGACAGCAGGCCGACGCTGCTCCCATTCAATGTCGTAGTGCACGTGACGGGCGCGGACGGTCGCTGGAGCGGCGCCTGGGCGCTCACCGACAGAACGGTATTCAGAAAGACAATGGACGGTAGTGAGTTCGGCACGATCGCCACGTAAGCGCCGTACGTGCCGACGTCTTCCAGACGTGCCGATGTCTTCCAAACGTGCCGACGTCTTCCAAACGTGCCGACGTCTTCCAAACGTGCCGACGTCTTCCAGACGTCGGGCATCGTGACGTCTGCTTCAAGCAGACGTCCTCGTGCTGCATCTCGCCCGAATTGCAGATGCACGACACCAGGCGTTTCGGCACCGCAAAGCTTCACAAATCGACTATCCAAGCATGCGACAACATGTCCCTGAGGGGCCAGACTGTCCCCCCGCAAGCCCGCAATCGAGCCCCCACTGCACCTGCAGACCGGACATTTTGACGCCCTGAAAGCCCCGTTTCATGCCGCATAGGAAGAAAATGCCCCGCAAGGGGACCTATTGGCCCATCTTGGCTTCAAGTGGCATAAAAAGTGATCAGATTCCTTTCTGCAGGGCGCCGGAATTCGGGTTCGGAGGAGACGAGGTTACGGAATAGATACCAGGAATCCAGATATCACCGCCACTGTTCCTTTCGCACGGGGTTGTATCCCCGTCCGGAAATCTGATCGATGCAAATGAGGACCTGAGGAGGGATCACGTGAGATGGGAGGGTTGGTGACCGAGTCGACGTGGCTGTCAAGAGAACCCGGCGACACGGCTCACGCCCTGAGGCACCTGGGACGGTCGCCCCCCCTGAATATCACGAGAGCCGACCAGTAATCCTGGATGGCAGTCGTCGGGGGACCGGGAACCTGTTGAAAAGACCGCATGATCAAGAGGAAGGGCGACCGTCCCGCCACAGCCATCGATTCTTTCGGACCATACACCTGCGCTCGCTTTCCCCCCCAGACGCACGGACGCGTCGGAAGGAAGAGGGGAGAGCCGCCGCCTCCAAAGGCGGCGTTTTTCTTCCATCCGCCCCGACTCCGTCCCTCTCTTCGTAGCATGCGCATCCTGCGCATGTCCTCTTCGTACCACGCGCATCCTGCGCATGTCCTCTTCGTAGCATGCGCATCTTGCGCATGATCTCTTCGTAGCACGCGCATCCTGCGCGTGTGCCCCCCTCCCCTCGCAACCTTCTCCCCCCCTCCGCTGTCTGACAGCTTATGGTAACATAACCCCTCGCCCGACCATGAATATCGCCAACTCATTCAGGCTCGCCCTACGCGGCCTCACCATCAACAAAGCCAGAAGCATCCTGGCACTGCTCGGCATCATAATCGGAATCGGAGCTGTGATCACCATCACCGCCCTCGCCGAGGGCCTTCGCGCACAGGCCACCAAGCAGATCGACGAGATGGGCACGAACCTGGTGTTTGTCTTTCCCCAGGCGTCTCATAACGAGCAGCGAACCCGCGCGGGCCGTATGGGCTATATGGAGCCGCAGTTGTTCACGGAAAGGGAGATACGCGCCATCGAGGGAGCTCTGCGGGTGCCTTTCGCCATGGCGGGAATAGTGCAGCAGGAAATGAACGCGAGCGAAGGCCGCGAGAGCGTTTTCGTGAACATCGAGGGAGTGGACTTCGCGTACCAGGAAGTATTCAACTATGACATCGAGTTCGGAAGATTCTTCACTCCGGCCGAGATCAGCGGCGCTCGAAGGGTCACCATCCTGGGATCGCAGACGGCGAAGGACCTTTTCGGCGACGAGAACCCCGTCGGGCTGACGGTCAACATCGGCGGCCATCGCCTCGAAGTGGTCGGTGTCGCGGCGGAGCAGGGCGGTCAACTGGGCGAAAATCCCGACAAGACAGTCCTGGTCCCGATCCGGCTCGCCCAGCAGACCCTGTTCGGCGTGGGAGACAAAACCTTCATGCTCGTCCTGCAGGCTGAGAACCTTCAGGATGTCGAGGCGGTGAAGGAGGATGTATCCCGCGGCCTCAACAGGATCAGGCGAATCGATGACCCCGACGACGAGAACTACGGGGTCATGTCGCAGACTGACGCGCTGGAGAACTTCCAGCAGTTCGTCAACGTCCTTACCATGGTCCTCGGAGGAGTCGCCGCGGTGAGTCTGCTTGTCGGCGGAATCGGCATCATGAACATCATGCTGGTCACCGTGACCGAGCGGACCCGCGAGATCGGCCTCAGAAAAGCAGTCGGAGCGCGCCAGGCCGACATTCTCTTCCAGTTCCTGATCGAGGCGATCGTCCTCTGCCTGCTCGGCGGCATTGTCGGCATGGGACTTGGATATGCGGGCGCGATGGGTCTGTCGGCGCTGATCCGGAGCGCGTCGCCGGAGGCGAGCTGGGACCCGGTGATTAGCGTCACGAGCGTCGTTGTCGCGGTGGTCTTCTCGACGCTCATCGGGCTGATTTTCGGCGTATATCCCGCCGCAAATGCCGCCCGCAAGGACCCGATCGCCGCCCTTCGATACGAGTAAGCCCCGGGTCATCTACCTGGGGTCTTGACAAGTGATGTATGATCGTGTAGCGTTTTGTTATCCCATAGGGCGGAGGTTAGCCATGGCGTCCCGAAGATACTTGACTCTGGGCTTGATCTCGTTGGCGGTCCTGATTATCTCGTGCGGCGGAGGAAACAAGGTTCCGAACCTCCCACCCGACGAGAACCCGACCGACTACCGTTTCATCGCCTCCGATCTTCCCCGCGACCCATCCCCCGATGTTCCACCTTCGGACCTGGATGAGCTCGTCGGCGGCAACACGGATTTCGCGTTTGACCTCTACAAGAAACTCAGCGAAGAGGACGGTAACGTCTTCTTCTCGCCGTTCAGCATCTCCCAGGCGCTCGCGATGACCTGGGCGGGTGCAAAGAACGACACCGAGACCCAGATGTCGGACACCCTCCATTTCACCCTGGGTCAGGACAAGCTGCATCCCGCTTTCAACCTGCTCGACCTCGAGCTTCAGAGTCGAGGCGAGGGCGCGAAGGGCAAGGACAGCGAGCCCTTCCGGCTGAATATCGCGAACTCGACATGGGGTCAGGACGGCTGGACCTGGCTGCCGGCATTCCTTGATGTCCTCGCCGTCAACTACGGAGCCGGCATGAGGCTGGTGGATTTCGCCGCCGATCCGGAGCAGTGCCGTGTCACCATCAACAAGTGGGTGGAGGACAAGACCGAGGACCGGATCAAGGATCTCCTCCCCGAGGGCGTGATCGACACTCAGACCGCGCTCGTGCTGGTCAATGCGATCTACTTCAACGCCGCGTGGCTCGACCCGTTCGAGGAGGACGATACGCGGCAGGGCGAGTTCAGCCTTCTGGACGGCGGCAAAGTGATGGTGCCCCTCATGGAGCAGGTCGAGGAGCATAACTACATGGAGGGCGACGGTTTCAAGGCCGTCGAGATGAAGTACGACGGCGAGGAGCTGTCGATGGTGATCGTTCTGCCGGATATCGACCGCTTCGATGAGATCGAGTCATCGCTGAGCTCGACGTTCATAGACGGGATCATCCAGGATTTCGGCAACTACTCGGTCACTCTGACATTGCCGAAGTTCGAGTACGAGTCCGAATTCGGGCTTGCCGGCACGCTCAACAGCATGGGTATGACCGATGCGTTCGTTCCCGATGTCGCCGACTTCTCCGGCATGGACGGGTCGCTGCTGCTGTACATCACCGATGTGGTCCACAAGGCGTTTGTATCGGTCGATGAGGCGGGCACAGAGGCTGCCGCGGCTACAGGCGTGGTCATCGGCTACACCTCGATTCCCGAAAGCGCCGTATTCACCGCGGACCATCCCTTCATCTTCTTCATCCGCGACATCGCCACCGGCGCCATCCTCTTTGTCGGCAGAGTGCTCGATCCCAGCGCCTGAGACAGGAAACCCGAGCCGGATCGGCTATGGAACCGGGTAGGCGGTCTCGTGGTCGCGAACCCACGAGTTCGCCTCGATGAATTGCCCGGTCGTGAGGCTGTACTCCGGCGGGGTCGATCCGCAGTAGGAAAAGTACATCAGATTCAGGGGATAATCGGCGTCCTCATCGCAGTACAACGGCGGGATGAACGGTGGCGGCCCGGTGCACCACGTGTTGTCGGCCGCGCAGGTCGTGACGAGCAGATACATATCCCAGAATCGCGTGAGGCCGTGCCCGCATTCGTGCGCCAGCACGATCGGGTCCCCCTGCGGACACCCGGGAGGCGTGCGTGCATCCTGGCAGAGCACGATGAAGATGTTCTTGGTCGTGTGATCGGTACCCGGGCACACGCTCGAGCAGTACGCGGCGGCGGGGTCACCATCCGACGTGGCGACATAGTACACATTGATTGAATTCGGATGGCTGACCTTCCCGAATTCAGCGTGCATGGACTCCCCTTCCGTCCCGGTCAGGTTGCGGTAGTTGATGTTCGTCATCCAGAAGAAACTGCCTGAGTTCTCCATGATGTAATCGAAGCCAAAGTCGTTCCAGAACGTCTGTAAGTCGGTGTAGTCGGCGACCGCCCTCGACCACGGCACTACTGCGTTTGCTCCCGAGCTGTTGTCCGCGGCGCACCAGAACGCTATGCCCACCCGTCGCTTCTTCGGGTACCCGTCGTCGGTCGACCATGACGGCGAGCTGCCCAGCCCATTCTCGGCCCGCATCCGGTAGTCGATGGTGTCCCTCGTGCCCGAATATCTCGCGTTGGTATCGATGTAGGATGTCGATCCGCCCGGCGCAGTATAGAGATGAGCCCACTGCCAGGTCTTCGGGCTCGTGTTGTAGTTGTACCTCTCGATCGTATACTCGTCCGCGTTGCTGGCGGGATCCCATGTCAGCTTGACCTGGTGGTTGCCCAGACCCGTGTCGCCGTCAGAGGCATTGAAGTTCATCACATTCCCCGGGATCTCCGGCGTCCAGCCTGACAGAGGGACCTCAAGGACCTGGTAGAGGTTGGGTCGGCCGGTCGGGTGAGGGGTTCCGACGCCTGTGTCGTATGACCCGGTGGCCGATTCCACAGCCACAAGCACGGGATTGTCCTTCGGCGAAGGCCCGTTGGGATCGACCGCCCCGCAGTCCAGGACGAATCTCTGGCTGAGGGTGGTGCTTCCCGGCGATGTGGACCAGTCCGCCGATCCGAAGGTCAGCATGTTGTTTGAGCCGAGTATGAAACCGGACGGACTCTCCACAATTATCTTGCTTATCTGGGTCTCGACATTGCCCGGACTCAGCCTCGCGCCCTGATCGAACACTTCGAGCGTCAGGAGGAGGTCTCCGCCCTTGTCGGTCGGACTGTTCCAATAAGCCGTCGTGCCGTCGGTCTCCATCCGGAGGAAAAACGGCTCGGTGATATTCGCGCCGGGAGGGAAATCCCCGGGGACGCTCGTGGGAGGAACATGATTCGGTTCGAGCCACGACGCGACGACCGCATACTGGAACTTCACCTGCGGGTAGCCGCCGGACATCGGGAATTTCAGGTCGTACCGACGCGTGTTTGTCCGCCCCGCCCTGAACACGCCGCGGTTGTTCACCATCTGGCTTGACGAGTAGTGATCGGCGATCGATTCCGTCGCGCTCAGGTCATCGCAGAAGTACTTGTACGGGTTGATCGTGGCGGTCCAGTGGATCTTCTTCGTTCCCAGCGCTCCCTCGAGATATCCGCCGAGACCTGGAGCGGTGAACTCGACGGGATTCATCCAGCGCGTGTAGCCGTCCGCGTTGATCAGGATCGCATCCGTTCCGGGCGACGCGTATCGCACCGCCGAGCTGTGCCGCGCGATCCGCTGACCGTTGTGGATGAACACCCCGAGAACATCGAACCCGGCGTATTCAGAGTACGCCGGGAACGGGTGCTTCAGCACTACATCGATGACCACCCTCCCCGTCGTGAACAGGGAGTGATCGTCGACGATCGTCACATTCATGTTGCTGGTCTTCCCCGCGGGCGGCTGCAGGAAATACGCCACGTTCAGGGTGTATTGCGCGGCACGCAGCGGCACGATCTCGAAGCTTCCAGGCGACTCCATGCTGACATCCCAGACGCCCCACGACATCGCATAGGCGGAATCATCCCGGACCCCGGTCTGCACATCGGGCCCCCCGGCCGCCGTATCGGTCGGAGTCACCGGCGATCCGGACCGGGAGCAGCCGATGATCGCCAGGATCAGAAGCAGACACGCCGCGATCCGTGAGATGGGTTGAACTGATCTGAGTTGCGCGCGCATGACTCGCTCCTGAGCGGACATGATTCTCTGCGCCACACCCCTCACTACCTGATGCACCAGGAGACGCAGCAGACCGGAAAACCAACGGGATGCAAAAAGCAAAGGATACGAGCTCGGAGGGTCGGCAAGGAAACCCGTTCGCCGCAGACTTCCTTGCGGTCTTGCATGTATCCGATAAAATACCAGACAATCGGCGATTTGGAAAGACCGGAACTCCCGCTCACCCGTCAAGTCTTCCTTCCGGTTGACTGTGGGGCAAGCAGGATCACGAGGCTGACTGCGAGGATAACCAGGTCCCTGATCAGCGCGCCCGCGTCCGCCTGGGTCCCGAGAAAGCCGACATCGAGCCCGCATCCGCATTCGATATCCAGACCCCGGGCGATTACGCTGACGATGGCGGCTATGAAAACGACGTTCATCGCCAGAATCGCCAGCGCAGCCTGCCGCACCTTCAGGTTGATCACCAGAAGCGCGCCGCATACGAATTCAAGAGCCGGCATGACAATTGCCGCCGGGCTGATCAGATACGCGAACGGTCCCACCAGGATGCTGTAGGCATAGATCGCGCGCCCGAAATCCCACGGCCGCTCGATCTTCTCCAGACTCGCGACCAGAAAGAGCGCCCCGAGAAGAATCCTGAGCAGGTGGTAGACAATACACGGCACCGCGGATGGCGTGGAGCAGCGAGCCCCTCCTTCCGTCGCGTCGCTCATGGCTCCGACCCCACATTCGTCGGATAACCCATGTACTCCCACGCTTCCATCCCGCCCTCGAAAAGGTAAATCTCACGATAACCTTCGGCGAACAGCGAGACCGCCAGCGTGTTCGATTCGTCGCACGAGCCCCCTGAGCAGTAAGCCACGATGCAGTCGGCGTCGGCGACCGTGTCCGCGTACTGCGAGTGATAAGAGTCGAACATATCGAACGGCCAGTTATTCGCCCCTGCAATATGCCCTTCTTCGTAGTACTGCGCCCCCCTGGCATCAAAGAAAATGCAATCCCCGGCGTCAAACAGCTCCTTCGCCTTGAAGACATCGATTGTCCAGATCTGCGAGTCCGGCTGGGTGGGGCCCGGACCGGGCCCGGGGGATCCGTCGACCGGCTGCACGCCGACCTCCGGCCAGCCCTTATGACGCCAGGGGTCTATCAGGTTCACGCCGCGGGTGATTCTGGCACGGGCGTGGCTGATAGTGCCCTGTTCCGCCGCACGCAGGAGTATGGGCGTCCTGATCCAGTTCACCAGGACAGCGACGATTGCCACCACGATGACCAGCTTGATGGCTCCGATGATCTCTGTCTTCCAGGATTTCCACATGGCCCGTGAAATCGGTCAAGTATATCACTGTCCCGCCTGCGCGGCGGCTTTCAGGAGAGTACGATGCCGCGCCGGCCGGCGACGTTCACGCCTGGCGAGATTCTTTTGAGCCCACAAAACCTGTATAATCATAATGGAAATGGCTGAGCTGACACCGGTCGAACAACTCGAGGAGATCAAGCGAAATGCCGAATCGCTTCTCGCTCGCATCGCCGCGATCACCCGCGATCTCGACTTCCCCGCCATCCGGCGCGAGATCGGAGAGCTGGAAGCCGAGCGGGTGAGCCCGGACATCTGGAGCGATCCTGTGAAGGCGGCGCGCATAAACCGTCGCATCGCGCGTCTGAAGGAAAGGCTGGAAGCATGGAGCAGGCTGCAAAGGGCCGCGCGCGACTCGGGCGAGTTCGCGGAGCTTGCGCTTGGGGAAGACGATCCCGGATCGCACCTGGCCGACGCGAGGGAAGCGTACGAGAAGGCCATCAGGGGCGTTGAGAAGGAGGAGACGAGGCTTCTGCTGTCGGCGCCGGAGGATGCGGGCGACGCGATCTGCTCGATCCAGGCCGGCGCGGGCGGCACGGACGCGCAGGACTGGGCGTCGATGCTCCTGAGGATGTACCTTCGTTACTGCGAGCGTATGAGCTTCAAAGCGATCGTGCTCGATGAGCATGCGGGCGAGCAGGCGGGGATCAAGTCGGCGACGTTCGAGGTCGACGGCGAATATGCATACGGTTACCTGAAATGCGAGGAGGGTATTCACCGCCTCGTGCGCATAAGCCCCTACGGCCAGCACAGGAGGGAGACCAGCTTCGCGAGCCTCGATGTCACCCCCGTGGCCGAGGAGACCGGGATCGAGCTCGACGAAAGCGACCTGAGAATCGACACTTACCGCTCCTCGGGCGCAGGCGGTCAACATGTGAACAAGACCGACAGCGCGGTCAGGATCACTCACATCCCGACGGGCATAGTGGTGAGCTGCCAGAACGAGCGGTCGCAGCACAAGAACAAGGCCACCGCCCTGAAAATCCTCAAGAGCCGACTGGTCGACCTTGAGCGCGATAAGCTCGCGGCGCAGGCCGAGGCCGAGCGCGGCAAAAAGCACAAAATCCAGTTCGGCGGCGGGCACATACGCAACTACTTCCTGCATCCGCGCAAGCAGGTGAAGGACATGCGCACCGGCTACGAGACCGGCAACGCGGAGCGCGTCCTCGACGGCGACATGCAGGATTTTATCGATCTCTACCTCAGAGAGATGGTGGCGCAGACCGCAAAAGCAGCGACCGACGATCCACAATAGGCAGGCGTGAGGCCGGCGAGGAGAGCGACATCGACACGATGCACTTCAACGACCCGCAGGGCACGGTGAAGCAGGAGCAGGTGGCGGCCTCGCTCGCGCCGACGACGGACGGCTACGTGACCACCGCCGAGGGCCAGCCGCTGCCGTTGATGACCCAGCCGGTCGGCGAGAACCACATCCGCTTCCACGGCGGCTTTCTCGAGGAGAAGGAGTTCTCCGCGTCGCCGGGATCGGACAAGGGGCACTTCTACCGCATGGGCGTGCGCCACTTCTCACCCGCACTCGGCCGCTTTTTGCAGCGGGATGCGCTGACCTACCGGCGCCCGCCGTTCGCATCGATGCCGCTCAGGTCCAACCCGTACGCCTACGCCCACAACCAGCCGACTGAGTACGCCGACCCGAGCGGCTGTCAGGCACTCATGCCGGGACGTCGTCCCGAGTATGAGACGGAGAAGCTCGAAGCACCGGGGACGGGAGCCGAAGACGGATGCGAGCAGGGGTGGTCTCATGAGGAGTGCGGGTGCATGGGCTTGTGCTGCCGAAGTCGAAGCGGATGGGAATACTCATGCGATCCGTGTAAAAAGAGCGCTGTGGTCTGTATCTGGCAACCTTCGGAGATTCTGCGCGATTGTGAGTGCGAATGCTGCAGCGGCCGCGAGGGGGAGCACGCCCCGACAAAGCTGGGCGGCGGCGGGACCCACTGGACCGGTAGAATCACTGACCCGGACGGCCCGGAGGGCCCGTACGGGCCCCCTTCGTACGGACCAAATGGAGACGGCGGCAGTATCTGGGAATTCCCACCCGTGCCAGGCGGTTACTTCCCCTGGGGGGGAGAAGGCCCGATTCCTCTGTTTGGAGGTCGTAGCGTTCACTTCACCGGTATCATACATTCGATGCACCAGATGGTCTTCCTCGAATTGCCTGCCAAGGTGCTGCCTGGGATCGGGACGATGGCCACCTATGTCCCACCGTTGGGCCAGATCGGGGACTTGGCGGCGAGCGTTTCCAGTGGCTATGCTCTGATGTGGGCTTGGTGTACGTGGTTCAGAACGTATTGCCCAGGCCAGAATGAATACGCTTACAGGTGTTGGCGAGATGCTTGCTGCGCAGCCTCCGGATGTCTCAGAAGATGGTGGTTTTGGGGGATGCTTGCGGGGGCGGTTGTCGTGGGCGGTTTAGGGTGGTGGCTGGGGGGCAACGTACTCCCCGGTGCCGCCATCGGTGCCGTAGGGGGGATTGACGCTATTAGCGGAGGCTGCGCCACTGTCTGGTTCCTAGAAATGGGCAAGTGCCCCAATCCGTTAGGTCTTCCGTTTCCGATATAGATGCACATATAGATGCACACGAAGAACCGCGAAGAGGAAAACGACGCCGGCCTTGCTCTTCCTCCGGTCTGGTGGGCAAGAGTGAGCCCCAGCTTGAGGAACGGCTGGAAGAGCCGCCCATTCCGAACTCGCCTCGGAATGACTCGCCTGAGGCCTTGGTGCGGAGGGCCATTGGCGCTTCTGGCCGGGATCGTGTGGTCTGTCCTCATCAACGGAGCAATCTGGGTCGCGCACGATGGGTTCACTTGGCGCAGTTGGTGGAATTACCAGCACTTTGCGAATCCAACGGCGGCACTGGCTCTGGTGCTGGCAACCCGCTATGTGTTGTTCACGGTTGCGCACAAAGACACCCATGTACGCCAAGATGATGGTCCACAGAGGTCTGTTAAAGCTCTGCCGGTACACCAACCCGCTCGCGAGATCCTTGCGGCACTGGCCCTGTCATTTGTGATGCGGACATACAGAGCCCTTGGCGAATACTTGTATCTGGTGATCGGGCTCGCTATCGGCAGCCTGGTGACCCCGTACGCTGGCATCGAGCTAAAATACCTGCCCTGGTTCGGCCTATGGCTCGGATTGCTGGTCTGGTTATCGTTGGTATTGGCCTACACCCTTGCCGTCAGCGGACTGTCAGCCGTGTTTCTGACTCTTGCCCTCCCGAGGCTGCGCAAGTTGGATAGCAGTGTAGTGGCGATTGTCATGTTCCTTCCCGCCTTCGCTGTGGCGGCAATGTTGTTTCTGACTTTCGGGTACCGGAGGATGAACGATGGCGCGGCTTTGATGTACTATGCAGGTATGGGATTGCACCTGGCTGTTTGGTCCACGTTGATACTCCTGTTCTGGATTTCGATTGCCAGCAGCAAATTCGCGCGTCGTTGACTGGCTGCTTGGCTTGGTGGCGGTGCCGGAGCTTGCGATGATCCTCTGGCTCGCGATAAGAATTCCGAAGTCCAGCGACAGGTAGTGAGTAGCCCGGCAATTCATTTGCCGAGACCCGGCGATTCATGTATGATGATCCCCGGCAAATGGATTGCCGGGCTACAACTGGATATGGTCTCGGAGAGACAGGAACTTGGAGACCCGGCTTGAATCACTGATTACAGACTGGTGCTTGGCCAATGGGAGGACTCTTACCATGAATCTCGGTCCATTTGATCGCCTGGAAGGCCTTGTCTACTTCGCCTTAGTGGGAGTTGCCATCGGTGTATCTAAGCTATTCTACTACCTCGGCATGGTCAGCGTGACCACAGGGAGCGCATACACGCCTCGCGACATCGAGAACGTCTGGCCAGGTGTCGTATACTTCTGCTTCTTGGGTCTCTTAGCGTTCAACGTATTCCCTACGGAGACTGACAGAAAATACCTAAGACTGAAGCTCATTTTGTTAGCACTGGCTGTTGCGAGTTACGCAGTGTTCATTAATTTCGAGCGGATGATTGGGGCGTATGTGAGTAGCCATGCCTTATAGCTACTCCAGACAGGCGAATGATGGCAAGGGCCGTAGCGCATTGCGATGGCCCATCGCGGATGGGGATCAGCCAGGTGAGGCTGAAGGCCGGACGCGTTGATCCCTGGGATTCCCTCTGGTAGCAGTAATGGAAATGAACGTCGTCAAAAAGGAAATCTCCCCCATCCAGCATGAGCTGGAGATCGAGATTCCATGGGACGAGGTCGAGAAGCGCATCCCCGACGCTGTGAGGGAGTTCCAGGCGGTCGCGGAAATCAAAGGCTTCCGGAAGGGGAAGGCTCCGCCGAAAGTTGTCCGCGCCCACACGGGGGAGAAGCGCGTATTGCAGGCCGCGGCTGAGAGAGCCGCAAGCGACGCGTTCAGCCAGGCCGGCAAAGATCTCGAAAAGAAGCCGATCGCCCCTCCGCGACTCGATCTTGGAGACATCAAAGAAGGAGAGCCGCTGACGCTCACCGCGAAGTCGGGTAGCCTGAGCAGTCTGATGACGAGATGATGAACTTGGGTTCCAAAGCCCTCTGATAAGGCCGGGCGGCACGAGAAAGCTCCTCAAACTTCCTGTGGAGTTCCATAACCTCCTTGACTCCGGGCTCCTTGAGAGCTCTCTGGAGAATCTTGTCGATCTCCTCCTCTGTCCGCTCCTGGGAGGCTTCCATCCGGTCCGGCTTCTTTGTCAACTGTAATCTCCTCTGCCTGCCATTTATGATTCCAGATGATTATAGCAGACCAATGACGGGAATCCAAGATGAGACCGGTCACGCAGCCGGGTTTGGCCGGCAGACATAGGCGAACGCGGGTGGCGCCCACAGCCGGACCGAAGCGTGGGCTGTGGGTGAGCCGAGCCCGCGGCATCAGTAAAGGAACATGTACCCCAGATCGCCCCCGCCCCTCGTCATCGGCGCCTCCAGCGCGAGGTTTATCCTCGAAAGGCATTCATCAAGGTGCGCCGCCGTCATCGGATCGAGACCGGAAACAGCGTCACCGCTCAGCAGTGCTCCAATCCGATTCTTGATGAGCACGAGGTCGCGACGCGCGAGCGTGACGGCATCCTCGGGGGTGCCGTACGCGGGATCGAGCACGATTCCGATGATCATCTCCAGGTGAGCTCGCTGTAGATTGCGTCGATAACTGTCGATCGATGCGCCCGTGGCGATTTCCGACCAGACGGCGTCGCGCACCGAGTCGAACAGCTCCACAAGCGTGAACGCCTCCGCGCCCTCGGGCATGCGAATCTCGTTGTTGAGAACACGCTCCAGAAGAACCGGATCGTAGATCCAGTAGAACGGCTCGCTCTGAACGCTCAGGACCCAGTCGTGGATGTCGAAATCCCTGATCCCACCGAAGAGCAAGCTCCAATCGAAAGTCGGCAGCGTTTCGCGCCCGAGCATATTCACCAGCTCGGGATCGAAACTGAACGCGCCGGGCGACCACAGCTTGTCCCTAAGGAACTGAAGCGCACGCCTCTGATCCTCGGCACTCACCGGGACCATCGCCGGGCGCGCGTCGGGGTCGCCGACATGATCGCGATACGTCCGCACTCCTCCGATCAGACGCGGCACAGCGAGCGAAGCAAGAATGTGGTCCCAGATCGCGTAGTAGAAAGCCCGCCTGATGTCGGCCGGACGAGTTCCGGGCTCACTCCAGTGCTCCAGAATCCCGTCGAGAAGCTGGCCCGACGCGGTCAGCCGATCCGAGTAGAATCGCACCGGGTCATCGCTCAGGTCCCACGCGTACACGTCGGGATCCAGGTTCCGGGTCCAGCCGTACATGTCCTCGTCCGTGCCGTATCGGTACAAAGGCGCACGGCTCGCGATCTCCCCGAGCGCATCGAGCTCCTCTTCCGGCGTTTCCGCATCGATCGGCTTGTACGCGTACTCGATCGCCCAATAATCGTAGTCGCCCAGCGAGGTCTGCCAGTACTCCCCCTGCAGCTCGCCTTCAGGAGATACGTTCGCCGTCGTGTAGTCCATGACGGACGATGAAAGCCCGTGCTCTCGCGTCCAGAATATCCGGTTCAGCTTCCAGTACGGCGTCCCGGCGCTTCCCGCGAAATTGTGCCTCAAGCCGAGCACGTGCCCGACCTCGTGGCAGATGAGGCTTACGAGGTAGTCGTGATAGAACTGCTCTTCCTGAGGACTGCCCGGCTCCATCATTCCCCTTGAACGGAGGATCGCCGCGGCGCGCGCGCCCTCGAATGCATGTACGGCCGCGTAACAGTCGCGGTCCAGCGGACTCATCGCCCGCTCGGCCTGTCGCGAGAGAATGTCGAGCGTGTCCTGATCCCACCTGACCTGCCTTCCGTTCAGGCTCGGCCGGCCGGGGGGGAAGAGCGATTCGAGCACGCTGCGGATCGGCTCGACCGATAGCCTGTATTCCCAGTATACGGACCTCATCATGTCGGCTGAGACGCCGATGTCGGCGTCGTATATCTCGCCCGTGCGGAGATCGGCCCTGGACGGGCCGATGGCGTAATTGTCGGTCAGGGAGACGAACCACCTGACCGTGTTGTAGCGGATATCCGCCGGGTCCCAGTCGGCGTCGTCAGGCATCTGGCGGACCTCGATGGCGTTGTGGAATCCGATGCGCTCGAACGCATCGTTCCAGAGAAGGATCCCTTCCCTGACCGCATCGCGGTATTCGTACGGAATGCTGTTTTCCAGCCAGAACACGATCGGCTCGACCGGCTCACTGATCTCGGCCTCCGGATCGGCCTTCTCAAGGCGGAAATGGTTGACGTAACGGACAAAGCGCGTGTCCGTGCGATCGGTTTCCACCGAATAGTTCATGGACATACTCAAAAAATGGCCCACCCTGTCGTCCGCCGGCCTGGGCTTGAACCCCGAGTCGGGCGGCTGCGAAAGAGAGAAATGAATCCAGAGAATCTGGGATCCCAACGGAGTGTAGCCCGCCGGACCGCCCGCGCTGTAGACCGGAAGCCGCGTGTCGATCTCATCGTTCAGCGGAAATCCCCTTATCTGATCGACATACGCGCCCGTCAGGTCCACGGCCAGCGAATATCCCCAGGACCAGCTTGTGAGATCGATGCCGCTCGAAGTGAGGAGGAAAGTGGCCAGATCGAACACCACCCTCCCGTCGCCTTCATCCTCCGCCTCGACTGGCGCGCTGCCCAGGATCGTGTCCGAGATCCCCCTCTCGACGGCTCTTGCCATCGGCTCCCCCATCACCGTCGTGATCGTGTAGTTCGGCTCCACAAACTCGATCATCGTGCCGTTCCGCCGGAACTGGAACGGCAGCTCCCCCCACATCATCGGCGCTTCGAATCCCCAGTCACCCGTGCCCCTGCTGAGAGTGACGGACACGAAGAATGTATGGTCAAGCTGATCCGGATTGACCGAGACCAGCACCCGACGCGTCGCCTCGTCCTTGTAGTACGTGAACATACCCTCGATCTTGGTCCAGCCGGCGACATAATCCTCGATCGAACCCACCACCGCCGGCGCTTCCTCACCCCACTCGTCCGAGGGGATGATGTCCTCCTGGGCCAGGAGGGTATTGGCCGGCAGAAGGAGAAGAACCAGCGGTATGGTGAAAAAAGGAATTGAACGAATCATCATGACCTCCCGGCCTCTTGGAGGCTCAGCGCTTCAGCCCGTCGAGGCCCGGTTCTTGTTTTGCGACGGCGTAAGCTCGTGGCTCAAGATTGTAACCGAAAATCCCGTCAGGGTCTCCCGAAGTCGGGCAGTTTCATCGGATGACCCGGACTCAAAATGAAACCGGGCTCAGGATGAGCCCGGCTTTTGCTGCTTGTATGTTGCGATGGACAGTGTGGCTACTTGTGGACCCAGCAGGTCACGCTTGTTAGCGACGGCCTTGCCCGGGTCCTCGGCAGCTGAGGCTTCGACTGAGTCGGGCGGAGCCCAAAAAACCTCCGCCTCTCAGCCAGGTTTATTTTACTTCATAATCTCGGCCGTCACAAGTGTAAGTATCGACTTTTTTTAGGAGAAATTAAGAGCTATAAAGCGCCCCCTTACGCCGGATTTCGGCCCGGCGGCGCGTTCCCAACGGTACTGGAATCGGTTTGAGGCGGCCTAACCCTTCTCCGCTATGCTTCGCTCGCCCTCGTCGGCGATCTCTATGTCGCCGGGAGCCTTCTCCTCGGCTTCCCCGTTGCCGGCCGCGGCCGCGATCTTTTTCGCCGCAGCCCTGCGACGCTCGTCCTGCTTCGCCCTCTCCTCCTCGCTCAGCGGCTTCAGCACCGTGTACATCGCGTCCTTCCCGTACTTGAAGCTCACCTGGCTGCGACGGTTGATCTCCTCGAGGCGGTCGAACGTCATCCTGCCGTTCTCATCCGTGTTCTGGTCGAGCACATGGCAGAACACCTCGACCAGGTCCGGATCGAACTGCGTCCCCGAGTTCTTCCTCATCTCCTGCTTCGCCACCTCCACCGGCAGGCCCTTCCTGTACGGCCTGTCGGACGTCATCGCATCGAACGCATCCGCTATCGCCAGTATCCTCCCCAGCAGCGGGATCCTCTCCCCAGGCACCCCCATGTAGCCCCGCCCGTCCATCCTCTCGTGATGCATCTTCAGACCTTCGTACGCCGGACCGAGGAACTTGATCGGCTTGAGGATCTCGGCGGACTTCCGCAGATGGTCCTTCATCTCCTGGAACTCGTGCTCGTCAAGCCGTCCGGGCTTCCCGAGGATGAGCTCGCTGACGCCGATCTTCCCGATGTCGTGAAGGATGCCCGCGCGCTCGACGAAGTTGACCGTCTGCTCGTCAAACCCTAGGGATTTGCCGAGCTCAACCGCGAACAGCGCCACGCGCTCTGAGTGTCCGATCGTATACTTGTCCTTCGCGTCGATCGCGCTCGACAGCGCGCGAATCGTCTCCGTATACCCCCGGCCCATCTCCTCGTACAGCTTCCGGTTCTCAAGGTTGGCCGCCGCCTGATGCACGACGATCTCGAGAACCCTCACCCGGTCCATGTCGAGACGCTCTCCATCCTCAAGGTAGATGTCCACGTAACCCAGCACCCCACGAGGGCTTCTGATCGGGATCGAGAAGAGAACCCCCTGATCCAGCACCTCGTCATCGAAAATCCTCACCGATATCGGACTGTTGAAATCGGACAGAAGCGGGCGCTGATAGATCCTGTCCAGGTCCTCAAACTTCTCGGCGAGTATCCCCTTCTCCCGCCCGCGCTCGTAGAAGTTCTTGAGGAAGGAGCTGCCCTGGTGGAACTCGACGAACTCGTTGTCGGGATCGACGAATACCACGGCGTACTCGCTCTCCGGATATGTCTCCTTGATCTGCTTCTCGAGTAGCTCGAGGACCTGCTCGCTGGTGGTGGCCTCCACGATCTCCTCGCTCGCCTCGTGGATCGTCTCCAACTGCTGAATCCGGCTCCGCGCGGTCGTGAACAGCCTGGCGTTCTCGAGCGCGATTCCCGCCTGCGACGCCACCACCTCGAGGAGATCCATGTCTTCCTGGGTGAACTCCTCGTGGCTCGACTTGTTGTTGACGTTGAGCACCCCAAGCACCGACCCGTCGCGTCCCTTCACCGGCACGCAGATCAGCGAGTTCGTGTCGTAACGCTGCCTGTTCCTGTTCGAGGCGGTCCTGCCGAACCTTGGGTCATTCTCAATGTCGCGAATGAAAAGGCTCTCGCCGTGGGCGGCGACCGTCCCCGAGATCCCCTGTCCCACCTTTACCAGAGCCGTGTGAGTCACGTCCTCCGGCAGACCGATCGCGCTGCGTATGCGCATCGTCTCGGTCCCCGGCTCGATGACCATAAGGCTCGCCTTCTCTGCGCCGAATATGTCCGCCGCTTCCTCAACAATGATCCCGAACAACTTGTCGAGATCCAGAACCGAGCTGATCCCCTGCGTGACCTTCAGCAGGGTTCGGAGATTCTTGACCTTGCGGGTGACCTGTTCGGTCAGTGAGCTCAGGAGTTCATTGTCTAGCGAGTCTCCAGTTACCATGAAAAACGACCATCCTTAACTTCTCATGCCGGACCGGTCCCCCTCTCTTAGAGACGGTCCGGAAGCCCTTTATTAAACTCGTGCCCCCATGGCCGCGACATAGTTTCCCCCGATCGCGGCCGTCGCCGCTCAACACACACCCATGCCGGCATTCGAATCCAATCCGGCAAGGTTCTTCAATACTATCACCCTTCCTGCAATCCAGTCAAACCAACCGCCGAGCCGCCCCAAAGCCGCCCCCCTGTTCGACGCTCAAATCCATCCAGATCATTGGGACCCGGTTCCGGGTGATCCTGCTGCCCCGCCGCACCATCAACCCTCCCCATCAGCGGGTTCAAGAGGGATGCAGGCGGCCTGTCCTTTAATATACATACCATGCTCCGCCCGATCGCGCAAGGCCAGTCCCCCGCTCCATCGACCCGCATGGCCGACTTGTTCCATCGTGGCCAAACAACCTCAAGACGACCTTGAACCGCTGAACTTGTGATATACTAGCAGGCGAAGAAGTCCGCCCGAAAGGCAGAGACGGTGATTTGCCATGGCCAAGCCCGCCCAGATCGAAGAAACCGGCAAACAAAAACCCTTCGACCTCGACGAGGCCCTTGTCAAAGGTTTCCACAACGATTGCACGGACCTGCATATCCGCACCCACGATTTCCCCATCTTCCGGCTTCACGGCAAACTGATCAGGGATAAGTCCTACCCGATCTTCACGCCTGAGGACACAAAGAAGATGGCCCTCTCGATGATCAACGACTACCAGAAGAACAACCTGGAAGAGAACGGCGACTGCGATCTGGCGTACGAGATCCCGGGGCTTTCCAGGTTTCGCGTCAACATCTTCTACGAGCGCGACAACATAGGCATCGCGCTCAGGACCATCCCCCAGCGCGTGCCGAAAATCGAGGAGCTCGGCATACCCACCGAGGTCTGCAAGGAGCTTTCACTCAAGCCCCGCGGCATCGTCCTTGTCACCGGACCTACCGGCTCGGGCAAGTCGACCAGCCTGGCGGCGATGATCAACTTCATCAACGAGAATCGCGCTTGCAACATCATTACGATTGAGGACCCGATCGAGTACAAGCACGTCAGCAAGGTGGCCATGATCTCGCAGCGCGAGATCGGCTCCGACACCGTGAGTTTCTCGCGCGCCCTCAGAAGCGCGCTGCGCCAGGACCCGGACGTAATCCTCCTGGGCGAGATGCGCGACCTCGAAACCATGGCCACCGCCCTCAGCGCCGCGGAGACCGGTCACCTCGTCTTCGCCACCCTCCACACCAACTCCGCCGTGTCCAGCGTCGACCGCATCATCGACGTGTTCCCGGCGCACCAGCAGGCCCAGATTCGCCTCCAGCTCTCCATGGCACTCCAGGGCATCCTGTCCCAGACCCTTCTCCCCCGCACCCGAGAGGCCGGCGGCGGTCGTGTCGTCGCGGTCGAGACCCTAGTCGCCACCCACGGTATCCGCAACATGATCCGTGAGGCGAAGACCCATCAACTCCCCACCGCCCTTGAATCCGGCTCAAAATGGGGTATGAAAACCCTCGACATGGACCTCAAGCGCCTTGTCAATGAGGGCAAAATCACGTTCGAGACGGCCGTTGGTGTATGCCAGCATCCCGACGAGTTCCGCGCCAGCCTCGGCGTGAGGGTCTGAGAATCGATCCGCTTCATGAAACGATACGCGAGTCGGAACGGCTCGCGTTTTTCTTTCGCCGCCCGGCGTGTCCGATACTCCCTTCTCCTCGTCGCCGCGTATGTTATACTGCCGCGGGCTGCCCTGTCCTGCCCGACAAAACACGGGTGGGCGGGCGCCCGGAGGTCCGCCATGGTCCGCAATATCTTCAAGATCTTCGCCCGGTCCCCGTTCGAGCCGCTCACGCAGCACCTTAAAAAATGCGGCGAGACCGCCGAGAAGGTGCCCGACCTGATCGATGCCCTGAAGGCGCGCGACGCGGTCCGCGCCAAGGAGACCGCGAAGCAGATTATGTGGCTCGAGCACGAGGCCGACGAGATCAAGCACGAGATCAGGGACCATCTCCCCAAGACCCTGTTTCTCCCCGTCGACCGTCGCGATCTGCTCCATCTGCTCTCGGCGCAGGACGAGATCGCCGATCGCGTCGAGGATCTCGCCGTCGTCGCCACTCTCAAGCCCCAGCTCCCGGTCCCCGCGGAGATGATCGAGGAGCTCGACAGGGTGGTCGGCCTCGTCATGGAGTGCGTGAGAAGGGCGCTCGAGCTGGGCGACGAGCTCGATGCGCTTCTCGAGGCCAGCTTCGGGGGACCGGAGGCGGAGAGGGTATACGAGCTCATCAAGGGCCTGGGCCAGCAGGAGCATGTCGCGGACAAGCGCCAGTACAAGCTCAGCCAGAAGCTTGTCGAGGTCGCGGACCAGCTCGCTCCGGTCGATCTGATGCTCTGGGCCGAGCTCATCAAGAATCTGGGGCGGATCGCCAACTCGAGCGAGCGCTACTCGAAAGAACTGAGGAACATCCTGGCCAAGTAGAGAACGGCGGGTTTCGCGGGGGAAAACCGCGAATTCATCGGTGTCTTGCGTCTATTCGGTTTGAGGGCCTGCGGTGGAAGTATCCATACTCATTCTTCTTACCGGAATCTTCGGCTTCTACATGGCCTGGAACATCGGCGCCAACGATGTCGCCAACGCCATGGGAACCAGCGTCGGCTCCAGGGCCCTCTCCTACCGTCGCGCCATCCTCGTCGCCGCCATTTTCGAGTTCGCCGGCGCGGTCCTGGTCGGCAGCCACGTGACCAGCACCATCCAGAACAAGATAATCGACGTGACGTTCTTCGAGGGCCGCGAGATTGACCTCGCCCTCGGCATGATGGCCGCTCTCCTCTCCGCAGGCGCATGGCTTCAGTTCGCCACGTGGCGGGGATGGCCCGGCTCCACCACTCACTCCATACTCGGAAGCGTCTTCGGCCTGGGCCTCGTCACCGGCGGCTTCGGCATCATCAAGTGGCATATGGTCCTGAACATAGTGCTGAGCTGGATCATAAGCCCCATTGCCGGCGGCCTGATCGCCTGGATCGTGTTCCTCGTCATCCTGAGAGGGATTATCCGGCAGCGCGATCCCCGTAAAGCCCTGCTGCGGATGGTCCCGCCACTGCTTTTCGTCTTCTTCTTTGTCCTGACCCTTAACCTCTTCTTCAAGGGCCTGGCGCACCTCAACCTGACACTGACATCGCTCCAGATCACATTGACCGCAGTCGCGACCGGACTGATCGCCGCTGCGGTCGGGGCCATAATCCTGCGGCGGACGGTACGGGGCGACGCGGCGGGGCATTCGCGCCGCCAGGTCGAGAGGGTGTTCTCGGTTCTGCAGATCATGACCGCCTGCTACATGGCCTTCGCGCACGGCGCGAATGATGTCGCCAACGCGGTCGGTCCCCTCTCCGCATGCATCGCCGTTCTCCACGGCGGCATCGCGTCCCTCGCGGAGGAGGTCCCGCTGTGGGTGCTCGTGCTCGGCGGCGCGGGGATTGTCACGGGACTGGCCACCTGGGGATGGAAAGTGATGGAGACCATCGGGCACAATATCACCGGGATCGCCCCGACGCGCGGCTTTGCGGCCGAGTTCGGAGCTGCGACCACGGTGCTGGTCTGCAGCAAGCTCGGCCTTCCCGTGAGCACCACCCACACTCTCGTCGGAGCGGTCGTCGCGATCGGCCTGCTCAGAGGAATCCAGTCGGTGAACCTCAGAGTGGTCGGCACGGTGATCGTGAGCTGGCTCATCACCGTTCCGCTCACCGCCGCTCTCTGCGCGGTTTTGTACTGGATACTCAAATGGATCTGGACCATCGCGACCTAGTGCCCTGCATTCCAAAAGGCCGACCAAAAACGTCCCATCCAAAAACGTCCCATCCAAAAACGTCCCAACCAAGAACGTCCCGACCAAAAACGTGCCGACCAGAAACGTGCCGACGTCTTCCAGACGTCGGGCATCGTGACGTCTGCTTCAAGCAGACGTCCCCATCTTGTCACCCGAACCAAAAATGCACGACACTACAGGTGCCCCCGCCGTGCCGCCGCCTTGACAGACAGCCGCGCGTCACGTAAATTAATCTCGCCCGCTGGGGAGTAGTCCAACGGTAGGGCGCGAGGTTCTGGCCCTCGAAATCTGGGTTCGATTCCTAGCTCCCCAGCCAGTTTTGTTTTAGCGCCCCTTCGGCCAGTACGTCGAAGGGTGTTTTGTAGGAATAATGCACTTTCCCGGAGGTCAGGGTGGGGTTCGATACCACTACGGATAACATTTTGCGAATCTGGCTACTATCGCACCGCCCGAAGACGGACTCCGCTTCCAGAGCGACTTTCAGAAGGCGCTCCCCGGTTTCGTAGAACAGCCGGTTCGCGTCGTGATAGCTGCTGATTCGCCTCAGGGCCCTGTCCCGCTCCGTGATCATCCGGTTGTGCTGTTCACGCCAGAAGGTGTCGTCAATCTTGCCGTCAAGCTTGTCGTTGTAAGCTGCCTGGATCTTCGTCTGGAGCTGTCCTGCCCTCTTCTTCAAACGAGCCACCTCCTCCTCGCGACCCCGTATCTCAGTCTGAGCCACTTCCTTCATTGCCTGTGACAGCGATTCAGCCAGTTCCTCGTCTATCCGGACAGCCTGCAGCGCTTCAAAGAAGACCTCCTCGATCTCTTCTTGCCTGACCCACTTGCTGTCGCATTTGCCTCTCGCATTGGTGCAGTGGTAGTAGACATACTTGCCCTTCTTGATTTCAGCAGTGATCGAGCATCCGCAGTGCCCGCAGGTGATGATCCCGGTGTAGGGGAAGTCATGATTCGTTTTCTTGGGTTTCAGGTTGTTGTCAAGAAGGCTTTGGACACGATCCCAAGTGGACTCATCGACCAGCGGCTCGTATGTTCCCGGATAAAGTCCCCCCTTCCACGGCATCAGGCCCTTGTAGAACGGGTTCCTCAGCAGCTTGTACAGAGTTGACCTGCCGATCTTGCCGTTTCTGGAGCGATAGGTGAAGCCGGCATCGTGGTATCCCTTTCTCAGGTCATCGACTGTGATATCCCCGGCTGCGAAGCGGCTGAAGAGCCACCTGACGGCTTTGGCTTCCGCGGGTTCAGGCTCAACCGAGTGAGGCTCGTGCACGTTCCGGTAGCCGAACGGTGCAAGGTGCGGCCATCCGCCTGTGAGAACCTTCTCGCGCATGCCCTTCGCGGCTTCCTCTCCGAGATTGTCGACATATCGCTTGGCCATGAGAACATTGATGCCGTGGATGAACTGGTCGTCCGAGCGTGCGCTGGGACCGGCGATCCTTCCCTCTTTCACGAGGTGGATGTTAAGCCCTAGTTCGTCGAGCGTTATCCAGTCCCTGATGTTGCGGTAGAGGCGGTCGGTTTTTTCGACAAGAATGGTCTGGCATCCGGGGGTCGCCTTGATGAACTCCAGCATGTCTCTGAAAACCCGGCGACCGGCGCGCTTTGCGGTCTCGATCTCAATGAACTCGTTTAGAACGGTGACCTCGATTCTCTCGGCGTACTCGCGCAGCGAACGCAGCTGGGCTTCGATGGAGTAGCCCTCGCGCTCCTGTTCCTTGGACGATACTCGTGCGTAGATGACTGCGTCCGTCATTGTTCGGCAACCTCGCTTTCAGTTTCCGCCTTCCTTCTACCACGGACTGCGCACTGCTCGCAATTCCTACTGGTATAGCCCAAGGTTCCCCGGTATGCAGTAGTCGGTAGTGTCATGGACTTCACGGACTCCCCCCCGGACTTTGATCCCCGCATGAAACTGACCCAAGTACCTCAAAGAAGCTGACCAGCCTGTCAAGCATCTCCTCGGTCTCCTCCAGGGAAATCGCGCGGTTGTACCTTTCGGCAAACAACCGCTGCCACTTGCTGAGGAGCTTGTCGGAGAACCTGCTCACTTCCCGCCCCCCTGTCGTGCCGGCATGTCGCTACCCTGGAACATTACGGAACTGTTGCCTTCTCCGAGGCCATATAGCGACCATGACGCTGACTGTATTATTACTGGTGTCAACACAGGAGAGAGGTAGAAACAGGCTTGGTTGGTGTTCCCGGACATCGTTCGTCCCGGACAAATCGTGAAAATCAGCGTCATGAGCGTCATCAGCGTCATAGGCTAGTGTTCAAGCGGGTTTCGATATGACGCTCCGCACCCCTTCAGCGTCATTGTCAGCGTCATCGTCCCGCTCCCCCCGGCAGATCGAGCACCCGATGCTGATCGACTAGACGAATCGTCATGATTCGTTCTGCCGAGTCTCTGTCGCGCTCGATTGAGATACCGGCATACTCCAGGCACGGCCCCAGGTAGTTCAGGCTGCCCGACAGATGTTGTGGGGTCTTCGGCCAGTTCTTCGCGCTTGTCTCAATGCCCATGGTAACTGCAGCGGCAGTCAGCTCGTCCAGAAGCACCAGTGCTGTTCCTCTCCATTCCCTCCGGCCGCTTATCCACTTGACGATGACCCGGGCCAGCAGGTTTGAGTCCAGCACGGCCTCATGCTGCCGGTTGACATTCCGCCTGTAGTCACGGAGGAAATCCTTCTCGCTCCGAAGGTTGACAAGGTTGAGCACCTTGAGAGGATTGCCGTTCTTGACAGGCTCGGGCAGCGGTTTCTGGTGTGGAAACGATCTGAACAGGATGGGCGGATCACTCACTGCTTCCCAGCTTCCCGGCATGATCCTCACCGCCTTGCTGCCGTCCAGGTCAATCCAAATGGCATCCTCGTGCCATGCAACACGCAAATGAAGTTCGTGCTCGGGCCCGTCGTGGATTGCCTTTGACTCAAGAACGCGCCTGGTCGAGTACAGCACTTCACGGCCCGGTGCCCAGTGCATTTCCTTCCATGCGATCATGCTCAGCCACTTGTTGAAATCCTCTGACCTGATCGGGATTACTCGCCGGCTTTCGGTTAACGGGATCCTCGCGTACGGCAGACCGCGCTGATCGTGGAAGAGGTAGAGTCCGGACTTCTCAACTCTCTTGATAAGGTCACAGGTAGAATGTCCGGGGTCCTTTCGCTCCTCATTCGCTGTTGCAGGAGAACCGCGAGCGGCTTTGTCGGCCTTCTCCGACTTGGCCTTTCGGGAACGTCCCGGCTTCTTGGGTGTCTTTGTGACTTCTTTGTTGCTCACAGAAACCAACCTCCCGTCAAGATGCATATTTCCTCGGGTATTGGCTCATGCCGCTTCTTCCTCGGCTTCGTCCAGCAGCGGGACTTCAGCCGGTTCTCGCGTCTGATATCCCCTGATTCCTTGGACCTCGCATCCGATGCGATCTCGCATATTCGGTTCATCTCTTGTCGTCTTTCCTTCCGACCAACCCCCTTCCGGGAAGGTGGCTGGCCGTGATTAGGTAGTACTCTTGTGTGCCAACGTCCACATCGCCGCACCAGGCGGCTGTCAGACGGGTCTAAGCGGCTGATTTCACGTCACTTGAGCTGCGGTCCTCGCCCGGGTCACGGTCATGGCCGGATTTGTGCTTCTCGCTGAAGTCATAGTCCAGCACTCGCTGAAGCATCGCGTAGGTCTCCTCGCAGACACGAAGGATGTCCTGAATGGTCTCCGCCTCAGCGAGTTTGGTCGTCTCGTCGAAGATGCGCTTGAAGGCGCCGCTCAGCTCGGCGTGGTAGGTGAAATCGGCAAACTTGTGTCCGTCGGGAAAGCTCTTGCACTTCTTGCACTTCACCCGCCTCGCGACAATCCAGTTCAGCCGGTCGCTCTTGAGGTAGTAGTCCGTCTGTCCGACCCTGATCCAGTTGTCAGCCATTCTCGCATCTCTCCTCTGCCCTCTGAGTCGGGCCATGCTTCATCTCTGTCACCCTCCCGCTCTCCCCTCTCCCAAACGACTTCGGGTGGTCCGCCGCGATTGCCCTCGCGACCATCCGCGCAAGAAGGTCCTCAGCCGCTTCCCACTCGGTCTGCGTCATGGGAGTCGAGCAGACGGACTCTGTCAGCGTGATTCGTGATGTGTTCTTTCTCGCCATGAGACGTCTATCCGTAGTTCTAGTCTACGACATAGATACACCATCCCTCATGGCGAAAAGGCGGAGTAAGTGCGCATTTGCGGCGGTTCGAAAAAAATCAGATTTTTAGCTGAAACAAGCCTTTCCGATCACCACGCACGATTAGCGTTCCCCAAAGCGGAGAACGCCTGAATACATGCTCAAGCCTTTTGGATTTCGATCCTATCCGATTCAATACACGCCCTTGGTGAACCTGTGGCAAGCCACTCTCATATGCATCAAGCAGAACCGATACCGCTTTTGCCTGGAAATCTGTCAAGGTGTATCGCGTGCCACCCCACTCTATCTGGCGAAAACCATCTGAATAGCCAAAATCCTTATGTGCTGTCAGAGGTTTCCTGGGAGAGAGAATGTCCCAGATCGGCTTACCTTCTGATGTCAGAAAATCAGCCGATCCGATATTGACCACTCCTTCTCTGGCAAGGCCCTTTATGTCGCACAGCAGGTCGTAAGTAGCCCCGATGGTTATGACATATAGGATTTCAGCATCCATTTTATTCTTGAAGGCGATCATCGTCTCGTCCCCATACATTCCATCGTATTCATTCAACTCATATATGGCGACTAGCTCAGTACCCCTACGCCAGCCTATTCTATAGAGAAACAAGTCTGTTGGTCCTACGTCAGGTCTCAATCCCCACGCGCCAGCTATATACTCAAGTAGCTTCGTGAAGTCTAACTTGTACAGCACCATCCGCTGAACAACCATCTCCTCTTCCTTGTCTTGCCTTGAGTATCTTGGTTTAGCCCTGTAGACAGTGAATTTGGGAGGATATCCAGACACCCACGGCCTTCCTGAAACACCGCGCTTTGAAACCTTCACTTCATCGAATGTCTCAGGTTGACTAACGATGCCGGCTTCCAGCCATTGATTCCATTCCTCCTGATCTATGGGTAAGTCAGGCGGGCCGCACATATAATCCCCCCACGTTGACCTAGCGTGCTCGACAAGCCATTCGAAATCCTCGCGGTTCATATGAGCCTCCCATTCTCGCCAAGTCATTAGCCAAAGCGAGCCAAGAACAGGCAATCTCCGCTTCGTCGTACCGTACATTGGATTCCGCCAGCCATCCTTTCTGTAGGCCGTGCTCGCCGCGACCTCATCCGAGCGCCCGGCGTTTCATGGCCGATTCTTGCATCTCACCCCGGTCGGCATCGCCTCATGCAAGCCAAGGTCGAATGCAGCGAGATAGTCTGCCGGTCCCGACCGGCGAAAATTCTCGGATAGGCATCCTAGTATGATAGAATACCGGATCGAAAGGCTGCCCAGCAACCGGTCATGAGGCGGGAGCGTAGCCACGGTTCGGTGACCGTTTCAGGGCAGGCTCAGAATCGCATACAATGAGGACCGGCAATGGCTCGTGGCAAGAGATCCGCTACAAAGAAGACATCCAACGACACCGGAGCCAGGCTTGGATTCGAGCAGACGCTCTGGGCTGCGGCTGACAAGCTGCGCGGACACATGGACGCATCGGAGTACAAGCACGTCGTCCTCGGCCTGATCTTCCTCAAGTACATCTCCGATGCATTCCAGGAGCGCTACGAGAAACTGAAGGCCCTGCCGCCCGAAGAGTGCGCCGACCCTGAGGACCGCGACGAATGCTGCGCACCTGACCTCATTCGCATCATGGACGGTCTCCAGAGACGCTGTCAGGTCACGGTTAGTGCCATCTCGGGCACCAAAAACCATGGTTCGGTCGTTTTTCCGTCCCTCGTGCTTCTCGATTCTCGGGACCCTAGACCGAGACGAAGCAGCCTTCTAGATCATCTTCCCCAGTGGCAGAGCGATCCGAGTCCGGTATAACGCATCCAATTGACACTCAGGCATGTGTGGCCCTACACTGGATGCGCCGGTCTCAAGGGAGAAACGAATGGACGTATTTGAGCTTCGCAACAGGCTCGTGGATGACTACGCCTCGTACTTCCGGAGCTTCGTCCAGATCAAGGACGCGAGGATCCGAGAGTTGGTGGACGAGGAACTGGGGCGTGGGCTGCTCTGGCCAGCCCCCCTCATCCAACTCAATCCGTCCTTTGAGTTTGGCTGCACAGTCGACGGCCTCGTCTCGCTCCCCCGGCGTCCCGGCCCTGGAGACCCAAAGCGAGTGACGGTCGGCGTAGATCGCGCGGGGGCGGCCGTGCGTCTCAAGCCACAGCCTCAGAGTCTGCATCAGGGCCCGCATCGACTCGCCGGGGAAGAACCTGGCAATCACCTCGTTCGTCGCGTCGTCGATCATCCCGATCAGAACCGGTCTCTCGCCCCGAACCTCGAGCCAGTCGTGATGGCTCCCGTCCATCTGGACTAGCTCCCCGAAACGCTTTTTCCGCTCGCGGCGGGACTCGTGGACCAGCCGCAGCCGATTACCCTCTTCTCTGCTCAACGAGATAGTCCTCTCTTCCATCCCCCTATCATGGGGGACGTTTCTATTATGGACAAAGGGGACATTCTCACGTTGGTGCGCCAGCCGCATTATGCGCGTTTGCATTGCTGTGTGCGGATGAGTTACAGTTCCTCTCCGGAGATTCTGTCTCACTATCATCTGTTCCGGGGTGTCGGATGGCTGAGGAAACAAGTCGGCCGTTTCTGCTCGCGCACTCTCGCAACATCTTGGGAACTGCGCATCCACTCGCTGACCATCTGCGTGCCGTTGCTCAGACTTGCATGCGGCTTGCCGGTGCTTTCGATCTGACAGACTGCGGCTACCTAGTTGGTTATTGGCACGATATCGGCAAGACCCATCCGGAATTCCAGAAGTATCTGGTGGAATGTGAGCAGATCGGCGGAGTTGAGAGAAGACCAGGCTCGGTCGGGCCTCCTCACTCCCCGGCAGGTGCTGTAAGGGCCAGAGCACTGGCTCCGCTTTCCATGGTGATAGCGTCGCATCATTCAGGGCTTCCATCAAAAGAGAGTTTCAGGCAAAAACTCCATGAATACCAGTCTCGAGGTGAGGTCAAACGCGCTTTGGAGCTGGCCGGGCGAATCGAACCGCCCGATATTCGAGAGCTGGTAGAGAGAGCCAAGGAGGAACTCCAGTCGGTATGCTCTGACCCTTCTTCGACCGAGCTTGCCATCAGGCTGCTTTTTTCCGCTCTCGTAGACGCCGATCGCCTGGATACGGAATCGCACCGTGACCCTGAGAGACCGCGTCTGAGGGCAGCTGGACCGACGCTCGAAGAAATGCGAGGTAAGCTCGAAGCGGAGTTGAAACAAAAAATCGAGAGCGCCCCCGACACAAAGGTCAACAGAGTTCGCCAGGAAGTCCTCTCCGCCTGCATCGAGGCGGCAGGTGAAGCCCCTGGTGTCTTCCGACTGACAGCACCGACCGGTGCAGGCAAGACCCTCTCATCCATTGCGTTCGCTCTGAGACATGCGCTCCATCACAATCTTCGCAGGGTAGTAGTAGCTATTCCATACACCAGCATCATTGACCAGACAGCTCAGGTCTACCGAGACATCTTCGGCACGGAGGCTGTTCTCGAACACCACAGTGCAATGAGAGAGTACGATCCTGGATCTGAGCAATCCACAGATGAGGAATGGACTGAGGACAGGATCAAACACGAGTTGGCGACCGAAAACTGGGATTTTCCGCTCATCGTTACAACCACGAACCAGCTATTCGAAAGCCTCTTCAGCAATCGACCTTCACGCTTGCGAAAGATTCACAGCCTCGCTCGGAGCGTCATTATCATTGACGAGGTTCAGACTCTGCCCATCGACCTTCTTCAGCCTACACTTGAGGCAATCCGGCTGCTTGTGTCTCTTTGCGGTTCGACTGTTGTGTTGTGCACGGCAACCCAGCCTGCTGTGGAGGGATGCATATACCTGCACGGACTCGAAGGTGTTCGTGACATAATCCATGATGCGCGTGTCCACTTCGATGCACTTAGGAGAGTCGACTACACGTGGCCGGAAGGAAAGATGTCCTGGCCACAGGTTGCGGAAATGGTGAAAGCCCACGCGCAAGTCCTCGCTGTTGTCAACACAAGGTCAGACTCGCTTAATCTATTGAAGGCGATTGACGAAGAGGGAACGCTCCTGCTTTCGGCCGCCCTTTGCGGAGCGCATCGCCGGGAAGTCCTATCCCGGATCCGCCAGGCTCTGGACGAAGGGAGGCCATGCCGAGTCGTGTCGACGCAAGTAGTCGAAGCTGGGGTGGATCTGGACTTCCCTGTGGTAATGAGGGCAGTTGGTCCACTGGATCGGATAGTGCAGGTCGCAGGTCGCTGCAACAGGGAAGGGAAGCTGGAGTCCGGGGAGATGATAGTCTTCGAACCCGAAGAGGGCCATCAACCTCCGGGAGCATATCGATCAGCCACGGATCAGGCAAGGAGTCTCATAGCAGAAGGCAGAATCGACCCATATGACCTGCACACGTTCGATCGCTATTTCAGTCTTTTGTATTCAGTTGTGGATACCGACAGGTTCCACGTTGAGGAACGCAGGGAGCACATGGACTATCCCGAGGTTGCCAAGCGTTACCGATTTATCCGGGATGAAACAACGGCTATAGTTGTCGCGGGTTGGCAACCTCGAATCGTGGAACCCATTCTGAGCCGGATCAAGCAGCGATTGCGTCAGGGAATTGGCCCGTCACGAGACGATTATCGCAAACTGCAACCATACACGGTGAACCTCTACCAAAGACAGTATCGAGACTGTGCAGACTGGATCGATGAGTCCATTCCCGGCGTAGCCATCTGGAGAGGACCGTACGATCCCGTCTGCGGTCTTGTCACTGATTTCACTCGAACAGAGGACAACCTCTGGTAAATCACAAGAAAGGAGGCGAAAGCCTTGAGTGATCCAACACCACTTGAAGTGGTCGTGAGCGGGGAGATGGCCTGTTTTACTCGTCCTGAAAACAAGGTAGAGCGGGTCAGCTACCCCGTGATGACCCCATCAGCGGCTCGCGGCGTCTTGGAAGCGATCTACTGGAAGCCGGAGTTCTCGTGGCACGTGCTCGAAATACATGTCCTGCGAGATATCCACCAAGTCTCGCTTCTCAGGAACGAGATCGAGGACCGCCAGTCGCATCGTTCGTCGGCGGCAGAAGCCAAGGAAGGCGGGAACTACCTCGCCGACGAGCACCGGGCCCAGCGCCACACCCTGGCCTTGAGGGATGTGGCCTATCTGCTCCGCGCGGAGCAAGCGCTTCGAGCGCACGAAACGGAGGACATCGCGAAGCATCGCGATTGCTTCCGCAGGCGAGTCGAAAAGGGACAGTGCTTCCAGCAGCCTTATCTCGGCTGCCGGGAGTTCGCAGCGGAGTTCCGCCAACCGAATGCTTCGGACAAGCCGGTCGATCTAACGATGGACCTTGGTCCGATGTTGCTGGACCTGCGCTACCGCCACGACAAGAGCGGCAAGGGCGTGGGTGGGACACCTGTGTTCTTCGACGCTCGGCTGGAGAAAGGGGTACTGAAGGTGCCTCAAGAGTTGTACGAGGAGGTGAAGACCCATGCTTCTTAGGCGACTTGTGGAGTATTCGAAACGTATTGAGATGCCGCCGGTGATGTACCTGAAGACACCGGTGAGGTGGTTTCTCGACCTCGATATCGACGGTCAACTCCTCAAGCCTGTCCAGTTGACCGGCGAGGGGCGGAGGGCTGATCGAGGCAAGGATCTGTGGGCTCCCGATTCTGGCAGGCGAACCGTCGGTATCAAGGCGAAGCTGTTGTGCGACAATGGTTCTTACGTTCTCGGTCAAGTCCCTGAAGGGAAGAAGGCCGGACGCGTAGCCGAGCAGCATGCCAAGTTCGTGGAGCTGACCCGACAGTGTGCAGAAGACCTGAGAGTCCCTGAGCTGCAGGCTGTGGTGCGGTTTCTTGAGAGGCTCCCCGGTTCTGCGCTCGAACTCCCTAAGGACTTCGATCCCAGCCAGAACGTTACCTTCAGGGTGCGAGACAAGGTCTTGATCGACATCCCTGAGGTCCAAGACTGGTGGGCGTCCTACATCACAGGCGCACCGGAGGAGTCACACCAGTGCATCATCTGCGGCGAGAGGAAACCGTGTCTGGACCGACATCCGGTCGGAATCAAGAGAATCCCCGGTGGCCAACCTGCGGGGATGGCGATGATCTCCGCCAACGTCGATGCTTTCGAGTCCTATGGACTCTCTGCATCTCTGATCGCTCCTACTTGCCGTGACTGCGCCGAGCGGTATGCAAAAAGCCTCAATGAGCTTCTTGCAAGCGAGTCGCACTCCTATCGCATTGGCAACGCGGCTTTCGTCTTCTGGACAAGAGAGGAAACCGAGTTCAAGGTTCTGAGCTTCCTGACCCAGCCTGACGAGGAGCAGGTCAAGGAGCTTGTGCGCTCGATGTTCACCGGCAAGCCACAGTATGGCGTTGACGTGAACGCCTTCTACGCCGCTGCTCTGTCTGCCAGTGGCGGGCGAGTTGTCGTGCGAGATTGGACCGAGACAACGGTGCCGGATGTTCAGGCCAACCTCGCACGGTGGTTCCGCCGCCAGCAGATGGTCGACGCGTGGGGTGGCGAGGGTCGTCCCCTTGGTATCTACCCGCTCGTCGCTTCTCTCTATCGTGATGTCAGCAGGGAATCCGTACCCATTGTGCCCAGACTCTTGATGAAATCCGCACTCACCGGCTCTCCTTTGCCGGACTACCTGCTCTACCAGGCCACCAAGCGTATGCGCGCTGATCCCAGCCCAATGAGAAACAACCGTGAAGACACCTTCACCATGTATGCCCGGATGATGCTCATCCGGCTTGTGTTCAACTCAAATCCAGACAAGGAGGAAGACTACATGAGCAAGATACATCTTGAGAATCAGGAGCCTGCGTATCTCTGCGGACGGCTTCTCGCGGTGCTTGAGAACATACAGTACCTGGCGATACCCGGTGCCAAGGCCACCCTTATCGACCGCTACTACGGCGCTGCTTCTTCCGCCCCGGCCTCCGTCTTCGGGACATTGATGCGCGGAGCGCAGGCACATCTCGCGAAGCTTCGGAAGGAGAAAGAGGGAGCATATCACGCTCTTCAGAGGCGCATTGAAGAGATCTGCTCCGGCCTGAAGACTTACCCTCTTTCCCTGAACATGAAGGAGCAGGCCATATTCGCCCTCGGTTTCTACCACCAGAAGGCCGAGGACAGGGCCGCCAGACTGCGTGCCAAAGAGGATCACGCCGAGCATTCAAATGAATCCACCAAGGAATGAAAGGAGAACGACAATGACAGGTACTCACACAGACCCAACCAGGAGACACGACTTCGTGCTGGTGTTCGATGTCGCCGACGGCAACCCCAACGGAGACCCTGACGCGGGGAACCTGCCGCGCGTCGATCCTGAGACGATGCAGGGACTGGTCACCGACGTGTGCATCAAGCGCAAGGTCCGGGATTTTGTGAATCTCGGCAAGGGAACCGAGGAGAGATACAAGATCTACGTCGAGCATAAGGGAGTGCTCAATCCTCAGCACGAGAAGGCTTACATAGCCAAAGGCAAGAAGCCGACAAACAAACCGGACCGCAAGACCCAGGACGAGGTCCGCGCCTGGATGTGCGAGAACTTCTATGACATCCGCATGTTCGGCGCCGTCATGACCACCCAGGTCAATTGTGGGCAGGTTCGCGGACCGGCACAATTCACGTTCGGACGCAGTGTCGATCCCATTGTGCCGCTCGACATCTCCATCACTCGCGTCGCGGTGACAAGGATGGAGGACGCAGTTGCGCTCACCGCAAGCGATGAAGTCGAGGGAGGGGCCGGCAAGGTTACCGAGATGGGCCGGAAAGCCCTCATTCCCTACGGCCTCTATGTCTCCCACGGCTTCTTCAATCCCCATTTTGCCGAAGACACCGGCGCCGATGAGAACGACCTTAAGCTCCTCTGGGACGCACTGGGCACCATGTGGGAGATCGACCGCTCGGCTGCTCGCGGGATGATGGCTTGTCGCGGCGTGTACATCTTCACCCATGACAACAAGATCGGCCGCGCGCCCGCCTTCAAGCTCTTCGACCTGGTTCAGATCAAGCGAAACGACGGCGTGGAGGCTCCGAGAAGCTTCGCGGATTACTCGGTTACGGTCGGAGACCCTCCTGAGGGGGTGCAGCTGACGAAGCTATACCTCTAGGTGGACCGCATGGATCACTCGACGGAAGAGAAGCTGCTGATAGTCCAGATCAGCGCACTCGAGCACTGGGCGTTCTGCCCCAGGCAGTGCGCGCTGATTCATATCGATCAGATCTTCGAGGAGAATGTCTTCACGATCCGAGGAAGGCTCGCCCACGAGAGAGTGGACGAGTCGGAAACGGAGTGGAGAGCGGGCGTTCGCATCGAGTATGCCTTGCCGCTGTGGTCCGATTCGCTCGGGCTCAGCGGCAAGGCTGATTCCGTCGAGTTCCATGATGACGGAACCGTCTATCCTGTAGAACGTAAGCTGGGCAAGAAACGGCAACGCAAACCCGACGATATGCAGCTCTGCGCCCAAGCTCTATGCCTGGAGGAAATGCTTGATGTCAGAATCGAGAAGGGAGCCATCCTCAGTCACCAGTCGAGGCGAAGGCGTGAGGTCGAGTTCACGCAAGACCTCAGAGCCGAGACCGTCCATGCGATCGGTGCAGTCAGGGAGTTGATCCAGAGAGGCGCCCTTCCCCGTCCAGTCCACGACAAACGGTGTTCTGACTGCTCGCTGATCGAGGTGTGCTATCCGGATGTCTCAGGCCTATCCGACCATCTCAGAGAGGTGCTTTCAGAGCTTTTCAGAATCGAGGAGCGGGAGCCATGAAGAAACTGCTTAACACCCTTTTCGTGCAGACGCAGGGAGCCTACCTTCGTCTGGACCACGAGACAGTGGTCATGGAGGTGGAGAACGAGACCGCCCGGCAGATGCCGCTCCATCCCCTGGCCTCGATTGTGGTCATCGGGAATGTTATGGTCAGCCCTCATCTTATGGCCAGGTGTTCTCAGGACGGCCGTTCCCTTGTTTTCCTGGATCGGCGTGGCAGATTCCAGTTCCGAATCCAGGGTCCGGTGAGTGGCAATGTCCTTCTTCGCAGGGCGCAACATGCCGCTCTGGATGATCCGAGAACGGCATTGACGATCGCGAAGAACATCACTGCCGGCAAGATCCAGAACTGCAGGCAGGTTCTGCTGCGTGGTGCCAGAGAGTCACCTGAAGATCAACAGGCCAATGAGCTGTCCAAGGCGGCGAGCGCTCTAGCCGGCAGCCTGCTGCGGCTCAAGGAAGCGTCCAATCTGGACGAAGCGAGAGGAATCGAGGGCATGTCAGCAAGTGTTTACTTCGAAGCCTTCCCTTCTCTCCTTCGCTTGGATAACTCTTCTCTCGAGTTCAAAGGCCGCACCAGGCGCCCACCTCGTGATCCCGTGAACGCTGTTCTCTCGTTCCTTTACACGCTCTTGCGATTCGACTGTTCGTCCGCCCTCGAGGGAGTCGGCTTGGACCCCCAGGTCGGCTTCCTGCACTCGCTCCGCCCGGGTCGGCCCGCTCTTGCTCTTGATCTCATGGAAGAACTGCGTCCTGTCTTGGCCGACAGGCTGGCTCTTACCCTCATCAATCGTCGCCAGCTCGGCAAGGATGATTTCGAGTTTCGCTCAGGAGGCTCCGTCTTCCTGAACGAGAAAGGGCGCAAGACCGTCATCCCGGCCTGGCAGGACCGGAAGCATGAAGAGGTCAATCACCGTGTCCTGAAGAAGAAAGTCCCCTGGGGCCTTATCCCTCACGTCCAGGCTCAGCTCCTGGCCAGATACCTCAGGGGAGACATGGAAGAATACATGCCGTTCTTGTGGAGGTGATGATGAATCTGCTGGTCACATACGACATCTCGACCGAGACGGAGTCCGGCAAGAAGAGGCTCAGGACTGTCGCCCAGACATGCAAGGACTTCGGGCAGCGGGTCCAGTTCTCCGTGTTCGAGTTTGACATCGACGAAGGACAGTTCGAGATACTGAAGAACCGCCTGCTCGGGATCATCGAACCCGACGAGGACAGCCTGAGAATCTACAGGCTTCGCGGCAATCGCGAGGATATCGTCGAATGCCACGGAATCGACAAGTACGAGGACTACAATGCGCCGCTACTGTTCTAGCTTGCGCGAACCCCAAGTTGCTGGTCAAACCCCGGGAGGTTCGCGCAGCCTGCTGGACCGCTTGAAATGGCGGATTTTGCCCAAATCGGGCGATCTCATGAGTCCCGGCCAGCACGCTTTTGAGCAGGTCCGCGCAGATATGGCCTCAAGAGGCTTGAAAAAGGGGGGAATTTAGGGGGGAGCTGCATCCGGTCTACGGATCGGATGAGGATTGAAACGCCCCTACCGTCCAGCTCAGACCCGGCTCCCCTCGCTGCATCCGGTCTACGGATCGGATGAGGATTGAAACCTGGAGGAGCAGGTCGGTCACCTCATCGAGGACCTTGGCTGCATCCGGTCTACGGATCGGATGAGGATTGAAACCGCCCAGGCCTCAGCGCTCAGACCGTCGATCGAGCTGCATCCGGTCTACGGATCGGATGAGGATTGAAACAACGAACAACAATTTAAGCCCGCAGCCTAAGGGGTCGCTGCATCCGGTCTACGGATCGGATGAGGATTGAAACGAGTCCTTCTGTGTAGTCTTATCGAGCCAGTCGGCGCTGCATCCGGTCTACGGATCGGATGAGGATTGAAACTACAAGACGAGCTACTCGCCGGACGGTGATGCAATCCGCTGCATCCGGTCTACGGATCGGATGAGGATTGAAACCATTCTGCCTGATTCTTCGCGCGCTCTGCCCAATATGCTGCATCCGGTCTACGGATCGGATGAGGATTGAAACCGGTATTCCCCGTTAACAATCGCCCGAAAGGGACAGGCTGCATCCGGTCTACGGATCGGATGAGGATTGAAACAGACCGTGGACCGCATCTGCCGATCGCGCAGCCGGCAGGCTGCATCCGGTCTACGGATCGGATGAGGATTGAAACCCGAATACGCCGATGCGGAAGGGAACTGGCATGCGCTGCATCCGGTCTACGGATCGGATGAGGATTGAAACAACCTCATCATCGCCGCCGGACAAAAGCTCGAGATGCTGCATCCGGTCTACGGATCGGATGAGGATTGAAACCAGAATCTAAGCGCTCCGGCCCCCTCAGCCCGCCCGCTGCATCCGGTCTACGGATCGGATGAGGATTGAAACAAGAATGAAACGAATCGTCATTCTCAACCTCGGAGGCTGCATCCGGTCTACGGATCGGATGAGGATTGAAACGTGACCGCCTCCGAAACAGTCGGCGACGCACACGCCGCTGCATCCGGTCTACGGATCGGATGAGGATTGAAACGGGATCGGAATGTTCATCAGCTCGGACTGGTTCACGCTGCATCCGGTCTACGGATCGGATGAGGATTGAAACCCGCACTGGCTACACACCCCGCGCTCGCTCGTGCCAGCTGCATCCGGTCTACGGATCGGATGAGGATTGAAACAGGCCGCCTACGACCCCGAAGTCCAAGAAGCTCCGCTGCATCCGGTCTACGGATCGGATGAGGATTGAAACGGCCTGGTCGGGCGTTCGGCGGGCCTCCGCGCGCCAGCTGCATCCGGTCTACGGATCGGATGAGGATTGAAACAACGCTGCCGGTGGGGAAAAGCTGACAGCCTGGGCGCTGCATCCGGTCTACGGATCGGATGAGGATTGAAACATCCGATCCGGGCAGCTCTTGCTGTGAGGGGGGGAGCTGCATCCGGTCTACGGATCGGATGAGGATTGAAACAAAAGGAAGCCCACCAGGCAGACCGGGTCAGCTGAGCTGCATCCGGTCTACGGATCGGATGAGGATTGAAACGCGCACCTTGTGACGTTCGAGGTACTTCTTGTGCGCTGCATCCGGTCTACGGATCGGATGAGGATTGAAACCCGAAATCGCAGGTCTCGTTCCCGCGGGCATCGAGCTGCATCCGGTCTACGGATCGGATGAGGATTGAAACTCTATCCCTCCTGTCGCCAGCATTTCCGCTGCCTGGGCTGCATCCGGTCTACGGATCGGATGAGGATTGAAACGCGTCCTCGATTTCGGCATCGAGCCCGGCGATCTCGCTGCATCCGGTCTACGGATCGGATGAGGATTGAAACGCTCGCCACGGAGCGGTCGCGGGTGATTCTATCGGCTGCATCCGGTCTACGGATCGGATGAGGATTGAAACTTCTCCGGTTTATCGAGCCAGTCGGCGATGCGGGGCTGCATCCGGTCTACGGATCGGATGAGGATTGAAACAAGGTGACGATCGAGGGTGTGGACGCGGACCCGACGCTGCATCCGGTCTACGGATCGGATGAGGATTGAAACATGCCGTATAGCATAGCACGCCGCGCCCGGTCCGTCAGCTGCATCCGGTCTACGGATCGGATGAGGATTGAAACAGGGATCGACGCTCTGGCCGGACCCAGACGATGCGCTGCATCCGGTCTACGGATCGGATGAGGATTGAAACAATCAGTTCGCCGAGCGGCGGGTCAACGCCGTCCGGGCTGCATCCGGTCTACGGATCGGATGAGGATTGAAACTTGGGTATTGTACCAGATGCGTCCTTGGCCGGGGCTGCATCCGGTCTACGGATCGGATGAGGATTGAAACATGCCACGACACGACGGGGCGGTCCCCGTCCTGGTCGCTGCATCCGGTCTACGGATCGGATGAGGATTGAAACGCAGGAGATCAGCCGATATCTTGGCTTTGATCAAGCTGCATCCGGTCTACGGATCGGATGAGGATTGAAACATCTCCTCCAGCATGAGATTGATACCCGGTGCATCAGGCTGCATCCGGTCTACGGATCGGATGAGGATTGAAACGTGACGGTCAAGGCGTGGTGCGAGTGGATGCGCGGCTGCATCCGGTCTACGGATCGGATGAGGATTGAAACGTGAGCTGGCCGAGCCGCGCCAACTGGCACTTGCCGCTGCATCCGGTCTACGGATCGGATGAGGATTGAAACAGGTACAGCGGGTTGCCTTCGACCGTCGGGCTGAGGCTGCATCCGGTCTACGGATCGGATGAGGATTGAAACTGAGAGAACATCCAAGCGCGGGACAACCCGCATGAGGCTGCATCCGGTCTACGGATCGGATGAGGATTGAAACCGTTCGGCTTCACCGGCAGGCGCGGCCCGCCGTTTTCGCTGCATCCGGTCTACGGATCGGATGAGGATTGAAACATACCAGACCTCCTGTCCCGATGAACCTCCGTAAAGGCTGCATCCGGTCTACGGATCGGATGAGGATTGAAACCTGTACGGCATGTCCCTACTATCAAGGGCATGAGTGCTGCATCCGGTCTACGGATCGGATGAGGATTGAAACAGGCTCGAGCTGCACTGGATGCATCGACCTTTCCGCTGCATCCGGTCTACGGATCGGATGAGGATTGAAACCCGGTTTAGAGGCGGCGATCAACCGTGAGTGTGCGCTGCATCCGGTCTACGGATCGGATGAGGATTGAAACCATCTCGCAGCCGGCAATCATACGCAAGCTCATCAGCTGCATCCGGTCTACGGATCGGATGAGGATTGAAACCGTATATCCACTCACAGCGCCACCTCCGCTTCCGAGCTGCATCCGGTCTACGGATCGGATGAGGATTGAAACTCCTGATCGAGAGCTACACGATCACGAATGACAGGCTGCATCCGGTCTACGGATCGGATGAGGATTGAAACTTCTGTGCGCGGAGTTTGATGGCATGCTTCGCAGCGCTGCATCCGGTCTACGGATCGGATGAGGATTGAAACGACGTTACAATCAGCATAATAACGCAAACCCGCACGCTGCATCCGGTCTACGGATCGGATGAGGATTGAAACGGGGGCGTAGGTGTGGCTTATGGGGCGCGTGGGGGGCTGCATCCGGTCTACGGATCGGATGAGGATTGAAACAAGTAACGCTGTGTCGCGTTTAGCCGGAGCGTGTGCGCTGCATCCGGTCTACGGATCGGATGAGGATTGAAACGACTATCCGGAGTCCGGAATGTAAGCGCTCCGGCGCTGCATCCGGTCTACGGATCGGATGAGGATTGAAACCCAAGGTGCAGTGGTCCACCACCCGTGGTGCCCGTGCTGCATCCGGTCTACGGATCGGATGAGGATTGAAACGGCATTACAATCAGCATAATAGCGCAAACCCGCACGCTGCATCCGGTCTACGGATCGGATGAGGATTGAAACTGTGTCAAGCGGGACACACAGGTATCAGGAATGACGCTGCATCCGGTCTACGGATCGGATGAGGATTGAAACATCCTAATACATGTGTGTGTTGCGCGTGTTGTGCGGCTGCATCCGGTCTACGGATCGGATGAGGATTGAAACGTTATTGAAGCCGTTGCAGGTTCCTATGGCATTCGCTGCATCCGGTCTACGGATCGGATGAGGATTGAAACTAGGATTGAATGCCATGTTCGCCATTATATTGACGCTGCATCCGGTCTACGGATCGGATGAGGATTGAAACAAGAATGATGAAGGAAACCAATACATTAAACTAGAAGCTGCATCCGGTCTACGGATCGGATGAGGATTGAAACAAGGTTGACAAAATCATCTGTTTCTAGTTTCTCAGCTGCATCCGGTCTACGGATCGGATGAGGATTGAAACCAGTCTATCGGTTTTGTCTTTTGCGGCATCCTTTCGCTGCATCCGGTCTACGGATCGGATGAGGATTGAAACTTTAACAGCATCGTTTCTTTTGCTATCAAGATCCGGCTGCATCCGGTCTACGGATCGGATGAGGATTGAAACTGAAATCGATCAGCAGGACATGAACGCCCCCAGTAGCTGCATCCGGTCTACGGATCGGATGAGGATTGAAACAGTCCAAGTATGTCCTCACTCGCCCACTCAGCCACGCTGCATCCGGTCTACGGATCGGATGAGGATTGAAACGCTGCTCCTATTGCGGCGCCAGCATTCAACGTCAAGCTGCATCCGGTCTACGGATCGGATGAGGATTGAAACTCGGCTGGCTCCCCCGCGAGCCCGGCTACGGCGTGAGCTGCATCCGGTCTACGGATCGGATGAGGATTGAAACTTGCATGTGGTGTATCCGGTCATGATGTTTGTGACGCTGCATCCGGTCTACGGATCGGATGAGGATTGAAACCGAATGGGAGCCGACATCCGCACCGTGCAGGCGCTCGCTGCATCCGGTCTACGGATCGGATGAGGATTGAAACCTGAACGACCGACGCACCCTGAAGATCTTCCGCTGCGCTGCATCCGGTCTACGGATCGGATGAGGATTGAAACAGAGGGTTGGGGGCGACGGCGGGGCCTTGCCTGGGGCTGCATCCGGTCTACGGATCGGATGAGGATTGAAACTCTAGGGTCAATCCATGATGGTGAACAGTGTCTGGCTGCATCCGGTCTACGGATCGGATGAGGATTGAAACAAGGAGCATCCTTGGAGTGCTGTACTGGGGGCGTTGCTGCATCCGGTCTACGGATCGGATGAGGATTGAAACTCGGAAAAGTTGCCGGGGTCATGCTCCTAATCAAAGCTGCATCCGGTCTACGGATCGGATGAGGATTGAAACCGACGCTATCGCTTCCAAGATCTCGAGCAACCACGCTGCATCCGGTCTACGGATCGGATGAGGATTGAAACCAACTGCCTTTGTCGGCATTCCATACGCTCTGCGCTGCATCCGGTCTACGGATCGGATGAGGATTGAAACTGATGCAGTCTCAGGATGTACCGCGGAAACCATCGCTGCATCCGGTCTACGGATCGGATGAGGATTGAAACCACCACCAGCACGACCACCTCATTGCATCCGGATGGGCTGCATCCGGTCTACGGATCGGATGAGGATTGAAACATGTTTATGCGCTTCACCCTCGACCGCCGGAGTTTCCGCTGCATCCGGTCTACGGATCGGATGAGGATTGAAACGTCAGCGGCGACACATTCAGCGCATTCTTCGCTTCGCTGCATCCGGTCTACGGATCGGATGAGGATTGAAACACAACCCAGAAGCTCCTCGTGATCCTGACCGAGGGCTGCATCCGGTCTACGGATCGGATGAGGATTGAAACCCGAGCACTCTGAGCGAATATCGGGCACCTCGGCAGCTGCATCCGGTCTACGGATCGGATGAGGATTGAAACGGGTTTCCTCTGCCACCGTAACCGCCGACCTTGAGCTGCATCCGGTCTACGGATCGGATGAGGATTGAAACTGGAACACCTTGAGATCGAAATCGTTCGCGCAATGCTGCATCCGGTCTACGGATCGGATGAGGATTGAAACATGGTAGTCTAACGTAAAGTGTAGTTTCATGGTATGCTGCATCCGGTCTACGGATCGGATGAGGATTGAAACTCTTGGGCGCATCTTGTATAACTCTTTGATGCTCTGCTGCATCCGGTCTACGGATCGGATGAGGATTGAAACGAGTTCGACCATGCCAATCCCGTGCAGCTGGCCGGTGCCGCTGCATCCGGTGTACGGATCGGATGAGGATTGAAACGGGCGGCGTTTGAGACACCCGCGGCAATCGGCGGACGCTGCATCCGGTCTACGGATCGGATGAGGATTGAAACTCCCAAGGCTCGCAGTCGCAGCCCGACCCTCAGCCGCTGCATCCGGTCTACGGATCGGATGAGGATTGAAACTACCGCCTCACCTGGGGAGGACCCATCAACATCACGCTGCATCCGGTCTACGGATCGGATGAGGATTGAAACACAGGGCGATGTGAGGCTGTCATGGAATATCATGTGCTGCATCCGGTCTACGGATCGGATGAGGATTGAAACCCTCCTCCGGCCGGTTGAACAGCGTCGCCTCGGCCTGCTGCATCCGGTCTACGGATCGGATGAGGATTGAAACTCGCGTGTTTCAGCGATCCTCGTTACGACTCCGACCGCCGCTGCATCCGGTCTACGGATCGGATGAGGATTGAAACCCGCTTGCGACGTTTACCCATCGCCCGGTGTGCGCGGCTGCATCCGGTCTACGGATCGGATGAGGATTGAAACTCCAGCCGTTGACTACTCTGACCGTCGATCTCTACGCTGCATCCGGTCTACGGATCGGATGAGGATTGAAACGGAATGGGAGTGATGCTATGGATGACGATCTGATTGCTGCATCCGGTCTACGGATCGGATGAGGATTGAAACAGCGGTATGCGGAGAGCCTACCGGAGGGAGAAGGGCTGCATCCGGTCTACGGATCGGATGAGGATTGAAACTCCTGTTAGCATTCATCGTTTTAATCTTGGCCACGCTGCATCCGGTCTACGGATCGGATGAGGATTGAAACCCGCCCTCGTCGCCCGAGCCGACATAGGCAAAGCCGGCTGCATCCGGTCTACGGATCGGATGAGGATTGAAACATAGTATCACCTCTCGGACCTCCGTCCGATAGCTCGCTGCATCCGGTCTACGGATCGGATGAGGATTGAAACGTGCTCGGCCTGCGCCGCTGCGAGATCTCCTGGCTCGCTGCATCCGGTCTACGGATCGGATGAGGATTGAAACCGGCTGTCGCGGCTTCGATGTGTGTCTTGTGTGTCGGCTGCATCCGGTCTACGGATCGGATGAGGATTGAAACATGTTAAACCGAAGCATCGATGAAATCACACAGCGGGCTGCATCCGGTCTACGGATCGGATGAGGATTGAAACACGTAATGACTCGCCTCCACTACGTCCGGCAGCAAGCTGCATCCGGTCTACGGATCGGATGAGGATTGAAACTGGTGAGGATGATCA
>Ga0315296_10000212_pt1 | contig 54884 bp, 45 predicted proteins | sample YL17G14_18_MG_FD_203921 | JGI IMG/M metagenome (GOLD analysis project Ga0315296, IMG submission 203921) | Sediment microbial communities from Yellowstone Lake, YNP, Wyoming, USA - YL17G14_18 | ecosystem: Environmental > Aquatic > Freshwater > Lake > Sediment | place: USA: Wyoming | collected... | reverse complement strand
GTGCGCGGGCCATGAGTTGTGGTTGGTTCAGAACCTGTTGCATTGTGTTCCATTTGATTATTATTCCAAGTATTGGCGGTAGCAATATTAATGCAAAGAATATTGTCACTGCGGTTAAGTATACTCCATATCTAACAGTTTTTTTTGATGAAAGCCTATCCAAAGCTTCTGTAATCTTAAGTTTAGGCAATTGTTTCTCCGCCTGAGCTTCACTCCCACAACTTTAAATTTTGTTTCTTTTCTCATTCGTGTTTTTAGCTGATAAATTTTCCTTACAAGAAGGTGTCAGTTCGCCAGCTTGAGCGTTGTAGGTTTGTCGTGGCGAGGCAGAAAGCTTTTGTCGAGACAATTGAGCCTTCTGAAGACGTTTTGAGCATGGAAGAGGTTGTTAAGCTTTTCAGCGCGGCGTTCAAGCAGGTCTGTAGGCTGCACGAAGTTGATAAGCTTGTCAGTTCGCCCGTCGAGTCATATCACTGCCTAGGCTCTATTGACTCTCTACCTCATCATCCAACAGAAATGAGAAGCGCAACAAAACTTAAGGCTTTTGCGCTGTAAAACTTGTAGGATGAGTGTTGAAGGTGGAATTATGAATGTTTTAGAAGCCATTAAGGGAAGGAGAAGCATAAGAGCCTTTAAAAGCCAAAATGTTTCAGCAGAAATTATCAAAAAACTTATTGATGCAGCGCGGTGGGCGCCATCTGCCGGAAACATTCAGCCATGGGAATTCATAATCGTCCGAAAACCAGAAATCAAAAGAAGACTTGCTGAAGCCGCTCTGGGTGAAACTTTCATTGAAGAAGCGTCCGTCGTAATAGTTGTTTGTGCAAACGAGAATCGCTCTTCTCAGGGATATGGCATACGCGGCAAAACCTTGTATTGCATACAAGACACAGCCGCTGCCATACAGAACCTTCATTTGGTTGCCTACTCTCTCGGGTTGGGCACATGCTGGATTGGCGCCTTCGGAGAAGAGGAAGCAAGGGAAATCCTAAAAATTCCCAGTGGAATACGACCAGTCGCCATAATTCCTGTTGGTTATCCGGCTGAGGCTCCTTCGCCACCAAGTAGAAGACCCATAAATCAAATAGTTCATTATGAAACCTTTTAGAGAGGCATCCTCATGAAAATCCGTAGTTATTATCTGGGCGAACTTACATGGCCAGACGTGAAAGAATTCTTGGCAGTGCATGAAGTGGCTGTTGTGCCTGTTGGAAGCTGTGAACAGCATGGTCCTCATTTACCCATGGACACAGATGCCTATGATGCTTTTTGGCTTTCTTTGAAAGCTGCTGAGAAGGCTCAATGCGCCCTTGTAACACCACCAATTTATTATGGTGTTTCTTCGCATCACATGGATTTTCCCGGAACAATAACTCTCAGTCCGCACTCTCTAGAACAACTAGCTCACGAGGTGGCTTCTTGCCTAATAAAACATGGGTTTAGTTTATAACAGTTTTGCTTAAACCTTTTATGTTTCTTATTATCGACAATGTTCTCATGTGCATCTGTTCATGCAGTTTCGGAGGTAAACGGCATCTCATTTAGCTTTTCACCACCTTCATTTTTATATCTCCTCTTAACGCTTAATGTTTTAAACAACAGAAAAAAGGGAAAGTTATGGATTATCTCCCGGCCATTTCTTGTTGAAACCGTTTATTTCAAAGATGAAGTATGCTGTTTTGTCGTATGATATTGGCTGTGCAAATTCTAGGTCTATTACCTCCATAGGCTTTAAATCCACTCGGCTGTCGTCATCGAAACGTAGAGTGTGCTTTACTTTGCCAAGTTCGCTGTGATAAGCGTATGTTAGTGGGCAACTGTGCCATTCTCCTTCATCGTCAACAGCGTAAAGCCTCACTTGGTCAATATGGCTTGTATAGTTGTCCAACTCTCGTAGCTGAAGCTTGTAAACGCCGTCTTCTAAGGCTAAAACGTTCTGTATCTCATGCCGAACCGTCACGTCAGAATCGCCATGAATATCCAAGGGTGCTTCGTAGACGTATTCTGTGCCGTTTCAGACGAAAAGCGTTGGGCAAGTGCTCCAACGGAAGTGGGCTTCTAAGGTGTGGTTAGAATCCATTGTTACAGTTATCGGATTACTATAGACTGTTGCTCCGTTGAGAAGCCAATGGGTGAAGTAATAGTAGCCCCCTGAATCTGAGTTTGGAATAGCCGTAACACTCGCTTGTGAGTTGAGAATATATGTGTGAGTTCCAGGAGCAGGGTCAGTAGTGCCACCAGAAGAAGCAGAGATAGATAGGTCTCGTTTTTCAAGACATTGCCTCAAGATGAGAAAGTCCCAGCCGTCTATGGTTCCATGACCGTCTAAATCGTAGAGTGGGTGGTATTCTTCTGAATTGTAAGCTTCTAGGAACATGTCAAGGTCCGTTACGTCAACTCTTCCGTCGAAGTTAAAGTCTCCCAGAAGGAAGATGTCGTAGCCCGCTTTGAATGTTGGAAGTCCGTCTCCGTTGTCGTCCATCCAAGGAGACTCATCCACTCCTTCACCAAATTCTCCTAAGGGGTCTTCAATAGTTCCGTTCAGGGTTCTTACGCTCCATCGTGCATCATCATGTTCGTAAGCGTATTGCCAAGCCTCTGAAATTGAAATTTCTCCGTCATTGTTAAAATCTGCATTCACTGGCTCTCCTCTTTGAATGTCACCAAAATCCATCCGTGTGTCATATCCATACAAGGCATCGAAGAATCCTTCTGAAAATTCTGAAAAGCCGTCTTGAACTCCTAAATAAGAATCTATATCGCCCCATGAAAAATAGGTTTCGTTTGCAGCGGTTATTATCACACGGTCTGGGCCACTTAAATCGTCTATGAATCCGCCTGAAAAGCACGTTTGGTTACCTATTACACACGATTGAATTAAGACAACCATTTGACCATAAGTTACATTGCTCAAATCTTGCTTCAGCTCGTCGTCCCAGTAAAGCTCGTCATACCCACATGCATCACCATAAACCTTTAAACACTCGTCAACACCAAACCACTCGCCAGTAGTGCAATTGTAATATTCTAAGCCTTCGTCGCCGTCAATGTCTATCTCTGCCCCTTTGTCAAGCGTTCCGTTTTGGAATGCGCCAGCACCATGACAAACGAAGTATATGAAAATGTTGTCGTTGCTGTCTGAAACAGTGCTAAGCCAAGCGATTGCTGACCGCACATTTTCTTTGGTGGATGGTCCATCTAGAACCTGATACTCGATTGTTTCGGGGTACCAACAGTAGTAATACTTAATATGTTCATTGTAGTCGTCTGGAACTTCAAAATGATAAGCGAAAACATAATAGGCATAGTAACTGTCACGTAGAAACTGTAGGCTTAGTGTACGCCAATCGTTTCCTGCGACTATTAGAACCCAGGTTTCAACATCGTTCGTAGTTTTGCATAGCGGAATATAGGAAACTAGGGCGACAAGTAGCAAAGCGGAGAGTAGCACACCTTTTTGCTTCATTCCTTACACCTCAAACTGCCAATATGCTGTTGCTGGTTCCCAGTCATGAATAATAAGTGATGCATCCAGGTCGCCAAAGCATAGGAATACTGGCATTGGCTGTCGAAAGTTTATGGTTTCTTTTGGAATCCAAAAATGAAAGAAGTATCCACTGCTGTTAAATGTGCAGTAGTGGTATGAGCTTGGATGAGGACCTCCTTGTGCAAGCCAAGTTATTCCTCCATAAGACGTTAGTAGAAGAACATAGTTTTGAGGTACGGTATAGTTGTAAGCGTCCAGCCTGTAAATTTTTTCGAAGTATCCATCTTGATTGGCGTCAAACGCCAAACCCAGATAGTCATAAGGATGGTAGTCGTCATCATTCACAGTGGCAGTAACCATTAGGTCATCCGTCGTCCAGTTGAACGTAATTTCCACACGGAGAAACTCGGTGGAGTTTAATATGAGCTTGCGATAAGGCACTGCTTCATAGAAATGATACTGATTCATCTCATAGAAGACAAAGGTTTTTGACTTACATGCCTCTGTTTCCGAAGGTTCATAATCATCGTTAAGGAACTGGTAGATGTTGAAGGACAGCGATACCGCCAAGCAAACAATTAACACTGGAACAACAACCTTAAACATTTTCACTTTTCATTCCTCCTTTCCTTTTTGTTCTCTTTCTGCCCCTCAATTGGGGCTAGGCGGTAACACGCCTCCAGAGTAGTTAACTCTGGCTTAAACTTAAGCTTTGTTTATTTTCTCCTCATTTTTATCAACCTCTATTTTCCTAACTTGTCATATAAACACCATAATAAAACCTAAACCGAAAGGTTTTGTTTAAACTGTTATAAGTTAAACATGAGTTTAAGAAGATACTTTTTGGAAATGGACATGGCGGAAACACCCCGGCTCTGGAAGCCGCAGTTCAAAGAATTAAAGCAGACACTAATGCATTTGTGGTTATTGACACCGTCAGCCTCATACCAGACTTTATCGAAAAATTCATCGAAACTCCCTATGATGCGCATGCTGGAGAATTTGAAACTTCTACGACGCTGGCAAATCGAGAGAAATTCGTGGTTAAAGAGAGAATTCAAAAGCCGAAGATTAACCTTCCAAAATCGAAATATACAAAGATAGGGTTGAAGGATGTAGGACCTAAGGTTTCTTGGGGTTTTAGAACAAAAGAGATTAGCGAAACAGCTGTTATAGGCGACCCAACAAAAGCTTCTAAAGAGAAGGGTGAAGCTGCTTGGAAACTTGCCATAGAAAGACTTGCAGAATTGCTAACAGAACTGGATAAAATGAAATTTTAATACTCGTATTTACATTATATTGATGAGGCTTATTATTGAAGTACGCTGTAATAGCAGATGCCTACGAAAAAATTGAAGCCACAACCAAAAGGCTTGAAATGACAGATCTCTTAGTCGATCTCCTCAAAAACACGCCAAAAGAAATAATCGACAAAGTTGTATACTTAACCCAAGGCAAAATTTATCCAGACTTCGTCAAGCTTGAAATTGGCGTAGCAGAAAAACTTGCAATAAAGGCTCTCATACGTGCTTCTGGAAGAAAAGAAAGCGAAATTGAAGATGATTTAAAAAAGAGCGGAGACATCGGGGAAACCGCCGAGAAGTTCATAGCTAGTAAAAGGCAAGTAACCTTTTTCCAACAACCCTTAACCGTCCAAAAACTCTATGAAACCCTAGACAAAATGGCTAGGGCTTCAGGCTCCGGCGCTGTTGACCTTAAAATCTCATATTTGGCTGGTCTTTTAGCTGGTGCAACCCCGGAGGAAGCAAAATACGTCATGAGAACCGTGACGGGAAACCTGCGCCTAGGCATAGCTGACATGACGGTTCTTGACGCTTTGGCAATAGCCTACGGCGGTGGGAAAGAAGCCCGTGAACTTGTAGAGCGAGCTTACAACATTTCCTCAGACCTCGGCAGAGTCGCAAAAGTCGTCGTTGAAAAAGGCTTGAAAGGAATCAAAAAGTTTGAAGTCTTGGTAGGCGAGCCGATAAGACCAATGCTGGCTGAAAGGCTTTCTACGCCAGAAGAAATTCTTGAAAAACTCGGCGGAAAATGCATAGCCGAATATAAGTATGATGGTGAGAGAATTCAAGCCCATAAGAATGGCGATGAGGTTGTTCTTTTTTCAAGACGTTTGGAAAATATCTCCGACCAGTATCCGGACGCTATTGAACTTATCAAGAGATATGTGAAGGCAAAAGATGCCATTTTAGAGGCAGAATGTGTTGCCATGATCCTTGAGACAGGGGAGATGCGTCCATTTCAAGAGCTGATGCATCGCAGACGCAAATACGGGATCAAAGAAGCTATGGAAGAGTATCCTGTTTCGCTTTTCATGTTTGAGACCCTTTATGCTGATGGTGAAGATCTAACTTTGAAGCCTTACCCACTCAGAAGGAAAGTGCTAGAGAAAATTGTGGAAGAAAGCGATAGAGTGAAAATAGCCAAGCACATAATCACAGGCACCCCAAAAGAGCTTGAGAGATTCTTCCTAGAAGCCATAGAAGAAGGTTGTGAAGGTTTAGTCTGCAAGTCAGTTGCTGAAGACTCGATATACCAGGCTGGAGCCCGCGGCTGGCTGTGGATAAAGTACAAGCGCGACTACAAGAGTGAGATGACCGACACTGTGGACTTGGTTGTTATAGGCGCTTTTCACGGTAGAGGCAAACGTGCAGGAGCGTATGGCGCGTTGCTGTTGGCAACATACAATCCTGACGCAGACACTTTTGAAACCGTGACAAAATGTGGAACAGGCTTCACAGACGAAGATTTGGCAGAACTGCCCAAAAAACTTGAGAAACATGTTATTCAGCACAAGCATTCGCGTGTGCAATCAATGATTGAGGCTGACGTATGGTTTGAACCAGTCATTGTGATAGAAATTTTAGGTGCTGAAATAACGTTAAGCCCAATTCATGTATGCGCAATGGATGCTATACGCAAGGGAAGCGGGTTGGCCATCAGATTTCCGAGATTCACTGGAAATTATAGGATTGATAAAGCAGCGGAAGATGCAACAACCGTTGAGGAAATCGTTGCAATGTATAAACGGCAACTTAAGAAGATTGAGGAACGGTAAAGGCTGAAAATATTTTCTAAAGATGAATTTTTGCATTGTAAATCAATATTGAGACTTGTCCCAAACTAACGTCTGTGCCTACTTTCTCTACTGATACCCCAGAAACCATTATCTCCCATGTTATCCGCAACTTTTCACTAGAAATAGCGTGCGCAAGCAAGAATTGCCCGCATATCCCTTGGAAAAGACAGGGAATGGAGAGAACATCTTTCTGACAAGTTGTTTGCTGACCCAGACACATCCTCAGACTAAGCCTAAGAAGGAAGAATAGTCAAAAACGCGCGCTAGTCAGATGCATGCTTAACGGTGGTGGCAATGGAAATTCTTATATGTAAGAAAAAGCTTATTTATATGACGAGATAGCCATGAGCGACGTTGAAATCCACACCAAAGCAGTTCGCGAAAAAAGATTAGCCTCCTTAGAGGAGTTTGACAAGAAAAGGTACATGGTTGTTGGTGATTTGGCAATCAAAACTGTTGAGCAGGCTATTGAGGCTGTGGCTGCGCTGGAAGGAATGCATTTTCACTTACATCCAAGAAGTGCGCATAGCGACAGGCTCCGATGGATTAAGGAGAAATTTCCGTCCTTATCTAAGGATTTGGATGAGCTTTGGGGCGCCTACGGCACCCTTGGTTATGAGGGTATTGATGGTGAAAGAGCTAAAAAAGTCGTTGACGCCATGGAGCGTGTTTTGGATGCACTTGGAAGAGAGGCACATATCAGATTTAAATAAGATTGTTGATATACTGTCAAAAATTCAGGGCGTGATAGGAGTCTTTCTATTTGGAAGTTTTGCGAGAGGAGACTATGATGCCTATTCGGATTATGATTTACTTGTCCTTTTTGAAGATAAAGCCCTGATGTGGCGAAATTGGAATGAACTGTTCCAAGCCGTAGGCAACCTCAAGATGCATTTACATGTGATCCCGCAGACCCTCGAAGAACTTGAAGCCGCCAACCCCGTATTTCTAGAGGAGTTGTTTACTCACGGAAAAGTTCTCTTTGCCAAATTACCCCTAGAAGTTTTTCCTAAACCTGCAAAGTTGAAAGCTTTTTGTCTCATTATCTATGGTATGAGCGGTTTAACTTATAAGGACAAAATGAAGGTTGAATACTATCTTTACAAGAAAGATGGGACTGGAGCCGTTAATAAGGTTGGAGGAATCAAGCTCCGCGAAGGTTGCCTCTTAGTTCCCAACAACGTATGCGATGATATAACCATGAAGCTAACAGCTATAGGAGTTAACGTGAAAAAGCTGGAAATATACGTCAACGAAAATTTAGACAACTTACAGCTCATGAGCTCGCTTTAAACCTTCATCCGAAATAGAAATAGATGCAAAAAGCGAATAACAGATTAGGCAAGTTATTTGCTCAGAATAAGCAAGATTCTTGCCTTAAACAGGAAAGTTAGTTGGTGGGGCCAGGTGGGTTTGAACTTACACTCATTCACAATCACTCTCGGTCTATCTAGAGTCTAAACAAGAGAGCTTTTCTTTACAGCACGACTAATGTTAAGCGGTGTCAAGGTCGAAAGCATCTGCAAAAGTCTACAGTTCTGGAAACAGCACTAGAGTAGGAAAGTTGGGGTTAGGAATTGGGTGCAGATTCCGGCGACCGCACCATACTCTTTGTTCAGGAAAAAGCCGTGTTTCTAGCTTGTTTTTGGTAAAGGCGTTATCAGACTGGTTACAAGGTTTTATCAGACTTTCAATGACTAAAATTCCGTTCTTAACCCCAAGAACCATGTCTTCAGAAGATATCAAACGAAAATTTAACAACTTGTCAAAATGGCGATCTCGTCCTATGTTAGGACGGTTACAGATTTTGCCTTTGATGTATGCGATGTCGAGAGATGTAACCTTTTTTGCGGAATTTGGTTCTGTAGAGCATTTCCACAAGGCATAAAAGAGGAAGAGAACTATCAATATTATTGAGAAAGGGGGGGGTTATGTTCAGTTATGGGAAAGAGGATTTTTCAAGTGGTTTTTCTCGCAATAGCTATTCTCATATCATCATTGACAACACCCTTTAAAGCAATGGAAGTATTAGTTGGAAATAGCTGTCCGGCTGAGGAGAGAGAATTTGTAGACCATGGATTAGAAGCTTCTGACTTTGATGTCTCTGAGAGTCTATTATTTGAAGGTGAAGGCGAGCTCGCGGAAAACCCGTATGCTTGCTCTCTGTTATGGAAGGTTTGTGGAATAAGAGAATGTAACATCCCTTCTAAAGACACTATCGGAACCAACATAACTCAATGGAACAGAGAAAATTCCATCGAACTCGATGTCTCCACTGGCACTTTCAAATTGGTCACCGTTGAGTTCAAAGATAAGGAGTGGCAGCTCATCCTTTGCAATAATACGGAAAATCTCAATGACTACGGAAAACCAACAATGCCGTATAAGAAGCTGCTGATCCCATTGAATGACGCGGAAGTTGTGGACGTAGAGGTAGAAGAAGAGTGCACGAAAGAGTTTTTTAAAGTTGACATTCTTCCAGGGTTTAAACCATTGCCTTTAGGATCGAGTTATCTCAAGGGATTGGATGCAAAGTCCTATTTTGGAAAGCACTTCTATGCTGATCCATCAATTTATCAGTCAGATGGGGCGTTCCCCTCAAGTACCATAACATATGAAACAGTCGTCCAGGGAAGTAATAGAATTCTGGTCCTGAAGGTATTTCCATTCAAGTTTTATCCAACGCGCTCCAAGATTGGAGTATTTGATATTCACATAAACATAGAGCTCAGTAAACCCGCGTTTGGGAGCATGCGGTTCTCTTCAAGTTTGCTACAAGAAGAAGACCCAGGATACGTAATAGTTACTCCCTCGGCATTCTCTAGCGCCGTCGAATCGCTTGCCACATGGAAAGAACAACTCGGATTTTCCGTTCAAAAAACTACGTTGGAGTACATCTACAATAACTTTCCGGGCAGAGACAAAGCTGAAAAACTCAGAGAATTCATCAAAGAAAGTTATTACACAAACGGATCGGAGTATTATCTGCTTGTTGGAGACTGTGATGTATGTCCAGCAAGAGAAGTTTGGGATCCTGCAATGGGTCCAGGTCTAGATAACGGAACCGAGCCCTGTGACCTTTATTTCGAGTGCCTAGATGGAGATTGGGATGCGGACGGAGATAGCCTTTTTGGGGAGATGGAAGATGACGTCGACTTCTACCCTGAGGTTAAGGTTGGAAGATTGCCTGTAAACACGGTTCAAGAGGTAACAACAGTCTGTGAAATGATCAAGAAGATTGAAGAAGATCCTGAGCCAGGGGACTGGATAAAAAAGTTTCTGCTCTTAGCTAATACAGCCTTTACGTATGGAGACTGCGCTGCAGCTCTGGATGAAGAGATAAATCAAAAATTCTTGGCTGGTTCCTTTTTCGACGTGACTCGACTATATGATGTTGACGGCAGTCTCTCTCCGTCAGCTGTTGTTGCAGCTATGAACCAAGGAGTAGGGTTAGTAGATTTCTTTGACCACGGCGCATATGACACATGGGTGGGTGCGCTACAAACCAGCGACGTTCTAAATCTCTTGAATGGAAATAAGACGTTTCTAGCCTTCGCCATGGCATGTGAAACTGCTGCTTTTGACTATCAGCAATATACCACAATCGCGGAGGCTTTCTTCAAAAACCCAAATGGTGGAGCGATAGCCTATATCGGTGCAACCAGAGTGGCTTGGGCAGGATACGACTGCTTCGATGGGCTACATGACAGATTTTGGAGAAACCTTCTGACTCAAGCGATAGCGGACGAGGAGGCATGTCCCAAAGACGCGCTTCAGTCAGCACTCACTGAAATGGTCTCCACCTATGATATGAGTGGTCCGAGTAGAGAGACAGTCTACCAAACAATCTACTTCGGAGATCCAGCTCTAAATCTCTACTGGAAACACAACATAACTACAACTGCCACACCGGATTTGGAAACGAACGAGACAGGTACCCTCAATGGGATTTGCCGACTGCTACACAGCGGCATACCAATATCAGGTCAATATCAGGTTGTTGTAAGAGACTCAGTTGGCAACTTGATAGCTCAGCAATCTGGAAGCCTTGATGCTCAGGGAAGCTACACTGTAGACTTTAGCACAAGCGCTATTCCAGGAAATTACACCGTTGAAACGAGCGTAGCCAGTCCATTCAACTACACCCATATCTCCACATTTCCAGTGGGTGCTTTAAATGTTACCTTGGAATTGTCTTCAATTCCTGTTTACGGAACTCTGTTAGGGATATCAGGTCAAGTATTGGACGATGGAATTCCTGTGGCTGGTCAAGCGAACATCTCCATCATAAATAATGGGGTCATAGTCGGGTCAAAAGTTGTAGTTGTGAATGATTCAGGGCAATATGAGACGCAAATCAACATAACGACCTTCGGAAGACAAGAATTACATGTGTGGGCTTCAAGCTTAGATGACACAAAACACGGAGGAACATCAGCCGCATTCAAGGTGAAGAGAGGAGACATCCTCATCCTAGCAGACGATTCTGGAGAGATGGCTCTTCTGTATCCTGGAGGATGGTATGATCTTAACAGGGGAAGCTCGACAAGCTATTACTACTTCTATGCGGCATTAGAAGATGAATACAACGTAAGCGTTTATCGCATCCTATACGATCCTGTGCCTGATCTAAATCTTCTTCAGCAATATTCTGCCGTAGTTGTGACGTGTGGAGACCATTATGGTGCATGCCTAACGAGCATGTATCGCGATCTCACAGAAGTGTTAACTCAATATCATAATTCGGGAGGGAATCTGTTATTCGAGGGAGGAGACTTGGGTTTCTCTCTCTCGTCGCGAGGCTATACAACCTTTATGCAGTCGGTGCTTCATGCTAGCCTCATAAGTGATACGTTTAACACAGGTTTGTATGTTGATAATAGTGTGCCTCATTCAGTGACTCAGGGATTACCGTCGCTGATCTTTCTGGAGGGAGGTTTAGGTAGTCCAAGTGTAGATGTGGTTTCACCCGCAAATGAGTCTGAAATGGTGAGTGGTTATGCTGGATACGTTGGTTGTTCGATAATTGCTTTCTCTGGAGAAGCAAGTTTAGGTCACGTTGTCTATTTCTCATTCTCCATCGACGGCATTGCTGATGTAAACCAGAGAGAACTCTTAATAAAGAACAGCATCGGGTACATCACTTTTCCAACTTTAACTGCTTGGCTCTCAGATTACGCACTACAAGTAAATACCGCAGAAACTATTTTGGTACAGGTTAGAGACGCAAACACAGGTCAGCTGATCGAAAATGCGATAGTTACCTTTACGGGTTGCGGGGTCTCAGCCCAAAGTACAACTGATGATTTAGGCGAATGCAGCATTTTTATAGCCCCTGGATCGTCTGGAATCATAGATGTGACGATCCAGAAAGCAGGGTACCTTGACTTCACTGCACAGATAGTAGTTTACAGCATGCCTAAGTTCATGGTTAAGATTGTGCCGGAACATTTGAAGAGAGGAACGCAAACGGTTGATATATCTGTGACCGATTTCTACGAGGGAAATCCGGTCGCTGATGTTTACGTTACTTTGGTTGGCTGTGGAGTGCTAGAAACAGGTTACACTAATCTAACCGGAGAGATACAGTTTGTAGTTACTCCGACGAGCTATGGCAATATACAGCTAACTGCTTCAAAACTGGGATATGAAGACTATACAACTCTGCTAGGCGTGTACATAAAGGCGGCGGTTGTGGATTCCTATGGAACAGATTTGCCGGAGTATTCATGGTGGGACGATCTGAACTACCTATGGGAAAATTATGGGACGACTCCGATAGAAGTTGATATCAAGTCTCTCGACAAGTATGGAATAACTTATGAGGACTTGGTGGAATCCAGGGCTGATGTGCTAATAATACCGTGCGCAGCGGCAACAGGCAGGGAATATACGGACAGTGAGATATCGGCGATCAAAAAATACACTTTGGAGGGTCACGGGTTAATCGCTACAGCAGGAACCCTCTACTATGGCGTTCCAAACAACAACAAGCTGGCTCCGCTGTTCGGCATGAGGGAAGACATAGTATACTTTACAACGTGGTTTTCGAGCTTAAACATACTGGAACCAACACATCCACTATTCGTTAATATTCCGAGTCCTTATTTTGTGGGCTACGGTCTGACCGTCTGTCCTCAAGACTATTCGTGGGATGCTGAAGATTTGGCTGAAGGAATTTATGTTGCATTATCAGGTCTCAGAGAAAGCTCGATAATTGTTCATAACGGCGTAGCGTTCATAGGCCATTGGGTAGGCTATAACTCGAACAACCATGACCTGCAACTTATGTACAATGCAATTACATGGTCAAAGTATCAGTTACTAGAGCACGACATTAAAGTCATTCTACAAGCGCCTGAGTACGTGATACCAAACGAGACAACAGTCCTTAACGCGACTGTCTCAAACATTGGGTTAAACAACGAGACCGATGTAGACCTATTTTTGTTGATTAATGGCAATTCGGTTAACTCTATAAGGGTTCCTGAGATGCTCTCTGGCTCATCTTGTACAATCAACTATTTGTGGACTCCTACCATTGAAGGGACGTACAATGTAACAGCGTATGCTCCGCCAGTTTCAGGGGAAAATTACACATACAACAACAGGGCGGAGAAAATTGTAATAGTTGCGTATCCGTTGATTCATCCGGTTGAGAGGCAGTGTGCAAACTACACTCTCAGCCGAATCGACATTAATACTGGCACGATTGCTGGCGCAGAACTATGGAATTTAACCTACGACCACTATGTTTCACCCTACCGGATTAGCGTCACATTTTGGTCTAAAGACCCCACAGGACATATTATGACCGGCTCGATGATCGTTAACATCATGAATAGATGGGTGGAGAGCGGCATTTGGGCTGGAATGTGGTATCCAGGCTGGATAGAGACCAATATCACCCTTGGCTCAACGATAAACCTCTTAGATAGAACAGCAACTGTGATAGGTAGTCATGTTATCTATGCACTGGAACACGGCATATACCCAATAGACTGCTGGGAAGTATTCATGGAATACTACGGGTATGAATATACTTTTTGGTATGATAAAGCATCTGGATTATGGGTTGGCATGGAATACACAATGTATCCGTACCGCTATGAGTTAAAACTGGCTGCCACCAACATTCCTCTGAGAATGTACGAACATGAACTTGCTGTATTCTTGGATGCTCCATCTCGCCTTGAGCCTAAGGACTCAGTGCTGCTAAATGCAACAGTATACAACGTTGGGCTTAATAACGAAAGAAATGTTGAACTGCAACTGTTAATCAACGGAACTGTGATTGACTTCACAATAATTTCTAAATTGGAAGTCGGATCGTCACACGTCCTCAGTCATCTTTGGACTCCTACTATCGAAAACAAATATAACGTGACAGCATATGCAGTGCCCGTGCCAGGCGAGAATATGATAACCAATAATATGCAATCCGCAATAGTCTCGGTTCAAATTTTACCAGACATACTCATCGTAGCTGACAATGATGGAGGGTATTACATTCGGGGAACAAGTTTACCTGAGTTTGAATCGGCTTTGAAGGCTGCCAACTACGACTACTTTGTATGGGACGAATTGTCCATGGGGCACCCACCCTTAGACTACCTAACAAAGTTCAACCTTGTCATCTGGACCTGCGGTGACTACTGGAGTGGAGCAGTTGACCCCACTGACGCAACAACATTAGAAGCCTACCTCGCTCAAGGAGGAAACATCATATTAGAAGGCGAGGATATAGGTTACGATCACCATGACGATAGGTTCATGGTGAACGTGGCACACGCAATCTTTAAGGTTGATTATACCGGAGCACCGGGATTAACAGTCACGAATCCAACCCACCCAGTAACTCGAGACTTGCCAACAACCATCGCCTGGGTGACTTATCCACCATACGACGATGGAGTTTCTCCAACGAATGGTGGATTCGAGGTCATTCGGTACATCGGAACGGAGTGGACAGCCGTAACCGTATTTGGAGGAACTAGCTCCGGATACGTCGTCTACTATGCGTTTCCACTGTATTGTCTAGAGCAGTCAATAAGATACAGGCTGGTAATAAATTCCATAGAGCGTGATGTAGCCATTGTTGATGTTACAGTGTCTCCAACTGTGGTGACGGCTGGAGAAACCGTGACTATCGAGGTAGCCGTTGAGAATCAAGGTACCATAACGGAGACTTTCGATGTTGCTGTCTACTATGACGACATCCTTATTGAAACGTCAACCGTCGTCAACCTAAGCCCGTATGACAGCTCCAACCTATTCTTCTATTGGGACACATTAGGCGTAGCTGGGATCGTTTATGAGATAAAGGCTGTGGCAAGTGTTGTACCTCACGAAATAGACATTGAAAACAACATATTCGTTGACGGCACCGTAACCGTGTACCCTCCCATTGATGTCTACACGCAAAGGGGCGGTAGAGGGGAAGGAGCATGGAGTGACGCGTATGCACCGCAGGAAGAAGTGATCATCTTCGCTTCAATGACTTACAAAGGTGACCCGTTGGAAAACAAGCTCGTTGCCTTTGAGGTACACGACCCAACTGGATATGTATGGCTCTTCAGGAGCAACAGCACAGACGAAAATGGAATCGCCATTGTAAGCTTCAGGATACCCAGTAGCCCCGTCTTCGGAACATGGAACGCCATTGCTACAGGGGACATAGCAGGGCAAACATTCAACGACACAGTCACCTTTAAAGTAGGCTGGATCATAGAAGTCACCCAAGTAAAAACAGTCGATAATTACGGTAACCCCAAGACCAGCTTCACGAAAGATGAACACATATACTTCAATGTAACAGTCCAAAACATTGCCTTCACCTCTAAGGAAGTCACCATAACTATCGTCGTCTATGACGAGTGCGAAGTCCCCATCGGTCAAGTCACCCTACAAAATTGGGTGATTGGACTGGGAAGAACAGAAATCTTCATCATCGACCTACAGATTCCTAAATGGGCTTACGTAGGCAATGGAACGGTGTATGCCAACGCCTACACCAGACTGCCACAAGAAGGTGGAACACCTTACTGCCCAGAAACATCAACAGTGTTTCTAATTAAAGCATCCTGAAACGCTACACCTATTCACACGGAAGAGAAACGATAGGAACAACTTCCTATAAAAAGGTTCATGGTGGGCCGAGCGGTCCTTATACCCAAAAGGGTTCAAGTCTATAATCTAGAACCCTCTCTTCTGTCAATGCTCATATCTTTCGATACGAGAGGCTTCGCTCATAACATTTGAGTTTCTTTTTAAGATTCGAGTAGTGAGGGTGTTGTACGATCTTTCCTGAAAATCGGAAGGATAGGCAAAGGAGTAATTTCTAGATAAGTACCAATTGCAAAAGACTCAGTTTATCAGGTTGGAGCACGCGGCTGGCTTTGGATAAAATACAAGAGAGATTATAAGAGCAGAAATGACGGACACTGTAGATTTGGTTGTAGTCGGTGCCTTTCACGGAAGAGGAAAGCGTGCAGGAACCTACGGAGCCTTACTTTTGGCAGCTTATAATCCTGAAAACGACACTTTTGAAACCGTTACAAAGTGTGGAACAGGCTTTACAGATGAAGATTTGGCAAAACTGCCGAAGAAACTTGAGAAACATGTTATTTAGCACAAGCATCCTCGCGTGCAATCAATGATTGAGGCTGATGTGTGGTTTGAACCAGTTGTGGTGATAGAAATTTTAGGAGCGGAAATAACATTAAGCCCAATCCACACCTGTGCCATGGGCGCCATCCGCAAAGGAAGCGGTTTGGCCATTAGGTTTCCACGTTTTACTGGTAATTATAGGCTTGACAAGGCGGCTGAGGATGCAACGACTATAAGCGAGATTGTGGAAATGTACCAAAAACAGTTAAAGAAGATTAGTGAGAGTTAAAACTTCATGTGGTCTTATTTTGTTTTTCCCTGATAACTGTTCTGACCTGTGGATGAATGGAGCTACATGCCTCTTATTCTCCATCCTATGCTTATTTTTTCTGGCTTGAGTTTTTTCATGGTTTGTTCGAGTTCTCTGTTTACCATTTTTAGGTATTTTTTCTCGGCATATAATATTGTGCCTTCAGTTAATGCGTCTAGAGCGGTCATTCTTCCATGATTTAGCATTTCTTTAAATTCCCTTGTGGTGTATATGTGGGGTTCCACTGGGAAACCTTCGATTACTGTGAGGAATTGATCCCCTCTATCCTTGAAATTAGGCGGCACGTTGTCTGAAACTACGAGTATGTCTATGTCGCTGCCTTTGTGCCAGTCCCCCTTTACCACGCTTCCATATAGAATAACTAATTTAGGTTTCAGGTCTTCCTTTGTTTTTGTAACTAGCTTTTTCAGTTCTCTAATAGCTTTTTCACGGAGTTCACTATTTTCTCCGCTGAGTTGATGCATCTTTCCGCATCCTCCTTCGAGTATAGTTGGTGAGCTGGGAGAGAAACGCTTGGATGTAGGTTTGGGTATCTGGTAGGGGCATAGTGCTTATCCAGTAGACGTGCATTCTCACGTAAATGCTCAAATTTTGAGCTTGTTGCTCTTTCTAGATTTTCAAGGAGCTCGAGGATTGAGTGACCTCTAGCCTCTATCCTGTTTTGGTATAATGATGCTTTAACAGCTTTTTCAGCTGCTTGTTGGGAGTGAAAACATGAAGACGAGTAATGGCCGCTTTCGAGCAGAATCTTCGCCACACTAAGGTCGTCGACTGCGTCATGTAGCCACCTAAATGCCTCACGCCTCCAATAATCCAAGTTAACATCTCCCTATTGAAGAATATGCCTTCTTACTACTTAAATTACTGACCCCTTCTGTAAGCTACTCACGGCTAAAGCATGTGGGCTTCCAGCGTTTAGGGTAGGTTTTACGCTTTACGCCTATTTTCAAAAACTACACCAAGCTATCTTAAGAGTCTTTTTCTTTTTTCCTTATCCGCTCGTTTTTGGGTTCAAATGCTTTTACAACCCTTTCCCAATCTTCCTTACTAATTGTTTGCGAGCCTGCAATGTCGCTTAACTTCATTCCTTTCTTGAGAAATCTGCGTATAGCATCGCTGAAACCTTTAACGTCACAGTGTATGCCAACTCTGAAGTTGTCGGGGTGCAGTCTGTTTCGTTGGGGATTGGTTCTTCGACCACCCTACAATTCGCATGGAACACAAGCGGCCTCGGGAAGGGGGACTACACGATTTCAGCTTCAGCGAGTATTATTCAAGGAGAAGTGGACACGGCAGACAACAGCAAGGTTGCTGATAGTATTGTTACAATACTTAGTCAAGGTCATGATGTGGCCGTAACAAGTGTTACACCGTCGAAAACAGTTGTCGGGCAAGGTTACTCCATGCTCGTATTCGTCAACGCGAAGAATTATGGTATCTTCAATGAAAGCTTTGACATCACAGTTTATGTCAATACCACAGCTATCCAAACGCAAACTGCGACTTTGTTTAGTGGAGATAGTGTAAGATTAAATTTTGTTTGGAACACGTCGGGCTTTGCCAAGGGCAATTACATTGTGAGCGCTTATGCTTGGCCTGTTCCGGGCGAAACAGACACTGCTGATAACGCTTTTACTAATGGTCAAGTAATAGTTACCATGCCAGGCGATGTTAACGGCGACGGTACGGTTGACATCTACGACCTAATACTGGTTGCCTCCGCCTTCGGTTCTCAAACAGGCTACCCTGAATTCAACCCCAACGCCGACATAAACGCAGACGAAACAACAGACATCTACGATTTGATACTTGTAGCCAGCCACTTCGGCGAAACAAACCCATAACCCTCAATTTTTTGTTTGAAAAGAGTCGGCGTCATAGAAGCTTAAGTTTTTTTGTCTTTTGTCATATGGTTGAAGTGGCTAAATAAGGTGGAGCGAGTGACTTTTGTTAAGCATGTATTGTTTTTACTACGTTTTTCTCTCGCTTTTCAGTGAGTCAGTTTGGAAAAATTTTTTTGACTGGATTAAGAAATTTAAAGTTGATGGCCTTTCTGCTTAAGGAAGTGTGGCTCTGGATAAAATACAAGCGAGACTACAAAAGCGAAATGACAGACACTGTTGACTTAGTGGTTGTTGGGGCCTTCCACGGTAGAGGAAAACGGGCTTGAAAATATGGAGCACTGCTTTTGGTAGCATACAATCCAGAGAAAGATGTTTTCGAGACTGTAACAAAATGCGGAACAGGTTTTACTGATGAAGACTTGGCGAGATGATTCGTGAAATTCGAAAAACAACTAGTGCCGCTGGAATTCACATGATGGCTGTTGGCTTCGAGTGGATTGTACCAAAAATAATTAAACGAAGCGGAATAGGCTAAAGCAATTTACGTCAAACGCTAGTTTTCGATCTTTTTCAATTTTTGTCTTCTATATTTCGCGGATTTCGCATTGGAGCTTTTTCATGATTTCTTCAGCCTTTGCTGGCTTAGCTTTTAAAGTGTAAAGCATTTTTGGCGTGTGGAGCTTCAACTTCACAATGTCTTTTAACCTTTTTACTGCACAATATTCTGCACGCCCACTTATTTCAACGAACTTCTCTGGGTCAAAGATTTCCGAGGGCATAGTCTTCACCGACATTTGGCTCTCTAGGTTCATGTTCACGTTTTTATTTGTTTTGGTGGGCCGGACCGTATTTGAACCGGTGACCTTCTGCACGTCAAGCAGATGTCCTAACCGAGCTAGACTACCGGCCCACACTTTTTGGTTATTGGAGGGAGATTTAAGGGTTTTCGGGTTCATAGGTTTTCCAGGGCTTGATGAAATCAGTAATGAATTGTCTATCATATTAGCTTCAAAAGATAGCCTGTTATCTGAAAATTTGGCTCTTAACCTGACTGCTCCTTATCTATCGCCTCATACCTACGAAAGTGTATTTCATCGTTTATCTTGACAATGACTTTAACTATCGCGAACGAAATCAAAGTGAAAATTGCGAGATCAGCCAACAATCCCCCCCACATGATCTCGAGGGTTGCTTCTACGGAAGCTATTGGCTCAGCTGTTCCATGAGAACGAGCTATTCCAGTAGTGATAGTAAAATTCTTTTTTAGACTTTCAAATGGAACGCCATAATAAGCTATTACAACCGCATGTTGAGGCAACCAAGGTTTAGTATTTGGTTCCTTAGCCTGGGGCTGACTGGATTCCCCACCTAGATAGTTGAATGTAGAAAAAAACGCAAGAATAGCCACAAGAATTCCCATATATACCACTTCACGACCTGAAATTTGAAAAATATCAGAAAAAATGTCATTAAACCTTCTACCGAAACCCTCCTTTTTCAAATGCCCTTGACTCATCATGATAAGTCATCATTTAATTAGGTAATTCTTAAACATTAAAGTTTATCGCTAAAAATCAAAATCCAAGTAAAGGTTGTATTTTCTTCTTCTAAGCCATCTTAACCAATTTATCCTAGGTTTCGATTTAATATATCTGCGAGTAAACATTATAAGAAGGAGCAAATTAGATAAACTTGCGTCATGTTCCAAGATCTCAGAGTGAATAATGCGCAGGCCTTAGGCAGCATGTGGCCCTTTCTGGGCCGCATGACATGGTATTCATGGGTTGCGCCCAAACGAAGGAAGGGAGATTAATGAATGAAGGAGTGTTCAAGTATAACGCTGTAAGCGGAAACGTCTGTGAGATTGTGGATACTTTCGCAGAAATGTTTACTAGACTGGAGATATCCCCCGCAAACTCCCTTTTTTCGAAATCTAGCATTTGCATTATGACCGTGCACATGCGCTGAGAACCCAAATATTCGCATCTAATAGTAGAAAAATGCCTACAAGAACTGTTGTTATTCTCGAAATGCTTTTTCGGAACTTGACATTCCAATTACGCCGATTACGAATTTTTCCTTCATGTAGCATTTGCTCATATGTTAGGGCTAATGTTAGTTAAAGTTATTCGAGCTAATCAACGCGAAATCTTTGTTGTATTATTCGCTTCTTAAATCTCTCCTTATGGGAAATGGTTTAGCAAATTTAAAATAACCGTGATTAGACTGTTTTAAGAGGGAATATCATTGGAGAGTTATCTCGTCTATCGACCAGGGATTTATGTTACGACGAATGGAATTGTAAAAGTATATGGTTCTGGTAAAACAGAGTGTGTTGCTCTTCGCGGACTAAGCATGGAAGTGAAAGCGGGCGATGTGGTTGCCATCATGGGACCAAGCGGATGCGGCAAGACAACTCTGTTAAATATAATTGGCGGAGTAGACTGGCCAACAGCGGGCACGGTTAGAGTTGGAGACCTGTCGCTTACAGATGCTAATGAACATGAACTAGAAAAACACAGGTTGCTAACCATAGGTTTCGTGTTTCAAACATTCAATCTAATACCCATGCTCAACGCAATCGAAAACGTAAAGCTCCCAATGATTCTTGCAGGAACATCAGCAAAAGAAAGGGAAAGAAGAGCCAAGATGCTTCTCGAGACAGTAGGTTTGAGCGAAAAACTGTACAACAAACCTAATGAGCTTAGCCAAGGCGAACAGCAGAGAGTAGCCATTGCAGCCGCGTTGGCAAATGACCCGCCCCTTATTCTTGCCGATGAGCCCACAGGTGAACTTGACACTCGGAATGCAATTATAATCACAGATTTGCTCGCTGAACTGAGTCAAAAATACGGCAAAACTGTCATAATAGCAACCCATGACCCAAGAGTGGCTGTGAGAACCAAGCGCATACTTAGGATAGAAGACGGCGTAATCGTAGGAGAATACACACCACTGGAACTTCAGAAACCCGATTCTCACTCAAGCTTGTCCCAATTGATACGAGTGAGGCTTGAGTCTATGAGTGAAGAATATGCTTCTTTGGAGAACAAACTAAGAAGTGGACAGTTAAGCGTTAGCGAATTCAATCTGAGATATAATAAGGTGAAAAATCTGGAAAGTGCCCTCAAGGAGTTGCTGGCTCAGATAGGCGGCTAACCTCCGTATAGTAGCCTAATAGATGTGAAAACGAACGGACTTCTTCAAAGCATATAGAACTGGAGTTAGAAATGCGGTAAGGTAGACGGCTACAAGCACCAGCACCTGAAGCACAAGTTCATACGAAGGAATCGGCACGGCATCCACAGGAAATGCCGCAGAAAAGTAGGATGTATAGCCACTAGCCATGGCGTAGCCTGTGAAAAAGCCGATGACCAAGCTCAAGGCGAGTATGCACAGACCTTCAGAAAGGGCCATACCAATAAGTTGTCGCCGATTGACTCCTTTTATTCTGAGTAGACCGTCTAGACCTTTTCTTTCTATTGCCCCGTTGTAACCCATGACTCCTAGTGCCAGAGCGGCGAATACAACACCAACTACGCTTGCTATCGATAGGACAGACATGACACTCTCAACTATTAGGGGTGCTGCCATCCGTCTGCCAAATATTGCAGCAGTCTGGGATTGCGTGGCCGTCAATACTTTCAATCTAATCTCTTCTGGCAAATTATTCATCAAACCTTCTACGACAATGTCCGGTGAGACATCATTGACTCTCAAAAGCAAAGTTCTAGAAATGATGCTATATTCCGATTCGTTTAGGGATCTGACATTTATCACAGCGAATCTTTCTATAGGCGGGATAGATAAAAGGCCCGGTACACCGCTGACAAGCTTTCGAACGACAAGTGTTTTTTCTTCTGCAAGCGTTACGCTGTCTCCAACGTTTAGCAGACCTATTTCATGGAAGAAATCACTAACGAAAATATCTCCTTCAGTAAGGGACCCAAAGTCTCCTTCATTGATTTTCAAGACGGCTGCATAATCCTGTGGATCAATAGCATAGGTTACGCATCTTCCAAGGGGAGGGCCCAAGCTAGAGGAAACTATGAGGACCTGTGCGTAGTCTGCTATCGCTGAAATGTTGCCAAGCTGCTGAATCACGGGTAGAGATATTTCTTCGGGAATGTCGATTCTCACATCGGCGCCAACAATTGTCGTAGATAGGTTTCTCCAAGCTACTTCCACTCCGCGATAACCCAAATTCGCTGAAACCGCATTGAATATCAAGAGCGAAGATACGATCATAATGCCTCCCATCTTGACTGACTTGGTGTTCATGATTTTCTTTGACAATAGGGATAGTCGTGGAGACAATGCTTTTGAAACCCATTGCGAAAGCGTAGACAGAATCCTAGGGGTTCTTGAAACGATTGTCACCAAAGCATAGATGAGTAGGAGGGCTCCCAACGCGTCTAAGATCGTCTGATTGACCAATCTGGCAAAAAGTACTAAAGCAGACGTAATCGGATTTGCAGTTTGCCCTCCGCCTATTAAGTCAATTCTTAGTAGCCAGCTGGCAACCTTTATGGAGCCCAAGCATAGAGCGATCACTAAAACGAGTTTTTCCGCCAATCCCATCTTGATATGTGCTTCCAGACTCTTTTCTTCGGTTGCCGTTATGTCCAGTCTTGCCCTTGAAAGAACTTGTCGCTGAGAAATTATGGATGCCGCCAAGCCAAATAAGGCGTAAAACACTACGGATAAAATGCCGAAAGTCTGGGCGATGTCCGTTTGGGTTACCGAGATGTTGAAGATCGTAGGGCTTATGTTCGTCGTCAGCAAGAAGCCTAGTATTAGACCAGCAGCTGTCCCTACGATACCTGCTGATATCACTATTAGCGAAATGCTTCTGGTAATGCTTTTTTGCGAGACGCCCCGCACCTTTAGAAGACGCAATTCTCTAGTTCTGGCTGAAAGAGCTGCCTGTGTAAGTGAAGAATAGAAGTACCAGCCAACGAATGCTACCGTGGCTCCGAAGGCTATGATTGTCAGCTTGTTTATGTTGATGAATTGGCTTAGTTCTTGAAACATATCTGCTGCTGGAATGCTTCTTATAGAAATTATGTCATATTGTAAACCAGTTCGTGTTGAGGTGAAATTGTTCATGTCTTGTCTTTTTTCTTGGGCTAGTTCTTTGAGATTGAAGACGGTAATGTCAATGTCCCATTGATTCAAGTATGTTTCTTCATCGAATTTGACAAAGAAAGTAGCTAATATGCTTGGTAAGGAATCGTGTTTTGTAGCTTGATCTAGGAAATAGGGTTGCAGTATGCTAGAGTTCATGTTCAGCAATACAAAAGGATAGTTGTCGAAGAATAGTAGGTCAGCCTCTGTGTGCCCAGCTAACATTAGTGGGCCGTGTAGTCCAAGTTCTCTGGTTAGCTGGCTGAAATGCTTTGGTGTAACACCTGTTGCATAGCCTGAAAACCACTGCATTTTGGGAGGGATTTTTGAAATCCACTTAATGAGTCCAACGTATCCGCCAATGGTTGCGTTGAATTTTTCGAAGAAATCCTCAGATATTAGGATTTCATCGGTATTAGTGATGGGGGAGCCTTGGGAAAGTGTGATGTTAAGGCCTTCTTTCTTGCTTACGCTGAGAATTAGGACCCTGTTTATCCCTCTGTCTTCACCATTTATCGTGACGTTTAGGTCTATGAGTACGGCAGATAAGCCGGCAGCATCTGCGACATCCGAATCGTTATAGATCCTTCGAAGATATTCATATGGATAAGGAAGTGGTGGACGGCTTATGTATTCTTCCTGTCTATAGACAACGTCAACTGGAGACTCTTTTGCAGTTAAGGACATGGATTTCTTCGAAGAGAAATAAGCGAATCCTCCAGACGAAGAGGCGACAAGAACCAATATCAAGGAGCCAATGGACAAGAATAGGGCTAAACGAATGTTTCTCCTCACATAAATCATTAACAACCTTTCTCTTACTTTTAGTCTCTTGTTTCTATGCGCCATGGTAGATCATAAGGCTCCTAGGTCGACTACACTCTTGACCGCTATGGAGACTATTTGGACAACGGAAAAAACCGCCAATACGGCGATGGCGAAATACCATGTAGCCGGGTTTAGAAACGTCTGCACAGCGTTACCCGTAAACAGACGTGGGATCATATCTGCCATCGAGTTTACGAACCCGGTGCCAAGGATCAATCCAATGCTGATTCCGAGCAAACAAGCCAAGAGTGACACTAGTACGGTCTCAGGCAGAAACAAGGCTACACAATCTTTCCGTTTGCCGCCTCTGATGCGGAGCAGAGAAAGAAAACCTTTTCTCCCTATGGTAGTTGTCAGAGTAATTGCGACTAAACCGCCAAAAGATATGACAGTGATCAAGATACTGTTGATTTGTGTGAAATCCAGACTGACAGCTAGTCCTGGATATCCTTCTCTTATTACGCTAATCGCTTCAGATACTGTTGTTATTACAGTTTCGCTTGGAGAGGAACTTCTAAGTGTTGTTGCAACGTTGCTGGGGTCTGCTCCGGACTTGAGTTTTATTAAAAAGATGGACTTGACTTGCTCGTATTTGATATCTGATTTGTCCTCTTGTCTTATGATTAATCCTCCAAGATCGAATAAGGCTCCTTCGCTTGTATAGGGCAATAAGACGTCGGCTAAATATGATTTGAATCGAGCGAAAGATAATGAATATGCTTGTATTAGAGGTTGCCCTAAAGGTTTTGTTGCGTTCAAGGTTTTTACAGATTCAACAATCCCAGGAACGGCGTTAGTAAGCCATTCTTCTATATTGAAAGCTACTGTTTCGTTGGATTTTGGGCGGTCAAACCATCTAATTTGGTCCCATGTCTTTGATAGGTTAGCTATTGGAAAGTTGAGAGACGTTATTAGTTGTCCCAAAAAATATTTTGCACGTTGAACATTCTTTAAGCCGACTACATATCCTGTTTTCAAATGGATCAAGGCCTCTTTGAATTCAGGGGCGTTTTCAAGATAGGCGACCTTAACATATGTTTCTGGGTCAATAGCGAAAAGGGACACAACATCCAAATTATTCTCGGTTCCGATACGTTCTTCAAAAACGGATACTATGACATCTATTCTAGTGTAGTCTGAGATTTCTGGAATCGTTTTGATAGTTTCCTCAACTGTTTGACTATCGTTTGGCAGGCAGTCTATCCTGATGTCTGCCCCTGTGAACTCTTTTGCCAGCTTCCACATGTGTTCAGAAATAGTGCCATTGCTAACGTAGCTTGCAACGCCATAAGAGAGGATAATGGTAGTCAATGTTAGTATAGCCGCAACACGCCACATCTCAGATGAAAGCAATCGAAAAGACAGTTTCCTTCGTCTTAAGCCAGCTAAAAACGAGAATGGATGCAATAGAAAGCCGATTTTGTCTGATTTAGATGCTATAATCTTTGCAAAACCGTAGGCAATAAACACTGGAGCCAACGCAGTTAAGGCATAGTTGTCAAACGTTGCGAATAGCGCGAGTCCCATCGCTAAGAAAGGATTTGAAGGCGGATACTTGAAATAAATCGTTGAATTCCATCCAATAGCCTGCATGACTATTTTGACCAAGCCCAAAAAAAGGAGTAATATTGTAAGTTTTCCAATCCGATTAGGCGCAGTTTTGTTCTTTCCCAAGGGTCTGACGGCTTCAATCGGTTGAAGAGTGGCAACCGACTTGATAATCTTTCTCATAGAAAGAATCGCCAAGGCAAGACTGATTATTACATATAGAATGAGACTTGAAGCATCTGGAAGTGTCAAGCTGAATCCTGCATTCGATCCTGAATATTCCTGGCCGATCAGATTGAGTGATGCAAAGGTTTGTAGGATGTTAGCTTGCATCAGTGCTCCAAAAATACCTCCTACAACAGCCGATGTTGCTATTAGGATTATGTATGCTAATGAGATGCGTCTGGATGAGAGCCCTCTAATCCTAAGTAGCGCTATTTCACTCCTCTTTCTATCGACAAATTGATCTGTGATTGGAGATGCAATCAGCCAGTAGAGGGGAAGTGCGGTCAGCATGAAGCTGCCTGCAATTATCGCAAAAAGATTAACTTCTCCTGCAGCTGTTTCGAAAAATTTTAGAACTTCACTCGTAACAGAGGCAGGAACCTCTGAGGCGATTAACTCGATTCTGTCTCTTGTCCGATGCAAATTGGAAACTGTTTTATCAATGTTTAAAGGTTCGATCAGATTCTCGCGCTTAACGTAAACGTAATGGTTGATGGAAGACTTGACTGCTGTGGTTATCCAACTTGCGTTAAAGAGGTTAACTGAGTCTTCTGGGGATATTATGGCGAGCCAGTTGTTACGATATGCAGATAATCCTCTGAGGTCATTGTATAACTCTCCATGTGTTGTCTCAAGAAATTTCAGTTCTTCCACAGATGGAGATGACGGAAAAAATTGTAGTTGCAAGTCCGGTTTTGTGATCTTTTGTTGGATAGTGTAATATGATAAATCTGTGATCCCGCTAACTTTGAAAGTCAATGGGCCACTTGGTGTCTCTACGGTTAAAATGTCATTGATACTCATGCTGAGTAGCTTTGCAAGATCTCGAGAAACCACAGCTTCGCCCTTATCTGGATAGGGAGCCCCAATATCATTCTCTTTGATCAGTCCCTCTAACCCTAGATAACTGCAGAGCTGCACACCCCAGCCTTCTAAGATAAACTTGGTACCGTTTGGGGCCTTTACCACTGCCATGATACTTGAAGTTGTCCAGATGTGTGTTTCGTCTCCGATTTGTTCTCTGATTTCGATTGTCTTAGAGAAACCCGGAGCCACGTACATCTCACTAATGACATCCGTTACTTCATCAAGCATTGGTATAGTTTCATGAATATCCGCCACTTTACCAGATACACCACTTTGACCGACCACAAAGTCAACACGGGTGACGTCTAGGAACTTCCGTGTCAAAGTGTTTGAATACCATTGAGAAAGACTACTTGCGTTTGACAAAATACCTGAAGCAAAAGCAAAAATCAGCGCTAGCACAAGCATCCACTTAAGATTATACTTTGTGATAAGCCAAACAAGGCTCATAAATAGACTATCGCTCCTCTCCAATTCTTGTAGGGTTCTTAAACATATATATTTCTTCCATCGCCAAGTATGTGTGACAGGTCAAACTCACTGAGTCGTCTGAAGGATCGATCACAAAACGAATAATAGACTACTTCAAAAGGCCTGAATGTTGTTGACTTCAAATAACTTTCATATGTCAGCTTGCGCACATGTATGGAACTGGAGATACTTGGCCGTGCCTCACCGGGCTCATGAAGAGGAAATAACTTCAGCCAGTCAATTTTGAAAGCGACTAATATCACACGGCTACAGCGAAAACTCTTAAAGAAGATGAGGAATTATTGAAGGCTGGGTTTGAGTATGTTACAGAGCGAGACGGGATCAAAATCTACAGAAAGCGTAAGTGAGTTGCAAGTCGTGGAGCAAGGAGAAGGATGGTTTAAGGTTCAACATCGCCACAGTGGTAACATTTGCACAATAATGGATACTTTTGCTGAAATGTAACATCTCAATGAGATTTGGGGTTGTCTTGGGCAAAACCCCTTTTTTTTGTTTCCTCATAGGTGAATTTTTTCTACATTCCGTGTTGCTTCTTCCAAAGATAATAGCGCTTGATTTCTCTTCCTAATGGATGCTTTGTCTTGTCGCAGATTTCTTCCCAAGTGATATGAGGATACGTAGGATTATGTTGCTGCGACAGCCCCACAACCAAGATCAAAAGTTTGTTGGCTTTACGGAATATCCTCTTCCCATATTTTTGCTGAAATTCCCCCCTGAGTTGTAGTTGGTCTTTGTTTTTTTCTTTACCTTGGTTTTCAGCTACTTTCGATGTCCATTTGGCTTCTCCAAATATGACTAATTTTTCGCACACAATTTGAAAGTCAAGTTCGGGTCCGCCGGAAACGAGTGTGTCTGGATGCGCTATTCTGGTCCAAAGCTGAATTAAACAATCATCGACCTGAGGTTTCTCGTCTACCGCTTTTAGAAGTGAGTTAACAAACTGAACCGTGGTTTCTTTGGGGAAATAGTGCAGGGCTCCAAATATTGACCAAGTGATAGCGTCCTCGCTTCTTAACGATTGGAGATCACAGTAGAACCCAAGCTTTTTGGACAGTTCGGAAAGCGCGGGCGGGTCAAAGTCTTTGCTGTGTTTACTCTTGTAAAGTTTCTTGACAATATCTGGATGTGGCCAAACTGAATGAGGCGGGATGATTAAGTTGTCTTCATAATCACAAACACTGATTTTTCCTCCTTTGCTTCTCAATATTCTGATATCTTTACCATTCCAGTCCTTCAAAGTCTCAACCATAATCATCACTCGCGTTTGACAACTCCACTTGACGCCTCAAAAGCTAATCTGATTTACGGCTTTGTTGCGGACCCTAATTGGAGTCTTTTGGGATCCAGTTCAATCTGCAAAAGGCTTGAGCGATGCTAAATTAGAGAGAGGGCATGGACTATTATTGTGGGGTCGCTGGGATTTGCTCCCCGACCCTCATGGCGAAATTGCCGAAGATGCTGGAAAAGCATAAGATTAATCATAAACATCCTAGGGTGACATCAATGGTTGAAGCAGACATGTGGTTTGAGCCCGCTGTTGTTATTGAAATCCTAGGAGCCGAAATAACGTTAAGTCCAATTCATACGTGTGCGGTAAATGTTGTTCGAAAAGGCAGCGGATTAGCAATACGCTTTCCACGTTTCACCGGAAACTATAGGCTTGACAAAGCGGCTGAAGATGCTACAACAGTTAAGGAAGTCATTGAAATGTATAGGAGTCAGCTGAAAAAAGTCGCAGAGTGAGGTTATTTCTGGTGGATTAGCAGAATAGAAAATATGCATACCTTGTTTTATCATGGCGAAGAACCTAAGTGAACGAAGCGTTCAATGTAAACCGTGACTTCTCCTTCAGCTTCGTTGCATGTTATTTCAAATAAAATAGGCCAACCTTCAGCCTCTTTTGTGCTTAGTACTTTATACGGATACATTATAGGGCCAACTTCCACGGCTTCTCCTTGAATTAATTCATCAATACGCGGAGTCTCTTCTAGTGGTACATTTCCTTGAAGGGGTCTAACATGTACGTTTGTAGCGTTGCCTCCAACAGCCGTAATATAAAAGCCTGCTTGTTCTATCAAAATGGTGCTATTTTCTGGGTCCGTAGGCGTTGCTACGGCAAGTCCTTGTGAAAAACTGAAGTATTCATTAGCTGCTTCTTTAGGAGGTTGAGGAGATTGCGGATTTCTTTGGTTCAATACTGAAAAAGTGATTACTATAACCATGGCTGTAACGCATAACAAAATCACTACAGGTTTATTCCATTTGCCTTTCTTCTTTCTTCTTAACTTTGTTTTTTTACTCATTGTTTTCCATCTCTATAATTAATGTCCTGATTAGTGTTTCTAAAAATTTCAAACTAACGGTTCCAAATAAATGTTGCTCCGTTATTAAATCATAATGCGCTTCAATGAAGGAAATGTGATAACCTTTAAGAAGGCGCTATACATTTTTTATAGTGATATATGATGCAGAGGAATTGGAAAGGGAAAAATATTGATCTAGAATTACTTGCCGCTCGCATAGGCGACTTCTTCAAAGTGAAGAATTTCGAGGCAGTAAAAGGTGAAATACCAACTGGTCATCAAATATTTGCTGAAGGTTCACCGCATTTTAAGATAAATGGATATGTAAGTGTTACTATCGAGGGAAAACCAGAGGATTTTGCTGTCAATTTAGAACAATGCACCGATAAAAAAAAGCGTGACTTTCCTCATTCTATCTTCTTAGAATCAATGTTCATTGGCGGATATTTTATTTCAAGAAGACTGAAATCAGAAGAAGCATGGCTAAAGTTGGAGAAAGAGTTTTGGAGACACGTGGAAAACGCTGTGTTACAGCTAAGCAATTCCGCGAAAGATCCTGCACAATTATCGGAATAACTGTTTTAGAATATATTTTTGTAGTTGTTTAAAAATGATGTCGCTATTCTTATGTGATAGTTTAGTGACATTAATTTTAAGTTTTCAACTAGACTAGATATGTTAGGTTGTTAGATGCATTCTTACTATTTTTTCCAACATGCCTTTCTTTCGGAAGTAGTCACGTACAAATTGCTCAACTTCTTTGCCGCTAATGCCTCGACCTACGTATATGCATTTTATCTCGCCAACTGTCGATCTCTTACTCAACTGAGGCACTATCATGTTGGGAGGCATGTTGAATCTTTTCACGATTTTGATTTTAAATCGTTCTAATCCGTGTCTGTTGCATTGCATTTCAACTGCAACGCTAGTCAAGATAATACACATCCTGCCTTCTCTATATTACAATGTGTTTATCTTATACATATATTTTGCGAAATTTGCGTATTTTATTATATCATTTTCTGTATAGGTGACAAGCTACAAGGTGTCCCTTCCCAACATCTATGAGATCGGGTTCTTCTTTGCTACATAAGTCCATTGCCTGAGAGCATCTTGGATGGAATCTGCAGCCTGAGGGGGGATTTATTGGACTTGGCACTTCGCCTGTGAGCATTGCTCTTTCTCGTTTTATGGTTGGGTCTGGGATGGGAACTGAAGAGAGAAGAGCGATTGCGTATGGATGAAGAGGTTTCTTATATAATTCTGCTGTTTCTGCTATCTCGATTATTCTTCCAAGGTACATAACTGCAACTCGGTCGCTTATGCATTCTACAACGCTGAGGTCATGGCTAACAAATATGTAAGTTAAGCCGAATTCTTTCCGCAGGTCTTGGAATAGATTGAGTAATTGAGCGCGTACAGAGACATCTACGGCGGATGTTGGTTCGTCAAGAACCACGAATTCAGGGTTAGTCACCAACGCTCTAGCTATGGCGATTCTCTGTCTTTGTCCTCCGCTGAACTCATGTGGATACCTATACAAGTGTCTTTCCGAAAGCCCCACTTTTTCTAAAATCTCTATCATTCTCTTTCGGGCTTCTGCTCCTTTAGCTATTCCGTGTACTTCTAAGGGTTCAGCAACTATATCTTTAACAAGCATTCTAGGATTAAGGGATGTAGTGGGGTCTTGATAAACTATCTGCATTTCTCGCCTTATTGGCTTAAGTTTTTCCCCTCTAAAGTAAACTAGGTCATACTTTTTTCTAAGTTCTCTAAGTCTGGGATTTTTTGGGTCTTTTGCTTCAAAAGCCTTAATTTCTTCCATGATATCATCTGAAACGTTAAAGTATATGTGACCTGCTGTTGGAGGGTATAGGCGAATTATTGTTTTGCCGAATGTTGTCTTGCCGCATCCTGATTCACCGACAAGTCCGAAGCATTCTTCCTTTTCTATACTGATGCTAACTCCGTCTACAGCCTTTACATCGGCTATTTTTCTTTTCAGGAGTCCGCCTGTAACAGGAAAATACTTTTTCAAGCCTGTTGTTTGTAGTAATGGGCTCATTTCAGACCTCCACAATACAAGTGGCAACTAACAAAGTGTTCCTTTTTTACCTCTAAAAACTTTGGTTTCTCATTTACGCATATTTCCATAGCGTATGGGCATCTGTCGTGAAATCTGCAGCCTGATGGTGGATTTACCAAACTGGGCACGATTCCTTCTATTGTTTTAAACGCTTTTCCGGGCCTTGGAATGGATTCCAAAAGTGCCTTTGCGTAAGGATGAAGCGGGTTTTTGAAGATTTCCACTACATCAGCAGATTCGCAGACAACTCCTGCATACATCACTCCCACTCGACTGCATAATTCAGCGATGACTCCCATATCGTGTGTTATGTAAAGAATTGACGCTCCAAATTTTTGCTGAAGCTTTCTTATAAGGGTCAATATTTGAAATTGAACGGTCACATCAAGGTTCGTTGTGGGTTCGTCTGCTAACAGCAATGTGGGATTGCATGCAAGAGCCATGGCTATTACTACACGTTGTGCCATGCCGCTGCTGAGTTCATGAGGATACGCCTCGGCTACTCTGTCTGGGTCTGCTAACTCCATCTCTTTGAGGATTTCAACGACTTCTTTCTTAAGAGTCTTATTTAATCTGTGTTTATATCTGTTAATTACTGGAATTTTTGAAAGAATTTTCAGAGAGATTGAGTTGGGGTTTTTCAACATTTTCTGTAACATTTTTCTTTCGTAATTGATGAAGAAACCTTGTTTTGAGTTCTTCTGGATTTTGATTGTGTTTTCTATTTCTTCAAGCGTTTTTTGAATGATTTCTTCTTTTCTGTGGAGCATTAGAACTTCTGAAATTTGGTATCTGACGTTGTATACTGGGTTTAGGTAGGCTCTTGGTTCTTGGAAAATCATTGCAATTTCTTTTCCTCTGATTTTTCTTAAGAAAGCATCTTTTTGTTGGAGTAAATCTACTGGTTTCTCTCGATTGTAGAAGGTAATTTGTCCGCCTTCTATTTTTCCAGGTGAAGGGACGATGTTGAGGATTGAGAGGCTTGTCACTGATTTTCCGCATCCGGTTTCTCCAACTAGCCCCAGTATTTCTCCTTTTTTTATTTTTAGATTTACTTTGTCTAAGGCTTCGACTACTCCTTCATATGTGTAAAACCTTAGTTCAAGGTCTTGAACGCTAAGGATTTCTTCCGTCATTGATTATTTCCTCCTAAGCATTGGATCTAGGATGTCTCTAAATGCGTCGCCTAAAAGGTTCCATCCTAGAACGAACAGGAGGATGAAGAATCCTGGTATGAAGAACGCGTACCAACTCGTCATCCTTAGGTTAACGTAGTTTTGTGCGAAGCTTATCATTTGCCCCCAGTCAGCATATCCCCGTGGAGAGCCGATGCCTAAAAAGCTTAGTGCTGCAGCCGTTAGGACTATGCCTCCTATATCTAAGGAGGCTGTGATAAGGATTGGATATATGGCGTTTGGAATAATGTGCTTAAACATTATTCTGGAGTCGGAGCATCCAACAGCTTTTGCCGCTTCAATGAAATCCTCTTGCTTAATCCTTAGTACCTCGCTTCGGAGTAGTCTTGTGTAGCCTGGCCATCCAACTATGGTTAGAGCTATTAATGCTTTATCTAATCTGCTCATTGGCAAGACAATTTTCCAATAAGATGGGCTGTTGAACACCCATATATCTATAAACGCAAATATGAGAGCGCCTAAGAAGCCAAATGCCAGACTTTTGCCACTTGATAGTTTTAGGATTTTAGAGCATATCAGGGCAAATCCTATGAAGAATAGTACGCAACAGAATATAAAGAAAAAATCTACGGGCAACTTGTTGCCTTGTATGGCGGTAACTAATGCCATGGCTAGAATTAGACCTGGAAAGGCGAAAATAACGTCGGTGAATCGCATCATCAATTCGTCTATGATTCCTCCATAGTAGCCTGCTATAATGCCTATTAAGCAACCGATTATCAATGCACCTCCTACTACAAGGATTCCGACGCGGAAGGCTGTTATAGTTCCCCAAATGCATCCATAGTAGATGTCGTATTGTTCGGGTGTTGTGCCAAATATATGTGTCGTATAGCCCACTTCGAGGGCTTTTGGGTTTCTCAGAATAGATGAGCCTGGGGGTCGCGGATCCGTAAAGGAGCCGTCTTTCCATATCATGTAGGGATCCCTAGTAGCAGGTGGTGCTAACACTGGCGCCAGCGCTGCTATAAGAGCAAAAAATATGATTATCGCCATGCCAGCTATGGAAAGGGGGCTTTTTCTTATCCTGCGGAGCATGAATTTTGCTTCTGATATGTGGGGTGCCATTCCCTTTTTGAATTCTTCTATCCGATACCTAATGTTCATCTTGTCACCCTAGCCTAATTCGCGGATCTAAATAGGCGTATAATACGTCTACAATAAGATTTGCCATTATATAGATAATAGCTGTGAACAAGGCAAAACCGAGTACTGCTGGTATATCAGGGGCAAAACCGCCAACACCAGCAGACCGCGCAGCCCATCTTCCTAGACCGTCAATATCAAAAATAGTTTCCGTTATGACTACGCCAGTTAAAAGACCGGCGACTAAGAGTCCCGATAGGGTTGCCACTGGAATAAGGGCGTTTCTCCTTGCATGTTTGTTGACGACTTCGCTATTCTTTAATCCCTTTGCCCTCGCAGTGATAATGTAGCTCTTGCCAAGCGTTTCCAGCATACTTGAGCGCATAACTCTTATGATGAGTGCTATCGAAATTATGGTTAGCGTCATGGTAGGAAGTACTAGATGACTTATTGTATCTAAGGTTATCCATACTTGCCCATTTAGCAAGCCATCGATGGTGTAGAACCCAGTGTACGTATTCCATCCTTTACTGGTGACAAAGATCACCCCTGCGCTTGAGAGGGGTTTCCCCCCGGTTCCTGGTAGGAACCATCCTAACTCACCGGAAAATATGGCCATAAGCATTATGCCAAGCCAAAAAGTTGGGAGGGACCAACCGAATATAGCCAAAACTCTCGTAGCGTGGTCGATGACGGTGTCTCGATGCTTAGCTGATTGAACGCCTAAATATACTCCCAAAAGAATAATTATCGGTATACAAGGTAGGACGATTTCAGCTGTGTGGGGTGCCTTTGTTATTATAGCATCCAGTACGAGTGAGTTCGATGTCTCCGAATAGCCTAGGTTGCCTTGGACAACTTGTCCGAGCCAAGTGAAATATTGTTCTTGAGGAGGGGCGTCCAAATGATATTGCTTGACTATGTCCTCGAGCCCTTCTCCCCTAAGATCTTGTGGGTTACGTACGTAGAGGGCGGCTCTTTGAAAGGGTGTGAAGAGCATTGTGACTCCAAAAATGAGAATTGAAACGCCGAGCATAGTTGGTATTATCCACAACAGTCTTCTGATTATGTATGTTCCTAAGCCCATTATGAATTCTCCTTCTCCATCATTGTAAATGAAGATGAAATTTATAACTCTAACTGTTGATTACGCGCGCTTATTCAGCGAAACTTGGGGGTTTTCTTCAGTAGAACAATATTCCATAAAGATTAAATATTGCTAACTGCCTATTTATTCTTGCGAAAAAATAAGGAGAAAGGAAAGATGAAAATAAAAGCTATACTATTAGCTCTATCAATGCTTTCAATGATGGCTATTTCAGTTTTACCCGCATATGCAATAACTGTACCTAACTCAGATCAATTCACTTACCTCACGACGGGCGGTGCTGAAACAGCTGATCCTGCTTGGGCTTACGACACTGCAAGCGCAGAACTTATCTTCAACGTTTACCAGTGCTTGCTGGACTTTGATTTTGCCTCCTATGATAGCTACGTATCTGAGATCGCCGAATGGTGGCCTGGATACGGAGTGAATCCGGGTAACATTATAACACCGCTTAAACCAGGAGACCCTGCGTTTGAGGCACTTGTTCCTCATCCACCAGACTATACTGAAGAGACTTGGCTGTTCAAGATTAGGGAAGGCATGAAGTGGCAGAATCCTGCTTATGGCACTGTTACGGCTTGGGATGTGGAGTACTCGATTGAGAGAGGCATGGTGATGGACCACAGAGGTGGTCCTCAATGGATGTTCTTTGATCCTTTGACTAACACCTTTGGTTCGCGCCCCTTAACCGATCCTGCGAGAGTCATAGAGATGGGTCAACTGATTGATAATGCTGTTATGAGCAACGCAACTTACGTTTGGTTCAACCTTATGAAACCGTATGCGCCTTTCCAACAGATTCTTTGCCAGTCTTGGGGAAGCATCTTAGACGCTGATTGGGCAATAGGAACGGGTTGTTGGAATGCCAGTTGGCACGTGACCCCTGGCGACTACTCATCTTGGAAGGCTTACAATAACCCAGTGTCGCCTGGACCAATCGGATACGAAATGATGGGTTCAGGTCCCTACTATCTTGACTACATAGACGGTGCTACAGGCTACTGGAGGCTAAAGAAATTCGATAATTTCTGGGGAGGCTGGGCTAAGCCTCACGTTTCAACAGTTATCCACGAAGTAGTTGATCTATGGGCAACAAGGAAGACGCGGTTCCTGTCAAATGATCCGGGAATTCAAGCTGACATGGTTACTGTTCTTAGAGGCGACGTGAACGATCCAGACCTAACGGCTGCAATCGCAGATAGCAGAGTACGTTATCTGCCTCATTTGGCTACGTTGTCGGCTGACGCCATATTCTACTGCTACAATTTCACTTCGACTAGCCCGTACATGCACCATATTGGAGACGGTGCAGGAAACTTTATTGCCAACACAACTCTGCTAAGCGACATACACATGAGATTAGCCCTCACCTACTGTTTGAACATAACCGAATTCATCCAAGACTACTATCAAGGTGAAGCCGCTGAATTGCACAACCCAATCATATATGGAATTGCCTACGCCAACGCCACGAAGCACCAAACAATGGCCTACAAGAAGAACATAGCTTTGGCGACATACCACTTTAAGATGGCTTGGGGCGGTATAGACTACACAAACGACGGCGTATGTGATGTTCCTGGCGCAGTCTGGCAGAAAGGCTTCCACATCACCATAGTGCCCTTCCCAGATCAAGCTCCAAGAACAGAGCCTGCAAGGATGATTGAGTATGTTGTCGAAAACGAAATACCATGGGCGATACCCGCAGCATGGGTTGACGTTGAAGTATATCCACTAGACTGGTCTCCTGGCTTAACCGCCATGTACAGTGGACTCTTAGGCTGCTACGTTGTAGGCTGGCTCGCTGACTTTCCAGACCCACACAACTGGGTTGGACCCTTCGAAGCCTCATGGGGAGACTTTAGCTACTTCCAAAACATAGACTATGGAAGACAAACAATGAACTGGCACCCACAAGGAGGCTACGGACAAAACGGATTGCCCTACACCAACTATAAGGGCGTACTCGTAACAGAGATAAACAACGCCTACGTTGACGGCTTAATCGATGAAGGTATAGGCATTGTAGACCCAGTCTTGAGGGAACAATGCTACAACGAACTTATGGACATATACTATGCTGAATGCGCAAGCATCATGACCTTCCAGCCGGAGGGACGCCACTACGAGAGACAGTGGGTTCACGGTTGGTTCTACCACAGCATCTATCCAGGCTTGATGTTCTACGGAGAAATGAACCTATGGAAGGAAGACCCAGCAACAGTGAACCGCGACGTTGCCGTACAAGCACTTTATCAATCCACTACCTCATGGAAGAAAGTTGTAACCGTCACAAACTTAGGCGAAAACCCAGAATACGTTGACTTATACGAAAAGATTACGGTCAACGGCATAGTGGTGGACGAGGAATACATATCAAGATGGCTAGAACCTGCCGGACAACCTGGCTCATGGTTCAGAAAGACAGTATCTGGCTTGCCAGACGGCACCAAAGTGATCGAAATTCGGGTCGAGATTAGTGGCTGGATTGAATCATTGGTCGAATCGAACTACGCCAACAACGAAGTTCCATTAGACTTCAACGTGTATGGCGACTTAGGAAGTGGACCACCCTACACCTGGGGTAAGTTCGACGGACTTTGTGACTATTGGGATTTAGGCCTATTTGCAAAAGCCTACAAGATACGATATGTGCGCAACGCGCCAGAAGTCTTGGGAGATCTAGGAAGTGGACCACCCTACACCTGGGGTAAGTTCGACGGACTTTGTGACTATTGGGATGCAGGTCTGTTCGGAAAAGCCTACAAGGCTAGAACTTCACACGTACCACCACCTTAATAAATTGGAGGAAATGAAAAATGAAAGGAAAAACTCTATTAAGCCTCGCAATCGCCATAGCAATGATACTAGCTATAGTACCACTAGCACCAGTCAAAGCACTGCCAGCATCGATTGAAATAATATTCCAAGACACGGGAACAAGCCTATACGACCCAGCTCCACCAACATGCACCAACTTCGGCGTAGCAGTACACGTCACAAACAGCCCACCAATTGTCCAATGGATGGTCAGAATTCAATGGGACCCAGCAGTACTATCGCTGATCGGCGATCCAGTGGAAGGACCATTCCTGAAGGGCACTCCAGCACGCCCAACAATGTTCCTGTATATGGCACCAGAACCAGGTAGACTACCTGAAACTACATGTGTTCTGCTGGCTACAGGAACATCTCAGGGCAACGGAGACCTAATGTATCTAACCTTCCATGTGGACAATGCAGTCCTAGGAGGCACCATAGAAATCTACGAAAGCGCCTTATTGAACGAATTGGGCGAACCACAACCACACAACAGGGTTAACGGTGTACTAACATGGCCAGCGCCAGAGGCAACTCCACCACACGCAGCCTTTACACCACCAACATGCACCTACTATTATGTAGGCTCCACGGTAGAGTTAGTCAGCACCTCAACAGGCGGCATCGACACCTTACCAGCACCACACGCATGCCCAATTACAAGCTGGACATGGGACATAGACTTAGGCAACGACGGCTCAATTGACTTCACTCTTACAGGAGAAACAGCAAGTTTCGTCTGCGACGCGCCAGGAGACGTGGGAATAACCCTAACAGTCTTAGCACCTGACACAATGCCGCCATCAGCCCCAACATATGTGGATCACGACTCAGTTAAGCATGTGATTCACCAAGTAGTGAAGCCAGTTGGTCGAGCAATTGATGTCTACACAGAGAGAGGCGGTCTGCTACCAGGAGCACCAAGCGACGCCTTCGGACCACAAGAAGAGGTAACAGTCTACGCCAAAGTAACATACAACGACGAACCAGTTGAATACAAGCCAGTAGCCTTCGAAATAATCGACCCCAACGGTGCATCACGTGACTATAGAACAGCCTTCACAGGCACAGATGGCATCGCAACAACAACCTTCAGAATTCCATGGCAAGGCACAGGCGCTGAAGACGTGTTCGGAACATGGACCATCGTTGGCACAGTGAGCATCTCAGAGGTAACAGTAAACGACACATGCGCATTCAAATTTGGCTACATACTATCATTCAGAGCTGTAACAGTAGAAGACTCGCCACTTTACAAGGGTGACACCCTGAGTGTCTCGGCCGACATTCAGAACATAGCCTTCAGCAGCAAGGACGCATTCCTAACAATAGTCCTATATGACAACTGCGGCGTACCAATAGGCAAAGCAACAGCTTACATAACAGTGTTCGCAGACGACGGTCTGACACCAGTGTATGGAATCACGATTCCAAGATGGGCATTCGTAGGAGCAGGCAAAGTCTACGTCAACCTGTTCACAGCGGAACCATACTATGGCGGCGTTCCATATTGCCCAGAGGGCGTTGGAACGTTCGAGATACTTAAGACACCGCTGTGAGAGGCTTGAAAAAAAACATAATTCCCCCCCTTTTTTTAATTATTATCCCGCTAATTCTAGTAGAATTCGCACCTATACACGCTTCTCCAAGTTTAATCCTAACCGTAGCAACGGAAAAACCGTATTATTATCCTAAACCGAGTGAAACAGTTAGAGTGCTCTCTAACCTAACTCGGGACGGAACTCCCATAACAGATGATTTAGTGGGGTTGCAAATACAAGACCCTGAGGACAGACTCCTAATAATAAGAACCCTAACAACAGGAACACCTCCCCCAACAAGTGGGTACGTAATTCTATGGGCAATAATTCCATGTGACTCCTCAGGCAATCCACAATCAAACTTCACCAGAAAAACCTTGGGCTACTTCAAACTAAAAATAAACAATTATGACATCGAACCACGCGCTGTACTAACAACAGTAAACCTCTACTATCAAAACAACATCCCATTCGGAACAGCATCAATTCAAACCATTCTAGACGGACAAACAATCTCAACGTTCATAATCAGCATACCAATCCCCGAAGACGCCGTTTTAGGAACTGCAACCGCATATGGCAATGCCTACACAAACTGGCCAAAACTAGCAGGAACACCCTACTGCAAAGAAATAAACTCGACATTCGAAATCACAGACGGAACTCAAATGAAGCAAAACCCACCTGCAACCCTGCAAACAAGCGGAGACTACAACACAACCTTTAAACTGCTATCAACATGGCAACCAGGCATCTACACAATATATGCTACAGCAAGATACCAAGCCGAAGAAGTATTCAACAGCACAACATTCCGACTCCTAATACTCGGAGACCTAGACAAAGACGGCGACATAGACTACTACGATGTATACCTATTTAGCAGAGCCTACATAAACAAAGACAACCCAGACGCGGACTTAAACGACGACGGCAACATAGACTACTGGGATTTATTCGTTTTCAGAACAAACTACATTAAATATCATAAATAACTGCCCAGAAAACAAAAGAAATTCTTTTCCCTTTTTCAAAACACATAGCGAAAGTTCTAAATATTCAGTTCAATCTAACTATACGGTTAGGTGGAAAAATTGAGGAAGAAACTTACACTGATGCTCTCCCTATTTCTTATATACGCAATCCTGATAGGAACAGCCAGAGGACAGGAGACGGTTGTCAGCGTCAACCCAAGAACAACAGGAACAATCAAACCAGGTGATACATTCCTAGTCGACATAAACGTTACAGCTGTACCATCACCAGGAATAGTTCAATGGATGGTCAGACTCCAATGGGACCCCACGGTATTAAATGTCACAATGGTGGAAGGCACGCCCGAAATACAAGAGGGCACATTTCTTAGTGGAGGTTTACCAGGCAAGACAATGTTCTTATACTATGGACCGGACAATACTCTTGGACGTTTCGAAGAAATAACCTGTGTATTGTTGGTTACAGGAACTAGGACTGGTAGCGGCACCCTGTGCACGCTAAACTTCACCGCCACCCATATAACTGGAGATGGAAGCGAAATAGACATCTACGACAGCGCCCTTCTCAACGATACCGGATACAATGTCGCGCATTCTCGTCAAAACGCAACACTCACAGTAATACCTGAATTTCCAGCATCCATGCTTCTACCTATATTCCTAGCCACTACGACAATATTTGTCTTAATAGTAAAAACGGTTTTGCTGCGCAAACGCCGACTCTACACCAGTGTTCCATAAACAAAACAACAAACCAAAAACACTATCCCTTTCTTTCTTTTTTAGAATTATATCCACAACAAAAGTAACACTGTTAAGCAGCAAGATAAATTCAAGTTTTTGGAAACTACCACATACTACACAATCCCTAAATAGAAAAAAAGGCGATTAGAATGTAGAAGCTAGTTTCAAAAAACCATTTATACCCGAAAAAGAAATAATATAACTAGGAAAGGAGAAGGACGGGTTTGAAGATTAAGCTCCACATCTGCATAGTCGTTATACTGATGTTCCTTTTAGTCAATTTATCTGAACTACCCATCATATCAATGGCTGACCCAGGCAGAATAATAAGAGTTCCCGAAGATTATAAGACAATCCAAGCAGCAATCAACGCAGCTGCATCAGGAGACACGGTTCATGTTCGTGCAGGAGTATATGCTGAACATGTCCTTGTAAACAAGTCAATAACACTAGAAGGAGAAAACCGCATGACAATAATCACTGGTCAGCCAACTCCTCCAAGAATAATAGACGTAACAATAGGCTACGTCACAATCAGAGGATTCACGGTTAGCAATACAGGAACTCTTCAAGGCATATACGTTGAACCCCCTTATGGCAAAATTATAACTGACGTCACAATCACCGACAATACGGTAGTCAATACGTATGGTGGCATATTCCTCTCATACTGCACGAATGTCCTCATTACAAATAATACGCTTCAAAATGACTACTACAGCATAAGGCTACATGACTCTGACTACAATATTATTACACGTAACTTTATTAACGCCTCCATCTACTACGGCATCAACTTCTACGCCCACTCTGACAACAACACAATCGCCAACAACACACTTACAAACAACAAGTATGGTATCCTTCTAGAATGGTCAGATAGGAATATAATGAGCCTCAACATGATAAATGCCAGCAAAGAATATGCCATTCGCCTTTCCTACTCGACTGGTACCAAAGTCTGGGGCAATACCATAGAGAAAAATAAATACGGCGTTTACATTTGGAACTGTAGCCAAAACCAATTCTACTACAACAATTTTATAGAGAACACAAACCAAGTAGCGCACTACGACGCCTCAGTAACAGCAAACATTTGGGACACAAACGTATGTCCCGGAGCAAAAGGCAACTACTGGAGCGACTACACTGGCGTTGACAATGGCAATGGCGTAGGAAGATGGGGAGAAGGAAGATATGCTAGCGACGGTGTAGGCGACACGCTAATACCACATCTACAAGTCGACTGGTATCCACTCATGTACCCATGGACTCCCGTTCCCCTAAAACACCCAGTTGCAATCTTTACTTGGGACCCGCCAGAACCAATAATTCATCTACCTGCAACCTTCAACGCCTCAAAAAGCTACGACACAGACGGCGTCATTACAGACTATAAGTGGAATTTCGGCGACGGTAACATAACAACTGTTACAACCCCCATAATATTCCATAATTTCACAACTCCCGGAGATTACACAGTCACCTTAACAGTAAAAGATAATGACTTTATAACAAACTCCACATCCCACGTCGTAAGAGTTCTGCTCTACAAACTTGAAATAGATGTTTTCACTCAGCATCCTGAACCATATAGTGGTAGAGGTCCACACCAGCCCAGCGACGCCTATGCTCCCCAAGATATCGTTATTTTATATGCTGAAGTGACCTACAATTATGAACCAGTGGAGTATAAGGAAGTTGCCTTCATAGTAACTGACCCTGACGGCGAACTTATTACTAGTAGAACTGGCTTCACAGATGCATCTGGGATTGCCTCTGCAAACTTCACAATAGGTGCTTATCCTTATGTAGCCTTCGGAACGTACACAGTTTTAGCCACTGTTGAAGTCTCAGAGAAAAGCGCTAACGACACACTAACTTTTCAAGTAGGCTGGATAATAGAAATAATAAGCATCAAAACAGTGGACCAATACGGCGCACCGAAAAACATCTTCGCTAAAGGCGAACAGATATACTTTAGTGTGAATGTAAAAAACATAGCTTTTACCCCGAAAAATGCTACCTTAACCGTAGGTGTACATGATGAAACAGGTCAAACAATTGGCGTAGCAGACATACTGCTGGGAGTCCCCCCAGGCACCCATGAACACAATTTAATATTCAATGTGGAGATTCCCCATTGGACACTGGTAGGGTCTGCATCTGTCCATGCGTGTGCCTTCACCAACTGGCCATGGTTGAGCGGAGTCCCATACTGCCCCGAAATGTCAACTTCACTTTATATTACGGCTGGTTAAACATGCGAAAGGTCGTATCCTGTAAACAAGAAATCTGGTGATATAATTTGAAGCGAAAACTGCTACGCATTTATTTCCTTCTCATCTTTTGCATCGTTATGCTTACTATAGTTCAAGTCTCACCCATCCTATCCGCAGAAAGTCTCATATGGCATGAATACTTGGCAATGGGTTCTCCAGAACACGATTATGTTGACCTCGATACAAGCAATGTGGACAACAGTAACCCAGCAGACAAAGGAACGCACTCAAGCTTTATATCACAAAAAAATTATGATTCAATTTATGATACTTTGACGGAGGGTGATTATGGAGGAGCAGTTAATAACACTGAAAACTTTGTGGACAACAATTCAAGTAACATAGATGGCAGTGACCCAGCAGACAAAGGTTCACATGGGAATTTTACTGCTCAACAATATGCGGATTCTTTCTATGACACTTTAACGGAGGAAAATACTGGTGGAGCAGATGTCTGGGGAATTACGTCTAGTGCCTTTACGAGCACAGCAACCCATTCAAATTATCGATACATGGGAGGGACATCCCCTGACATTGACAACATGAAAGTTACGAAGCTTCACGTACGCTACAGTGGAACAGGAACTATGGCAATTGCCTTGTACACTGGAGGTTCATTAACCAATCCAACTGGAGCCACAAAGAGAACTGAAGTATACAATGTTGCTTTATCTGCAGGGTGGAATGTGATTGATGTTCCAGATTATAATTGGTCAAAGAACACGATCACGTGGATTGGATGGTGCCACAGCGGAGGCAGCGTCTATTATTCGTCCAGCTCTGCGGACGCAGGAGATTTCCAGTCAGCAAGAGGAAGATGGAGTCAAACTACTCCATCTAATGCGAATGAAACCAGCCCAATGCCTACCAATCCCAGCTCCGGTTCGTTCGGCAACTCCTGGTTCGCCGTGTACGTCGAATATGAAATACTCAATTACGAACTTGATTTGGAAGTCCAATGGACAACCGCAGACTATCACGAGGCAAATGAATATTTATGTATTCGCACAGGCTCAACAAATTGGGGCGCTGAAGACATAAAAATTGATGTTTGGACTGGTTCTTGGACAAATATAATTTCAGACTTAGCATCTAACACTTGGAACAATATTTCAATTTCAACTTATCTGACTTCTTCGACCTTAACAATAAGATTCAAAGGCGGTACCGAGTCAAGCGACACGAATAAAGACAGTTGGGATATTGAATGTTCACTAATTCACGTTTGGAGTTATGAAACAAATTATGAATTAGACTTGGAGATTCAATGGACAGATGTGAACTATACAAGAGCAAATGAAGAATTATGCATCAAAACTGGAACAACAGATGCAGAGGACATCAAAGTCTACGTGTGGAATGTTACAGGTTCATCGTGGCACTTGGTTTTTGATGATTTAAGGGCAGTCAATTGGAATAATGCTTCAGTCACAGATTATCTCACGTCAAGCACTTTCACAATCAGGTTTTTGGGCGGAACAGAAACGAGCGACACAAATCAAAGTTCTTGGCAGATAGACTGTGCACCGTTACATACATGGATGTCCACTGGAACTGTTCATGCAGACTTCACCTATACGCCACTCATCCCCTACGTGGACGACACAGTGACCTTCGACGCCTCCACTTCAACATCTGAAAATGGATGCATCACAAGCTACGAGTGGTACTTCGGCGATAACACTAACGGCACAGGCGTGATCATGAACAAAGTGTACGAAGCAGCAGGAAACTACACTGTGACCCTGAACGTTACCGACAACGAAGGAGCAAAAGATACTGCATCAAAATCGATAACGGTTGTCCCAGACCCAGACGGACCAGCGATAGACCTCTATAATCAGAGGGGAGGGGAAGGGCGAAACCAGCCCAGCGGAGATTTTGCGCCTGGAGAAGTCGTGGAGTTGACAGCTCTGCTCACGTACAATAATGAACCGGTCCGATACAAACCCGTAAGCTTTGAAGTTATGGACGCCATGGGCGAAGCTGTAATTTACCGAAGTGCCATGACTGATGAAAACGGACTGGCAAAAATAAACTTCACCCTGTATGCAGAATGTTTGCCGCATCTTTTTGGAACGTGGACGGCGGTGGCGCTCGGTTCAGTTTCAGAGCAAAATGTCAGCGACACGCTAACCTTCAAAGTTTCTGGGCCTTCCCTAGATGTGTTTACACAGCAACCTGAACCATACCGTGGCAGAGGTCCAAACGAATGTAGCGATGCCTTCGCTCCTCAGGAGGAAGTAATACTGTATGGAGAAGTACATTACAACTGTGAACCTGTGGAATACAAGTTTGTAGCATTTGAAGTGAGAGATCCAACTGGTGAAATGATTGATGACAGAAGTAGTGCAACCGACCAATATGGGATAGCTATGACCAGTTTTAGGCTGGCGTCCAATGCCACCTTTGGAATATACACTGTTTTTGCCACTGTTGAAGTTTTGGGACGAATTGCAAATGACACTCTAACCTTTAGGGTTGGTTGGATAATAGGAAATCTAAAGGTTATGCCAGTGGATGAAACAGGAGCGGCGAAGACCTTTTTTGCTAGAGGTGAGCATATCTGCTTTAATCTCACAGCGGAAAACATTGCTTTTACGCATAGGGTTGTAACGTTTACGGTTGTGACCTATGACGAGTGTGGTGTCCCTATCGGGTGTGTTGTGTTGCACGGCTTCATAATAAGGCCTGGCGCATCCAAGATTTTTATGATTTCTGTTCAAATTCCAGGATGGGCTTTCGTCGGTGCTGCTTTCGTCTATGCTAATGCCTATACCGATCTACCCACAGCTGGCGGAGTACCCTACTGTCCAGAAGTTTCCACAGCATTCACAATAACTCCTTAGAATGTGGCAATTCCACATTTTCAAAAGCTCTCATTTAACCTTTGTTTTTTCTTTTCATTAAAATGATTATGGTTAACGCAATCGCTATCAATATTGTTGCAACCAATGTATAAACCAATAACGGTGGCGCTTCATTTTTCGGAAGGTCTAGCGCTACTGTCACTTTTTGTGGGACAACCGTATGCAGATACAAAAAGTAACCATAAATGTATGTTGAAACCGTCCAATTTCTGATATATGGTGGAGCCCCATCACCTACTGAAACAATGTATTTACTTTGAATAAGCGTTGTAGGCGCGGCTATTCTACAGAAGCCTATGGTACCGTTTGGTCCTAAGATGCCAAAACTTACCTTTCCATGTACCTTGTCAAACTCGAAGTTTGAAACTGAAGAATTACAAATGACGGATAAAAAGTATGTTTGCGATCCATATTGAACAGTGAAATTCGTAAACATGCCCATTAAAGGATAATGATCGCCAGCAAAGGGCGAATCTCCTATACCGTCTAAATCCGCATCTGAACCTATATAATCGCTCCAATAGTTGCCCTCTGCGCCATTATCCAAGATAACCGGTGGAAAAGCTTGCCATTGGTTCGTGTTGTTTATGAAGTTATTATGATAGAAAATATTTGACGGAGAATTTTGACCCCACAAGCCAATGATGTTATTCTCGATGGTGTTTCCTGAGAAAACATTGTTACTGCTACTATCATGAACAAATATACCAGCGTATGAATTGTTCATAATCACATTGTTGAAAATTTTGCTATTATTCGAATTAGTTAATTGTAAACCGTAATAATTCTCTCTCAATATGGTGTTATTGATTACAACGAAATTGCACATATATATCGATATGCCACTATAAGGGTATAGCTCTCCTGTTCCATTTTGAATTGTAAACCCACTGATCATCACGTTAGGGGATATTATATTGATAACGTGCCCCTTATGTCCTCCGTCAATAATAGTGGTTTCGGGATTTTCGCCAGTAATAGAAACAGACTTGTTAACAAGAAGGTTCTCGTAGTATGTTCCATTAGTAACTTTTATGATGTCTTCTGGATTTGCTGCGTTGATAGCTTTCTGTATGGTTTCATATCCAGCGCTTGGAACCGTGATTGTGGCGGGGATTGCCACTACAACTCTGTTGCATATCGTTCCAACTACAACTATTAAGAGCATCAAAACAGCAGCTTTGAAAATAATCTTTCTAAGCATAGTGTAAACCTCACAAATAATATGCTTCTAGTCAAATAAAGTTATTTTCTCTTGAAATCTGTTGTCTGAAGAAAAATCCCAAAGCAGCTTCTAGAACCCTTACTTAAGCTAGTGCGCAGAGTTTTAGGCAGAATTACTTAGATGTCACACAGCGTTTTCCACGTGTCTCCAAAACTCTTTCTCCAACTTTAGCCATGCTTCTTCTGATTTCAGTCTTCTTGAAATAAAATATCCACCGAATATCATTTGTTCCAAGAAGATGGAATGAGGGAGATCGCGCTTCTTTTTGTCCGTGCATAGTTCGAAGTTTACAGTAAAATCGTCTGATGTTCCTTCAACAGTTGCACTTACGTATCCATTTATCTTAAAATGTGGTGAGTCTCCGGCAAATATTTGATAGCCAGTGGGGATTTCTCCCTTCACTGCTTCAAAATCGTTAACTTTAAAGAAATCTCGTTAGAACTCTACCAAAAAGCCCGCTGATGAATATTTCATCTTTTCAGAAGGTTTTGCTTTAGCAGAGCCTTTGAATCCGGATAACAGTTCCATTCGTATAAGCCAACTAGGCTTTAAGATTACGGCCGTAGAAGAAAATGCCACAAGCGTGCATATGTATCCTTGGAAAGATGGTGGAACTTGCGCAGACATCGGAGTTATAATAAGAAACCGCTCCATCCATACTCCATAGCCCTTTCCTCTTCCAATTCATGACCATACCGTTAAAAGAGAAAGAGTAATGCTCGCTGGCGAGGTGCCAAGTTCAATCAATCCACCTTCGGGCTGTAGATTTCATCCACCGTGCTCTAAAGCAATGAATATACGCAGCAAAGAAGAGCCCAACCTCATAGATATCTGGAATGGACACCTCGTAGCTTGCCACCTCTATACACCAATAATTTAATACAGAAAAATGTTTCACAAAGTATATGCGTAACCGAATTTCTTCTAATTATTAGAGAAGGCTGAAGTGCCGCACCATGACCAGTTATGCAGTTGAAATACTCTGTAATAAGCATGGATTTGAAAGATTTAGGGTTAAAATTGTAAAAAGATTCAACATACCTTCAAATATTATAGTGCCTGAGTTGAGCCAGACCATCAATCGGCGAAATAAAGTGCATATACGTAGGTCGAGACATCAGCAACAAAGAAGTTGAGAAATTTCTACTTGACTACTTCCGTGAGAAAGGCATGCTGGAAAGAATAGTGAAAATGCATATGATAACATGATTTCACATACCCAGAAGCTTAACCTTGAATTACGCCAAAGCAACGAGACATGCGTCCCCTACCCTATCCCTTAAAATTTTACTTGATTCACATTAAATCATTTTATTCATTGCCTGGGTGGTTTGCGACAAAAAGGTGCTTTTGGTATAGAAGTTTGTTCCACAATGTTTAAATGGTTTAAGCCACCAAAATAATAGTGCCGAGAGAGAGGAGAAATCTTTGAAGTTACGTTTAGCTCTCATAGTTTGTTTATTGTTCTTATTAATTCTACCCGTCTTTGTGGTGCAAGTTAAGGCCGGCACCTCAACTAATACATTATATGCCCACGCAGAAACAACAACAATAGGCGGTGTGAATTATTACTTACATAAATTATCGTCCGCTGATGGACCCGCGACCGAAAAGTCAGCTTCAGCTGCGTCAACTGGTAGGAAGTTGATGGGCAGATGGGTCTATCCCTTGAGTGGAATCGTTTCAATTCCGTCCTCAACATGGACTGTTACGTATAGGGCTATGAAAAGTGCATCTGCATCGTCAGTTGTGGCGCATGGCGATATCGACATATTGATTAGAAAAAGCGATAATGCAATCAGAACAACGATAACAACAAATGTTGCAAACTCACCCACTATAACACTAGTCAATGCTTGGCAAACATTAACAGGAACATACAATTGGGCTGCTTATACCGTTGTTGACCAGACAGACTATCTAGAAGTAGCATATTACATTGAGGTTACAGCTTGGCAGAGCTCAAAGTCGGTTCGCTTGTTGGTTGATGATGGTACGTTACCTTTGGCAGATCAGACCAAAGTAGAGAATGTAGCTTTTACCTATCCCAACCAAGCCCCTGTTGCTTCCTTCACGTTCTCCCCGAGCAATCCTCTAATTTATGATATCGTGACCTTTGACGCTTCCGCATCTTACGACCCTGACGGAAGCATTGTGAGCTATAAATGGGATTTTGGAGACGGAAACATCACAACGGTGACAAATCCGATCATAACGCATATTTATACTATAGCCACGTCCACAGTAAACTATACAGTAACGTTGACGGTGACAGATAATGAAGGTTCAACCGGCTCCGTAACACACATCGTGCCTGTAACGAACCCAACTGTGTTGCGAGTTTCTTTGCCAGATGGGATATATGTCGGACCTGACCCAGATAATTGGTTAAGTCAATGTTGGCTCCTTAACATTACTGGAACATCCGGTACATTCACCGTAAGAATAGCTGATACATCCGGAGGGGTCACATCGTACGATACACACTTACTTATTGTTCTCAACGATGCGGCTTACGCGTCTCTTAGCAGTCTCACCGTTAACACCACAACAATACCTAAGACATCCTTCGCAAATGGCACACCAACACCTTACGGCTTCACAATAACTTGGGAAGGAGATGTATATCCAACATGGTTCAGTGATATTTATGTTATCGGAACCATAGATCCTAAAGGCTACAAAGATGTGCAGGTTTCTGTTACGTTTTCTAGTGTAGCTGATGTGAGGATGCATTTCGATGCTTATGGAAGTACAGAGTCACCGCCTCCTTCAAAGGGCAAACATGTAACTCATAATCTCCACCAAGAAGACTCCACAGTTCTATTCTGGCCACCCTTGAATACGCCGCCTGTGTTAGATCCTATTGGACCTAAAACCGTTGATGAAATGACTACGCTCTCATTCACCGCCACAGCAACTGATCCAGACGTACCCCCGCAAACCCTCACCTTCTCGCTGGATCCAGGCGCACCAGCGGGCGCTTCTATCACGAGTGGTGGCTTCTTCAGTTGGACTCCAACTGAGGCTCAGGGTCCGGGCGTCTACACGATAAGAATAATTGTCTCAGACGGCAGCCTTCAAGACTACGAAGACATCACAGTAACCGTAAACGAGGTGAATGTAGCTCCAGTGCTGAATCCTATTGGACCTAAAACCGTTAATGAAGGAACCACGCTCTCATTCACCGCCACAGCAACAGACGCGGACATACCCGCGCAAACCTTAACCTTCTCCCTAGGTGCTGGTGCACCAGCTGGTGCCTCTATCACAAGCGGTGGTGCATTCAGCTGGACACCAACTGAAGCTCAAGGTCCGGGCGTGTACACTATAAGGATCATTGTTTCTGACGGACTCCTTGAAGACTATGAAGATATCGTCGTGACCGTTAACGAGGTGAATTTAGCCTCGGTGCTAAACCCTATTGGACCTAAATCGGTTAATGAACTGGCCACGCTTTCCTTCATCGCCACAGCAACCGACTCCGACATACCCCCGCAGACGTTAACATTTTCGCTAGGCGTGGGTGCGCCTTCAGGTGCTACTATCACCGCCGCTGGTGCTTTCAGCTGGACTCCAACCGAGGCTCAAGGTCCCGGCGTTTACAACATAAATATTACGGTTTCAGACGGCATTGCCATAGACTATGAAGTTATAACGGTAACTGTAAATGAAGTCAACCTACCCCCTGTACTAGATCCGATTGGACCTAAAACGGTTTCTGCGGGAGCTCTTTTACAGTTCACCGTAACTGCTTCAGATTCTGACTTACCCGCTCAAACTCTAACATACTCAGCAAGCAACCTCCCCTCAGGAGCCACCTTTAATCCTAGTACTCGCGTCTTCAGCTGGACTCCCACCTCTGGGCAGGCTGGAGTCTATTCTGGTGTCCACTTTGAGGTGACTGATGGGATCCTAACGGACAGCGAAGATATTACTATCACCGTCACAGCGCCTGCAAAGCCTGTAGGAGGCTACTCAATCTCGCTTACCAAGCAGACTTCAATATCCCATGTAGCAGCCTACACCATGCTAATCGCCCTATTTGGCGCGGTACTAATTCTTACAAAACGCAAAAGAAAATAGATACGAACCGTATCATTTTTTCCTCAACATGTCGAAGAACAGTCTGGAGACTATCTAAGAATGGCTAAAAAGAAAAAGGAAACCGCACAGCAAAAAACATGGGTACCTTCAAAAAAACATTTGGTGGCAATTTTAATAGTTCTTACCTTAATAATAACCTTATGTTCCGTTGTTTTCTTTTTGTTTCTTCAGCCATCTGAAGTTGCATTCTCTCTGAACGCAGCAATAATCGATCAGTTAGGAGAATCAGATCCTTTATTGTCAAATCCTACATTTGTCGAAAGCGTGACCAACCTTCTGAAGAGTCGTAATTTCACAGTGACATATTACAATAAAACACTAGATGTTAATTTCTTCAAAAGACTCGCCGAATACAATTATGGGATAATAGTATTAAGGGTTCATTCTGCATTGAGAGAAGACAACTCGACAGTAGACCTATTCACATCTGAAAAATATGCTAGTGGCAAATATCAATGGGAAAAAGACCATGGTCTTATAGTTGTAGGTAATTATCTATATAGACCTGAAGAATACTATTTCGCTATCACGTCGCTTTTCATAAATAATTTAGCTGGTCGTTTTCCAAAAAGCATAATAATAGCTATGGGTTGCTGGAGCTTGAAACCGGGATGCGAGCAAATGGCTAAGGCTTTCCTTGATAAGGGCGCAATAGCTTATGTTGGATGGAACGAAACAGTTCTACCAGGGGATACAGATTATGAAACTGCCAAGTTCTTGGAGATGTTTCTAGGCGAAAATAAAACATTAGCCAGCGCAATAGACATAACGGGCAGGCATACTTACCATGATCCTTCCATCAACATAACTGTAACAAGCAGAATGGATTTCTATCCACCGTTACCGTCTGTTGGTGATTTAAAAATATCTGATTTAATTGCAGAAGCAAAAGGCTCCAAAACTTTAACGGCGTTTAATAATCTTGGGCAGTCTTCTTTTTTAATCGTCAACATCAATTTTAAATCAAAAGATTTCTTAACGGACTAAACCAAGACCAAATGCCAATTGTTGGTAGCGTTTTGAAACTATTGCGTGAAGCTGATTTCGCAGATGGTCACCCAGTGGATTGATTTTCTGCAGTTTACCTACGTCTTCTGCTAACTCTTCATCTTCCAAAACTTCTGTTATCCACTTTTCAAAATCTCCCCGATAAAAATGAAACTCGAGCGATTTCACGTTTACCTGATTTATTTTCTCCATAAACTCCTTCAAGGATGTTGCACTTTCACCCGTGTAATTTCCGATAGATGTAAAGAAGTAAAATGCTTTTTCTCTCGGAAGCGTCCTAAGGATTTTGGAATTCACTTCCTCTTTCAAGGTTTGTCTTCCCCTATCCTATTATGTTTTTCTTTTATATAAATTAGGCAAGAAGACCGCCCTTCTTGAAGAGTGGATGAATTGCTTGTTCCTGGATGTATTTGCGTATGGTTTCTGCTGAGACGTGTCCTGCTGTGCCTACGTAGTAGCTTGGACTCCACAGTTTCCCTTTCCAGTACTCGTTTCGCAACTCGGGGAACTTTTTGAATAGTCTCAAAGCGGTTACTCCTTTGAAGACTTTGACTATTTCTGTTGGCGAGTCGAATGATGGTGCTGAGACGAATAGGTGTATGTGGTCGGGTTGAATCTCTAACGCTAAAACTTCAAAGCCTTTTGTGGCTGCTATGGTGTGTATTTGTTCTTCGAGGAACTGTTTGACCTCTGGTTTTTCAAGGATTGGCTTGCGGTATTTTGGACACCAAACCAGATGGTAGTTGATGTTGCGGCTTGCTGAACTTGTTTTGCCCATAAAGTTAAATAACCTATAGGTAGGTATACTTAACGCTTATGAAAGCCTCGCTGACGATACAATGCGGAATAGTCGCATTAACGAAGCGGAAGCAACAGTTTCTCAACAGCGAATATGACAATTTGCAGCACTTTCTTCAAATCAAAGAAGACCGTGGACTGTACTCTGCGAACAAGCAACAAGCTCAACGGTTCTACAAGGTCGTTAAACCCTATCGAGAGTATCCGTTGAGTATCAGAAACGACCTTCTCAAAATCAAACGAGTGAACAATAGAGTTTCTGAGTATTGGGTTAAAATTCCCAACAAGAACACAAGGCAACTCTGGGTAGCCATTAAACCGCACAGAGCTTTTCCAGAGGCATTCAAGATTTGCGAGTCAAAACTGTATCGTAGAAACGGACGATTCTATCTTAACATAGCTGTTGAGACTGAGGTTAAACAATTTGGGGCTTTCCACAAGATTCTTGCCGTAGACTTGGGTGAGAGAACCATTGCATCAACCGTGTTGCTCTGTGATGGACAGATTTCTAATCCAAAGTTCTATGGTAGGACTGTTAGGGGAATACGTAGGCATTATGGGTGGCTTCGTAAGAGGCTTGGCAAAAAGAAAGCGTTGGATACAATCCGCAAAATCAGGAACACGGAGAGGCGTAAGGTCGATGCCGTTTTGCATAAGGTTAGCCGTTGCATTGTTGATGAGGCGGAAAGGAAGGAAGCTGTGATAGTTGTTGGCGATTTGACGGGTATTCGTAGACGAGCAAGAGGAAAAGGAAAGCGGTTCAACAGGATTGTTAGCAATATGCCGTTCTATCGTTTGACGCAGATGATAACGTACAAGGCGACTCTGAAGGGTATAGTCGTAGTATCAACGAGTGAAGCGTACACGAGCAGAAATTGTCATGTTTGCGGTTGCGAAGGTGATAGGAAAACTCAAGGATTGTTTGTTTGTCCTCACTGTGGAGAATACAACGCTGACCTTAACGGAGCCATTAATATTGGAAAGAAGTTTGAGAGGGACTTAGGCTATATGCCTTTGTCTGGGGTTGTGTGTGAACCAGCCCTCAACCGTGCCTGCTCTTAGAGCATGGAAGCCACCGAACTTGCTCGGTGGTAGTTCACAAATGTTAACTTTTAACTATTGAAAATTGGGTTTCCTTAAATTTCTTCGTCAATATCGACGTACGAATCCTTAAAACACCGGGCAAGGGAGCAACTGAATTAGCGATAAATGTGTGCAAGCTTTCCTGATTCTCTGCAACAACCTTTGCCATTATCA